>Ga0194037_1000349_pt1 | contig 36288 bp, 31 predicted proteins | sample JunL306m_MetaG_FD_148653 | JGI IMG/M metagenome (GOLD analysis project Ga0194037, IMG submission 148653) | Anoxic zone freshwater microbial communities from boreal shield lake in IISD Experimental Lakes Area, Ontario, Canada - Jun2016-L304-6m | ecosystem: Environmental > Aquatic > Freshwater >... | reverse complement strand
GAAACAATTTCACTTTCGGCCTGAAGAACAACCATACCTGTTCTTTCTTCAGGTTTGTTCATCATTAAATATTCGAGCACTTCCGATTGCGGTGTGATAGGATAACCGAAGTATCCGTCACAACCGGCACGAATGACACCCTCAGCTATCGCTTCGTTGCCTTTCATTAACCTGATATCTTTCATCTGAAAATTATTATTTTTTTGAATTGATTATGCAGCAGCCATGTCTTTTGTTTTCACGCGGTAAACTGTTATCACGCCATCAGGGCAGATTAACGCGCAATTGATGCATCCGTTGCAATCATCATTAATTACACTTGCATACTTGTAACCTTTGCTATTAACATTTTCCGACATTGCTATTGTATGTTGCTGACAAACCGGAACGCACAATTGACAGCCTTTACAGCGTTCGTTGTTTATTACAATTTCACCTTTTACTTTTGCCATGGTATTCGTTTTTATGATACAAGAATAGGATGAATTTTACATTTAAAAACTGATGTAACTCATGTAATAATTTACGAATTGTAGAATTACGAAAGTGTTTAAATTTTTTAGCCACAGATTTCATAGATTAAATATAATTATTTAAAATCCGTGTAATCTGTGGCAACTTTTTTATGCACTCAAATTTTTATATTGAGGAGAAATTTTATGATGTAATTCTTCGTTCCATTCATGACCTTCTGAAAGCAATTGACGTAATAAAATGAAATCAACTTCTCTATCATCTTTTGGACCGTCATTAAAAGCTTTGAATCCGGCTTTTGCTTCGCTCATCATATTTAATGCAAGCCACTCACGACTTCCTTCTTTGTTTTTATCCCAATGTTCCAATTTGAATTTACGAACTTCGCTGATAGTTTTACTCATGCAATTAGGGAAGGTGTGAAGGATCTTTGCAATCAATCCATTTACTGCATTATCCAACATACTTAAATCGGTTTCGGCTTTTGCAATTACTTCTTTTGCTTTTGCCATTGCATCACCGGTTTTCATTGTACCAAAACTAATTTTCCCGAAATCGTCAGTTACCTTATCGATGTTCACCATCGGATTTGGAATAAATTTTCCATCAACTTTTAATACAGGAGCGATGTCTGTAATCACACCATAATAATATGCCTGATGAGCCGACCATGGTTCACATAAAGTTAACGACATCATTGCACGTTCAACTCCAACATAAAGTGGAAGAAAATCTGTTGCTCCTCCAATTGCGGCACTTCCATGTTTCGGACCAGCTTGTCCAAATCTTGCCATATCACTTGCAACACTAAAATCGCAAGCCATTCCAATTTCTTGTCCGCCACCAATTCGCATTCCATTCACACGACAAACAACTGGTTTTTCACACATCAAAATGTTTGAAACCATATCGTTGAACAAACGCATATACTGCGAATATTCTTGAGGATTTCCAGAATAATATTCAGCATATTCTTTTGTGTTTCCACCTGTGCAAAATGCTTTATCTCCAACTCCGGTTAGTACTACGGCTACAACACTTCTGTCATTATTTGCCTGACGAAATGCAAGGATGATTTCTTTTATTGCGGCAGTGGTATATGAGTTAAATTGTTTTGGATTATTAAGGATGATCCATGCTGTAAATAATTTGTCAACGGGTGTTCCGTCTTTATCTAAAGTCGGGCGTTTTTCAAAAAGTATTTCTTTGTAATCGATGTCAACTAGATTGTGATTTTTTAATTCTGTCATAAATATATTTTTAATTTTTATTTCTACTTTTTATTTGAAATCGGGAACTAAAACCGAACGTTTTGTATATTTATGTTCGAGTGTATTATTAAAAACTTCATTGATTTGCGACATTGGAAATGTTTGAACAAACTGATCAATTTTTAATTTTCCGTTTGCCACTAATTCCACAACTTCAGGATATAACTCAGGCTTGCATCCCCATGTTCCAATAAGCTTTGCATCAAATGCCATAAGGTTACTTAAGCGCACTTCCAATTTATCCATCGTAAAACCAACGATAGAAAGTGTGGAAGCAAAAGTGATGAGATTGAATGCAAGATCTTGTCCGGGTTTTGTTCCAGAGATTTCAAAAATCTTCCAACCAACTTTTGGTGCTTTTAATTCTTTAGCGATCTCTTTTACTTTTTCTTTGATGGTTCTTGTATCCAAACCTTTGATGTTAAGTGTTGCATCAATTCCATTTTGTTTTGCGATGGATAGTTTTTCATCACTCAGGTCAAGTGCTAAAACTTTTGCACCAAATATTTTTGCTATTTGTGCTCCATAAATTCCAACACCGCCAACACCAATTACAATTGCAAAATCTCCTTCAACAAGTTCCGATTTTTTTACAACTTGATAAGGAGTTGAAATCGCATCAGCAATCACAGATAATTCTTCAAGAGAATATTTTTCTAAAACGTTATCCGGCACAGGACATAAAAATTTTGAAGGAACTTTTATATGCGATGCAAATCCACCATGAAAATCATTTCCCGGCATCAATTGATTGCGGCAAATATTGCTTCTGTCGTTTTTACACAAATCACATTCTCCACAAGGAAGTACAGCAGGAATAATCACATTTTTACCAATCCATTCTTTATCGCCTGCAATCACAGTTCCGCTAATTTCATGACCGAGTGTTAAAGGCAATGCATGTTTTGTTTGCACACCATGATGCCAAAAACTAATATCGGTATGGCAAACTCCACAGCCTGCAATTTTAACTAATACTTCACCATTATTTAATTCAGGAAAAGCACTTTCGGTAAGCTGAAATGGTTTGTTCAGTTCTGTCATTTGCCATTGAAATATTTTTTCGCTCATATGTTTTTAGAGATTACAATTTTCATACAATACAGCTGTTCCTTGTCCGCCACCGATACAAGCAGAACCGATACCATATTTTACATTTCTTTCATTCATGGTACGAGCAATGGTGAGTGAAATACGTGTTCCACTTGCAGCAAGCGGGTGTCCAAAAGCAATTGCACCACCGTTTACATTTGCACGTTCGCGGTCAAAACCAAGTTCGCGTTCGCAACCGATAAATTGTGCTCCGAATGCTTCATTGATTTCTATCAGTCCGATGTCGTCAATTTTTAAACCTGTCATTTCTAACAATAATTTTATAGCGGGCACAGGTCCAAGTCCCATAAATTTCGGATCAATTCCACAAGTTGCAGAAGCCAAAACTTTTGCAATTGGTTTAAGATTTTTTTGTTGAACAGAATTTTTTCCTGCAACAATTACTGCTGCCGAACCATCAACAATTCCACTAGAATTTCCTGCTGATTGAACGCCATCTTTTGCAAATACACTTGTCAGTTTTCCAAGTTGTTCTAATGTTGTAGCTCTCACATTTTCGTCAGCAATAAAATTTTCAACGCCACGTGGAAGTCTTACTTTACGAGATTTTAAACCATCTATTTCAAATACTGTTGAATTTAATGCAACGATTTCATCTTTGAAAAAACCTCTCGCTGTTGCTTCCAATGCTTTAGTATAAGAACGCAAAGCAAACTCATCAACTTCGGCTCTTGTGATGCCAAATTTTTTCGCAACATTTTCTGCTGTGCTTCCCATTGCACAACCTGCAGCGGTATCATCAAGTGCAACCCAAAGCATATCTAAAAATTGCAACTGACCAAGAGGATATCCCATTCTTCCGCCAAAACTTACAGTAGGAGCGAGCGACATATTTTCTGTTCCACAACATAAAACGGTATCAGCTTTTCCAAGAGTAATTTGTTCAGATCCCGTGATGATTGTTTCAAAACCTGATGCACAAATTCTTTGAACCATCAATGCTGGAACTGCTTCATGCAAACCTGCAAATAATGCAATATGACGAGGGAGAAAATATGCATCACCACAAGCTTGTCCGATATTCGCAATTATTGCTTGATCAATATCGTGAGCTGTTATACCTGATTTTTCAATTGCTGCTCGTGATGAAAAAATTCCAAGATCAATAGGAGATACTTGCCCAAGTGTTCCGCAAAATTTTCCGAAAGGGGTACGTGCTCCGTTTACTAAATAAATATCATCGTAAATTATTCCAATTCCTTTTTCCTTATTGTGGTATGCTTTCATTTTTAATTATTTTTTATTCGATTTGTAAGTCAAATTATACATTAACATTTTCTAGTTCTGGATTTGCAACTTGTGCATTCCAGTTTTGTTTTGCTAATAAAGCTGCACCAAAAGCAACAGTGTGTTGAGGCTGTTCAATTGTTTTTATTTCTTTATTAAATTTTTCACTGAGGATATTACTTAAGTATGGATGGTGTTCAATAACTCCTCCAATCATATAAGTTGGAATGCCAGGAAGCAATCTCATTTTTGCAACTTTATTGGCAATTGAAATATAAATACCACGAGCGATATCTTGTTTTTTCATGCCATCAAAAACCCAATTCATGATTTCTGTTTTTGCAAACACTGTACAAAAGCTGTTCAATTCTTTATCATATTCTGAATGCGCTGCAAGACTGCTCATATCAGATATACTTATTTCTGCTCTCTCCGAAATTTCTGCTAAAAAAGATCCTGTTCCTGCAGCACATTTATCATTCATGTAAAAATTAGCAACATGATTATTGATATCTGCATGAATTACTTTGATGTCTTCACCGCCAATATCGATAATGTTTTTTTCTCCTGGATGGAACATTGATACTCCGGCTGCAGCACAATTTATTTCTGTTTTAATAATATCTGTTTCAGTAAAATGTTTTCTGCCGTAGCCGGTTGCACAACTGTATTTAATATTAAAGGTTGAATGAATAGATTGCAGTACATGTTTCATTGCATGTCTGTCTTTATTCATTGTTTGTAAAATATATCTGAATACTGTTTTCCCTTTCTCATCTATCACAACAAATTTTGTGAAAGCCGATCCAAGATCTATTCCAAGGAAACAATCTTGCTCTTTGAAATAAATTGTAGAACGATTTTTTTCAACCAATCCTTTGCTTAATATTTTTTTATTTACTTCCCCTTCAACACCCGGCATTCTGTTCATCACATTTTTGTTGGTCATTGCTTTTACCATATTTGTAAAGGCAAGATTGAGCGATGTTTTTACGTAATGTTTTTTACCGTATTCAACAATTTTTCCATTAAAATAATCTATTTCAGTTTGTCGGTTGTTGATAATATCTACTGCTAATGATGGAAAGTGATCTCCACCTTTTTTGAGATATTGCATACACTTTCTAACAAAGTCATCAGGGAAACGAATTTTTTCTTTTTCGGCAACATCTATTCCTTCGTTGATGATCTGCTCAATAAGTTCAACAGTATCTTCGTCAGCCATAGCTTCAGCCATTGTTAATTTTCCAACACCACAAAGCGCACTAAGCGATGCATTCAAAATTGTTTTTTCCCAAATGCGTTTTGAGAGTTCAAATGAACCGATGCTCTCTGTGAAAAAATCTATAGAATTTAAAATGTCGGCAAATTGTTGAGATTCTTTTGTTCTACTATCATCAACAGAACCGATATAATTTGGAGGAGTAAAAAATGAAACTCTGGCGGTATTTGGTGAAGCAAGATTTCCAGCATAATTGATGATCATACGCAAAGTTTTCGATTCACCGAAAGTTGATGAAATGATCTGCTCTGTATCAATTCCGTTTTGTGCAGCGATAAAAGTAATTTTATCTGAGTTCAACAATTCAGCTTCTTTGATTGCTCCGTTTGTTTGATATGATTTTAAAGAAAATACTAAATAATCAAGATCCAGGTGACGCATATCGCTAACAGAATCATACACATTTTCGAAGCGTGTTGTTGATTCGATAATATGTTCGAGCACTATTCCTTCATCACGAATTTTTTTAAGTTTAAAATCGTCCTTATCACAAATAGCCACATCGCAACCTGCTTCTTTGAGTTTAACAGCGAGGATCATTCCCACCGGTCCCAAACCTACAACCCCGACTTTTATTTGTTTTATATTTTCCATCAAATTATTATTATTTATTAATGTTATTTCAGAAATTGATCGATTATTTAGATGTTTCTGATAATGTATATTTCTTCATCTGCAGGAACATTATTTATGTGCATTTTTTGAAGTAGTTTTTTATATTTTTCGATGATAGCTTCCTGTGATAATTCTTTTTCATCATCAGGTAGAGAAATATTAATGATAGAGGTAAATTTTATTTTATCAGCATCATTCTCGATTACGCGATTTACAAGTTTCAAGCAGCCTGTTAAACATTTCCCTAATTCATCTAAACTTCTCGGACAAAAACAACCTTCTTCAGGTGATAAGTTATAATTTGGATTGTCGAATAATTTTTTATTTGGAAAAAGTAATGCAACAGGATTTTCATTTTCATCTTTATTCACTACAACATATTTCACGTAGTGACACGAATTTTCAATAAGTTTTTCTATAGCATGAGAGTCTACCTTTTCGCCTGTGGAAAGTTTAAATATCCGGGTTTCAAAAGATTTTTTTTCACTCATGATGATATTATTTTTATTAACTAGTTGAATTTTAATTCGTAAAAAAAATATTAATGAATTAACATTTTCGCACTTTCTATTTGTTCTAAAAAAGTTTCAATTTTGGTGATACTTTGTCCTTCCGAATAAAATCTCAGGTCACATAAGTCGGCTTCAATAACAAGAGTTGGGATTCCTAATTTTTCCGTAATTCTTTGAGGCATTCCAAAACGGTTATTTGAATTATTCGCACAAGTTTTCGCATCATGAAAAATCATTCCGTCAATACGGAAATCTTTCACAAGTTGAGCGAGAATTTTTTCTTTAGCTGCTTCACTTCTATTAATAAAAATTTCGGTGTAAGCTTTAGCTGATGATGCAAAAGGATCTTTTTCATCAAATGAATCGAACACCCAACTATTGCAATAAGTTGAAGCAACCACTGCTGCATTATTTTGAATGAACAAATCCGACATTGATCTTAACTTTCCCCAGATTGGCATTCCGTCCCAATAAATTCTGCAACGTTCTTCTTCCAAAAATCCAATACCATTATTAACGTTACCTTCAAGTTCTTTTAGGAGAGTTGTATAATAATCTTTGGCAATTTGTGTTCCACGTAAAACTACTATTGGTCCCATGTGAATGGTAGCGTCAAAAAAACTTAAAGGAGCAGGTGATACACTTGCTGTCCATAAAACTTTTTTCCAAAGGTCAGTAGCTTCTTTACTTAATTTTAAAGTCTCACGAAAGCGGTCGATATCAAATTTTAAACCTGTAACTTTTTCGCATAATGGAATCAATTCTTTGAACTGTGCAGCAACATCATCTATTTCTTCTTTGGTTACTTCATCAACATGTCGGGGAGGGTTTATTCCAAAAGTTGGACAATCTAATTCTCTTCCAAAATATGTAAACCAATCTTGCACTTCACGGCATTGATTTGTATTGTAAACTATCAGATCAGGTTTTGGTGGACCTTCCAATCCGTAGTGTTCTGTAAGTGGTGTTTTCTTTGTTAAATATGATCCAATATCGGCAGTTAAATAAGAGCATATATCATTAGAGTATCCAAGTTTTGACGATTCAGGAATTAGATCTCCGGCAGTTCTGGTAGCTCCAAGTAATGCACCGTGGTTCTCAGGGAAATGAACTTCAAATCCAAACGAACGTAATAATTCGGCTGGACCAACACTTGTACACCATGCATATTTTTTAGTGGTGTCTTTCATACCAAGAAAATAATTTCCCATTATTTCCTTCATCAATTTTGCTGTTTGTATTTTATATGCCATGTTAGATATTTTAGAATTAAAAATTATAAAGTAAAAATTAAAAAGTTTTGGATTTGCTTCATTTTTTCTCTGTTATTTTACTTGCTATTGAACCTAATATTTTTTTCAATTCATCTGACTCATTGATTAAAAAACCTCTCATTTCTGTTTCTCCAATTTCAATTCTTTTCATTATTCTTAACCAATAATTTGATTCTCTCATTTCTCTTAACGAGATGCTTATCTTATTTTTGAAGTCGGCACGCGAAGACGCTGCTTGTGCTTCTTCATAATTTGCACCACTTGATGTTGAAGATTTAGTAAGTTGATATTTGATTACAGAAGCTTCAGTAGAATTCTCGATTTTCCTTAAGCATTTTATTACACTTACAGCAAACTCAAATAATCTGTCACCTAAATCTTTGTTCATAGTCATTACTTCTTTTTGCCTTTTTAATTTTTACTTTTTTACTTACAATTTTATCCTCGCGTCAACAACAAAAGCTTTGTCTTCAAATGCCATGATCGGATTAAGATCCATTTCCTGGATTTCAGGAAAATCTGTTACAAGTTGAGATAAGCGTTGGATAATTTCTATCACACTTTCTTTATGAATTCCTTTTTCACCACGAACACCATCTAAAAGTTTTGAGGCTTTGATTGTCGACAACATTTCTGAAGCTTCGAGTTTTGTTACAGGTGATATTTTAAAAGTTACATCTTTTAAAACTTCCACATAAATTCCACCAATTCCAAACATGATCAAATGTCCGAGTTCTTGTTTTGCACTTACTCCGGCAATCAATTCTTTTCCGCCCGGTAAAAATTTTTGAATAAAGAATTTCAAGTCTGAAGCGTTAAATTTTTGCTGCATTTCTTCTACAACATTTTTTACTTCATCAGCATTTTTGATATTTATTTTTACACCGCCCAGATCACTTTTATGAACCAGTGATGCTGCATCAGCTTTTATCACAACTGGAAAACCTATTTCTTGTGCTGCCTTCACCGAATCACTAACAGAGTTAGCAATACGCCATTCGGCAACAGGAATTCCATAGTTTGATAAAATCGTATAAGTATCGGCAGAGGTGAGAAATTCTTTTCCTTCAGCTTTCCCTTTTTCTAATATTTGTTTTGTGTTTTGTTGATTTACATTTTTAAAATTTTCAGGCTCCCCAATATTTCTTGATTGCACTAAATGATATTTGTAAAGAGCTCCCATTGCTTTAGCTGCAGTTGTAGGAAAACTATAACATGGCACTCCGCCATCTTTTAAAATTTTAGCAGTAACCTGAAATCTTTCAAGACTTAAATTGGTCATGAAATTACAAACAATTGGTTTGCGTTTTAAATTACTTACTTCAACAATATTTCTAGCAACTTCATCTGTATCAGTAAAAGGTGCAGTAACAAAATTGATAAATATGGAATCAATATTTTCTTCCTCCATCATCACATCCAACGCACTTCTGAAATGATTTCCGCCTCCCGTTGCAACAACATCAATTGGATTTCCAATTGTTGCTTCAGGTAGCATTGTTTCTTTCAAAATATTTTTTGCTCTATCAGATAGGGGAGGGATTTGCATTCCAGCACTCACCAATTCATCGGTTGCAATTACTGCCGGGCCACCGGTGTTTGTGATAATACCAACTCTGTTTCCTTTTGGAATAGGTTGAGTTGAAAAAGCCATCGATGCCTGACACATTTCTTCTTCGTTTGAGAACGATAGCATTCCAATTTTTTCGAAAATAAGTTCTGTGGAAATATCAACACCCGCAAGAGAACCGGTATGTGAAGCAGCAGCTTTTGAACCTTCTTCGGTTCTTCCGGATTTCATTGCAAGGATTGGTTTTTTCTTCGCAACGATTTTTGCAACGTCCATAAATTCTTTAGGATTTGAAAATCCTTCAGTGTATAAAATGATGGCTTTTGTTCCATCATCTTCACCATAATATTTTACAACATCCGAAATAGAAACATCGCAGGCATTGCCATTTGAAGCATACATGCGCATACCAATATCAAGGTCAAATAAACTTTGCATGATGAAAGCTCCAACACCTCCGCTTAATGCAACAATTGATATTGAACCAGAATTTGGGAAGGTGAATGTAAAATCGCAATAAGCTTTATATGCAGGATCTGTATTGATAATTCCCTGGCAGTTTGGCCCGAAAACACGTACCCCATATTTTTTTGCATTATCAAGAAATGCTTTTTGTAAAGCTATTCCTTCATCACCCATTTCACTAAAACCTGCTGAGTTAATGATCACAGATTTGATTCCTCTTTTTCCGCAATCCTCAATGATTTGTGGAACAAATTTGCTTGGAATAATTACGTGTGCAAGATCGATATCACCCGGCACATCAAAAATATTTGTGTACGCTTTGATTCCTCTAATTTCCGGTTCTTTAGGATTGATAGGATATATTTTTCCTGTGTATCCGTAATGAACCAAGTTTTTTAAAATAACATTTCCAATAGAAAGTTCTTTAGAAGAAGCTCCTATGATGGCAATAGATTTTGGTTTAAAAAGCGAGTCTAACTCATGAACTTTTTCTGAATGCTCTTTTATTTCTACTGCTTCCTGATTACTCATAAACTTATTTTATTATGTGATGATTTAAGCGAGCACTGCTTGTTTTTCTTTTAATTTAATATGTCGGAAACCTCCCCAAAGTGCAGCACCAAGCGCACCTGCATAAATTGCATCAGGATGAGTTTTGATAATATATTTTTTTCCTGTTTCAGCAAGTTGCTCTTCAATAGCTTGAATCATTCCAGTGTTTAACGACATTCCGCCAGTAATTACAATTGGAGATTCTGCTTTTAATGAACTCAATAATTTGATAATCCTGTTTGCTATTGAAAGGTGAATTCCTTTGATAATATTTGGTGTTGTAATACCACGAGATACCATATTAATAACATCCGTTTCAGCAAGCACTGCACAAATTCCGGATGAAATTTCAGGCTCTTCAGCTTGTAATGAAACCTCTCCAACTTCTTCAATTGCGAGTCCGAGATATCGTGAAATATTTTCAACAAATTGTCCGGAGCCTGATGCACATTGTCCTGTCATTTTATAATCCTGCACTCGTGCATCTTTAGTAATTTTTACAGCACGCACATATAAGGCACCCATATCAACAACTGTTACTGCATCAGGAAAGAAAAAGTTTGCACCTTTTGCATGAGTGGTCATTCCATAAAAATGCCCGCGTTTGCGTTTTACTAAATCGCCTTCACCTGTTGAAGCGAGATATGCAATATCTTCATATTTTAGATCATGTTTTGTAAGCATTGCTTGAATGAGTTCGTCAGCAACTTGTGTTGGGTTACGTTTGCGAATTTTTTCGGTATGCTTATCAACAATTTTTGGACTGTCAGAATAATCTACCAATATCAATTTGATAAAATTACTTCCTACATCAATGCCCATTGTATAAAATGAATTTTCCATATTTTTTTTCTTTATTAACTATGCCACTTCTTTATTTTTTTTTGCTGAAGGAAGTTCAACTGCTATATTTCTTCTGGCAAACATTGCACCTCCTAAGGCTCCCATAAAAATGGAATCGGTATGAATATTTATTTTAATATTATCACCATAATTTTCTTTTACCAATTGAGCGAGATATTTGATAACTGCTGGATTTCTTGCAACTCCGCCTGTAAAAGTAAATTCGTTAAACACACCTCCAGAACGTGCGATAAGCGACATTGCACGCATGATAATTGCTTTGTGTAATCCACCTAAAATATCAGCACGTTTTTCTCCAAGATTTGTTAACTCACGCAATTCAGCTCCGGCAAAAACGGTACAAGTAGAGCAGATAACAACTTCCTTTTCTGACTCCATTGCCATTGGTCCAAGTTCATTAATTGAAATGCTCATTTCATCTGCGATGTAACCAAGATAACGGCCACAACCTGCAGCACAACGATCATTCATTTGGAAACTTGTAACCAAACCATACTTATCTACTTGAATAGCTTTTGTATCCTGTCCACCGATATCTAAAACGGTTCTTGTTTCAGGAAAAACAGCATGTGCACCAAAAGCGTGACACAAGATTTCAGAACGAATACAATCTTCTGGGAATGGCAATAAAGCACGACCATATCCGGTTCCTGTCATATTTGCAATATTGAATTCGAGGTCGGCAATTTCATCAATATGTTTTCTGAGTGAATCAGATACATGGTCAAATTTTCCTTTCAACAAATTCATCTCAGCATCAAAATTAATACTGGTATCTTCGGCTGAAGCATCAGGAAGGTTTTTGTATTTATCTTTCAACTCATCCATTGCTTTATGAATAAGTTCTTTAAAATTAAACTGCACTCTTTCATTTTCTGCAGGGCTGATACTTTTATCCCAAACAGTCATCAACGGTTCAAAAAGTGACATCTCTAATTTGTTCACTTCTTCATTGTATTTTTCGGAAACGATATCTCTGAAAAATTGATTTTTACTGCCGAGATTATTATAAAGATAATCACGTTTGATAACAGGTTTAAATGCTTTTCTGATATTGATCAAATGACCAAGCATTGTTTTTCTTTTATCCTCGTCAACGAACATGGTATTACAAGTCTTTACTAACTCTTCACCAAGTCTGTCTAAACGAACTTTAAATTGTTCGTATTGAAAAACGCTTTCAAGATCTGTGATGTACTTTTTAAATTCGGGACTGAATTCAATTTCTTTCTGGATATTTTTTTGAAGAATAGAAAAGCGTGCATTGTAAATCGCTTCATCTCGAGCGATATCTGCAGCAACTGAATAATTAGAACGTGTATTGGTAATACCGCGCCCAATAATTTCATCTTGCTCGTTGATAATTACTGCTTTTGATGTTGTTGAACCAAGGTCAACTCCGAGATAATATTTATTCATGTGTTAGATATTTTATACTGTAGTTTCTTCTTGTTTTAAAATAATTTTACGTTGTTCAAGCATTTGGAAATATGATTCCAATCGATTTTTAATATTTGCATAAGAGAAGTAACGAGGGTCAACTAAATCTGATTCGATAAATCCAACAGGTACACTTGCGCGTTGTTCAATTTCTCTCATAATCATTAATTGTCCTGCCGAGAAAGAGTTACAGCTCTTGATAGAATTGATTAAGAATCCATCAGCTTTATAATCTTTAACATATTTCTCGAGCATATCAACTCGCTGTGGAAGGTTCATGTTTGTATACACGCCCATGCAATATTTCGATAAACTTTCAAGAGGTTCTTTTGGATCGTGACGGAAACCAAGATCGTAAACGCCACCAACTTTTGTGTATGATGATGCAACGATAACTGCACCCATATCATAAAATATTTTCCAGAACTCGCGAAAGTTTGTCCAATTTGGAGGTCCTTCAACAACAAGGCGGAATTTCTCTTCTTTAATTTCTCCTTCAGGTGTAACCGGACCAAGTCCTAATCTCATTCTTTCCTGAACTTCATTCCACAATTCTGTGTAATAATCAACAGCATCTTGTGTACCACGGAATGCTGTAAATATTGGTCCGATATAATATACACCGGCAAAATATGCATCAATTGGAGAGGGAACATTTTTGGCACTTTCCAAAATTTTCACAAGAAGGTCTTCTGCCTTAGCAGAATTTTCCATCATTTTTGCAAGTCGTTCATGATCATATTTCTGACCTGATACTTGTTCCATTTTTGGTATTACTTCTTCCTTCAATTGTTTTACCATGTAGTTGATTTGATCTTCAGTCATGATACCATCTTCCTGATAAGGTGTGTGAAGCATCGCAACAGGAACACCAGGATAAAGTCTTTCTAAATTTTCAAACCATTTTAAAAAAGTAAAGCAGCCTGTATAACTTAAAAGTAACAAATCCGGAGGAGGAATTTTTTCACCCGTTGGTCCGATGTTACCATTCAACATCATACCGATATCACATTTTACATACGTACATACATCTTCCGAAAATCCAATTTTTTCTGCGTCACGGATATATTCCGCAGATTTTTTTCTCATACCCGATTGTAGTGCGTTGATCTCCGGATAAACGGGTAACATATCAAACGAAAGGATTAATTCTGTTAGATTTCCGGGAACAAAAGTATAAACAACTTTTTTCCCAAGTTCAGTAGCCATGCTCAAATCTTTGAATTGCTTTGCGAGCATTTCTTTCTGAATGATCATACTGTTTTCTTTGATAGCGTCTTTGTGGTCAGCCATGTTTTTTTTATTTTTATTTTTTCGTGAATTAGATTTTTTTATCGAGACAATATTTCTTATGCCCAAAGTTTTATTGAGTCAGAGAAAGTTCCGGCTTGTTCTTTAATGATTTTAAACTGTCCGGTATTTTCATGAAATTGGAAATTGATATGAGGAATGCCTGCAGCATCAGCTTCTTTTTGCAATTCAGGACGATCGAGTAAAGCCGGATCGCAAAAACTTGCAGCACAAAATATGATGCCATCTGATTGTCTTTCTCTTGCCAGTTTAACCAATCGTTTTCCTTTTGGATTTCCAACATCATAATAAGATGATGAGAATGTGCTTTGATGGATATAAGCTTCAGAAAGCGCATGCAAAGGATCTTCAGAATTATTTTTAATATCTCCTTGTATAAATCTTGAGCCTAACATGAAGTCGTCATCTACAATATAACATCCTGCAAGTTCAATGGATTTGATTAATCCAATAGGAGGTTGTTCGCAGAATGAACCGGAAACAACCACACGGATATTGTCCATAGGTTCGCCTCTTTCATTTTGAAGATGTGCAAATACTTGCTCTAGAATTTCGTTGTGTTCTTCAACAGGCATGCATTGTCCTGCACGAAGAATATGATACATTTCGACAGCCGAAAGTTTCCATGGACTTGTTTGACGAATGTCATAAATTTTCTCAATTAATTGACGGTTGACATTATATAAACCTATTGAATGATTGAGAGCTTTTGCTGTAACACGAACGCCATTAATTTTAAAAATATCATCTAAAACTTTTTCAAGTTCTTGGATGTAAAATTTTCCTCCGATGGATGATTCGAAATTTTGTGGGTAATCAAAATAACGTTGAAATTGTCCCTTCTTTGAAAGTTTAAACATTCCCGAAAGATTACGAACACAATCGCAAATTGCAGGAAATAAAAAACCATCAAAACCATCCAGATTTGTATCTAAGGCCATTTCGATAATTCCTCTTGGAAGATGACAGATATAAGATTGATAATACGCATCTCCTTTTATGATTTGTTTACGATCACCTGTTCCCATTATTCCAACCGAAATACCATTTGCAGCATGAATTATCTCACGCGGAATATAAGTAGGAAGGTATCCAACAATTACGCGGGTTGCTTCTTCCGATTTCCATTTTTTAGCTAGTTTAAAATTGAGGTCAAATGCTGTTTCCTCACATTCTGATAAGATTTGCTCTAATGATTTCATTAAAAATTTATTTATGATATTTATCTTAATTCTTTAATAATCGAACGAAAACATAAAATAGTTTTCAACTTGACTTAAACAAATTGACACGATTAAATCAAAAATATATATGACTTGCATCACGCAGTGCGATGACTTTTGTCATGTTTTAATTTGCAACTCTACAATAGATTTACAACACGTTTTATATGCAAAAAAAATGTTCAGTTATTATATTAGCAGGAGGTAAATCCGAAAGAATGAACTTCCCAAAATCTTATATGAGCATAGATGGAAAAACATTCATTGAAAAAATTATTGAAACATATCTTGCATTTGGAATAACAGAAATAATTGCAGTGATGAATAAAGATTTTTGTGAAGGGAAATGGGAGAAATATCTCAGAAAAATTTCATCAAAAATTATGATTATCAAAAACACAAATTCTGAATCAGGGAGATTTCATTCTTTGAAATTAGGACTTCAAAATTTAAGTGAAAACATGGATTGTTTTGTTCAGCCGGTTGATAATCCTTTTGTGAATGAAGAGATATTAAATCTGTTATGGGAAAGCAAAAAAAATGTTGGTTTCGTATCTCCTGTTTTTGGAACCAAAGGTGGCCATCCGATTTTGTTATCAAAAACAATGATTAATGAAATTGAAACGATTGAAGATGCAGATATTAATTTGAAAGAAATTTTTAAACCTTTCCTAAAACACAAAGTGATGATGAAGGACGGATTAGTATTAAGGAATATCAATACCCCGGAGGATTATGATCAATTCGTAAATAAAAATCTGTAGTGTGAAAAATATATTTGAACTGATAGGAGTGGCGCAAAAGGAAAGTGATTCAGTTGCATTATGTACCATTGTGAGCACAAAGGGTTCATCACCACGAAAAACAGGATCTAAAATGTTGGTGTATGAGGATGGTAGAATTGAAGGAACAATTGGCGGTGGTGATCTTGAAAAAAAAGTCATTGAAAATGCGCTTGCTGTTTTAAAAAAACGTGAAGCGAAAATTTTTAAACACGATCTACTGAATCAACATGATATGTGTTGCGGAGGAACGGTTGAAATTTTTATTGAACCAATTTTGAAGAAAAATAAATTATACATTTTCGGTGCCGGACATACAGGACAAGCATTAGCAAAATTTGCCATTGATTTTGGTTTTGAAGTGGTATTGATTGATGATAGAAAAGAATACCTAAATGATTGCAAATTAGATGAAGTGAATAAAATGAATTTACCACATCAGCAAGCTTTGTCAGTTCTTCCTTTTGATGAGAATGTATTTATTTGTATCATGACATATAGCCATCCGATGGATAGAGAAATTCTAGGATTTTGCATTAAAAAACCGTTTGCATATTTGGGGATGATTGGCAGTCAGAGAAAAGTTGAGATGACAAAAAAAATGTTTGTAGAAGGATTAAATATTTCTGAACATGATTTAGCAAAAGTAGATATGCCAATGGGCATTGATATTTTGGCTGAAGGTCCGGATGAAATTGCAATCAGTATTTTGGCTAAATTAATTGAAGTTAAAAACGGGAAAATGGTTAACAGATAACTGTTCACCGTTCACTGAAATTGGCAATAAAAAAAATCTGAGTAATCAGTGAAATCTGTGGCTTAAAAAATAAAAATTATTCTGCGGTAATCCGCGAAATCTGCGAGAAAAATAAATATGACTAAAAGAATTTCAATTGTAACAGGAGCAGCAAAAGGTATTGGCAAAGCAATCGTTGAGCGTTTTATAAACGATAATTATTTTGTTGTGGCAGTTGATGTGGATGAAGAGAATGGCAATAAGCTTTCTTCAGAATTTGGAGATCAACATGTAAAGTTTTTCAAAGCTGATATTTGCAATGAAAAAGAAGTGCAATCGCTTTTTGAAAAAGTTAAAACTGATTTCGGGAAAGTTGATGTATTAGTGAATAACGCAGGAATTATTCGCGACAATATGATTTGGAATATGCCTGTAGAAGATTTTGACTTAGTAGTGAATATTAACCTCAAAGGGACATGGTTGCTTTGCAGAGAAGCAGCAAAAATGATGAAACTTCAAAACTCAGGAAGAATTGTAAACATTGCATCACGTGCTTGGCTTGGTAATCGTGGACAAAGTAATTACTCTGCATCGAAAGCCGGAGTTGTTGCAATGACAAGAGTTTTAGCGCTTGAGCTTGGCAAATACAATGTATGTGTAAATGCTGTTGCACCGGGTTTAATTGATACTCCATTAACCCAAAAATTAGAGAACGTTGTATTGCAAAAATTGATTGAAGCTCAACCAACTCGAACTATGGGTTTACCTTCTGATGTGGCAAATGCTGTAGCATTTTTATCAGATATTAAAACACAATTTATTACCGGTCAAACTTTGTACGTTGACGGTGGAAAAAGTATAGGAGCAGGTATTTAAATTTATTATTAAAAAGATCATGAATTATCATTTTTAAAAAACAGTAGACTACAATTTTGAGGAAGCTATTGTAAGAGTTACAGAGGAACTTAATAAAGAAGGTTTCGGCATTATTACAGAAATAGATATTAAAAAAGTTTTGAAAGAAAAGCTCAATAAAGATTTTAGACAATATATTATTATAGGGGCATGTAATCCTAGTATAGCATATTCTGCAATCATGGCTGAAGATAAAATCGGAACTTTAATGCCATGTAATATTGTAGTTCAGGAACACCTTAACGGTGATATTGAAGTATCAGCTGTTGATCCTGTTTCTTATTTACTCGCATTTCGAAGTGAAGAGCTTTCAAAAATCCTCTCTGATGTGAGAGAAAAACTTCAAGACATTATCCATAATTTGTAAGTAATAAATGAAGCAGATAAATTTAAAAGTTAACGGAAAAAAGTTTGACCTATTGGTGAACGAACATGAAATGCTTTCATCTGTAATTCGTGAGAAAGTTGGATTAACCGGAACAAAGGTAGGTTGTGAGCAAGGAAGTTGTGGGGCATGTACAGTTGTTGTAAATAATGAACCTGTATTAAGTTGTATCACTCCCGCAATGCGTTTTGATGGTGCTGAAATTACTACTATCGAAGGTGTTTCGCAAAATGGTGAGCTCAACAGATTACAAGAAAAATTTGTAGAGAAGGGAGCAATTCAATGTGGTTTTTGTACTCCGGGAATGGTAATTACAGCTTTAGATTTTGTGAAGAAAAATCCGAACCCATCGTTGCACGAAATTAAAGATGCTCTCTCAGGAAATTTATGCAGATGCACAGGCTACAAAAAAATTATTGAAGCTGTTGCCGAATATGCGAATGAAGAATTTGCCGGTAAGAAAGAACCTCAAACCTTAAACCACAAACTTCAAACTGGTACAGTTGGAATTCCTCGCCCTTATATCGAAGCAACAAAAAAAGTACAAGGCATTGCCGATTATGCTGATGATCATAAAACGAAAGATGCTTTGCATATCAAATTTGTAAAGAGCATTTTTCCACACGCAAATATTTTAAGTATTGATACAACCGAGGCGATGAAACTTCAAGGTGTTCGTTATATCGCAACAGGAGCCGAATTGCCAATCACATTTGGGGTGTTACCTCTCTCTCAAGATGAAACAGCAATGGCCATTGAGAAGACCAGGTTTGTTGGAGAATATGTTGCTGCCGTTGCTGCCGATACTGAAGAAATTGCTTTTGAAGCTTGCAAATTAGTAAAGGTAAAATACAAACCATTAAAAGCATTTTTAACAATTGATGAATCGTTGAATGATATCGGTACTGCCGAAAAAATTCATAACACAACGAAGTTCAATAACAATGTTCACAAGAAAGCTGAGTTGCGTTTTGGTGATCAACAACAAGGATTAAAAGATGCTGAAATAGTTTCGAAAATGAGTTTTGAAATGATGGGCATTAACCACGGATTTACCGAACCACATGCATCAACTGCTTTTTGGGATGAGAATGGATTAACGATGATTTCGGCAACACAAGTATCCCATTATTTACATCGTGCATTAGCTAAAACAATGGAAGTGCCACTTGGAAGAGTGCGTGTAATTAAACCATATTTAGGTGGTGGATTTGGTGGGAAAAGTGATCCGTTTGCTCATGAAATTATTGTTGCACATATTGCCCGTAAAACAGGAAAACCTTGTCGTGTACGTTTATCGCGCGAAGAAGTATTTCTGAATAACCATGGCAGGCATCCAACAAAAATGGATATACAGCTTGGAGCAAATAAAGATGGAATGTTGAAAGTGCTCGATGCCGAAATTGCCATTGATGGCGGAGCTTACGGAAGTTTTGGAATTGTTACTTCATATTACAACGGAGTGCTTTTACAAGCTCCGTATAAGTTAGATAATTTTGGTTTTCGCACGCATCGTGTGTATACAAACAAACCTCAATGTGGTGCCATGCGCGGACATGGAGCTGTGAATTCACGCTTCGCAGTTGAGTCGATGATTGATGATATCGCACACCGTATCAACATGGATCCGGTGGAAATGCGCATCAAGAATTTTCTAGAACCAAATTCATTAACTGTTGGTCATTATCGTATCACTTCAAATGGAGTGAAAGAAGCAATCGATAGAGTAACAAAACAATCCGACTGGAAAAATAATCATGGCAAAATGCCTTACGGACATGGTTTCGGAGTGGCATGCGGATTTTTTATCAGTGGAAGTGCGTTGCCAATTATCTGGAACGAATTGCCTCAGTCAACAGTTCATTTAAAAGTTGATTTTGATGGAAGAGTATTAATTACTTCTGGAGCAAATGATATCGGACAAGGAAGTGATACCATGCTTTCAATTATTGTTGCCGAAGTTTTGGGTATCTCGATGGATAAAACTTTTGTGATTGCAGCCGATACATTAATTACTCCGGTTGATTTAGGAAGTTATTCATCACGTGTTACATTCATGGCAGGAAATGCAGCAAAAGATGCAGCAGAAAATTTGAGAAAAGAAATTTCAAATGCCATTTCGAAGAAAATGAATGTGGCTGTTGAGGAATTAATTTATTCAAGCAACAGCGTTTTTAGCAATGATAAAAAAGTAGACTTAACCTGGGATCAGGCAATTGAAATTGTAACAGCAAATCGTGGGGCAGTTAATGTGAGTGGAAAATATATCTCACCAAAATTGGGAGGTGATTTTAAAGGTGCCGGTGCAGGATTGAGTCCTTCGTATTCTTTTAGTGCATGTGTGTCGGAAGTGAAAGTTGATTTAGAAACCGGGCATGTAAAAATTCAAAATGTTTGGGGTGCGCACGATTGCGGAAAAGCTTTGAATCCTCTGGCGGTTGAAGGTCAACTAGAAGGTTCATGGCATATGGGAATCGGACAAGTAATGACCGAGTCGATGGAATATTACAATGGTTTATTGGTGAACAATAATTTCCTCGATTATAAAATTCCAACTTCTTTAGATACACCTCCAATACATACAAACATTGTTGAAACCATCGATCCAGAAGGTCCGTTTGGCGCCAAGGAAACAGGTGAAGGAGCAATTCATGCTGTGTTGCCATCTATAGCCAATGCAATTTATGATGCAGTTGGAGTTCGCATAACAAAAATGCCAATTAAGAGTGAAGATGTATTGAAGTTGATGAAAGAAAATAAATTAAAAAACGTAGTAGCATAAGTAGTAGCATAAAGATGGAATTAATTGTTACAAATGATTTAAAAACCGGACCACGAAATGTTTACTGGCTTACAAGTATTGATGTTGTTAAGGTAAAATAAAAAATGCCACTAAGGCACAAAGCCATTAAGTGCACAAAGGATTTTGTGAAACATTTTGCCTTGGTGTCTTTGTGGCAAAAAACAAAATGAATTTGTTAAATGATTTAAACATGATAGCAGAAAAAATATATATCAAAGCAAAAACAGTTGAAGAAGCAATTCAAGCTGCCAAATCAAATGGAGATAATTTTTGTTTTTTAGCAGGTGGAACTGATGTGCTTGTAAATAAATTTCAAGGAACAGAAGAAGCAACTTGTTTGATTGATATTACCGGAATCGAGGAGTTGAAAAATGTTACCACCGATGGAAATTTTTTGAAGATTGGTTCCTTAATAAAATTGGATGATCTAAAAAAACACGAAGCAATAACAATGAATTTTCCTGCATTGCTCGAAGCAGCTCATCAGGCAGCATCACCTATGTTGAGAAAGACAGCAACCATTGGCGGAAATATTTTATGTGAGAACCGTTGTTCGTTTTTTAATCAGAGCGAATTTTGGCGTGAAGCTGTTGGGTATTGTTTAAAATGTGAAGGAGATGTTTGTATTGCTACAGGTGGAAAAAAAGCTTGTTTCTCAAAATTTGTTTCCGATACTGCTCCTGTTTTGATTAGCGCAAATGCTCAGCTTGAAATTAGCAATGAAAATGGTTCAAAAATTATTCCCTTAGAAAGTATTTATACCGGTGATGGAATTAATCCACGAAATTTACCCAAGTTAGCATTGATAAAAAATATTGTTTTACCATTAGATAAAAACTTTAAAATTATTTTCAAAAAATTACGTCCACGCGAAGCTGTAGATTTTACATCGCTTACAACGGCTGTTTCAATTGATCAATTTGGCGATATAAAAATTGTATTGGGTGGCATCGATCCCAAACCTGTTGTTGTAGCAGGTTCCATGAACGATAAAAAAGAAGAACTTATTAAACAGGCGTTAAAGCAATCCCGAATTGTTGACAATGATTATTACTCACGTGCCTACCGAAAAGAAATGATTACGGTATTTTTGAATCAGAGTTTTGAAGAGTTGAAATAAATTACATAGACAAAAATAATAAGTAAAAAAGGCTTTCAGATTATCTCTGAAAGCCTTTTTTGTAATTGGTGGAGGCAACAGGGTTCGAACCTGTGACCCTCTGCTTGTAAGGCAGATGCTCTGAACCAGCTGAGCTATGCCTCCGTTTTAGGGACTGCAAATATAATGGCACATCATAAATAAACAAACCTTCACATAAATTTCTCTGAAAATTATAAATAAAGCAATGGCTTGCATGGGTTTAATTATTTATAAACAGGATAAACATAAAAAAATCCCGCGTTCATCACGCAGGATTTTTTTATGTTTTTTAAAATTTAGTTAAGCATCAATACGGGCATATTTTGCATTAGCTTCAATAAATGCTCTGCGTGGAGGAACTTCATCACCCATCAACATACTAAATATACGATCTGCTTCTGCAGCGCTATCTAAGGTAACTTGTTTAAGCGTGCGTGTTTCTGGATTCATGGTTGTGCTCCATAATTGTTCTGCATTCATCTCACCCAAACCTTTATAACGTTGTATTCCCACACTTTCAGGGTTTCCACCTTTGGCAATACGCTTCACAACTTCTTCACGTTGTTGTTCGGTCCAGCAATACTCTTCCTCTTTTCCTTTTTTTACTAAATATAAAGGTGGTTGTGCAATATAAATATAACCGAACTCGATCAATTCTTTCATGTAGCGGAAAAACAAAGTAAGGATCAAAGTACGAATATGGCTTCCATCCACGTCAGCATCCGTCATGATGATGATTTTATGGTAGCGAAGTTTATTCATGTTCAATGCTTTGTTATCTTCTTCGGTTCCTATTGTTACACCTAAACCAGTGAACATATTTTTTATTTCCTCGTTCTCATAAATTTTATGTTCGAGGGCTTTTTCAACATTCAGGATTTTTCCACGAAGAGGAAGGATAGCCTGATTTACTCTATTGCGACCTTGTTTAGCTGTTCCACCCGCAGAGTCACCCTCAACTAAATAAATTTCGCATAATGTAGGATCTGTTTCTTGGCAATCGGCAAGTTTTCCAGGTAACCCGCTTCCGCTCATAGCGCCTTTACGTTGCACCATCTCACGAGCTTTTTTAGCTGCATGTCGAGCTGTTGCTGCAAGAATTACTTTTTGCACAATCAACTTGGCTTCTTTCGGATTTTCTTCTAAATAATTGTTTAACATTTCACCTACGCAAATATCAACAGCACCCGTAACTTCATTATTTCCTAATTTTGTTTTTGTCTGTCCTTCAAATTGAGGCTCCTGAACTTTTACTGAAATAACGCCTGTTAATCCTTCACGAAAATCATCTCCTGCAATATCAAATTTCAGGTTTTTAAACATCCCTTCTTTCTCAGCATACGATTTTAAAGTTCTTGTTAAAGCTCTTCTAAAACCTGCTACGTGAGTTCCTCCTTCGATGGTATTGATATTATTTACATATGAATGAAGGTTTTCAGTATAGCCTGTATTATAAATCATTGCCACTTCAACCGGAACACCACCTTTTTCGCCTTCTACATAAATTGGCTCAGGTAACAATTTTTCACGTGTTCCATCTAGAAAACTAACAAATTCTTTTAGTCCGCCATTGCTGTAAAAAAGTTCTTCTTTTGTATTTCCATTTTCATCCGGTCTCTCATCTTTCAGGGTAATGCTTACACCTTTGTTGAGATACGAAAGTTCACGCATTCTTGCGGCAATGGTATCATATTTATATTCGGTAGTGATAAAAATACTTCCGTCAGGAACAAAATGAATAGTGGTTCCTGTTTTATCACTCACACCGGTTTCTTTCACATCATATAATGGCTTACCACAACTGTATTCCTGTTGGAAAATTTTACCATTACCATAAACGGTTGCAATTAGAGTTGTTGAAAGTGCGTTCACACAACTAACACCCACACCATGCAAACCGCCTGATACTTTGTAAGTATCTTTATCAAATTTACCACCCGCATGCAAAACAGTCATAACAACTTCTAATGCTGATTTGCCTTCTTTAGCCATGATTCCGGTAGGAATACCACGACCATCATCGCTCACTGTAATAGAATTATCGGTATTGATTGAAACAAATATATTTTTACAATATCCGGCTAAAGCTTCATCTATCGAATTATCAACTACCTCATAAACTAAATGGTGTAAACCTCTTACTCCAACATCACCAATATACATTGCCGGTCTTTTTCTTACTGCTTCTAATCCTTCTAAAACCTGAATATTATCAGCGGTATAATTTTGTTTGTTTTCCATTGATCCTTCTGTCATTTTCTTTTAAATAAATTATTGGGTAAAAGTAGTTTGAAATGCTTTCTTAACCTAAATTTATAGCACGATTTGTCGCTTACTTTTCCACATTTTTTCCTCGTTTTTTTTTGTGCTTCAAGATGCGCCACTATCAAGGATGTAAAAGTATTTTTTTGCATGAAGCCTTTCATCATTTTATAAAATGAAATGAAATATTAATTTCCCAGAGTGCAAAGTGCAGCAATAAAAAAACTAAGACATAAAATTACATTAGCAATACTGCTTTTAACTATTCCTTTACTTATTGGGGTAGTAGGATTTATGTTGATAGAAAATTATACTTTTCTTGAAGCATTATATATGACTGTGATTACAGTTGCTACTGTAGGTTTTCAGGAAGTGAGACCTCTGAATGATGACGGCAGAATATTCACCATTTTCCTTATTATCACTAACCTTGGAATATTTGCTTATGCAATTTCACTCGTTACGGGAACGATAGCTGATAGTAATTTTTTTGAACGTTATAAAATTAATAGAATGAAAAATAAAATCGCTGAATTAAGAAACCATGTTATTGTATGCGGTTACGGTCGAAACGGCAAAGAAGCCTGTATCATGCTTAAACGTAACAAAATAAAATATGTGGTACTTGAAAATAAAAAAGAGCTCACAGAGGATTCCTCAATAGCAGATGACTTTTATTTTTTGAATGAAGATGCTACTAAGGATGAAACACTTTTAAATGCAGGAATTAAACATGCCAGAGGTCTCATTACTACTCTGCCAAATGATGCGGATAACGTATATGTTGTTTTAACTGCACGAGAACTTAATCAAACCTTCACCATTATTAGTCGCGCATCAACTGATGCATCTGTTAAAAAACTCAAATTTGCCGGTGCAAATAATGTAATCATGCCCGATAAAATGGGAGGTGCTCACATGGCTTCATTAATCATTCATCCTGATGTGAAAGAATTTATTGATCTTATTTCGGAACAAACTGATTTGGAAGTAAGATTGGAAGAAATGACATTGAAAAAGATAAACTTAAAAATTGATGGAAATACAATTGATGAGTTAGGTATTAGAGAAAAAACCGGGGTGAATGTGATTGGATTAAAAAATGAAGATGGAACATTTACCGTAAATCCAAGTGTTGATCAATATTTAAAAGGTGATGTAAAACTTATTTTGCTAGGCACACGAGAACAAATGAATAAGTTAAAAGACTTGTTGTAGATAATTTATCTGCGATAAATTGCGCATTTTATCTGCGGTAATCTGCGAGAAAAAAAGTCTCATCTAAACAAAACTGAACTATCTCCATAACTCAAAAAGCGGAAATTGTTTTGAAGTGCATGATCATAAATTTTTCTCCAGCTCTCACCAACAAAAGCAGCAATCAATAAGATCAAAGTGTTTTCGGGTTGATGGAAATTTGTGATGAGAATATCAACTATTTTAAATTGATATCCAGGTGCAATAATTATTTGCGTGCTTCCCTGTAATTCATCCAAATTGTTTGACGCTAAATTTTTAAGAATTGCTTCGATGGATTCAATGCACGAAAAATTATTTTCCAAATTCTCATAAGGTGTCCACTGAGAAATATGCATTTCGCTTTTTGCTTTTCCGGTGATGAGCTGAACGCCATGCCAGTAAATGCTTTCAAGTGTTCGAGTTGAAGTTGTTCCTACCGCAATAATTGATTTTTTTTGTACAAGATGATTTAGAATTTCTTCCAAACTATTTCTTGAAATTGATACAGTTTCTTCATGCATTACATGCTCCGAAAGAGTATCGGTTTTTATCGGTTTAAAAGTTCCTGCTCCAACATGTAAAGTCAAAAATAGTTGTTGAATATTTTTTTGTTTCAGTTTTCCAAAAACACTTTCTGTAAAATGCAATCCTGCAGTTGGAGCGGCAACAGAACCTTCGTGTTTTGCATAAACAGTTTGGTAACGCTCTTCATCTGAGTCAATGTTTTTTCGGTTAAGATAGGGTGGAAGAGGCAAAACTCCTGCATGATGAAGCACTTCGGCAAAATGTAATTCTTCAGGTTGCCACGAAAATTTTATTTTGAAAGCATCTTCAGTTTTTTCAATTCTTTCAGCTTTTAATTCAATGTTTCCAATGGGCGATTGAATATTTTTTACAAGAATTTCATCAGCTTCTTTCCATCTTTTTAAATTGCCGATCAAACATTTCCACTGGCAACTTTTTTTGCTGTTGAATGATAGTTGAAAATCATTATGGTCAAGCGGTTCGAGGCAAAAAATTTCTATTTGAGCACCTGTTGGCTTTTGAAATAATAATCGAGCATGAATAACTTTGGTATTATTAAAAACAATTAATGAATCGTTTGGAAGGTATTCATCAATATGAGAAAAAATATTTTCAGTTATCGCATCATTTTTATAAACCAACAACTTCGATTGATCACGATCAGGCATAGGAAATTTCGCAATGCGTTCATCCGGCAGATCATAACTAAAATCTTTGATGTTGATTTTTTTTTGATGCATAATAGCTGCTAGCTGTTAGCTGTTAGCTGTTAGCTGAACTTTGTGACAGCTAATCGCTAAAACCTGACTGCTATTTTCCCTTAAATTCCGGTTTTCTTTTCTCAACAAACGCATTCATTCCTTCTTTCTGGTCTTCGCTGGCAAAGCACATATAAAAATTTTTGCGTTCAAAATATAAACCTTCTTGCAATCCACTGTCGAATGCTTTTAAAACAGATTCTTTTGCAAGTCGAATAGCAATAGGAGATTGTTGAGCAATTTCTTTTGCAAGTTTTACGGCTTCATCCAAATACACTTCAACGGGTACAACTTTATTTATCAAACCGGCTTTTAAAGCATCCTCAGCTGAGATAAATTTTCCGGTAAGCACCATTTCCATTGCCAAAGCTTTTCCAACAGCTTTTGCAAGACGTTGAGTTCCGCCTGCTCCTGGCATAATACCAATTTTTATTTCAGGCTGCCCGAATTTTGCAGTTTCGCTTGCAATGATCAAATCGCAAGTCATAGCTAATTCGTTTCCACCACCAAGACAAAATCCGCTAACAGCTGCAATCACAGGTTTGCGGGTTTTACGAATTTGATCCCAAGTTTCAAACTGATCGCGGTTAAGCATATCAATTGCGTTGGCATTTTCCATCTGTTTAATATCGGCACCGGCAGCAAACGATTTTTCGTTTCCTGTAATAATAATGCAACGCACTTCATCATCATTATCCAATTGATAGAGTGCGTGCTTCAAATCTTGCATCAGTTGCAGGTTTAAAGCATTCAATTCTTTAGGGCGGTTCAGGCGAATAAGCGCAATATGCTTTTCAAATTGCGGCTCAACTAAAATAAATTCGTAGGTCATGGGAATAAATTCTTTGCAGCGAAAATAGTTTTTTGTAGTAAGTTTACATCCAATATTCTGAAGAGAGCTTTCAGAGCATTTAAGTTTTTATTTCATAAGGGTTTGTATTTCAAAAAAAATGGCCTTTATTTGCAGTCCTTTTTTAAAAGTAATAGAACAATTAAAGTATATGAGAGTTTGTGATTTAACAGGTAAAAGTGCAATGGTTGGGAACAATGTTTCGTTTTCTAATAAGAAGACTAAGAGACGTTTTTACCCAAATTTGCAAGATAAAAAGTTCTTCATTCCTGAGGAGAATAAATGGATTCATTTGAGAGTTTCTACAAAAGCAATCAAAACCATCAGCAAAAAAGGCATTACTGCCGTTTTAAATGATTTTATTAAATTCGGTAAAATTTAAGGAGAAAAAAAATGGCTAAGAGAGGAAATAGAATACAAGTTATTATGGAGTGCACCGAGCACAAGACTTCAGGAATGCCTGGAACTTCTCGTTACATCACTACCAAAAACAAGAAAAACACAACAGAACGTTTGGAGTTGAAAAAGTTCAATCCGATTTTGAGAAAAGTTACAGTTCACAAAGAAATTAAGTAAAATAAGATATGGCTAAGAAAGTAGTTGCAACATTGAAAACCGGTTCAGGTAAAGATTTTGCCAAAGTTTATCGTGCAGTAAAAAACAAAAAAGGTGCTTATTCTTTTAAGTCGGTAATTGTACCTAACGAAAGCGTTAAAACGATTTTTAAAGGTTAATAATTATAGAAAAAGAAATGATAAAGCATTCTGAATTTCAGGATGCTTTTTTGTTTTTTTATAAATTTATAGAACGTGGGAATATTTAACCTATTCAGTAAAGATAAAAAAGAAAAACTCGATCAAGGGCTTAGCAAAACCAAAACCAATCTGTTTTCAAAAATCAGTAAGGCATTGGTTGGAAAAAGCACGGTTGATGATTCTTTTTTAGATGAATTGGAAGAAATCCTGGTTTCCTCGGATGTTGGAATTCACACCACATTAAAAATTATTGAACGTCTTCAAAAGCGAGTTACCATTGAAAAGTATATTAACTCAAGTGAGCTAAATACTATTTTGAAAGAAGAAATCTCTCATTTGCTGGAAGAAAATAATAACGAAAGCCTTTCTACTTTTGAAAATCTTCAAGGCAAAAAACCTTATGTGATCATGGTGGTAGGTGTAAATGGAGTTGGCAAAACAACTACCATCGGTAAACTTGCTAATCAATTTAAGAAATCAGGAAAGCATGTTGTACTTGGTGCTGCCGATACTTTTAGAGCTGCAGCTGTGATGCAACTTAAAATTTGGGGTGAGCGTAACGGTGTAAAAGTTGTTGAACACGGAATGAATACTGATCCTGCTTCAGTAGCTTTTGATGCTGTGAAATTTGCCGTTGATGAAAATGCAGATGTTGTAATCATTGATACAGCCGGACGTTTACACAATAAAATCGGTTTGATGAATGAGCTCACAAAAATTAAAAAAGTGATGAGCAAAGTTGTTCCTGATTCTCCTCATGAAGTGTTGCTAGTACTTGATGCATCAACAGGCCAGAACGCTTTTGAACAAGCAAAACAATTTACATCAGCAACAGAAGTAAATGCGCTGGCACTTACAAAACTCGATGGAACAGCAAAAGGCGGGGTGGTTATAGGAATTGCCGATCAGTTTAAAGTACCTGTAAAATATATTGGTGTGGGTGAAGGAATTGATGATCTTCAAATATTTAACAGACAAGAATTTGTTGATTCATTGTTCAATTAAAAATTAATTTCAACTAAAGTTGTCTGCGAAAATCTGCGCTATCTGCGTGAAATAAAATGAAAACCAAAACTCTTAAACAAGATAAAATCAATATCATCACTCTCGGATGCAGCAAAAATATTGTTGATAGTGAAGTTTTGTATAGCCAACTAAAAGCTAATGATTTTTCTGTTGAACACGAATCAAAAAAAGATAATGCCAATATAATTATCATCAATACTTGTGGTTTTATTGATAATGCAAAACAAGAAAGCATTGATACTATTCTTAGTTATGCAGATGCAAAACAAAAAGGTAAGATCGATAAATTATACGTTACCGGTTGTCTTTCTCAACGCTATAAACCCGATCTTGAAAAGGAAATTCCTGATGTAGATGAATATTTTGGAACGCTTCACCTTCCGCAATTATTGAAAACTTTGGGAGCAGATTACAAACATGAATTGATAGGTGAAAGATTACTTACTACACCATCTCATTATGCTTATTTAAAAATTTCCGAAGGCTGCGACAGACCTTGTTCATTCTGCGCGATTCCTATTATGCGAGGCAAACATGTTTCAAAATCTTTTGAGCAAATTGAAGCTGAAGTAAAAGGATTGGTAAAAAATGGTACCAAAGAAATTCTCATCATTGCACAAGACAGTACTTTTTACGGACTTGATAATTATGGCGACAGAAAACTTGCCGAACTGCTGAAACGAATTTCAGATATTAAAGGTGCCGACTGGATTCGTTTACACTACGCTTATCCTTCTCAATTTCCTATGGAAGCCTTGGATGTGATGCGTGAGAGAGAAAATATTTGCAAGTATATCGATATTCCTTTGCAACATATCAGCGACAATATGCTGAAAACTATGCGCAGAGGAATCACTAAAAAACGTACGATTGAACTGGTAGACGAAATTCGTGAACGTGTTCCGGGAATCGCTATTCGCACAACTTTAATTGCAGGACATCCAGGCGAAACTGAAGCCGATTTTGAAGAGTTGAAAAGTTTTGTTGAAACTACAAAATTAGATCGTGTAGGAATATTTACTTATTCGCACGAAGAAGGAACATACGCGGGTGGTTTGGTTGATGATGTTCCAGAAAATATAAAAGAAGAACGAGCTGCAACAATCATGGAAATTCAACAAGGAATTTCTGCAGAGATCAACCAGAAAAAAGTTGGCAAAACTTTTAAGGTTTTATTCGACAGAAAAGAGAACGGACAATTTGTTGGAAGAACCGAATTTGATTCACCTGAAGTTGATAATGAAGTGATGGTTGATGCAAAAACTAATTATGTGAGGATTGGCGATTTCGCTGAAGTTTTGGTAACAGAAGCCACCGACTTTGATCTAATCGGAAACATTGTGAAATAACTGTTGTTTCATTTTAAGTCCAATACTTATCTTCGATAAAAAATTACACATTGACCTCTAAAGAAATTCCATTAGCAGAAACAGGAATGTTTCCAAAAATCATTTTAGATTATTTAGCAGGAAATGATTTTCTGAAACAATTTTATTCATTATCTCCTGATTTAAATTCTTTTGGAGAGGCTATAAAAAATAGACGTTTCACTGCTCAGTTGAGAGAAAATCTAGTTTCGGTTTTGCTTGATCAATATTCATCAATTGGTATCACAGATGAAAAAGTTTTAGCTAATATTCATTCTCTCAAAAATGAAAATACTTTTACGGTAACAACCGGTCATCAGCTTTGTGTTTTTTCCGGACCTCTCTATTTCATTTATAAGATTTTAACAACCATAAAACTTTCCGAAGAACTCAAATTAAAATATCCAAACAATCATTTTGTCCCAGTATTTTGGCTTGCTTCCGAGGATCACGATTTTGAAGAGGTAAATCACATTCATCTTTTTAATAAAACAATTACTTGGAAAACTGATTCTCAAAATAAACCAGTAGGCAAAATTTCTACTCATTCACTTTCGGGTTTTATCAATGAAATAAAAACATTGTTTGCAAACAGTGAACATTTGCCTTCACTACTTTTATTGTTTGAAGAAGCGTATTTGAAGAGTTCAACTCTTTCGGAAGCAACACAAAAAATTGTTCATACACTTTTTGGTAAATATGGTTTGGTAACGATTGAACCTGATGATGAAAGATTGAAACAATCATTCAAAAAAGTGATGCTTGATGATATTATCGAACAAAAAAGTTTTAAAGCAATTAGTCGTACAAATTCAGTTTTAGAGGAAAAATATAAACTTCAAATTAATGGAAGAGAGATTAATTTTTTCTATTTGTCGGAGCAGGGAAGACATCTTATAAAAAAAGTTGACGGCACTTTTATTGTTGCTAATGCGGATATAAAATTTAGTGAAATAGAAATTAAAAAGGAAATTGAAACGCATCCTGAAAAGTTTAGTCCGAATGTAGTTTTGAGACCTGTTTATCAGGAAATGATTTTGCCGAATTTAGCTTATATTGGTGGTCCTGGAGAGATTGCGTACTGGCTTCAGTTAAAAGATGTTTTTGAAATTCATGATATTGATTTACCAATTTTGTGGTTAAGAAATTCATTCATGCTGCTTAATAAAAGTTTACAAAATAGAATTGAAAAAACAGGACTTGAGGTTTCAGTTTATTTCGAATCATCAGAAAAACTTAGTAAGCTATTTTTAGAAAAAGTTGCAGGGTTTGATATAAATGAAACAACAGATTTAATTGATGGCAATATTCAGAAAATGATTGACGAGTTGAAAAGTCTGGATAATCAACTTGCTTCAAAATTGATCAAACATAAAAATGAACAAATTGCTTTCTATGGTAAATTGAAAAAAGAGATCAATGAAAAGTTAAAAGAAAAGTTGGAGCAGGATCTTACAAAAGTTTTAAAAATAAAGGAAACACTATTTCCGAATGGAACACCTCAGGAACGTTTTGAAAATTACCTACAATATGATTCGAGTTTCCCAACTTCATTAATTCAAATCATTTTTGATAATTTGGATTTAAATGGGCAATTCAAAATATTATACATTTGAGTAGTTATTTAAATGTGTTTTAGAATAAACATCCCAAAGCACAATTCCTGCCGACACTGCAACATTAAATGAATGTTTGGTCCCGAATTGAGGAATTTCAATACTTCCATCAGATAAATTGATAACTTCCTGAGCAACACCCTCAACTTCATTTCCGAAAATGAGTGCAATTTTTTCTTCCGTTACAGGTTTAAATTCATTCAGAGCTAGGCTGTTTTTTGTTTGTTCAATACTGAAAATTTTAATGCTGCCCTTTTCTTTTAATTCTTTTAATAATTCGCTTGTGCTACTTCGATATTCCCAATCAACTGATTCTGTAGCTCCCAATGCTGATTTTAGCAAGTCTTTATTTGGTGGAATAGCAGTGATTCCGCACAAAAAAATTTTTTCAATTTTAAAAGCATCTGCTGTTCTGAAGATAGACCCAACATTAATGGCGCTTCTGATATCGTCTAATATTAATAAAATTGAGGCTTTGTCCAATTTCTTATACGTGCTTAAGTCTACCCTGTTTAGTGCGTTATTACTCAGTTTGTTGTTAGTTGTCATAAAGTTTTTGTTTCTATAAATAATATTTCCACACTTAAAAATTTTTCTCTTTACTAGAAAGTATTAATATTGTAGCGTAAAAGTAATCCATTTTAATTAATCACTAGTGTTATATATACTTTGCTTATGAGCAAAAATAAATATTTAGTTATCATTTTGTTTTTATTAACATTTTCTGCCAGAGCTCAATATTCGCGCCTAAGCGTTGAGGTATATGCTGGGTTTCCAACGTCATTAACATTCTTCACACCGGGATTATCAACATATGGTGGTTTTGGGGTTAAATATGCTATTTTGAAAGAAATTTCTGTTGCAGGTCATTTGAGTTTTGGTTCACTGGTAGGGAATAATACTTCTGCATACAAGACCAATACACTCGATTACACAGATCATAATAATTATAAATCATTCACTAATAATTTTGTTCAATATACTCTTGAGGGACAATTAAATTTAGAACGTGTTTTAGGATTAAGACGCCATATGCATAAACTCAACCCTTTTTTAGTTATTGGAGGTGGTATTGAGAAATCTTCAACTTCCAGAGTCGGTGTTGGTGGATTTAATGATTATACTTACGTTTATCCTTTTCAAACAATTTATATAGGGTTGAATTTTAAATATTATTTGAATCCTACACTTGATTTATCATTCGGATCAAATTATAATACAGCTCAAACATATTATAATGATGCTGTAGCATCAGATAAAACATTAGATAGTTATTTATTGAACTATGTTGGTGTATCTTATAAAATTGGTGCAAGAAAAGATAGACAACATATTGAATGGAATAATGTTATCTTAAAAGATAGAATCTACATTCCTAATCTTGAAGAACATTTGGGACAACCAGTTGATCTTGCCGGAAACTATTTTATTTTCCATAAAGACAGTATAGCTAAACTTCAATCTCAAAATATTGAATTGCAAAATAAAACTGCTCAGTTGGAAACTAAGTCAACGGAATTAGTAGCTAAAAATAATAGCCAGCAAAAACAAATCGATTCAATGCAAGCACAGGTTAATGCTATTAAAGTTGAACTTGATACAATAAAAACTCAGAAAGTTTCTGAAACACCTATTCTAATTGACACTACCAAGATTACCTCTTCAGGCGACAAGAAAATAATTGCAAAACTTCAAGCTGAGAATAATGAATTGAGAATAAAAGATAAAAAACTTGAGTTAAATGCTGCAGATCAACAAAAGCAAATTGATAATATGCAGAATCAATTGAATCAAGTTAAAAAACAGTTGGATGCAAAACCGGAAATTAAATTAGTAACTCCTCCTGTTGAAACTCCTGCCAATAAAAACTTAGAGCTTAATTCTGTAATAAAGGAAACTCCGAAAAAAGCCAAAGTTGAAACACCTAAAACAGAAGTACCTTCAATTCCAAAAAATGATGGACTTAATAAAATTGACAATGTTACGGCACCAATTGCTACGTATAATGTTATAGCCGGAGCTTATGCCGGAGATAAATATGCAAATATTTATAGAGATAAATTAAGAGCAAAAGGTTACGAAGCTGCGGTTTTTAAAAGTGATGTAAATTCAAGAATATTTAGAGTTAGTGTGTTTTCAACTGATGATAAGCAAGAAGCTTTGAAGATGATGAGAAAAGTTAGAGCTGAAGTTGAGCCACAATCTTGGATTCATGTTTACCACCAGAAATAACAAAATTGAATTTTATAAAAGCCCCGTAATTCGGGGCTTTTTTTTGTTTAAAAATTGTTCATTCCCTTACTAATATCAATAGTATTTTGCTGGTTAAATGACAGAGAAAAAAGAGCCTGTAGTAGAAACGCCTTTAATGAAGCAATACAACCAGATTAAGATAAAATATCCTGGTGCTATATTGCTTTTTAGGGTTGGAGATTTTTATGAAACTTTTGGCGAAGATGCTATCAAAGCAGCAAATATTTTAGGCATCGTGTTAACAAAAAGAGCAAACGGCTCAGCTTCCTTTATTGAACTTGCAGGATTTCCACACCATTCTTTGGATACTTATCTTCCAAAATTGGTAAGAGCCGGACAGCGAGTTGCTATTTGCGATCAGCTTGAAGATCCTAAACTTACTAAGAAAATTGTTAAAAGAGGTGTTACTGAATTAATCACTCCCGGTGTTTCTTATAACGATAAAATACTTGATCATAAATTCAATAATTATTTAGCGGCAATACATTTCGAAAAAGACAAATGCGGAGCTGCATTTCTTGATATTTCAACCGGTGAGTTCATGGCTGCCGAAGGTAGTTTCGACTATATAGAAAAGTTGGTTCAAAGTTTAAAACCTGCAGAAATTGTATTGTCGAAAAGTTTTTTTAAAGTTTTTAAACAGCAGTTCGGTGATAAATTTTATACCTATCAATTAGATGATTGGGTTTTTCAATATCAATTTGCTTTCGATAAATTGATTGGGCATTTTAATACAATATCGCTAAAAGGTTTTGGTATTAATGATATGCCTTTGGCAATAACTGCAGCCGGTGTTTGCATGCACTATTTATCAGAAACACATCATGAGCAGGTAAAACATATTCAGGCAATATCACGACTTGAAGAAGATAAATATGTTTGGCTCGATAGGTTTACAATCAGAAATTTGGAGTTGCTTCACTCACCGCATGAAAACGGAATATCATTATTAAATGTAATTGATAGAACAGTTACACCAATGGGAGCACGTTTGCTTAAAAGATGGTTGGTGATGCCTTTAAAAGAATTGTCGGTTATCAATGAAAGACTCGAAATTGTTGATCATGCTTTGCATCAAACTAAATTACGGAATGAAGTAATTGATCTTTTAAAACAAATTGGTGATCTTGAAAGATTGATTTCTAAAGTTGCGATGAAGCGTGTGAATCCTCGTGAATTGCAGCAACTCAACAGAGCGTTAAAACATATCATTCCGATTAAGAAATTATTTGAAGAAAGCGGAAACGAATTATTACAAAAAATATCCGGACAAATAAATGAATGTAGTTGGGTAATCGAAAAAATTGACAAAGAATTAAAACCAGAACCACCTGCATTATCAAATAAAGGTGATGTAATTTGTGAAGGCGTGAATGCTGATTTGGATGAGTTAAGAAAAATTGCTTATTCAGGAAAAGATTACTTATTGCAAATTCAACAAAGGGAGCAGGAAAAAACCGGAATACCTTCTCTTAAAGTTTCTTTCAATAATGTATTTGGATATTATTTAGAGGTTACAAATACTCACAAATCCAAAGTGCCTCCTGAGTGGATTCGCAAGCAAACGCTAACAAATGCAGAAAGATATATTACTGATGAATTAAAAGTTTACGAAGAAAAAATTTTAGGTGCTGAAGAAAAAATCACTTCCATTGAAGAACGTCTTTATGCCGAGTTAGTTG
>Ga0194037_1000348_pt1 | contig 36313 bp, 30 predicted proteins | sample JunL306m_MetaG_FD_148653 | JGI IMG/M metagenome (GOLD analysis project Ga0194037, IMG submission 148653) | Anoxic zone freshwater microbial communities from boreal shield lake in IISD Experimental Lakes Area, Ontario, Canada - Jun2016-L304-6m | ecosystem: Environmental > Aquatic > Freshwater >... | reverse complement strand
CTGGGTGAATATATTTATCATGTGATCATGCATAAAGTAAAACGGCTTTGGATGTTCCACCTTGTGCACCATAGCGATAATGTAGTGGATGTATCAACAACGCTACGGGAGCATCCAGGTGAAAATCTGATACGGTTATCATTTACTTTATTATGGGTATTCTTTAGTGGAACTGCCTTTTGGATCCTAATGCTTCGGCAGATCATCCAGGTATTGTCGAACTTATTTGCGCATATGAATTACCGTTTGCCTGAAAATATAGACAACGCAGTAGGATTGATTTTTATCACACCCAATATTCACCAGGTGCATCATCATTATAAGCAACCCTATACGGATTGTAATTATGGGGATGTGCTGAGTATTTGGGATCGGCTGTTTGGCACTTTTACAAAACTCCCAGCAGAAAAATTGATTTTTGGCGTGGATACATACATGAAAAAAGAAGACAATGGATATTTTAAATCTCTGGTAGCTATTCCGTTTGGGAAATATCGCAATCCTAACAACGATTAAGTACAATAAAGTATTAATACTATTTATCGCATAAAAAAAAAGAAATCCCCTATAATCAGGGGATTCTTTGTATCAGAGATTGAAATTTTATCTAACCAAATGGTTAAAGATTTTATAGACTTTGCCAGTTTCGAAAGAAACAAATATAGTTAACCAGGTTAGCAAGATTCCCTTCACTTTATTCCAGCTTTTGATTAATTTGAATAGAATTGGTTAATTTCGGTTATGACCGTCTTAAAAATGGATAGGAGTACATTTAAGGCCCAAACAATGGCTGAAGCTGCCAATCATAAAAGTCATTACCTAAACATGACTTGGCAGGAGCGATTATCAGTAACAGCCTATTTAAATAGTGTAGCATTTAAATTCGACGCTAAATATCCGCCAAGGATGAATCGCACTCAATTTTCCGCAAAATCTATAAGATTTAATGGCTAATATCTTCCACGATGATTTTAGAGACTTTCTTAACGCTTTAAACAAAGCTGAAGTAAGATATATATTGGTGGGTGGATATTCGGTGGTTTTACATGGATATTCCAGAACCACTGGTGATATGGATTTATGGGTAGAAAGAAATGCTGAAAACTACCACAAATTAAAAATTGCTTTTCAAATATTTGGGATGCCGGTATTTGATATGACTGAAGAAAACTTTTTAGCTCACCCGGTTTGGGATGTATTCACTTTTGGCACTCCTCCTGTAGCCATAGATATCATGGTTAATTTAGAAGGTTTAGATTTTGAGGCTACTTTCAAAAAAGCAGTATATTTTGAGGATGATGAGTTGAAAATAAGAACCATAAACAGAAATGATCTCATCGCTGCTAAAAGAATTGCTGGCAGAGCCAAAGACATCAACGACCTAGAGAATCTTCAATAACTCAAACATTCATTGCCACTCCCCACTAAGGCAAAAAAAAATGTTATTCCCAAAAACAATTATATTTTTCCAAGAATAACATTGGTATCGGGGAGTCCCGATAGAATCAGGAAACTGCCGTCCGCCGCGGCGGATATGAATCAGTTGCTTGAATGTTTTATGGTATTAATAAATTCTCGCCCCACTCCTGACTTTAACCATTTCTCAAAATCCATTGCTGATTTTTTGTCCTCAAATACTTTTGAATAGATCAACACCCATGGACGATAACGGCTGGTCCAACCATGACCCAATTCATTATGCGACAATAATCTTTCAGGAAGGTCTGAAGTATAACCAGTATAATGCTTTTGGCAACTCGAAGAATACAATATGTATACAGTGTATTTCATAAAAAAAGAAATCCCCTAATGATAGGGGATTCTTTGTATCGGGGAGCAGACTTGAACTGCCGACCTTCGGGTTATGAATCCGATGCTCTAACCAGCTGAGCTACCCCGACCTAATATCTTAAATCCTTATTTCTTTTAAATCTCTTCTGAACTGCCGTCCGCCGAGGCGGATATGAATCCGATGCTCTAACCATCCGCCGCGGCGGATACCCCGACCTAATATCTTAAATCCTTATTTCTTTTAAATCTCTTCTGAACTGCCGTCCGCCGAGGCGGATATGAATCCGATGCGCTAACCATCCGCCGCGGCGGATACCCCGACCTAATATCTTAAATCCTTATTTCTTTTAAATCTCTTCTGAACTGTCATCCGCCGTGGCGGATACCCCGACAAACGGGCGGCAAATATAAGCGTTTTTGGCAAAAGGAAAAGCAGTATAAGACCAAACAGCAAAACAATTGATTGAACCCAACAAAAAAGCCCCTTCCGGGGCCTTTGAAAAATAATATTCTTTTCTTATTTGAACCTTAGATTCACGCTAACAATATTCGACTGCAGGTCATTGCTCCGGGTATAATGCCCAAAACGCAGTTCCAGCATATTGAGATATTCGATACCCAAAACCCCTTTTGGTGGCGAAAACCTGATCCCCATCCCAAAGAAATTACTGCTGAACTTGCTTAGATCATAATCACTGGTATGATAAATACTATTGGCATCATTCTGTTTATAGGGTGCAAAATAATCGATGGCCGATTGCATATAAAACCGATAAAACGGACTTATCGACACAAATGGCGTGATCTTTATAGGGGTTTCAATATTGGCCGTATGTGCTTTCAAGCCCCAACTATCCTGATAATACCGATAATAGGCTCGTACAATTATCTTGTCGCCGATAAAATAATTGGCTCTTAATGCCAACGGAATCTTGAAACGGGTATCCGGTAATACATCCATCCCTTCCTTTCCATTGCTAAAATAAACCCGGTGGAAGGGCAGACTCAAAAATCCTTTTTGATAAGCCAGATCCATTAAGAAAGCCAGCTGGAATTTTTTATTGACTACCTGCGACAAACTGAATCCCAAATTAAATGAATTTCGCGGTGAGGTAGGATAGGTATGATGCTCACCACCGGAAGCTCCTGAATTAGTACTAACTGGTGCAAATTCAATAGGCTGGATAATGGATACCTGATCAAAATAGGCATTTGCCTTTACGCCAAATTCCCGATTCCTATTTCTTGATGATTTATTAAAACTTACTCCCACCCCTATCGATGTGTAATCAAATTCATGAGAATAGGAAGCATTAAAGCCAACAAGCGTACCCTTCTTTTCATTTTCAATTCCGTAAGAAATAGAAGGATAAACCCTGATATCCCTGGAGGAAGCACTCGATAAAGTCTTTGGATTGATATTATCAGATGAAGCAGAAGTATAATAATCGATACCGGCTTCAATGCCAATACTGCGCTTCCGGTTCTTGAAATCGTAATGCGACATTTTCAATTCAATGCTATTGGCATAATCGGTCAGTTTCTCGGTTCCGATACCGCCCGTAACAGCCGAATGATTGCCCTCCTGATGATAATAACTGGATACAAAATTGACCTCGTCAACTTTCAATGTCTGACTCTTATATACTCCGCTATCAGCATTTGGGTCCTGCGAAAAGGCCGCCAAAATACCGATGTAAAGTCCTAATACCGCTAGTGAGATTTTTTTCATTTCGTATTGATAAAAGATTTTACAAATTAATTACACCCACAGCCGCCACCGGTTTTTCCACCATTGGCACCAGATGCACCTTCGCGATACAATTGAAAACTTGTTTCGGTCTTCTCTACCTTACGGGCATGCAATTCCATCTCGGCATCATTGAGATACTGCTTTTGATAAGGTTTCACCGCAGTACAGGAAATAAAAAACAGCATCGCAAAAAATGCCAAACCCATTTTTACTTTATTCATTATCTCGTTATTTTGATATTATTTGAAACATAAATTCTATTCTGGTCGTCAATGATGATACATTCCACTCCCTTTATCTGATTGATCAAATTGAGCCCAACCTTAATGCCCATCACCGTTACCGGTGTGGCCATAGCATCGGCGATTTCGGCATGTGCACTGATGATCGTTACACTTTTAATTCCCGTAACGGGCAATCCTGTTTTGGGATCGATCGTATGAGAATATTTTTTCCCATTAATTATCACATATTTTTCATAATTGCCACTGGTAGCCACCGCCATATCACTGATGTTGAGGTAGGAAAAAGGATGATCTGCCGCATCCGGATTGGAAATGCCGATCGTCCAGGGTTGGCCATTGGGCTGACAGCCCCAGGTACTCAGATCTCCGGAAGCGTTCACGATACCACTTTCAATACCCTTACGCCTTAATATGATCTTTGCCCTTTCAGCCGCATATCCCTTGCCAATACCGCCAAAGCCTATACGCATTCCTTTCTCTTTTAGAAAAACGGTACAATCCTCTTTATTGAGGATGATATTTTTATAATTGATCAGCCGCACCATTTTTTTTGCTGTGGCTGCATCGGGAAGAGATTTCATATTCTGGTCGAAATTCCAAAGCCCTTTGTCGATCGATCCGTAACTGATATCAAAGGCACCCTGGGTAAGCTCTGATATCCGGATGGAGCGTTCGATGATATCATACACTTCCTGATTTACCCGAACCGGTTTTATGCCGGCATTTCGGTTAATAAGGTTGGTTTGACTGAGTTCATTAAAGGTGGTCAATAATCTTTCAATTCTCCTGATCTCTTCTACTGCAGCGTCAATACACATATTGGCCACCAGCTCATGCTCGGTAACCACGGAAATTTCAAAACGATTGCCCATGAGTTTGAGCACCCGTTTAAAAATCGCTAATTCAAGTGCTGTATCAACGACCTGCATAGGTATACTGTTTTATTTCATCAACAAATGATTCGGCTGAACCATCGGGAAATCCGTCCCACTGTTTTATTATTTTTCCTTCAGCAGTGAGCAGCACGGTAAAAGGAAATTTTCCTTCCTTGTTATACCGATCGGCAAGGGCTTCATTCTGTTGTTCCAGTGGCTTTGCTAATTTGTTCTTTTTTAACCGGGGGAAATCGGCGTTCACCAACACCAGGTTATCCGAAGCAAAATTTTCAAAATTCGATGATCCAAATATCTCCTTGTGCAGGCGCATGCAGGGCAAACACCAGTCGCTCCCCGAAAAATTCAGCAAGATCAATTTATGTTCGGTTGCCGCCTGTACTTTGGCTTTTTCAAAATCTGTTTGCCAGATAGCAGTTTGTGCAACAATTAACCCTGCCAGTAGAATTGTAATCAATTTCATAATAAAATATTGAATTCAATGGTGAATTAATGTTCAACCATTAATCATTAAACTAAGGTAATGGAGTTTCTTCAGTCACCCGACCATACGATTCATAATACTTTGATAAAAATAGTGTTATGCAAAAACCATACCCCAATGCATTCATCTTGATTATTTCAAACACTAGCCAGTTCTATCCCACTTTACAATTTTCGTAAGCGATGTAAATGAATGGCTTTACTTTTTAAAATAATATATGATTCCCACTGTAACTTGCTAATTAAGGGGGAAGTATTAACTGTATGATTTATAACACGCTTCAGTAGTATTTCAAATCAAAGATGCAGGAACAGTGTGAATAGTTGGGAGCTGAGCACGAATTATTAATTAATCAATAACAGAATTTAACAAAACCTAGGCTCAATTCTGTTCATATTCCCTTGAATGCTCATGTATTGAGCAGTTGCTCCAGCCTTTCGCTAAGCTTTTTTGCGTTTGGAAGCACCGCATCTTCCAGCAATATATTCATGGGTATGGCAGGAATATTCAACGCGCCCATGACTTCCACCGGCGCATCCAGGTAACGGAAGCAAGCCTTGCTAATGCGGCCAGCCAGTGCTTCGGCAAAGGAATTGTTTTGTTGCTCTTCTGTGAGTATCAAACATTTTCCGTGCTTTTTCACGCTTTCAAACAATAGTTCCTCATCCAGCGGGAATAATGTACGCAGGTCGATCAGTTCAATTTTTCCGCGGAAATTCATAGCGGCGGCCTTCGCCCAATACACACCCATACCGTATGTGATCACACAACAACTCTCGCCCGATTCAATAGACTGTTCATCGGCCTGCAATACCACCCTTGCCTTTCCTAACGGTATAATATAATCGCGATCGGGCTCAATGGTTTTTGCTTCCTCGGTTCCGGGAACCTTACTCCAATAAAGACCTTTATGTTCCAGCACCACTACCGGATTGGGATCCAGGAAGGCTGCTTTTAATAAACCTTTCATATCGGCTGCATTGGAGGGATAAACTATTTTAATACCCTTGATCGACAATAAGGTTGTTTCAACCGATCCACTATGATAAGGACCGCCTCCGCCATAGGCACCAATGGGAACCCGAATCAGGGTTTGTATAGGAAATTTGCCGCAACTCAGGTAACAGCTTTTTGCAATTTCGGTTGCAAGCTGATTCAAGCCCGGATAGATATAATCGGCAAACTGAACTTCTACAATTGGTTTTATTCCCAAAGCACACATACCCACTGTGGAGCCAATGATATAGGCTTCCTGTATGGCTGTATTGAAAACACGATGATCGCCAAACTGTTCTGCCAGTGTAGCCGCTTCCCTGAAAACGCCGCCCAGCCTTCTTCCTACATCCTGTCCATACAATACTGCTTCCGGATGCTCTTCCATGATCTCGCGGATAGCAAAAAGGGCAGCATCCACCATCAATACTTTTTCATTGCCGGCAGGACTGCGTTGTCCCAGCTCAGCATTGACCGCAGTGGGCACAAAAACAAAGTCTTCCACCGTTGCAGGATCGGGTTCTGGCGATGCCATAGCCTCCTGGAAAGATTTGCTCACCAAGGCAATAGCGGTTGTTTCTATATCAATCAGCTCATCTTCAGCACATCCCAGTTCTAAAAGTTTATGCTTCAATTTTGGAATGGGATCATCTTCAAATTGCCGGGTCAGTTCTTCTTCTTTGCGATAAAATTCTTTTCTTACACCACTGGTATGATGGCCCAGCAACGGCACTTTTGCATGAACCAGAAAAGGATGTCTTTCCTTCCGCACTTCCTCCACCACATTCTTCATCACTTCAAAACTTTTTAAAAAATCGGTGCCGTCGATACTGATTCGACTGATCCCTTTAAATCCTTTTACCATTTCACTGGCATTGCAGGTACGGGCTTCCTCAGCCGTTACACTAATGCCCCAGTTATTGTCTTGCACCAGGAATATGACCGGTAACTGATGCAAGGCAGCGAACTGGAAGGCTTCACTTACTTCGCCTTCGGTAACGGCAGCATCTCCCATGGAACAAACCACCACAGGCAGTTCGCCCTGGCTACCTTTTTGTAATGATTCTGCGTTTATGCGTTCCAGGTACTTTATACCCTGAGCGATACCGGTAGTGGGAATCGCCTGCATTCCGGTGGCGCTGCTTTGATGAATGATATTGGGTTTATCGGTACCCCGGTAATTGGGGTGACTATAATATTCACGTCCGCCGGTAAAAATATCTTCGCCCTTGGCCAGCAATTGCAACATCAGTTCGTAGGGCGAGAATCCCAGTCCGAGCAACATCGATTCATCGCGATAATACGGACTCACAAAATCGCAGGGCAATAAATTAAACGCCGTGGCCAGTTGAATGGCCTCGTGTCCCATGGAAGTAGAATGCACATATTTGCATACCTGGCGGTTGGCTTCATATATATTAGCCATGGCCCTGGCAGTGCACATCAGTCGGTAAGCCCGTATCAAATTATCAGTTGCGATCATATATGAAGCAGTAAACCTAATGATAAAAATAGGCTCATTCCGGTAAATAAAAAATCGCTATAAAAAAATCATAGCGATGGTATACCATTGACGCGGGGAACTGCAAGACTTATTTTATGGTAAGTTCCAACAGTTTCTGGTCTTCATAAAAACATTCCAGCTCATCTCCTACCACACATTCTCCCACACCTGCGGGTGTTCCTGTAAATACCAGATCGCCGATATTGAGTGAAAAATAATTGGAGATATGTGAAATGATCGAATCAAAACCAAACATCATCTTGCCCGAGTTTCCTTGTTGCATCAGTTCTTTGTTCTTATACAGGCAGAAATTAATATTCTTTTTATTGATATCGGGAGTAAAATCAACAAATTTGCCCACGGCTGCAGAATTGTCAAATGCCTTGGCTTTTTCCCAGGGCAAACCTTTCTTTTTTAATTCATCCTGAATATCCCTTGCAGTAAAATCAATACCCACGGTGATGCCATTGTAATAATTACCGGCGTGTCGTTCCTGGATATATTTACCATTTTTTGAAATGCGCAACACCAGTTCGCATTCATAATGCAGTTCATTGCTGAATTCGGGATAATAAAATGGGGTATGCGCCTGCAATAAAGCGCTTTTCGGCTTCATGAAAATAACCGGCTCATCAGGTATTTCATTACCCAGTTCTTTGGCGTGTTCAGCATAATTGCGTCCAATACAAATTATCTTCATTGGCTGATAAATTTTTACGGATACGGATAATTAAGGCGAATATATTAAAATCAACCTGAAATACATAAAGATTATGCCTTAAAAACGGTTTATTAACCCACTGCAAAAACTAGGTTGTTAAAGGCGGTCATGGTAGGGCCTAAACCCGCATGAACATAACTTTCAATCAGTTCAATACATTTTTCGATCTTCAGCAATACCAGGGGCTCTTCCGATTTCAGCCATTTGCCCAGTACAAAATCAGCCTGCATACCCCGGGGATAATTATCTCCCACGCCAAATCGAAGTTTAGGATATTCTGTGGTTCCCATGATCTGCTCAATGTCTTTCAAACCATTATGTCCGCCCGAACTACCGCCGGGGCGTAAACGAATTTTATCGAGGGGAAGTGCCACATCATCTACAATGGTGAGTGTTTGTTCCAGTGGGATCTTTTCTTTATCGATCCAATACCGAAAGGCCCTGCCGCTGAGGTTCATATACGTAGTTGGACAAATACAAACCAATTGTTTTCCTTTATAACTTACCGTAGCCACATAAGCCAGGCGATCTACTTTAAACGTGCCGCCATGTTTCAACACAAATGCATTGACCACATCAAAACCGATATTGTGCCGGGTATTCGCATACTCCGCACCGATATTACCCAGTCCTGCAATTAAAAATTTAGACATCGTTCATCAACTTTCAAATTCGGGGAATCAATTCAACATATCCAGCATTTGCTGAAGATCGGCTTCTGTTTTGATCAGTACTTCGCGGGCCTTACTGCCCTGGTTGCCACCTACCACACCAGCCGATTCAAGTTGGTCCATCAACCTTCCTGCACGGTTATAACCCAGTTTCATTCTACGTTGCAATAAGGATGTGCTTCCCATCTGACTGGCCACAATCAGCCTGGCAGCATCTTCAAATAACGGATCCTTGTCGCCCAGGTCAAAATCCTTGCCCTCCATTTCCTTTTCATCAATATACTCGGGAAGTAAAAATGCTTGCGGATAGCCGCGTTGTTGACCAATAAAATCGACGATCTTATCAATTTCAGGTGTATCTACAAATGCACATTGCAAGCGTACCACTTCCCCATTATAGCTGATGAGCATATCTCCTTTTCCGATCAGTTGCTCGGCACCGCCGGTATCTAAAATGGTACGACTATCGATCTTACTACTCACCTTAAAGGCTATACGCGCAGGGAAATTGGCCTTGATGGTTCCGGTGATGATGTTCACTGATGGCCGTTGCGTGGCAATGATCAGGTGAATACCCACTGCCCTGGCCAACTGGGCCAGTCGTGCAATAGGCATTTCGATCTCCTTGCCCGCCGTCATGATCAGGTCGGCAAATTCATCCACTACCAATACAATGAAAGGCAGGTATTGATGGCCTTTTTCGGGATTGAGTTTACGGGATACAAATTTTTCATTGTATTCCTTGATGTTCCGGCAGCCAGCTTCTTTCAGCAGGTCGTAACGGTTATCCATCTCAATACAAAGTGCATTGAGGGTATGTACTACTTTCTTGGTATCAGTGATGATGGCATCTTCTTCGCCCGGTAATTTGGCTAGAAAATGTTTTTCAATGGTTTTATAAATACTCAACTCCACTTTTTTGGGATCTACCAATACAAATTTGAGTTGAGAAGGGTGCTTTTTGTATAATAAGGAAACCAGGATGGCATTCACCCCCACCGATTTACCCTGACCCGTAGCACCGGCCATCAACAAGTGAGGCATGGTGGTGAGGTCAACGATAAAATTCTCATTGTCGATCTTTTTACCAATGGCGATCGGCAGTGAAAAATTGTTCTTCTGGAATTTTTCAGAAGCCAGCAGGGTCTTCATGCTCACGATCGTTTTTCGGGCATTGGGAACCTCAATACCAATGGTACCCTTGCCCGGAATGGGCGCAATGATACGAATGCCCAAGGCAGCCAGACTCAGGGCGATATCATCCTCCAGGTTCTTGATCCTGGAAATGCGTACACCCGCTGCCGGTATGATCTCGTACAGGGTAACTGTAGGACCCACAGTAGCGGAGATCTTTTGGATCAGGATATCATAATTCTTCAGGGTATTGATGATCTGGTTCTTATTGTTCTCCAGCTCATTGGTATCCTGTACAATTTTATCACTGCCATGATTCTCGAGCAGGTCAAGCGTTGGGTATTTATAATCTCTTAGGTCAAGGATCGGATCGTAAGGTGCTATGACAGGCAGTTTGCCCGCAGGCTGCAGGATATCTTCTTTCTTTTCAGTTGGCGTTTTGATCTCCAGTTCCAGGGCTGTTTCTTCAGCAGTTTTTTTAGCAGGGGTTTTTGGTTCCACCGGTAAAACCACAGGCGCCTCCTCCATTTCGATCGGCATTTCACGGATATCTTTCATTTCCGCTTTTGTAAGCGGCTCCAGCACTGCAACTTCTTTTTCTACCAACAGTAAACCCGAATCGGATTTTGTGTCTTCAACCGGAGTTGCTTGCATCAACGCATCTCCTTTCAATGAATTCCCTTTGGGTGCATCCTCATCCACCGGCCACTCATGGGTTTCAGAGATCTGTTCTCCCACCGGGATCAATGCCTCGTTGCTCAATGGATTTGTTGGAGATTTTTTTACCGGAAGACGGAAGACGGGATTGAAACGCCAGATGATATAGGCCAGGATGACCACCGACAGTAAGCCAATGGTACCGATCTGGCCAATAGTTTTATATAACCATTCCTTCATTAAATCACCCGCAGCACCACCCCATGGAAATAGATGGCCGTTGAATCCGCTCACATCACCAAAGGCTACGGCGGCGCCAACACTGATAACGGGTAATCCGATCAATACATATTTAAGGTTTCTCCAGACTGAGAATATCTTTTTACCAAAAAAAAGATTTACGCCCACCACAAAAAAACTGCTGCAGATCAGGTATGCGGCTATTCCGAAGCCTTTGCGAATCATTATTTCTGAAACAAAAGCGCCAAAGGTACCCAGTAGGTTCTGCACCTTGATGTCATTAGCCAGCAACATGCGATAGCTGAACTTATCCTGATCCTCTGCCCAGGTAAACAAATAAGAGGTGAAGGCGATGAATAACAATATTGCCAGCAACAAACAAACGCTTCCAATGATCTTATGCGTACGCTCATCCTGAAGTAATTGTTTCACTTCCACGGTTTCTTCCTGCTCCTGCTTCAATGCATCAGGATCAGTAGGTTTAACTTTTGAAGATTTCTGTTTTGTGGCCATCAGCAACAAAGATATAGAAAACCAATACTGCAAATACAGTTAAAAAAAGCACTGCGATATATATGCCTTTTCATTGATTTTATGTAGGTTTGAAAAAACCGGACTCACTGAAGCTACTCGCTACCATAGTTTTTTTATTATTTGGATACAGCACAGGGTATGCACAGCTGGTCCCTGATTCCACGGTTATCAATATTGCCGCCATTGCTGAGGCACAGAATATCAATACCAAAGTACTGATCTACATTGACAGCACAGGAAATTATAAACCTGAGGATGCGCTGAAAAAGGAATTTACCCCACTCCTTGAATTTACTAACCGACTCACCGCCACACCGGAGATGGTTCCTTACCGCTATTTTATAAAATTTACCATCGAAAATAGCGATGATACAGCCCGGCATATTTATGTATACCCTGGTGCTTTGTTCGATAATATCACCATTTTTAAACTGAATCAGAAACCAGAAAGGCTACTCGATAGTGAAAATCTTTCGGGCTTTAAGTCGATCACACTTTCGGGAAAAGAAAGATCCAGCTTCCTGGTTTGCTTGAAGTTTGTGAAAAATGAGATCAGCTTCATTTCTACCCAGCTCATCAATCCGGCTTACCTGGATACATACAAAATGAAGATCGAGAACAGGCATATGGATGTTAAGATCTTCGGCTATATCCTGAGTGGCGTTTTATTGATGATGATCCTGTTTATGCTGGCCAATTTGATCATCACCTTTCGGAAAGAATTTCTGTACAATGCCCTGTATTCAATCTGTATGTTTAGCTTAGTTTTTTTGAACTCCTATACCGCCCGAACCTCAACCCCATTCAATAATTTTTTTCTCAGCTACCTCGATTTCCTCCTCCTGGTACTCGGCACCATATTCTATATCCTGTTTACCAGAAGCTTTTTGAACACGCCTGTTCAATACAAGCTGCTCGACAAAGTATTGAAATACGGCATGGCATTTATTACCATGCTGCTGGGCGTGTATACCTATCTTAATTTTTTTACCCGTGGATATCTTCCCCAGTACTGGCTCGAAACTGTCATGAAATTATTGATCCTGATACTCGGTGTATGTTTTATCGTGTTGGCGATCCGCCAACGAAACCGGCTACTCAATTATTTGGCAGCAGGTAACGCAGGACTTGTTATTTTTTCTTCCATTTCATTGGCGCTTATTTTAGGCAATCCGAAAGTGTCGAGCCTTTTCTTCTCTTCCGTTTTTTATTATAACCTGGGTATTGTCATTGAACTGGCCTTCTTCCTGCTTGGCCTTACTTATAAGAACCGGAGTGAGATCATTGAGCGGATCAAAAATGAGGAAGCCATGAAACTGGAAACCGAACGGAAAGACCTGGAAGCTCAGATCTCTATCATCAAGGCACAACAGGAAGAACGCAAAAAGACCTGGAAGCTCAGATCTCTATCATCAAGGCACAACAAGAAGAACGCAATAGGATCAGCGCCGACATGCATGATGACCTGGGAGCCGGAATGACCACCATCCGTTTGTATAGTGAACTGGCCAAAAGAAAACTGCAGCATATTGATATTCCTGAAATTGATAAGATATCATCCTCCGCTAATGAACTGCTCATAAAAATGAATGCCATCATCTGGAGTATGAGCAGCAGCAATGACACACTCGGAAACATGACCTCCTATATCCGCAGTTATGCACTCGAATATTTTGAGAATACCGGCATCAATTGCCATATCCAAATCCCCGATGATTTACCCAATGTGGTAGTAATAGGCACTTTCAGAAGAAATGTTTTTCTGGTGGTAAAAGAAGCCCTGAACAATATTCTGAAACATTCAAAAGCCACAGAAGTGAATATCAACCTCGTAAGAATTGGCCAGGAGCTGATCTTTACCATCCACGACAATGGCGTTGGGATTGATTTTGACCACCTACGACAGTTTAGCAATGGGTTGAAGAATATGAGAAAAAGAATGGAAGACCTTGATATTACATTCAATATTGAAAACGACAAGGGCACATTGATCACCCTTCGGAGAAAAATTGACGGATTCAAAAACGCTTAGTGGTTCCCACAAAAAGCAATACCCATCCTGAAATAAATGCAACGCCTCCAAGTGGAGTAATGGCCCCCACCCAGGGATATGGCAGCAACTGATATTTAATATAACAAAGCAGGTACAAGGAACCGCTAAATAAGATGATCCCCAGGATAAACAATCTGCCTGCCCATTTTACCAATTGATTGGGAAAGGCTGAATACAACATTCCTGAAATGAGCAACGCAAACACATGATAAAACTGATACCGCACGGCTGTTTCAAAAATGGATAGCTGGTCCGGTTGCAACACTTGCTTCAATCCATGTGCAGCAAAAGCACCCAAGGCCACCGATGAGGCACCCAGCAAAGCGGCCACCTGAATAAATCCTTTATGCATGTTGGAGTAGGTCTGATTCATATTAATGCGTTATATAGGCTTCAAGACTTTGAATGGCCAATGATTCGATGGGTAAACTAATTTCCGCCTGTTTGTAAAACGGCTCTCTTTCCTTCAGTTTTTGTTCTATAAAAAAAAGCAGCTCGGCTTTGTTCAATTTTTTGATCAATGGGCGCTGCTCGCGTTCGCCCATAACCTGATCCAGTAGTTGCTGCGGACTGGCACTTAAATATACGCAGATGCCATGTTCATTCATCCATGGCATATTGTTATGAAAGCAGGCAGCACCTCCCCCACAAGCAATGATACCTGCCGTATCGGTTAATGAACGCAATGTTGCTGCTTCCAGCTCACGAAAATGAGCTTCCCCTTTTTCCTCAAAAATGGCTGAGATCGTTTGATGCTGGGCTTGTTCGATCAAAGCATCGAGGTCGGTGAAAGCCATGCCATGATGGTCTGCCCATATCCTTCCCCAGTGAGTTTTACCACTACCCATGAAACCGATCAGAAAAATCTTCATGCATCAAATGTAAGCAGGAGAAAGGAAATGAAGAAGTTTAAACGCCGACCAGTAAATTAATTTTTCTTTTTGAAATCTCCCCGCTTCCAGGCTTTAATAAATTCGGCCCAGGCAAGTGGATTAAAAATATTCTGAGGTGGTGTTTGTCCGGCGTAATATGCCTTATTAGAAAGTTGTTTCAAATATCGGTTGGATGCCTCTCTTCCATCAACAGGAAGATTTGAGACCAGGATCCTCCTACTCGCGACATCATTATTTTTTCGGGCAATGGTGATCTCGTCGTCGGGGATCTTTGTATTCACAAAATCACGCTCAAACTGCTCCCGGGTTGGTCTTGCCTTTATAATGGTGGCAGGTAGGTAAATAGTATCATTCACCATCAACTGTATCACACTATGGGCATTGCCTTCCAGATTTTTTGGTATGGTGATCGACTTGGGTTTAAATCCAATACTGGTGAATTCTACCACATCTCCCTTTAACACCACAATGCTGAATACCCCACGCTCATTGGTGATGGTACCCCGGTTCTGACCCTTTACCACCACACTCACCGATTCAAGTCCCTTTAAACTATCAGCCGTCATCACAATTCCATATAACTGAACCACAGAATCCTTAAATGTTTCAAATTGTGCATGAACAGTAACCGGTAAAAAGAAACAACCGACCAGCAGAGAAGTAATGATTTTCTTCATTCAAAAATTTGTTAAAGCAACTATTTCAATTCAACCGCACGGTATGTACAATCGATTAATAAATATCCCGGCGCCGCCGGGATACCTTACAAAAATACCAACATTCCGTAATTAATAAACAAAGTAAAGCGTTCAAGGGTTATTTTTGCAGCCGCAATAGGTTTTTTAACAAATAATTCAACGATGACCAACGAAGATATTTTACAAGCGTTAAGCAATGTACAGGAGCCCGATCTGGGCAAAGACCTGGTGACCCTGAATATGGTGAAAGACATCAGCATCAACGGTCTTGAGGTATCATTCACAGTTGTGCTTACTACCCCTGCTTGTCCGCTCAAAGACATGATCAAGAACGCCTGTATCAATGCTGTAAAACTGTTGGTGAACAAAGAAGCCATCGTAACGGTAAATTTCAGCAGCAATACCAGCAGCAACAGAAAGGATCCAAAGACCATGCTCAGTGGGGTAAAGAATATCATTGCCGTGGTGAGCGGAAAAGGCGGAGTAGGAAAAAGTACAGTTGCTTCCAATTTTGCGCTGGCCCTTGCTGCCGGCGGTGCCAAGGTTGGCTTAATGGATGCAGATATTTATGGACCCAGTCAGCATATCATGTTTGGTATCCGTGGTGAAAGACCCATGATGAAAGATGAAGGTGACAAAGGCTGGATCGTGCCCATCGAAAAATTCGGCATCAAGATCATGAGCATCGGATTATTGATCGATGAAAAACAAGCCGTGGTTTGGCGTGGCCCCATGGTGAGTAGCGCCATCCGCCAGTTCGTATCTGAGGTGGACTGGGGTGAACTGGATTACCTGGTCATAGATATGCCACCCGGTACCGGAGATATTCATCTTACCATTGTACAAACCGTACCTGTTACAGGCGTGATCGTTGTTACAACCCCTCAAACAGTGGCTTTGGCGGATGCTAAGAAAGGGATCGCCATGTTCGGACAGGCACAATTGAAAGTGCCGGTGATTGGACTGGTAGAGAATATGAGCTATTTCACACCCAAAGAATTACCCGATAACAAATATTATATTTTCGGCAAAGACGGAGGCAAACAACTGGCCGAAGAATTTGATATACCCCTGCTGGGCCAGATACCCATTGTAGAAAGCATCAGAGAAGGCGGCGATATTGGTGTTCCAGCGATGGTAACCGACGATGAGATCACCAAAAAAGCATTCATGGACTTTACCTCCAATGCAGTTAGGGGTATCGCCATGCGCAATGCCAATTTGGAGCCTACCGAGATCTCGAAGGTTAATTAAGTTTCAGGGAAGATGATTCGGATATTAAGCAACTATTTTTTAATATGAAACAGGGTTTGGTTTTAAAAAAAACAGGTAGATTTATCTCCCGATTTATTCACCGTTTAAACATCAAACCCCATGATCGTTCAATCCCTACTGGGCGAATTTCAGTACGAAGCTGAAAATACCCGCAAATTATTATCGGCCATACCCGACAGTGCATTGAGTTTTAAGCCAGCCGAAATCTCCTGGACCACGGCACAACTGGCATCTCATATTGCAGAAGTCTACAACTGGTACCTGCCTACACTTCACCAGAATGTGTTTGATATGTCTGCCTACAAATACGACAAAGGCGATATCACCCATGCAGCCAATATTTTAGCCAAATTTGAAGAGAATGTAAAAAATGCAAAGGCCGCACTGGAAACCGCTACAGACGAAAGCATGTTTGAGAACTGGAAGATGGTGATGGGTGGTACCGACCCCATTTTTCCGGAAATGCCCAGGATACAGGTTGTACGGGGCTTTCTATTCAATCACCTGTACCACCATCGTGGTGAGCTGGTGGTTTACCTCCGCGCCAGTGGCAATAAGGTACCCGGATTGTACGGTCCAACAGCAGACGACAAACGCTAGCGTTTCACATTCAATTATACCGCTACAAGACATTGCTGTCTTGTAGCTTTTTTATGCAAATTCACGGAAGCCATTACAATCCCCGATTCCTTTCTTATTTTCGCGTATGCCAGAAATTTTAAGTCATACCCAACTTGTTGCCGTTGCCAATGAATTTGGCACACCGGTATATGTGTATCATGCCGAAAGAATTGCCGAACAATACCACAAACTGAAGCACGCATTTAAAAAATGTGATGCCCGTTTTTTCTATGCTTGCAAATCACTTACCAATATCAATATTCTCCGATACATCAACTCATTGGGTGCATCGCTGGATTGTGTCAGCATCAACGAAGTGAAATTGGGATTGATGGCAGGCTTTACTCCCGATAATATTTTATTCACGCCCAACTGCGTTGATTTTGATGAGATACTGGAAGCCAAAGAACTGGGGGTGAACATCAATATCGATAATATCTCCATCCTGGAACAGTTTGGTAATAAATTCGGGAACAGTTACCCGGTTTGTATCCGGCTCAACCCGCATATCATGGCGGGTGGAAATTTCAAGATCTCTACCGGACATGTGGATAGTAAATTCGGGATCTCCATCCACCAGATGAGGCATATTGAAAGGGTGGTAAAAACTACTGGATTGCTCGTGAAGGGCATTCATATGCATACCGGCAGCGAGATCAAGGATGTGAATGTTTTCCTGGAAGGACTTGAAGTTATGTTCAATATGGCCACTCATTTTCCCGACCTCAGTTATATTGATCTGGGAAGCGGATTCAAAGTTCCTTACCAGCCCGGCGATCCGGAAACAGATATTGAACCACTGGGCGAAAAACTGGCTGCTGCATTTTTGCTGAACCACTGGGCGAAAAACTGGCTGCTGCATTTTTGCAATTTGAAAAAGAAACCGGAAAGAAATTACAGGTTTGGTTCGAACCCGGGAAATACCTGGTGAGCCAGGCAGGCTATTTTATTGTAAAAGCCAATGTGATCAAACAAACGCCGGCTACTGTGTTCGCAGGCGTGAACAGCGGATTCAATCACCTTATCCGCCCCATGATGTATGAGGCTTATCATCATATTGTCAATATCAGCAATCCGGTTGCTGCAGAAAGAATTTATACGGTGGTGGGCAATATCTGTGAAACAGACACATTTGCCTGGGACCGAAAGATCACCGAGATCAGGGAAGGCGATTTCCTGGTGTTTTATAATGCCGGTGCTTACGGATTTGAAATGAGCAGCAATTTCAATTCCCGATTAAAACCTGCTGAAGTGATGATCCAAAACGGCAAGGCCACGCTTATTCGTAAAAGAGATGAGTTCAATGACCTGCTCAAAAACCAAATCTTTGATGAACGCTAAACCTCCTGTAAAAAAAATAATCTGGTTATTGTTTTTTTTCATGCTCAGCAACGCCGCTTTTTCTCAGCCCAATGATTGTGCAAGATTTAAGAACGGAAAATTCCTGATCTCCGATCCGAATGCTGGAGGCAATACGATGATCGAACGAAGGGGCGATTATCAGATCGAAAGCAATGCCGGATTAAAACTGATCATTCAACTAAAAGTGCATTGGCTCAACAATTGCAGTTACGAACTCAGGTTTGACAAGCTCATCCGCAATGAGAACAATATCGACATCCCCAAAACAACTATGCTGGTAAAGATCACTGAAACCGGAAGCAAGGGATACGTACAGGAAACCACCTCACCGGCCTACAATGGAATTTACCGCTCAACAGTGACCATTATCAACTAATTTCTCTTCGATTTAGGCTTTTCTGTAACAGAATGCTCCCCCGCCAGCAATTAATTTATACTGCATTGTTATGCCGATTAATATTTCTGCCTAATTTTAAATTCTTAACCCTATTTCTATGCCAATTCGTATGGAAGATGATCCCCAGGATCAGCAAGATTTCAATGAAAGCAGTTCATCCAGAAGTAATTTCAGTGGCGGTGGTGGAGGCAGTCTGCTCAGTTTTTTACCACTCTTACTTGGCCTGTTCAGTGGAGGCGGTGGAGGCAAAAAAATATTACTGCTCTTGTTGATTGCAGGTGGCGCCTATTTTCTGTTTGCAAAAAAAGGATGCAGCGGAACTACCGATGCGGTGCAGAATTTATTTTCTAAAAGCGGTTATAGTTTTAGTCCCGAACAATTTAAAAAAGCCAGCGTATACGAAGGGCTTGAAGCCGATAACGAAAAAAATCCCTTACCCGAAGCCGTTTCTTTACTTCGCTTTGCACCCGATCGTAAGAACCAGGGTGAGCAAGGCAGTTGTGTAGCCTGGAGCAGTGTGTATGCAGCCAGATCAATTATTGAAGCAGCGTCTACCGGAGAAGATCCAAACAGTACAGCATTTAGTCCGGCCTTTGTGTACAACCAGATCGGACTGGAAGGATGCGAAGGATCATATATACAGCGGGCCATGGAATTTATGACTAAGAAAGGCGTAGTGCCTTATGATGAGTTTCCTTATACCGACCAGGATTGCAGCCGGCAACCAACCAGTGGCCAGTGGAATGATGCCGCACAAAATAAAATGCACGGCTTTACCCGACTCACCGAAAGCGATGATGTGAACGGCATCAGTATACGCGCCATCAAAGAACACCTGGCCAAAGATGCTCCCGTGGTGATCGGCATGATGGTGGGCGGAAGCTTTATGCAGGAAATGTATGGCAAAGAAGTATGGACCCCAACTTCGGAAGACCATAGTCAGGTGGGATTTGGCGGACATGCCATGTGCGTGATCGGATACGACGACCGCAAGCAGGCATTCCAATTGATGAATAGCTGGGGAACCGATTGGGGTACTAACGGTGTGGCATGGGTGCGGTATGCCGACTTCAAGGAATTTGTTCGGGAGGCCTATGGCATTGATCCCATGCCCAAACGTGGCGCGGCACTGAATACCGGTTTTGAATGCGCCATCGGATTGGTGCAAAATGACAACAAACAATATATTCCACTCAAATTAAAATCGGGCAATGTGTTTGAAACCGAAAGCAATATGAGCGCCGGCACCAAGTTTAAAATGGAGATCAAGAACAGTACGGAATGTTATATCTATATCTTCGGAGAAGAAACTGACGGTACCAGCTACACGCTGTTTCCTTATCCGGATAAAGACAATCCGGCCAAGACCAGTTTCTCACCCTATTGCGGCATCACCGGATACCGGCTTTTCCCGCGCGGAAAAAGTATGGTGCCCGACAATATCGGACATAAAGATATTTTTGCCATCGTGGTGTCTAAACAAGCGATCGACTGGAATGCCACCAATTCAAGCATATCGGTCAACCCCTCATCAGATTTTGGCACCCGTGTGCTGGAAGCCCTTGATGGCAAGGCTGTACGAAATGTTAAATTCAGTACGGGCACTGGTGGAACCATTAATTTTAAAGCACCCAATAGTCAGCAAAATGCAGTATACTGCATTGTTGAAATAGACAAATGACAAACAAAAAAATAAAAAACTACATGAAAGGATTTTTGCTCGCGGCGTCACTGTGTTTTTGCCTCATCGGTAAAGCCCAGGAAAATAAATTATACCATCCGGAGGCAGATGCTGATAAAGATATTGCTGAGGCCGTAAAAAAAGCAAAGGCAGAACACAAATTTGTTTTGTTACAAGGTGGAGGAAACTGGTGTAGCTGGTGCATTGAATTTGCCCGGTTCTGCAAAGCCGATCCTCAGATCGATTCAGTGCTCAATGCCGGCTTTGTTTGGTATCACCTCAACTGGAGCAAAGAAAATGAAAATAAAAAAATATTTGCCCGCTATGGATATCCTCAAAGGTTTGGCTATCCGGTATTCATCCTGCTGAATGAAAAAGGCGAACGGATCAATACCCAAAACAGCGAATACCTGGAAGATGGGAAAAGAAGTTATAACCGATCAAAAGTGCTGGCCTTTCTGGAAATGTGGTCACCCCGCGCGTTGAACCCAACCATGTACGGCGATTGATCAACCACAACCAACATTTATGACATCAGCGGCTGCAAAATTTTTAAGCATCATCAATAACCCGATACGCATCCGGTTATTCCTGCTGGCAAAATTACCCAGCGCCTATTTTGCAGGCGTTCGGATCCTGGTAGCAGATGAAAAAAAATGTGTGGTAACGGTACCGTATAAATGGTTTTCAAAAAATCCCTTCAAAAGCACCTATTTTGCCTGTCTCAGTATGGCCGCCGAAATGAGTACGGGCGTATTGGCCATGGCCCATCTCTATCAGCGCGATCCGGCTGTAAGCATGCTGGTAACCCGTATCCAGGGCGATTTTGTAAAGAAAGCGACTGGCCGAACAACCTTTACCTGCGAAGATGGGCTGCTCATCAAACAAACCATTGATACCGCCGCTCAGAGCGGAGAAGGAACCCTTATCACCGCCAGATCCTTTGGCCGCAATGCTGCAGGCGAGATCGTGGCCCAGTTTGATATTACCTGGAGTTTTAAAAGAAAAAATCGCTGATCCCTGCCTGTTTTTAACATCCCTTCCGAAACCACTCCCAGGGAATCATTTTTTGATCATTTTCATGCAATAATAAAACTCAGTCTCTCATGAATTGCGTAAATTGCAGTTCCATTTGAAACAGTTGCTTCCAACCTTGCAAAAATGAGCTGCAACTGACACCAACCATGTCACCCTTTCCTTGCACACCGGTGTTCCGGCGGAGATAGGGCACAATTATTTATTATGGCAACCGATTTGCGCAAACAACAGGCCCTGGAATACCACTCCAAAGGAAGGCCAGGAAAAATTGAAGTCATCCCCACTAAAGAAGCAAAAACACAACGCGACCTCTCGCTCGCTTATTCGCCAGGAGTAGCTGCACCCTGCCTCGAAATTTTCGACAACCCTGAAGACGTGTACAAATACACGGCAAAAGGAAACTTGGTAGGCGTGATCAGTAATGGTACGGCGGTACTCGGACTAGGCAATATTGGTCCGGAAGCCGGAAAGCCGGTCATGGAAGGAAAGGGCGTACTGTTTAAAATATTTGCTGATATAGATGTATTCGATATTGAGATCAATGAAACAGATCCTGAAAAATTTGTTCAAATTGTAAAATCACTGGAACCTACGTTTGGCGGTATCAACCTGGAAGACATCAAGGCCCCCGAATGTTTTTACATTGAACAGGAACTGAAAAAGCGCTGCAAAATTCCGATCATGCACGACGACCAGCATGGTACGGCCATCATCAGTGCGGCTGCCTTATTGAATGCACTTGAAATTCAAAAAAAGAAAATAGACAAAGTAAGAATTGTAGTGAACGGAGCCGGTGCTGCGGCTATGGCCTGTGTACAATTATACGAATCGCTGGGTGCTAAGCACAGCAATTTTATGGTATTCGACCGCAAAGGGATTATCTACAAAGGACGTGGAGATGTAGATGAACTGAAACTAAAATTCTGTTCCGATGAAAAATACAAAGACTACGACCTGGCACAAGCCATGAAGGATGCTGATGTATTCATTGGATTAAGTATCGGCAATGTGGTATCAGCAGAAATGGTGAAAAGTATGGCCAAAAATCCGATCGTGTTTGCCATGGCCAATCCGGATGCAGAGATCAATTACGACCTTGCGGTTTCCGTTCGGAAAGACCTGATCATGGCTACCGGCAGAAGTGATTTTCCTAATCAGGTAAATAATGTTCTGGGATTCCCTTATATCTTCCGCGGTGCTCTCGACGTTCGTGCAACTACCATCAATGAAGCCATGAAACTGGCTGCTGTAAGGGCGTTGGCCGAACTCACCAAAACACCTGTTCCCGATATCGTGAACCTGGCCTACAATGAAAAGAATATCTCTTTTGGTCCAACCTATATCATTCCCAAACCGCTTGATCCAAGATTATTGTCGACCGTAGCCCCTGCCGTTGCAAAAGCGGCCATGGAAAGTGGTGTGGCAAAAAATCCTATTACCAATTGGGAGGCTTATGAACTGGAACTGAACAAACGACTCGGATTGGATAATCAACTGAGCAGGGTGATCGGTAACAAAGCCAAAAAAGATCCTAAGCGTGTGGTATTTGCTGATGCAGAAAATCTGAAGATCTTAAAAGTAGCCCAGCTGGCAGAAGAAGAAGGTGTGGCCTACCCTATTTTATTGGGTGACAGGAGCAGGATACAAAAGATCGCCGATGACAATGGTATCGACATCAGTGATATGCCCATCATCAATCCAAAAGATGAGAAAAATGATGAGCTAAGAAAACAATATGGCGATATGTTCTTTGCCAAACGCCAGCGCAGGGGTGCCAATAAATATGAGGCATACAAAGCGATGAAAGACCGCAACCATTTTGGTTGTATGCTGGTTGAAAATGGTGAGGCCGATTGTATGATCAGCGGGTTGAGCAGGAATTATCCTGATACCATCAGGCCTGCCATTCAGATCATCGGTACCGAAGAGGGTGTTAAAAAAATTGCGGGCATGTATATCATGTTCACCAAACGCGGTCCATTATTCTTAGCCGATACCACGGTCAATTTCAATCCCACAGCGGAAGAATTAGCCGAGATCACCTTACTGGTAGCAAAAGAAGTGCGGCAATTTAATATCAACCCGCGCATCGCCATGCTTTCCTATTCCAATTTCGGAAGCAGTGATTCGCCCGAGGCTACCTTGGTACGTACGGCCAGAGAGATCGTGAAACTGAAAGACCCCACCCTTATCTGCGATGGAGAGGTACAGGGCATTTTGGCTTTCAACAAAGAGATCCTGAAAGAAAATTATCCGTTCACCGAATTACTCGATGGGGAAGTGAATACTTTAATATTCCCTAACCTGGCATCCGGAAATATTGCCTATAATCTTTTACAGGAAGTAGGCGGTGCCGATTCTATTGGCCCAATTTTGCTCGGGTTGAAAAAACCGGTGCACGTATTGCAACTGGGAAGTTCTATCCGGTCGATCTTTAACATGGTGTTGATCGCTGTGGTAGATGCTCAAATGAAATGCAAATCGGATACCCAGGCAGAGATCAAGAAAAGCAGCTGGTGGAAGCGGAACAGGAAAGGATCTCATCACGAATAAACGGAATCGTTAAAAACTGAATTCGTTTATTACATTTGTACCATAACAGCACCGGCAAGTTATGCCCTGCCGGTAGAAAACTGCATATACCATGAATTTTTTCACGCATTTTGGACGTTACCTGATGATGATGAAGGGTATGATGACCCGTCCAGAGAATATGCGCATGTACTGGAAAGAATTCATGCATCAATGCGTAGAGATCGGCATCGGATCGCTCGGCATTGTAGTCATCATATCAGTGTTCATGGGTGCGGTAAGTGCTGTTCAAACTGCCTATCAACTGGTAAGTCCGCTCATCTCCAGATCCACCATTGCCCAGATCGTTCGCGACACAGTAATTCTGGAATTCGCTCCCACCGTAGTATGTATCGTATTAGCCGGTGTGGTTGGCAGTAAGATCGCCAGTGAACTGGGAAATATGCGCGTAAGCGAACAGATCGATGCACTCGAGATCATGGGCATCAATACCAAGGCTTATCTCATCATGCCGAAGATCGCTGCTTCATTGGTTACGATACCGATGCTGGTGGTGTTGTCGATGGTACTCGGGATCCTGGGTGGAAGATTGGCCGGATCTGCAGCTCATATCTTGTCGACCGATACTTATGACAAGGGCTTACTCGAAAATTTCATGCCTTACAATGTAACTTTTGCCATGATCAAGGCCTATACATTTGCTTTTATCATCAGCAGCATTCCTGCCTATTTCGGATATTTTGTAAAAGGTGGTTCGCTCGAGATCGGTAGAAGCAGTACAAAAAGCGTAGTGATCAGTTGCATCATGATCCTTTTTGCGGATTATATACTGGCAGCAATTTTATTGTAAAAAAATGGTGGATAACACCAACGCATATTCAACCCTCAATCGAAAAATAAAAAGCAGGCTGTGGGTGCTGAAAATTCAACATGATCGAGTTTAACAATATAAAAAAATCTTTCGGCGATAAGTCGGTACTCAATGATGTCAGTCATGTGATGGAGACCGGCATGTGCAACCTCATCATCGGCACCAGTGGCAGCGGTAAAACAGTTTTGCAGAAATGCCTGGTGGGTTTATTCGAACCCGATGAAGGAGAGATCCGATACGACGGACGCAGCTTCACAGAAATGAATAATGAGGAAAGAAAGAATCTACGTCAGCAGATCGGTATGTTGTTTCAGGGATCAGCCTTGTTCGACAGTATGACCGTTGAACAGAACATCATGTTTCCCCTTGACATGTTCACTACCCAGCATTTCTCGGAAAAACTGAAACGGGTAAACGAAGTGTTGGACCGGGTGAATCTGAAAGATGTAAATCATAAATATCCGGCCGAACTCAGCGGTGGAATGAAAAAAAGAGTAGGTATTGCAAGGGCAATCGTGCTCAACCCCCGGTACCTGTTTTGTGATGAACCGAATTCAGGGTTGGACCCACAAACTTCCATGGTGATCGATAAACTGATCTTAGATATCACCAAAGAGTTCAATATGACCACCGTGATCAATACGCACGACATGAACAGTGTGATGGAGATCGGTGAAAATATCCTGTACCTCTACGATGGCCAGAAAGAATGGAGTGGCAATAATCAAGAGATCATCTTCTCCAAAAACGATCGGCTGAATGGGTTCATTTTTGCTTCCGAATTTTTACAGGATGCCAAAGATATGCGCATGCTTGAAGCCAGGGGCAAAATAGCCGACGACCGGGATATGGATGAAATGCTGAAATAAACCTTCAGCAGACCCGAATGCTTAAATATTCTCTTCCAACAATAAGGCATCTGTCTTATCTTTGCGCCTGAAAAACATTCATCAAACTCAAATCTGTTTCATGTCAGTTCTCGTTAATAAAAATTCTAAGATCATTGTGCAGGGTTTTACCGGTACCGAAGGCACTTTTCATGCTACCCAAATGATCGAATACGGATCACAGGTAGTGGGCGGGGTAACCCCGGGAAAAGGTGGTACCAGTCATCTTGAAAAACCTGTTTTCAATACTGTTGCGGATGCTGTAAAAACTACGGGAGCCGACGTGAGTATCATATTTGTACCCCCTGCTTTTGCTGCGGATGCCATTATGGAAGCAGCCGATGCAGGGATCAAAATTGTAGTATGCATTACAGAAGGCATACCGGTGCAGGATATGGTTAAAGTAAAGAATTATCTGCTCAACAGAACGACCCGACTAATTGGTCCAAACTGCCCCGGCTTGATCACCGCTGAGGAATGCAAAGTGGGCATTATGCCCGGAATGGTTTTTAAAAAAGGAAGGATCGGTATCGTTTCTAAAAGTGGAACACTTACTTATGAAGCGGCTGACCAGGTGGCCAAAGCAGGACTGGGTATCTCTACTGCGATCGGTATTGGTGGTGATCCAATTATTGGAACCACTACCAAAGAAGCGGTGGAATTATTTATGGAAGATCCCGAAACCGATGGTATTGTTATGATCGGTGAAATTGGTGGCGGCATGGAAGCGGAAGCAGCAGAATATGTAAAATCAACAGGTAATAAAAAACCGGTTGTTGGATTTATCGCCGGCCAAACAGCTCCTCCCGGAAGGCGTATGGGCCATGCAGGTGCCATTGTTGGCGGGGCCGATGATACTGCAGCCGCTAAGATGAAGATCATGGCCAGTTGCGGAATTCATGTGGTGGCCAGTCCGGCCGATATCGGCAAAACCATGGCCGAAGTCATGAAAAAATAACCCATCAAATTTATATAGCCCGGCAGGTCCGGGCTTTTTTTATGCCCCACACGGATACAGCACATGTAGTTTCTTTTCCTAACATATAAGAAAAAGTTAAAAAGAAATATCTTCCAATTTTTATGCAATTGATCAACACCACACATCTCCTATATTAACCTGCTGTTACTATATGCACTGCAGGCAACATATTGTATCTTGTCATTAAAATATCCCTCATGAATCTAAAGAATTTCATCCTGGTAATTTTCTTTACTACCGGATTATTTGCCCAGTCGATGGCCCAGCCCAACAACAACTTTGAAAAGAACTGGAAGCATGTAGAAACATTCGAATCAAAAGGATTAACCAAATCTGCCCTGCAGGAAGTGATGACCATCTATGCCATGGCCATTAAAGAGAACAATACCCCACAACAGATCAAAAGCTGTATGTTCCAGATCAAGTATCGTAACCTGGTAGCAGAAGACAGCCATGAGAACAATATATTTTTTGTAGATACTTTGATCGAGCAGGCCAGTATCCCCGCAAAGAATATCTTACAAAGTATGCAAGCCGAAATGCTTTGGCAATACCTGCAAAACAACCGCTGGAAATTCTATAATCGCAGTACCCTGCTGGTAGAAAAAAATAAGGACATCAGTACCTGGAGTATCAATAAACTCTATGCCAGTATCAGTGCCGGATATACGAAATCGCTGAACAACAGCAACCTCTTAAAAACAACTCGCCTTGATGAATTTGACCCCATCATTATCAAGGGAGTGAATACCCGAACCCTGCGGCCCACACTATACGATTTTCTGACCCATCGGGCCATCGACTTTTTCATGAACAGTGAAACCTATCTTACCAAGCCGGCTTATCAATTCACCATCTCAGACCCCGGTTCCTTTGCGCCGGCAGCCGAATTTGTGGCGATGCAGTTTAACAGCAAGGACAGTGCCTCATTGCATCATAAAGCCATCCTGTTGTTTCAAGAGCTTACCAAATTTCACCTGGCCGATACCAATCCCGACGCCTTACTGGATATTGAATTTAAAAGACTGGCATTCATCAACAGCTATGGCGTGATGGAAGGCAAAGAAAAATTATATGAAGCGGCATTATTAAAACTGGAAAACAATTATCCAAACAATTCAACTGCCGCACAAGCAACTTATCTGCGTGCATTGATCTATTTCGAACACGGAAAGAGATACAATCCTTCAACCAATACTGAGAGCCAGTTTGAAATAAAACGTGCACGTGAAATCTGTGTAGAACTGTCTGCAAAATTCCCCAGCTCCACCGCCGGGATCAATGCCGGAAACCTGGTAAAACAAATTGATGTGCCAACCCTGGCCATGGTGACCGAAAAAGTGAATATCCCCAACCTTCCTTACCGTTCACTGGTAAGATATAAGAACCTGAATACACTGTATCTCCGTATCGTAAAAACATCCAGAGAAGAATTAAAAAAACTGGACAAGAACGATTACTCAAAGATCTGGACAGCTTACAGCAATATGAAACCGCTAAAGAACTGGAGTATTTCATTGCCCAACCTGCAGGATTATCAGGAACATTCGGTAGACATAAAACTGGATGCACTACCCAGTGGATTATACCTGATCCTGTCGAGCGCCGATGAAAATTTCAGTACAGCCAATAATGTAATGGCCCGGGAACTCACGTATATCAGCGATATCAGTTATATCAACAATAACCTGAACAACTATTATGTGCTGAACAGGAATACCGGCGAGCCCATTGCCAATGCAACAGTACAGGCTTGGGAATCGATCTACAATTACAAGACCAGCGAATATGAAGACAAAAAATATGCAGAATACAATACGGATAAGAACGGATATTTTAAACTGAACAGCACAAAAGATTATCATAGCTTTTATTTCCAGATCAATACCCCCGGAGATGAACTCTATACAGATGACTATACCTATTACAGCAATTACAGCAGTTATGAAGCACTAGACGGGGAATTTAGCTTCTTGTTCACTGACAGAAGTATCTACCGGCCCGGACAAACTGTTTATTTCAAGGGTATCGTTTTGAAAAAAGAGGTTAATTCTACTAGGTCAACGATACTCCCGGGCTTTGCAACAAAAATATTCTTACGCGATGCAAATAGTCAGAATCAAGCAGAAGTTGATGTGGTAAGCAACGAGTATGGTAGTTACCATGGATCGTTTGTATTACCCGAAGGCATTATGAATGGGCAGTTTAGCTTGATTGATAGCGCCACCGATGAATCCCAATACATTAATGTAGAAGAATACAAACGCCCTAAATTTTTTACCAGCATCAACAAGCCAACCGGTACTTACCGCGTGAACGATAGCATTACGGTTACGGGTACTGCAAAAGCCTATGCCGGTAACAATATAGATGGTGCCAAAGTTGCTTACCGTGTGGTGCGTAAATTAAGGTATCCGGTATGGTGGGGATGGTATTACCGCGGAAGGCCATCCAATAATAGCGAAACAGAGATCAGTCATGGTACAACCACCACTGATGCCAAAGGCATATTCACTATTATTTTTAAAGCCCTGCCCGATGAAAGCGTTGATAAAAAAGAGCAACCTACATTTTATTATGAGGTGAATGCCGATGTAACCGATATCAACGGAGAAACAAGAAGCGGCAATACCTCAGTTGCCGTAGCTTATCATATGCTGCAGTTGAACCTTAGTGTACCCCAACAAATTCCTGCAGACAGTTTTCATAAACTAAGCATCAGCAGTACCAACCTCAATGATATTTTTGAAAGATCTTCTGTAAACATCAGCATTCAAAAACTGCAATCGCCCAACAGGATCTTCAGGAACAGACTATGGACCAGTCCCGACCAGTTCCTCATGAGCAAGGAAGAATTTTATGGTTATTTTCCCGATGATGTATACAAGGATGAAGACAAAATGGAAAACTGGCCGCTGGGTGAAAAAATTTACGAACGGTCTGATTCCACAATGGAAAATGGACAGTGGCAAATTAAAAAAGACCATTGGGAAACTGGTTGGTATAAGGTTATCGCCACAGCAAAAGACAAATACGGAAACCCGGTTCGGGATGAAATATTTATGGAGCTCACTGGTAATCTGGGAACAGAAAAACTAAATACTGAAGCAAGGGTTTTAGTAAGCAATGCTACTGCCCAACCTGGCGAACAGATCAATTACTCGATCGCAACGGGATTCGATAAGATATGGTTGATCCATACCCTCAATAAGATGGATAAAACCAATAGCACCGACTATTATACTATCAATGGAACAGGAAAAGATTTTAAAACTGTGGTTAAAGAAGATGACCGCGGCGGTATCATGATGAATTATATTTTTGTGAAGCATAATCGGGTGTATAAGGGCAACCAATATTTCGCGATTCCCTGGTTGAACAAACAACTCAATATTAGTTATGAAACCTTCCGCGACAAATTATTGCCGGGCAGTGCAGAAAAATGGAAACTGAAAATTACCGGAAGCAAGGGCGAAAAAGTAAATGCTGAATTGCTGGCAGCCATGTACGATGCAAGTCTTGACCAGTTTAAACCCCACGGATGGAGCGGCCTCGATATCTGGCCTTCGCTAAGTAATTCACTATACTGGACAGAAAATAATTTTGGTATCGTGAACAGCCAGGCATACAACACAAAGGAATCGAATTATGCATCGGTGCCTGCTAAAACCTATGATGCTTTATTGAGTGAATATTACTCAGGCTATATTTATGGAGGCAACAATAACTTTCATTTTGGCATGGTGTCAAAATCAATACCCCCTCCTCCACCGCCAGTGCCATCAAGGCTTGAAGAAGTAGTAGTAACGGGATTGGGTGTGGCGAGAGAGAAGAAGGTTTTAGGATATGCAACGACAAGAAATCTATCTGATAAAGAAGATGTTGTTGCAGACACAGTTGCTTTTTCAACTACGGTAACTCCCAATCCAGCAACTAATGATCAATCCATTCAGGTTCGAAAGAATTTTAATGAAACAGCATTCTTTTTTCCCGACCTGCATACAGACAGTGCAGGCAATGTGGAATTTTCATTTACCATGCCCGAAGCACTTACCCGTTGGAAGCTGATGACCCTGGCCCATACCAGGGATCTGGCGAGCGGATATACAGAAAAAACCACGGTTACGCAGAAGACCTTGATGGTTCAACCCAATGCACCCCGGTTCATGCGCGAAGGCGACCGGATGGAATTCAGTGCCAAGATCGTGAACCTGTCGGATAGTGAAGTTACCGGAACCGCACAACTGGAATTGCTGGATGCTGCTACCAATACCCCGGTGGATGGATGGTTCAAGAATATGTTCCCCAATCAGTATTTTACCATTGCGGCCGGACAAAGTTTTGCGGTTAAATTTCCAATAGAGATCCCGTTCAATTTCAATTCGGCATTGAGTTATCGCATCAAGGCCATCACCAAGGCCAATACCAAAGGAGAAGTATTTTCAGATGGAGAAGAAATGGCCTTTCCCGTACTCAGCAACCGATTGCTGGTAACGGAAAGCATGCCCATCAATATGCGCAACCAAAGCAGCAAAAGATTCCGCTTCGATAAATTGCTGAACAGTGGCAACAGCACTACCCTCAATAACCACGCACTAACGGTAGAGTATACCAGCAATCCGGCCTGGTATGCCGTGCAGGCACTTCCTTACCTGATGGAATACCCATACGAGTGTGCTGAACAAACTTTTAACCGGTTGTATGCCAATACCCTCGCGTCGTATATCAGCCGCTCGGTACCGGGCATTAAAACCATTTTTGAAAAATGGAAAACCACGGATACCGCTGCCCTGTTGAGCAACCTGCAAAAGAATGAGGAATTGAAATCAGCCCTCTTGCAGGAAACCCCTTGGGTGATGGATGCACAAAATGAAAGCCAGCAGAAGAAAAATATTGCCCTGCTGTTTGATATGGTGAGGATGGGTAAAGAACAGGACAGGGCTTATCAAAAGCTCAACGACATGCAATCGGCCAATGGCGGTTTTGTGTGGTTCAAAGGCGGACCCGATGATCGATATATTACCCAGTATATTGTAACCGGTATCGGACACCTCAGAAAATTGAATGCACTTACCGATGAGCAGTATAAGCGAATGAAGGGGATCATCGACAAGGCCATACCTTATCTTGATAAAAAAGTAAAAGAGGACTATGAAGCTTTGTTGAAATACAAAGCCATCCTTAAGAATAACAATCTGGGCAGTACCGATATCCAGTATCTATATATGCGTAGTTTCTTTCCTGAATACAAGATCGCCGATGCGAGTCAAACTGCGTATAAATATTACCGTAAGCAATCGCAACAATACTGGCTAAGCAACAGCAAATACATGCAGGCCATGATCGCTTTATCGCTTTACCGCACCCAGGATGAAAAAACATCCGGCGCCATCATCCGGTCGTTGAAAGAAAATTCCATCAACAAAGAAGAAATGGGCATGTACTGGAAAGAATGGGCCAACGGCGGTTATTACTGGTACCAGTCGCCGATTGAAAGTCAGGCCCTGATGATCGAAGCCTTCAGCGATATTGAAAAGAACAGCAATACGGTGGAAGACCTGAAGACCTGGCTACTGAAGCAGAAACAAACGCAGAACTGGGGAACCACCCGGGCTACGGCAGAGGCTTGCTATGCCTTATTATTGAATGGCAATAGCAAGGTTGCAGCCAATGAGTTGTTCGCAGAAAGGAAAGTGGTTATCGACCTTGGACCTGTACAGATCAACAGCATCGATGCCGGAACAGAAGCCGGAACCGGATATTTTAAAAAACGAATTGCCGGCAATAAAGTGACCGCATCCATGGGCGATATCCAGGTGAGCATCAGTAATACCGAAAAAACCTCGAGCAGCTGGGGAAGCGTGTACTGGCAATATTTTGAGGACATGGACAAGATCACAGCAGCCAATACACCACTTAAACTGAATAAGAAATTATTCCTGCAAAAAAATTCAGATACCGGTCCGGTATTGGTGGCGCTGGCCGATGGGGCTGTGTTGAATGTGGGCGATAAAGTAAAAGTGCGCATTGAATTGAAATGCGATCGCGATATGGAGTACCTGCATATGAAAGATCTGCGGGCCGCCTGTATGGAACCCGTGAACGTGATCAGCCAGTACAAATATCAGGATGGCCTGGGCTATTATGAAAGCACCAAGGACGCCAGCACCAATTTCTTCATCAGCTGGCTCAGCCGGGGAACCTATGTGTTCGAATACGAACTGTTGGTTACCCATACCGGAAATTTCAGCAATGGCATCACCAGCATTCAATGCATGTATGCCCCCGAATTCAGCAGTCATAGTGAAGGCGTTCGGGTAACGGTTGAGTGATCTGTAAATTATACATGAGGGTGAATGTTACAATTTTGTATTTTTAACATTCACCCTCATTTATTTTTATCGTCATTCATATGTCAACTATTACTGTATATAATATCCCGCTGCGTTACCGCAAAATGGAAAATCTCCATATCCTGTTCTGGCTATTAAAAGACATCAGCTGGTGTATGGTTTGGAAACCCTTGGGCATTGCCATGATCTTCCCAACCCTGATCATTTCCATCGTGATCGCCTGGCGCACCCGTGAACTGGTTTCGGAACTCACCCATAACCTGGCCATCAGTTTCTGGATCACCGCCAATGCGTATTGGATGATCAGCGAATTCTTTTCATTCGATAACCTTATTGTATTCGGTTCCTTTACCTATAAGCAGCTGGCCCTGGTTCCTTTTTTGATCGGACTATCCCTGCTGATCTATTATTATTTATGGTACAAACCCCGGTACAAAGGGAACATGGAGACGATGTAAAGCATTTAAATTATCTTTGCCGCTTAACATTTGGTGCATTTGAAGCAAGCTAAATTGCCCATCCATGTTAATCATCATATTACGCAAGACAAATAATTATCAATTTATATGTTTCGATCTCATACCTGTGGCGAATTAAGAATCAGTGACCTTAATAATACCGTTACCCTGGCCGGTTGGGTACAAACCATTAGAAAATTCGGCAGCATCAGTTTTGTTGACCTGCGCGACCGTTATGGCATTACGCAGTTACTGTTCTCCGAATCACTGAATGCCGCTCTGGATGCCAATCCATTGGGCCGCGAATTCGTGTTGCAGGTAAAAGGAAAAGTAAATGAACGCAGCAATAAAAATGCGAATATCCCTACCGGTGATATTGAAATTGAAGTGAGCGAATTTACCATACTGAATAAATCAGCGGTGCCTCCCTTTACCATCCAGGATGATACCGATGGTGGCGATGATATCCGGATGAAATACCGGTTCCTCGACCTGAGAAGAAATGCCGTAAAGAAAAATATGGAATTGCGTTACTCGGTAAACCGCTCTGCCCGCAATTACCTGCATGAAAATAATTTCATGGATATTGAAACGCCCTTCCTCATCAAAAGCCATGAAAACAATTTCATGGATATTGAAACGCCCTTCCTCATCAAAAGCACACCGGAAGGGGCCCGCGATTTTGTGGTGCCATCAAGGATGAATGCCGGACAATTCTATGCCCTGCCCCAATCGCCACAAACTTTTAAGCAACTGTTGATGGTGAGTGGTTACGACCGGTACTACCAGATCGTAAAATGTTTCCGTGATGAGGACCTGCGTGCCGATCGCCAACCAGAGTTCACACAGATAGACTGTGAAATGGCCTTTGTAGAACAGGAAGATATTTTGCAAATGTTTGAAGGACTGATCAAAAGGATCTTCAAAGATGTAAAAGGGATCGACTATACTGAAACCGTTTCCCGCATGACCTGGGAAGATGCCATGTGGCAGTACGGAAACGACAAACCTGATATCCGCTTCAACCTGCAATTATGCAATTTGAAGAAACCTACTACCGTGTTCAGTAATAAAGCCGACCAGGCCAATCTGATCAATGGTGCCGATTTTAAAGTATTTGATGAAGCCGAAACCGTGGTGGCCATTGCCCTACCCGGATGCAGTGAATACAGCCGCAAACAAACCGACGAACTAACGGAATGGGTTAAGCGCCCGCAGATCGGGATGAAAGGACTGGTATACATCAAATGTAATGCCGATGGAACATTCAAGAGCAGTGTAGATAAATTCTATTCCGAAGACCGCTTGAAAGCCATTGCTAAGGCAGTTGCTGCACAACCCGGCGACCTCGTGCTGATCCTGGCCGGCGCAGAAGAGCGCACCCGCAAAGCCATCAGTGACCTGCGGATGTATATGGCCGATAAACTGGGAATGAGAAAGCCCGACGACTTCAAACTATTATGGGTAATCGATTTCCCATTGTTTGAATATGATGAAGAAGGCAATCGCTGGGTAGCCCGACATCACCCTTTCACTTCGCCAAAACCCGATCATATTGAGATCATGATCAACAATAACCCGGTGATCGAAGACGCTGCAAACTATCTTGCCCATCCTTATGCCGGCATCAAGGCCAATGCATACGATATGGTGCTCAATGGAAATGAGATCGGTGGCGGATCCATCAGGATCTTCCAACGCGAACTGCAGGAGAAAATGTTTGCTGCACTGGGCATGGACTCAACTGAACAACAGCATAAATTCGGATTCCTGTTAGGCGCTTTTGAATATGGTGCGCCCCCGCATGGTGGGCTCGCCTTCGGCTTCGATCGGCTCTGTGCCATCATGGGCGGCAGCGAAAGCATCCGCGATTTTATTGCCTTCCCAAAAAATAATTCAGGAAGAGATGTGATGCTGGACGCTCCTTCTACCATTGATGAAAAACAATTTGAAGAACTGCAGATAAAACTCAATCTGAAATAACGAATGGCAGTTCATTGGAAAATCTTTCGGATCATTTCGGTATTGAACTGGATCCTGCTATTTCCTGTGCTAAGCTATGCCTGTTTTCATTATTTCACCAGGCTGATAGGAACAGGTCCCGCTTTGTTCCATTTTTTCTTTTACATATCGATGTCTATTCTGTTCAGCTTTCTGGTGAATAGTATTTACCAGTTCCTTTCATTAAAGCACATACTGGATCCATCGATCCAACCCAATAGCGGCAACAGCATCAGCATAAGCTTACTCATCCTTACACTGGCCGGATTGATCCTGCTGCTCGCCTTTACTGTGTATGGGACTAATGAAGAATTTTTCAACAAACCCCAAAACTATACCGCGGCTGATCGCACCGGAACCTTTGTGCTGATTTATTTTTTTCTGGTGCTTGTGTTCAACAGCTATATCGTAGCCAAACAAATCCAATTGATGAAGATCCGTTCGGCCAAGAAAAAAGCGGTTCTGGGCTCAGTCATAGAAAGCATTGGACAATTAGAGCCCTGAGTTTTTCGTTCAATAGAACCGATTATCTGAAAATGCACCTGAATTATAAATTTCTTGCTATCTTTTCATTTAGAAAATAACCATCAGACA
>Ga0194037_1000347_pt1 | contig 36471 bp, 41 predicted proteins | sample JunL306m_MetaG_FD_148653 | JGI IMG/M metagenome (GOLD analysis project Ga0194037, IMG submission 148653) | Anoxic zone freshwater microbial communities from boreal shield lake in IISD Experimental Lakes Area, Ontario, Canada - Jun2016-L304-6m | ecosystem: Environmental > Aquatic > Freshwater >... | reverse complement strand
TAATAAAGTTATCGCCAAATGGAAGATTCCCGGAGGAGGTTCTCCCGATATGGGTGGGATCTCGGCCGATGGAACCCAATTCTGGGTTTCTGGTCGTTATGACAGCGTGGTCTATGTGTTTGACACTGTCCATGGAAAGTTTTTGCGTAAAATAAAGGTAGGGAAAGAGCCGCATGGGCTGGCGATTTATCCGCAACCCGGTCGCTATTCGCTGGGACATACGGGAGTATTTAGATAATGAAATCGCAACGTTGGGTTCCAATCTGGATCGGGCGCGCAACTTTCCTGGTCGGATTATTCGACATACTCGCCAACGTCTTCCATAAATTCCGCGCTCCGGTTCACAAGCTCAACAATTTCATCCCCGTCTTTCTCAACGGATCAGCGCTGGCTACAGCGATTTTCACCGGTCTAATTCTGATGATCTTGGCTCGCGGCCTATCAAGGCGCAAGCGGCGCGCCTGGTTATTAGCGCTGGTCATCCTGGGAGTGAATTTTCTTACCGAAGTTTTACGGACAAACCATCATCCGGTTCAAATTACTTTAACGATTTTGAGCATTGCGGCCCTCGTTGTCTTTAGAAAATCTTTTTACGCAAAATCTGACCCAAGCACTCGTTTGCAACCGCTCATTGGCTTCGCTGGCGCCCTCTTGGTATTTTTCATCGCCAGTCTTTTACTACTTAAGTTTCGCAGCAATGACGAAATTATCGGCACTCCATCAATTAGAAATATATTCCTCTTTATCATTGAGGGATTTGTTGGTATCTCTGGACCTATTAAATTCACCTCAGAGCGCGCTAATGATTTGATTGGTATAACGCTAGGCACCTTTGGTGTGTTTACCCTTGTGGTCCCACTCTGGCTCTATTTCCGCAGAGTGAAGCCGATTCCAAAGATGTCCAGTGATGACATGAACCTGGTTCGCAAACTAATTAAACATGACCTTGAACAAGATTCACTCGGATACTTCGCCACCCGGCGCGACAAGAGCGTTATCTGGGCTAGTAACCGCAAGGCGGGAATCGCCTATCGCGTTCAAGGTGGAGTGATGTTGGCCAGTGGTGACCCCTTCGGTGAATACAGTTTGTGGCCCGAAGCCATTGCAGAATTTCTAAAAGAGGCGGAAGAGCATGCGTGGACCCCCGCTGTTATGGGCTGCAGCGATCGCGGTGGAGAGGTCTGGGTCGAGCATGCCGGAATGATCGCTATCGATATCGGGGATGAAGCAATTATCTCCGTCAAGGATTTCACCCTGGAGGGCCGCCCCATGGCGAATGTGCGCCAGATGGTTAACCGAATTAAACGGAAGGGTTATTCGTGTACCACCCACAAGTGGTCCGAACTCGATGAATCGACTCGTATTGAACTTCGCGAACTGGCGCATAAGTGGCGCTACGGCGTTGGCGAACGTGGATTCTCCATGTCGATGGATCGCTTCGGGGAGGATGATGATCCAGATACTTTTATTACGATCGCTCGACTCGAAGGTGAGATTAAGGGACTGCTTTATTACGTGCCTTGGACTACAAATGCGCTATCCCTAGATCGCATGCAACGCGAGCGCGGCACCGACGCCGGCGTTAACGAATTGATGATCGTCGAAACCGTGGAATATGCGCGCACCAATAACTTGGCCTACGTTTCGCTTAATTTCGCAGCATTCCGTTCGCTCTTTGAGCGTGCGGACAAAATTAGCGCGGGTCCAATCACCCGCGGCATGCGCAACTTGATTCGCTTCTCTTCAAACTTTTTCCAAGTGGAATCTCTCTACCGTTTTAACGCCAAGTTCCAACCGGGCTGGGAGACGCGTTATGTGCTCTATCCGCGTGCTTCAGACCTGCCAAAAGTTGGTTGGGCCGCTCTGCGCGCCGAGAAATTTATTTCGGGCTTCCGCTCGCACTAGGTAGTGGATTTACAACTGGCGTAGAAATTTCGTTCGCGCCCGCAATCCACAAGAATCCAGTCGCAACAAATGGTTTCCAGACCTTAATGTTGTGGCCACCAATTGGAATGGGAATATATTTGATGGAAATTAAAGCATTTGCCCCTTGCATAAATTTCTGAGCAGAACTATTGGCAAAGCGATCTTTAACAGAGGCGATCACCATGATCTTCGTGTTCACGGTATGCCGCTTTAAATATTTAACTAGGTCATATTTGCTTGCAAGATAGTTCTTCTCTCTCTTTGAAAGGCCTCGAGAGAGAATTGGATTGAAATAACCCGCAAGTGAAACGCCTTGCGAATATTGTTCTTGGTGCAACACGGCTACTTCGGCCGCGCACCATCCACCAGTGGAGTAACCAAAAGAAGACCAGAGTCGATTATCAATTCCCATAAATGTCTGCATAAAACTCTTCATGTCTCTGGTAATCCAGGTTTCCACTTGAGCTCCACCCGCAAAATTCATGCATTCGGTGTCTTGCCCAGGTTCGACATTAATGGCAGGAATAACTGCGATGGTGGGTGGAATCTTCCCCGCTCGCTCCAAATTCTCCATGGTGGAAATTCCATCGAGAGTTCCAATCCACGTCTGCGGCACTCCAGGGGTCCCTGGGAATAGTTCTACAACTTGATAGTTACTCCCAATTGAGTGGCTCGGACTCGTAAGTTCTCTAGCGATCTTGGATGAGGCCACCACATAAACGACGTTGGAAATACCCGATTTCGTGCCTTTTATAACTTTACGGAAGATAAGACTTCCACCTTTGGTATGAGTGGCAGAGACCAAATCTTGCAAACTAATTTGCGAGAGATTTGCAGGACTGATTGCGATCTTTTGATATTGGCCTTGTGCGCCCAGGAGATCTGACCACGAGCTATAGAACTCTCCGGAGCGGTTAATCGTTATCCCCACTGATGCCAACGCAAAACACTGAATAGCAAGAATTAAAGAGAGTCGTGCGGTGATGTTCTTCCAATTGCGGGTAGCAAATTTGTGCCAGAAAAGAACTGTTGCTATCAAGATTACGGCAGTAAGAAACCAAAAGAGGTCCTGGGTGAAGAGAGATAAGAGAGGCAACATAAGGAGGCTAGTTTAGTTTGAGTTGCGTTAGTCAACCTCTCGAGGCGGATCGTCAGAGTCGTCAAAAGGTTCCTGCGGTTGAGTGAGCTTCCAGTACATGTAATAGATAAAAACTCCAAAGAAGGGCCATTCCATTACGTAAACCCAACTTAGGTGATTACCACCGAGGGCTCGATTAAACTCCAAAACTCCCATGAGACCGCAAAGCGGCAACCCCCAAAGAATCCAGCGGCGCTTTGGCTCGAGTTCTGGTTCAGGCATCTGCTGCGAGTTCATCATCCGCTTCCGCTATTAGTTTTTCGTTGGCAAACCAATCCTTGGCAGCCAGCACGATCCAAATAGTATCGATCAACATCCCCATCGCCCACATAATCGCCCCACCTTGGTGTTGATCAGCAATTCCCATCTGCATCGTGGTCTGCGCTGGAAGTGAATGGAGTACTCGATTTCCAGAGTACAAAAAGAACCCAACCATCGTCTCCGGCAACATCATTGCAAAGAGAGAGATTACTCGCACTGAATATGGAACAAAGAATGGCTTTGGATTGCCTTCCATCACCGGGTAGTAATAGATGAAACCACCAATCAAAAAGAGTATTAACTCCAGACAATGTCCATTGGGGTTGGTCATCCCCCAGTTAGCTAACGGAGAGAAGTGAGTTCCGATCAAGACTGCAAGGAAGATGCCAAAACCAACCTGAGGCTTGAAGAGGACCCGTACAAAGGAATTGCCCCCGACTCTTCGAATAAGACTTTGAATGGCAACGCTCTTTGATCGCGCCGCCACGCTTATGGGAGCTCCGAGTACGAGTAGCGGCGAAATAAGCATCATGAGCCCAATGTGTTGAATCATGTGCACCCAAAAGATGCGCACCGCATAGTGGGGAACGGGGCCAACCAAGAGCGCGAAGGTGAGGACTAACCCGCTTAAGTAAGAAATTTGGCGCACGGCAGAAATTGATTTTCGCGCCTCCCGCTCTGAAAGGTACCAATAGGCATTTCCTAGCAGCGCGATGGCAAAGATCAGATCCCAGAGCGGGTTAAGTTTCATTCACAACAACCTCTCACTTAAGTCTCAGTTTCATCGATAGAGCCCAGTTGAGTGTTAGCACTCACTTTGGCGAAAATATTCGCAGTTATCACGCAAACGATTGTTTCCCAGATCACATTTTAAGCGTACTCTCCACCTATTCATTCTCACTCTTTTCACACTTATCGTCAGGAAAGGATATCCGTGGATACAGCCACACCTTCAAAGTCGAAGACGGCGATCGGAGCGCTTATTGCAATAGTGCTCGGGGTCGTTGTTGTCGCCGGAGTCGGCTTTACGCTCCATACGGTTTCAGCAGCCCCACAACCGAGTCTCTACGCCACCAAAGTAGGAACGATTGTCGCTGCCGATGGCAAGACATATAACCATTACACAATTGCTGATGGCGTGTATGCAGATCCCATCAATTCCAAGGCACATGGAACCAGCGCAACCAGCGACGGTGGACATCCAAGCTGGCCTTCATACGGACCATACACAGATTTCGTTTTACCGGCTAACTCTTACATCACCATGACTCTTACTGTCTATGACGGCGGAGAGAAATTAAATACTCCATACTTCGGAAGCGTTGTCGGAACTGTTGATGGAACTGTCTCGTATGACGGAGTCAGTAAGTCATCACTTCCATTCGATAAAGTTGAACACACATTTACGCTGCATGGCCTTCCTACTTCAACGCAGGATCCCCTCTTTGTAAACGTTCCGCTTCCAGTAAATACAGATGATGAAATGAAGGCATACAACGATGATCCAACAAAACTTCCCGTCGGCCATAAAGTCACCTTCTCCTTTATAACAAAAGGTGCCGGTCACTACGTGTGGAACTGTGAGTATCCATGCGGTGACTCCACGTATCAGGGCTTCGGTGCTGTTATGGGTCAACTCGGGTATATGAGTGGAAAGGTAACCGTCGCCTAATGTCTAACAACGAACATGAAGTGCTCCCTCCTACACCAGGAGCCCGAGTAGCAACATTTCTCAAGCGTAAAGATGTCAGCCAGACCTTCTGGCTCTGGATCTTCTTTACAGCAGTATTTGTAGTGCTCGGACTATGGGCTTATCCAAAGTGGATGCCTCCAGTCCTGAGCAAGCAGATGCAGGCTAATGAAGACATCATGATCTGGTTCACGGTTATTTCAGCTCCTATCGCTGGAGTTGTTCTTTCTATCGCCACCAAATCCTTCTTAAACATGCACCGCGGTGATACTCCCCCTGAAGAGGGTGTTGCAATCAGAACGAATGGTCCAGTAGTGATCGTATGGACCGCTACTTCAGTGCTCTTCTGCATTGTTGCAATCGTCTGGGGCTTAGTAGCACTTAATACCGAATCGATCGCCGCTGCTACCGACGCTCCAAAGTCTCTTATTGTCGATGTCACGGGAGCGCAATGGGCTTGGTCGTTCTACTATCCAGCACAGAATATTCATACTCATACTATGAATATCCCGGTAGACCAACCGGTGACATTCAACATTATCTCTGATGATGTGAACCACTCGTTCTGGCCGGTACAACTTGGCGTAAAAGTAGATGCCAATCGTCTGGTTACAACAGTTGCTCACGCCGACCCATCCGCCACTGGACCGCTTGATATTAAGTGTGCCGAACTCTGCGGCCTTTATCACGCCTACATGGAGACAAGTGGCGCGGTACAAACCCCAGCAGATTTCGCTAGTTGGGTCTCATCAATTCAGGCAACAGGAGGCGTAGAACAATGACCACTCTCTCGCACGCACCTGCTTCATCGCGTCCCATTCCCAACCCAGAGAAGAGTTTGATCACCAAACTCCATATGGGTACCGGTTTGGTCGTTGGCATAATCTTCTGTTGGGGAACTTATTTCGCAATGAAGGCCGGTCGCGATATGACCGACACTCATAATGTAAACAAGGTTCTTCTAATGTCGATGTTCGCCTGGAGCGTTGGATTCCTGATTGGAATCGGTGCTTTCATCGGACCATTCCGCTGGTTAATCGGCAAAGATCTAACGGCCGAAGAACAACTCTTCATGGCTGGAGATGGCCAAGGAATCAAGCGTTACTTCCGATATTGCACCGACCACAAAGTCGTTGGTATCCAATATTTAGTTGGAGTAATGGCGATGCTTGGCGTCGGCGGAACGATGGCGATGATGATTCGTACCAACTTGGCAACACCAGGTTCGCACTTCGTCACCCCCAACGTCTATAACTCATTAGTTGGTTTACACGGTATTACGATGATCGTTGCAATGATCATCGTTGCGACCGGCCCATTCGGTAACTACATCATGCCAATCATGATCGGTGCTGCAGATATGGCCTTCCCTCGCCTCAATGCACTGAGCTGGTGGGTTCTCTTCACCGCCATCCCAGTTCTTTGTAGCGCTTGGTTCTTGGGTGGAATTCCGACCGGCTGGACCGCTTATGCGCCACTGAGCGATCAGGCTGGACCTGGAATGAACGCCTTCGTGGCCACGATTATCATCTTCGCGGTTTCGACCGCTCTCGCTGGCGCTAACATCACGACAACCGTCGTTACGATGCGTGCTAAGGGTATGAAGTGGAACCGAGTACCAATCTTCGTAATTGGTGCCACCATTTCAGTCGCACTTGCTATCCCTGCTTTCCCAACCTTCATGGTGGCAATGATCCAAACTGCTATGGATCGAACGATTGCTACCGGCTTCTACGATGCCAATGTGGGCGGAAGCGGCTGGCTCTACGCCAACCTCTTCTGGATCATGGGCCACCCTGAGGTTTATGTAATCTTGATTCCTGGCGTAGCAGCGCTGATGGAAATTGCTCCAGTCTTTGTGCGTAAGCCACTCTTCTCCTACAACGCCGCTATCGCTGGCTTTGCAGGTATTGCTGGCCTATCTATCCTGGTCTGGGCTCACCACATGTATATGGCTGGATGGATGCCTTCGCTCAATGGTCCATTCATGGTCACAACTGAGTTCATCTCGGTTCCGACTGGATTGCTCTTCTTGGTTCTCGTTGGAACCATGTGGCGCGGAAAACCTTGGATGAAGCTACCGATGCTCTCGGTCTATGCATTTATCTGGGACTTCTTAATCGGTGGAATCACTGGCATCTACCTCTCTGACGTTCCTGCTGACAACTACCTGCATGGATCCATGTATGTAACCGCGCACTTCCATTACACGCTAATGGGTGCCGCACTTACAGGAGCTATCGGTGGACTGGCTTACTGGTTCCCTAAGATGACAGGTCGCATGCTTCATGAAAGGGGCGGTTACATCTCCTTCTGGTTCGTCCAGATCGGATTTAACGTTCTCTTCCTTGGCATGTTCATTGCCGGCTCAGAAGGTCAACCACGTCGCGTTGCAGATTACGCACATCTCTTTGCCCACGCTAACTTAATCAGCACCATCGGTGCTTACAGCGTCGGCATTGGAATGCTGACTCTGCTCTGGGCGATCGTTCATTCATGGCGGAGCGGCAAGATCGCTCCAATGAATCCATGGGGCGCGAAGACTCTGGAGTGGACGGTTCCATATCCAGTTCCTTTGGTTAACTTCGATACACCACCTGTTGTAACTAGCGATCCATATGGCTACGGAAGGAGTGCAAAGTAAATGGCACATGACACAGAATTTCATGTTCACCACGATTCACCTGAAGCAATCGGTCGGCGTGAGCGCTTGGGTGTTCGTTTACTGATTGTTGCCGATGGAGCGTTCCTCTTTGGAATGATCTTTTCGTACTTCTACCTGCGCAATCTCAATGTCAACCAGGCTTGGTTGCCTAAAGGAGTACATACATTCAGTACCGCCTCGGGTTGGGTAGCTGCAGCTGGTCTGATCGTTGCAGCGCTCGTTCACCGTTTAGGTGAATACAAGCGTGAACTGCGAAATATGACCTCAATAGTGGTTCTCGTCGCCCTACTAGTCGGTGCTTACATCCAATGGCATCAGATGGCTCACATGCCATTTATTACCAAGGACAGCGCTGATCGTCCGTTCTATAACGGCGCCTATGCCTCAAATTGGGTACTTGTAGCGGGAGCGAATATGTTCCACTACCTCGTCGGGGCATTTATCGCCCTGGGCTTGGTCTTGCGCGGATATCGCACCAAGATCGATCCAACCCTTGAAGTATGGCGTCAACGTACCGCAGGTGCATGGTTTACCTGGATTGCAATAGCGGGAGCGCTCTGCGCAATCGCAACTTCATTCAAATAAGTCATAAATATTGAGAAAGGCCCCATAAGAGCAATCTTGTGGGGCCTTTCTTTATGCAGTTTCAGGTATTCTACGTTCAAGCTTACGAAGGAGCGCAAAATGGCAAATAAAGAACAGAAGAGCAATGCAAATGCTAAGAAGGAACCAAAGCTGAACCTGAAGGAGAAGCGCTTAGCAAAGCAAGAGAAGAAGTCGAAGAAAGACTAATTTTCTAGAAATTTATGGAGAAGGCAAGCCGACGCTTATATGGGTGGCTTGCCTTCTTCGCTTTATTTGGACTGACCCTCTCCTTGTTTCTTACCGCATTTAATATTGACCCGGTGGTGGTGGCGGATCAAACACTCTTTCACCAGAATACCGCACCAATCCGCATCGTCGGCTTCTTTAGTTATTTCACTATCTGGTCCAACCTTCTAGTGGTTTATATCGGTTACGCGGTTGCGGCAAATAAGAGTTCATCTAAATATTTTGGGACGCTCTTTGCCACTGCCCTAATCATGATCACCATTACCGGATTGGTTTACAACACTCTGTTGTTGCCGGTCTATCCCCCAAAGGGTTGGTACTGGCTTACCTCTTCACTGATGCACCTTGTAGTGCCCGTCATGTATAACTATTTATGGATCAAGAAGGGCCCGCGCGGAAATATCGCGTCCCAGCGCACTCTGCAGATTTTGACGATTCCGATCATCTACCTCATTTATACCATCGTGCACGGCCTAGCCATTGAACAGTGGCCCTATAAATTTATAGATTTAACAAGTGAAGGGTTTCTCATGTGGGCCAGTGGAGTACTCATAATCTTTGGCTTTGGGGTGCTTCTGATTTATATATTCGCCATCGTTGATCAGAAACCACTAAAAGGTAATTTAAAGTAGATCTGGGTCGATCTTCGTCTGCTCTTTAATCTTTGCTAGATCTGCGGCGGTGCTCTTCGCGATGTTCTCGGTCTCGTTTGCAATACCGTCAAGATGATTAGCGATAAAGGTCTTGGGGTTGAGATCTTTGAGATCCATATTCGCGTACTCGGGGCCGAGTTGGCTCTTAAATTCGGTCATTGCCTCACGGCTAAAACCACGCATTCTTTGCAGGAATTTCGCCGCATCTACCGCAAAATGGGGCAATTTATCCGGCCCTATGAGCACAACAGCCAGGATTGCCAGCACGAGTAACTTTTCAAAGCCGATTCCGAACATACTTGAACGATACCGTCAGGTGTATAGTTAGGCAACGTGCATTTCTTAAGTAGCCCCGTTTCTGGACAAACACACGATCTCACATATGACGATGTGTTTATGGTTCCCAACTACACCCAAATCGCTAGCCGCATGGATGTTGACCTTGCTACCGATGATGGCACCGGCACCACAATTCCAATAGTTGTTGCCAATATGACGGCAATCGCCGGACGCCGCATGGCAGAAACCGTTGCGCGCCGAGGTGGAATAGTCGTAATCCCGCAAGATATCCCCCTCGAGATCATCTCTGACGTCATCGCCTGGGTTAAGACCCGTCATATAGTTTTTGAAACTCCCGCTACCTTGGAGGCCACCGAAACCGCAGCCAGCGCTTTGGATCTGATTACCAAACGTGCGCATGGGATCCTGGTCGTAGTAGATAAGACCAAGCCAATCGGCGTCATTACGCAGAGTGATTTAGAGCGAGTCGATCGCTTCACACAGTTACGTCAGATTATGCATACCGATTTCACAACTTTGCCCGAGAGCGTCGAACCACGCGAGGCTTATGAAGCGCTAGAGGAAAGTCGACGTGATTTCGCTGCCATCGTAAGCGCTAGCGGAGACTTAGTCGGAATACTTACAAAAGCTGGAGCGCTTCGTGCCACCCTTTATCGCCCTGCCGTAGATTCCAAGAACCGTCTGCGCGTTGCAACTGCCATCGGAATTAATGGCGATGTCGCAGGCAAAGCGAAGGCGCTATTGGCGGCGGGATCTGACTGCCTCATCATTGATACTGCGCACGGTCACCAAGCCAAGATGATTGAAGCTATTAAGGCAGTTAAAGCCCTCAACCCCGGTGTACCTATCGTCGCTGGCAACATTGTCACGGCGCAAGGGACCAAAGATTTGATTGAGGCTGGCGCAGATATCATCAAGGTCGGCGTTGGGCCAGGAGCGATGTGCACCACCAGAATGCAGACAGGTGTCGGTCGTCCCCAATTCTCTGCAGTTCTTGAGTGCGCTACACAGGCTCGGGCTATGGGCAAGCATGTCTGGGCAGATGGAGGGGTTCGCCATCCACGCGATGTTGCTTTGGCGCTTGCTGCAGGCGCCTCACAGGTAATGATCGGTTCGTGGTTTGCTGGCACTTTGGAAAGTCCGGGAGATTTACTAAAAGACACAACTGGCAAGCTATATAAAGAATCCTTTGGAATGGCCTCCGCTCGTGCTGTTAACGCTCGTACGACCCAAGAGAGCGCCTTTGATAGGGCGCGTAAGCGGATATTCGAAGAGGGAATCTCTTCCGGCCGAATGTATATAGATCCTGCTCGCCCCGGCGTTGAAGATCTCATTGATCAGATTATTGCTGGCGTCCGCTCCTCAATTACCTACGCCGGGGCGGCCACCATTAATGAATTCCACGATAAATGCGTAGTGGGCATCCAATCCGCTTCAGGTTATGCAGAGGGACGCCCACTTCACACCTCGTGGTAATTGCTAAAGTAGAATCGAAATTTCTAGGCCGGGGTTATTTTCACTGAATTTCTGCTGACCTCCTAGGCCAGATATCTCCATCAAGACAGCTACCGAATCAACGACTCCCCCACTGCGAACTATCAACTTTACGGCGGCGCCTAGGGTTCCACCCGTGGCGAGCACATCATCGATCAGCATCACTCGTTCCCCACTTTGAACAGCATCTTGATGTATTTGCAAAATGCTCTCGCCGTATTCCAAAGCATAACTCTCCGAAAAACTAGCTGCGGGAAGTTTCCCGCTCTTTCTGATGGGGATAAATCCCTTGCCGCTCATCTTTGCTACCGCTGCAGCGAATATAAATCCGCGCGCTTCAACTCCGGCGACTAAATCAAATTTTTGGCTAACTTTGGAAAACTCACTGACAGCAAGGTCGAATGCCTCGGCATTTCGCAAAAGCGGCGTGATGTCTTTAAAGAGAATACCGTCCGTTGGAAAATTCGGTACATCGCGAATCAGGCTTCGAAGAAAATCCTTCGAAGCCTGATCGCCTTGATTTGTGGAGATAATTACTTGCTCGTCCAGATGTTGATTGGTGATTCGAGGAAGTAGATGACGAAGAGAGCAGAGGCGATATAAAGAAGTGCATGCACTTCCTTGCGGCGACCTTGAACTACTCGTACTAGTACGTGTGAAACGAATCCAGCACCAATACCTACCGAGATGCTATATGTGAATGGCATCAAGATCATTGTTAGAAATGCGGGAATCGCAATTCCATAATCTTGCCAGTCGATATTTTTGATCTGAGACATCATCAAGAAACCAACGATGACCAGAGCAGGGGTGGCCGCTTCGTAAGGGATCACTGCTACCAGCGGTGCCAGAAATGTCGTAAGCAAGAAGAGAATTCCAGTTACCACTGAAGCTAAGCCGGTTCGAGCACCTTCGCCCACACCTGCTGCAGATTCGATATAGCTAGTGTTTGAAGAGACATTTCCCATTCCTCCACCAACCGCTGCAATTCCATCTATCAAGAGAATGCGGTCGATATTTGGAATGAGTCCTTCGCTGTCGAACAAATCACCTTCGCTAGCGATTGCCGTAACGGTTCCAACATTGTCGAAGAAATCCGAGAGCAACAAGGAGAAGATCAAGAGAATCGCGGAGACAACGGTTACTCGATTAAAAGCACCGGTGAGATCGATATGACCAAAGAGGCTGAAGTCTGGCTTTGCGAATACCTTTGATGGAATCGTAGGAACGTTTAGTCCCCAACCCTTTGGATTTACATTCTTGCCATCAAAATTAGGGCCGATTTTAAAGGCCTTTTCAACAATGACTGCAAGCACTGTAGTGGTCACAATTCCGATTAAGAGCGCGCCTTTAACTTTTCTTACGACAAGGGCGATCATGAAGCAGAGGCCAAAGGCGAAGACCACGATTGGCCAGCCAACGAGATTTCCATTGTCACCCAGCTGAACCGGTACCGGCCCGGCGCCAGTGCGACGAACAAACCCGGCATCAACCAGACCAACGAGGGTGATGAACAGGCCAATTCCAACTGCTATCGCAATCTTGAGTTGTGCGGGTACCGCGCGGAACATTGCGGCTCGAACACCAGTCACTACAAGGATGACGATGATTACACCTTCAATTATTACCAGACCCATCGCATCTGCCCAAGTCATCTGGGAGGCAATACCAACTGCAACGAAGGTATTTAGCCCTAGTCCTGTGGCGAGCGCGAGTGGGAAATTCGCCACCGTGCCCATCAGGATGGTCAAAATTCCTGCCATAAGGGCAGTCATGGCAGCGATCATGGCCAGATTTGGGTGACTTCCATCTCCGCCGAGATACTTGCCGTCACCGTCCTTAGTGAGACCGATAATCAGTGGATTGAGCGCAACGATGTATGCCATCGTGAAGAACGTGACGAAACCGCCACGAATTTCCCTAGCTAGCGTTGAGCCACGTTCGCTGATTTTGAAATAGGAATCGAGCATGACGTACTCTCCTAATTTTGATATCGGGGGTGTTTGCGACCCCGTGTGAAATGACGGCTCACAGACCGGGGAATGGTGAAACGGTATAGGCAATTAACCCAGATGTTAAGCGCACACTCAGGCAATTTTCATTTAAAGTAGGGCATGTCAGGCTGAAATGGGTAGAAAATGGACGGTCTAGGGAGGTGAAGCGCATTAAGCACACGGTTTGGAGCCAGTGGCCCGATCTCAAGGTCCCAGATGGATTTCAAATGTTATCGCCGACTGATTTCCCGCTCGATAGTTCTGATTTATCTCAGATCACGATTTATGTGCAACCGTATATGACCGGCTCCGAATTTCTAGAACCGGTAAGAGAGATGAGCAACTTACAACTCCTGCAGGTCCCCAATGCTGGGTATGAAAGTGCTCTGCCCTATCTTCGACCTGGGATGATGCTCTGCAATGCACGCGGAGTGCACAACGCATCGACCGCCGAGCTCGCCGTCGGTCTGGCTATTGCGATGAAGCGTGGAATTCCCACCTTTATTAGAGAGCAAGAGAGAGGTGTTTGGAGCCACGAGCGCATGGGTTCGCTCAATGACAGCACCATCGGAATAGTCGGAGCGGGTTCTATTGCTCAGACCTTGGTCTCTTATCTCAAACCCTACGAAGTTGAGATCACTACCTTTTCTCGTTCTGGAACGAATGGTTCGCTCACGTTAGGGCAGCTCGATGAGTTACTTCCAACTTTTGACTTCCTATTTTTGATAGTTCCCCTCAATGATGAGAGCAACAACTTCATAAATGCCAGACGTCTGGCGCTTATGAAAGATGGGGCAATCTTGATCAATCTAGCGCGCGGCAAGGTAGTCGATACCGATGCGCTCGTTGCAGAACTCAGTACGGGACGAATTAGCGCTGCTCTTGATGTCACAGACCCTGAGCCACTTCCACCCGGCCATCCACTTTGGAAGGCTAAGAATGTGCTAATCACCCCGCACGTTGGCGGGGATTCTGCAGCCTTTGAAAAGCGGGGACGCCGATTTATCGAAGAGCAACTGCAGCGCATCGCCGATGGGTTAGAACCTTTAAATATTATTGAAGTTTAATCCGATAGATATCGCTGCATCTCGTTAGCGATAATTTCTTCACCTGGAATACCCGAAATAAAGAGATCCTCGACAATTTTGATGCGATCCTCTTGGGATTTATTCTGACTAATTTTTGATTTCGCTTCAACCTTATTCACATGAAGAATGACAGCGATAATTCCTTTGAGTTGTAGTTCGAAATAGTGCTGATCAGATTCATCTGCAGCCCAAGGTACCTCTCGGTTCACTTCATGGTGCGCCGTTAAATTTGTGACTATCTGACGGAGCAACTCGACATCTTCACTCACTTCAACTGTTCCGCTTAAATGCACCGATTGATAATTCCACGTTGGTACGACCTTGTGATCGGTAACTTTATTGCTGTAGTTGCTCGGCGATATATAGGCCTGTCCTCCATGCAAAATTGCTAACCCTTGAGTACTAGGTGTAATTGTCTTCCACTGCTGATTACCGCGCGCCATATGCATGATGAGGCGGCCATAACTTTCGTTAACGGGATCAACGCCTTCCCAGATCATTGGCATTAGCGTTGATACCGGAAGCCCGTCGGGATTTACAGTAACTAAATCTGCTGCTCTCACAGATGCTACAAAGCGTTGAATTTCATCCCAATCTTCGACTCTATTCAGGGGTGGGATGTACATGCGATTAGTATCTCATTACACCTACAATTCCCACATGGAAGATGTCTTAAAGAACGCCTCCGTTAAACGGATTACCGCGGAAATGCATGAGCGGGGTATCAACGGCGAGGTAACAATCTTGAGCGAGAGCGCCAGATCTGCTGCAGAAGCCGCGGCGGCGCTCGGCATTGAAGTCGGTCAGATCGCCTCTTCAATCGTCTTTAAACTTCCGGATGGTCGCCCGCTGCTCGTGATCACCTCGGGGGCACACCGCGTCGATACTGCCCTCGTTGCTGCAAACCTGGGCGTGGAGAAGCTCCACCGCGCCGATGCCGACTTTGTGAAATCTGCATCTGGAATCAGCATCGGGGGTGTAAGTCCCTTTGGATGGCAGCATGATGGATCGCTGGCCAACCCAGAACCAGTTGTACTGATAGATCGCGCCTTGGCTGCCTTTGATGTGGTCTGGGCAGCTGCTGGACACCCACACGCTGTCTTCCCTACAACCTATGAAGAACTTATAAAATCTACCAATGCACAACCAATGAAAGTTGGAGATTAAACAATGAAAAAGCTACTGGCACCTCTTCTCTTATCCGTCTTAGTGCTGACGGGATGCGGAAGTTCGGTTCACGCGATTTTTAAGTTGCCTCTCTCCCCCGTCCCGCTAATAATGAATGTAGACACGACGATTCTGAGCCACTTAGTAGTTTCTGTCGCCACGGGAGCTTATTCAAAGCAAGCCACTAAAGATGGAGCGATCGCCCAATCAGTTCTCTATTACCTGCCGAGCAAAGGTGAGAAAGTAATCTTCATGTCCATCTACGAATTTCCGGCCCAGAAATTTGACCGACTTACAAACCCCGCAGAACCTCCTCCTTACGGCACAGAGGTTTTACGCAACAATGGCTTCGTCTTTAGCGTTTCTGGACCACAAGACTCAATCTTTGACCCAAAGACGGCCGATGGTAAGAATATCTCTGCGCTCTATGCCACCATCTATAAGTCAGCTACCTACACCGCAAAATAATGATTCTCGCGCCCCGAACGGTTAAGTTAACGACTCGAACCGGCATTGATATTCACCGCACTCTGCCACATCGCTCTATCCGGACTATCGGCGCCTGGTGCTTTATCGATCACTTTGGGCCTACAACGCAAGAAGATGCAATGAGCGTTGCGGCGCACCCACATGTCGGCCTGCAAACAGTTAGTTGGCTTTTCGAGGGTAAGGTGGAACATCGTGATTCAGTGGGAAGTGTCCAAGTAATCCATCCCGGGGAACTCAACATTATGACCGCAGGTCGTGGTATCGCACACTCTGAGTTATCTGCACCCGATGCCACGATTATGCACGGGATACAGCTCTGGACCGTAATTCCCAATTCGTTTCGAAATACTGCGCCTATCTTTGACCACTACTCAGATCTTCCCGTGATAAAGAAGAAAGGGTTGAAGGTTCGACTAATCGTAGGTGAATTTATGAAGGAGGAATCGGATGCGAGAATATTTTCACCATTGGTGGGAGCTGAAATTAATCTTGCGGCTGGCTCTTCCTATAAATTACCCGTGCGCACGGACTTTGAATATGGCGCACTGCTCGTAGCCGGCGACATTGTGATCGACGAGGAAACAGTACCTTTAACCAACCTGTACTACAGCGCTCCTGGGAAATCCTCGCTACAAATAAGTACAGTTAGCGGTGCAAAGTTTGTACTTTTAGGCGGAGCTCCATTTTTAGAGGAGATCGTGATGTGGTGGAATTTTATTGGGCGCAGCCACGAGGAAATAGTAGAAATGCGTGCGGATTGGAATGGCGAGAGCAAGAGTTTCCCTCACTTTGCGGACAAGATCGGCGGCCGTATTCCAGCACCAGAACTCCCAAACCTACGATTACAACCCCGCGGAAATATCCGCCCCGCAGTTAATTAACTTTAAAACTTACCGAAACAGTTACGGTCACAGTCTTTGGAATTGTTGTGGTGTCATACATGCCACCACCGGAAGTATCCACTGAATCTGGTGAAGTTACCTGAACCGGACCACTTGATACGGCAACTACGCCGCCCAGGCTAGATCCAACCGCCTTCGTCATTGATATTCCGCGGGCTTTAGCATCGACCATGGCTTGTGCCAATAGGGCAGGACGCAATGCAGCCAAGTTTGAAACATAGAACTGCGGTCCATAGTTATTGATATTTACCCCAGTTTGCAGCAGTGCGCCTATGCCATTGCTCAATGAATAAACACGATTAACATCTTTGGAGCGCACGGTGACGCTCTGACTAGCCTGGTATGAAAGCACGCGGCCCGTGGGGTTCCCGTTTATATATTCGTTCACAGCATTGGTGTTTACGCCACCGTTTTGAATTCCAGAGGCAGGGATTCCTCCTGCAACCAAATATTTTGTGAGAGCATCAACGCTCTTTCCCACCTTTGAAACCGCCGACGCAGCGCTTGCAGAACTCTCTTGCGCGTTAAGGGTCCATACCGAATTGTCGGCCGTTGCGTTGGTGCGAGCTTGGCCGGTGACGGTGACTGAATTGCCGGCGCGTGCTGCAAGACCTTGACCGACCAAACTAAGTCCATATCCTGTACCGAATGCCAATATCAAGGCAGAGATAATCAGACTATAAAATTTGGTGGAAAAGCGCTGTGGTTTAACGGGTAGGTCCATAAATTAAGAGTAGAGCATGCCTCTCAAGAAAAGTGGTCCGCGCCAAGTGCTGCCACCCAATTCACGGTGAGGCTCAACACAACTGAGTATTAGTTGAGCGTGGTGAAGAAGAAGTCAAGGGTGCGCTCCCAGGCAAGTGCGGCGGCGAGCGGATCAAAAACCTCAGGACGGTCGTCGTTAAAGAAAGCGTGTTTGGTCCCCGCATAATCAAGAGCGGTAGCGTTTCCGCCAGCCGCTGCAACTTCACGAAGTACTTCTTGAATCCCGGGCGCACTGGAAGTTCCATCGCCCTGCGCACAATGAATTAAAACTGATTTTCCAAGATAGTTTTCCCACTTGGGTGCATGACGCTCCCATGATGCTCCCGGATAAAAACCGACCGTCGCCGAGATTTGTGGAGAGAGCGTGCCGCTCCAAATCGCCAAACTTCCGCCCATACAAAACCCAACAACACCCACATGTTGCGAAGAAGTTTCAGGCAAAGAGAGGAGGTAATTAGCCGCGTTGGTTATTTCTCTACCGGCCTGATCTAGTTGCAGTTCCATCATCAACTTCTTGGCCGTATCAGGTTCAGCCGCGGCTTGGCCATGATAGAGATCTGGGGCAAAGGCAACAAAGCCGGCAGCTGCGAAGCGATCGACAACATCAGTGATGTGTCCGACTAGACCCCACCACTCTTGAATAACAATTACTGCGGGACCACTCTCGCTCTGCGGAAGCGCGAGATAACCTTCACCGGTCACTCCATCGTGTGTGAAAGTGAGATGCATTCCCATTTTATTTACGTCGTGTACGACGGCCCACGGTGAGGCCTATTCCAAATCCAATGAGTAACACAGTTGCAATTACCACCAGCACCACACCAGGACTGCGATCATCTCCACCGATATTTGAAATCCGTGGACGCGGCTCCGAAGATTCCTCGGCCCAAGCTGTAGAACTCAACAAAATGAGTTGGGTAAGAACGATCGCACTCAGTACCTTGGCTTTCACAAAACCCTCCTCGACGGTGATGTTATTAGTGTAACTATTGCTTCAAGGTGATGGGTAAGTACTTAAGGATGTCTGAGGATGTTATTGGTCTCAGATCATTGGCGGCGGCCTGCGCAGCTAATGCATGGGCGCTAATTGCCTTAAATACGACCACGACCACATCATTAAAATTGCTGGGATTCCAACTGGCAAGCATGGAGCCGATCAGCCCTGCCAAGATATCTCCCGTTCCGGCAGTTGCCAATTCAGCGCCACCGAGTTCATCTTGAACTACTAGTCCTTCGGGTGAGGCCACAACGGTGTGATACCCCTTAAGCACAACGACACAATTGAGAGCCGACGCCATCGCCAATGCGCTCTTCTGGCGGCCCTCTTCGCCGATACCTATCTCGAAGCCCAATTCTTTAGCTTCTCCCTCATGCGGGGTGATGACCACGAAATCAGCGCGGATCCCGTAGGCAAGATCCATCGCAGCCGAATCCAAGACGGCAAATTTGCTAAAAGGAATTGCGAATCGTCTTCCTAATTTTGGTGAACCAGGTCCTATTACCCAGGCATCAACAGTGATCCCTTTGATCGACTTGTGAACAACCACATCGGGGTATGCCCCCACGACAAGATTGCGATTGAACTGGTCAGGGGAGATGTAGTTGATATATCCCGAGCCACCGCGGCGCGCGCCGCCAACGCAGAGTAGTGCCGCTCCCGAGTACTCCGGGCTACCGGCGATAACTGCCACCGTGCCGTGCGAGTACTTGTGGGAGTTCTTTGATAATTTCTTTATAAAGTTCTTCTCCACCTTGCAGATTATCCTCCTGGAAATACCCAATGGGAAGTACTGATCTAGCTTTGAATAGCGCCTTTTAGGCGGTAACTTCCTCTTGAACGCCAACTACATAATAGAAGGCGAGGGCAAAGCAGATGAAGAAGGCGGCAATTGGGAAGAAGAGTGCCACGATAGTGGCAATTAGGTAGACGGATATTCCGATATACCCTTTACGCAACAATGATTTGAGAGTGACTCCGGTGGTATTAGGAGCGAGATGTTCGTGGCTCATTAAGTGGCTGATAATCAAAATGAACATGCCCGAGGTATAAACCCAGATGGCACAATATAAGGAGATCGCCCACTTTGCATTTGAGCCCTGGTTGTACCAGGTCGCTGCCAATGAAGTTGAGAAGGGAATAGAAACAATTCCCAGTAATAATCCCAAATTTGCAAAGAGAACTTTGCGATGGACCATAACAACGCGATCAAAGATGGAGTGGTGATTTACCCAAATAATTCCAATTGAAAGAAAGCTCATGACATAGGCAAAATATGAGGGCCACTGATGTGCCAGCGCGCTACCTAGATGTCCCCCAGCGATATCTGGGATTTTCAAATTAAAGACCAACAAGGTGATAGCTACAGCAAAGACGCCATCACTAAATGCCTCTAGACGACTTGGCTCCATGGAAGAAGTTTGCCCGAATCCTGCGCAATAATCGGGCAACCTGGGTTGGTTTTCTTACTTAAGTCCGGCCTTACCGAGAGCCGAAACCAAAGACATATAAAATCCCTGCGCGGTAAATGAGGCGCCACTTATGTTATTAATATTTGCAGATTGCGCCTTCAGCACCTCTTGCTCGAGCATTGGAATGGCTTGGGCATTGATCTGTTGATCCCTAAAAGTTCCAACCGGATAGACCGGGGCATTGACCTTCGTGATCTTGCCACTCTTGACGGTCACCGAAACTTGAACAGCTCCATAATGAGTCATGTAGGCAGACCCGAGGAAAGTTCCGGACTTCTTGGCAGCTGCTTTGGCACTCTTAGGTGTTGCTGCGTCGGCAGCAGAGATTCCCGCCGGAAGAAAGGATGCGACCGCACCAATACCAAAGACCGCGGCGGTCTTAACCAACTTACTTGCTGCCACTTTTAAACTCCTTCGATTCTTCGTGCAATAGGTGAATTAAAGGGTTTGGAACTGGGAGAGCCCTGAGAGAGCCCTGAAATTGGGCTATGTATCTAGTCTAACTCTGGGTCGGGAAGCCCAGGTTGATTCCTCCGTGGCTGGGATCGAGCCAACGGCTCGTGATGACCTTGCCGCGGGTAAAGAAGTGAATGCCTTCACTTCCATGGGCGTGGGAGTCGCCGAAGAGTGATGATTTCCAGCCACCAAATGAGTAGTAAGCAACTGGAACTGGAATCGGAACGTTAATTCCAATCATTCCGACCTCAATCTCATTCTGGAAGCGACGCGCCGCTCCCCCATCATTTGTAAAGATCGCAGTTCCGTTTCCGTACTCGTGGGCATTTATAAGGGCCACACCCTCTTCATAGGATTTAACGCGAACCACAGATAGCACTGGTCCAAAGATTTCATCGGTGTAAATACTCATATCGGTTTTGACGTGATCAAAGAGGGTAGGTCCGAGCCAGAAACCACCAGGCTCTCCATCGACAACGGGGTTGCGGCCATCGACAACCAGTCTCGCACCATCAGCAACTCCAGCGTCAACATAACCTTTTACCTTGTCGCGATGTGCACCAGTAACAAGTGGTCCCATGTCGCAACCGCGACGGCCATCACCAGTGCGAAGTTGTGGCATCTTCTCCGCAATCTTTTTGACGAGTTCGTCTCCGATAGGTTCAACGGCTAGGACTACTGAGATCGCCATGCAACGCTCACCAGCGGAACCAAAACCAGCATTGATCGCTTGATCGGCCGCTAGATCCAGATCGGCATCCGGCAAGACCAACATGTGGTTCTTGGCTCCACCAAGAGCTTGCACCCGCTTCTTGTTCTTGGTGCCGGTTTCATAAATATATTGTGCGATTGGAGTTGAGCCAACAAAGGAGATGCTCTTAATATCAGGATGCTCCAGTAGCGCATCCACTGCTTCTTTATCTCCATGAACCACGTTGAAGACGCCATCTGGTAGGCCAGCCTCTTTCAATAGCTGTGCGATGAAGTTTGCAGCGGAGGGGTCCTTCTCACTTGGCTTCAAAATTACGGTATTTCCAGCAGCGAGCGCAATTGGGAAGAACCACATCGGTACCATCGCAGGGAAGTTGAATGGAGAGATGATCGCCACTGCTCCTAGCGGCTGGCGAACCGAGTGCACATCGACTCCACCGGAAACTTGCTCTGAGAATCCACCTTTAAGTAGGTGGCCCAGCCCGCAAGCAAACTCGACGACTTCTTGGCCGCGGGTAATCTCACCAAGCGCATCGCTCAATACTTTGCCATGTTCGGCTGTAATAATTTCAGCGAGCTCGCCTTTGCGCGCATTGAGTAGCTCGCGAAAGGAGAAGAGAATCTGGATCCGCTTGGTGAGCGAAACTTCACGCCAATCCTTAAATGCACCGTTTGCAACCGCGACGGCGCTATCAACCAGAGCACGAGAAGCGAGATCGACCGCTTTGCCTGCTACCCCGGTCGCTGGGTCATAGACAGGAGCCGTCCGCTCACTCGTTCCAGTCCAAATTTGGCCATCGATAAAGTGTGAGATTCGGGTTGTCATGCCGTAATCCTAAAGTGATTAAGCAGGGGCGTGAACTATCACCGCTGGGCTCCTCGATTTAGCGGATCAACGGGCAGAAATCGAGCCTAAAATCAGATCAGTGGGCTTGCCGTGCCTTGCGAGCCCGTAATTAAGAGGTCAGCCCCCTGGGACAACTCAACCTGGGTACGAACTAGTGCTAGCCCCCCGCATTATCGGCGTATTACGCGGTAACGTGCCTCACGAAGTGTGAGAATTGCCCAAATAGAGTTACGAATACTTTGGAGATAATCGATGGACAGTGATTTCACGCCAGGCGCGCCTCTCTTTGTAGTCATTGGCAAGACCCGCACCCAGATTTGGGAGGGGGAATTTAATAAACATGCCAGACCATTTGTCATCTATGACCCCCGCTCCCGGCCGACTGTCAGAGCGACCGGTGGAACTGCATCGACATCGAATTACGACAGTAAAGATTCTTCTAGAGATTCCAAAGTTGGTTTCCGCTTATTGGTGGGTTGGATGATGCCGAGCCTCAACGAACATTATTGCGAGCGTATTTATCAGCACCTTTCCGGCTTTGACCGGATCTACCTAGTTGGTGGGGGAATTGGTAGATGGAGTGGGGTAAACAATTTCATGGATTATGCCGAAGGCCTCCACCCTGGTTTTGCCAATAAAGTTCGCTGGCAGCGCTACTTTCGATTTAGCGATTTCCCACACTCCACGCTGGAGAAGATCTTTACCCAACTTCTAGCCGACGCATAACATCCACCTTCGCGAGGATCCTGCCCCTCCCAGCCTCTGACTGGTCAAAACATCTCATTAACCTCTCTTTTTTCTGTTTTCTTTGAGAGTTTCGTGGATAATTCCCCTATTCCCCAGCGTGGGATTCGATAGGGGTTAAAAATGAATCGTATTGAGAGCGGTGAGCGTAAAGCTTTCGTAGTCATCTCGCGGACCCAGACCAAGGTCTGGAAGGGCGATTTTAGCTCCACTTCCGTTCCGCAGACTATCTACGAACGTAGCGCCTTCCCGTCGTCCTTTACCGGCCGTCGATTTAACCCACGCCAAATGCAACAAAGGCTCTTTGACAAGATCACAGCGAATTTAGATTCTGACTACAGCCAAAGAATCTCCCGAAGCCTAAGAGGCGCCGAAGAGGTTTATATCGTCGGACGAGGCAAGCGTAAGAATGCCATTCTCAATCAATTCATGAACCATTTGGCAAAAAGCCAGCACCGTGGAACTACAAAAATTCATAGTGTGAGCAATGTTGATGCCAGCGGACTTTCGAAACGGGAATTGATGGCCCTCGCCAGAATGATGGAAGAGAATACTTACGCAGCTTAAAGCTGCTAATTCAATTTGTTAGAACTATTCGACATTAAGAGTTGCGAATAGGTTCACTAAGAGCACGCGTTGGTTAGTAGTAGGCGACTGACGAATATCTAGCTTCTTGGCTACGCGTGAAATCGCATTTTCACAAGACTTGACCTTCACTCCTTTTAGGCGGGCAATCTCACGATTGGAAAGCCCTGCGGAGATGTGCTTCAGCAGTTCAATTTCGACAGTGGATAACTTTGGCGTAAGCGTTCTCGCTACATCACCGCTCAACAATTTGTCCACTATGCATTGTTACATGATTGGGTTACATAGCGCGCATTGGAATGGTCACAAACCACGCCAGAGATGGGTTTTCCCCTATGTAAATTATATAGTAGGGGGTTTCCCTTAGAATTCAAGCGTGCTAGATAAGTGGACGCAGTTGATAATCAGAAGGCGCAATTTAGTCTTTGCGCTCTGGTTGCTTGCACTGATTCTTGGAGCAATTAGCAGTACACAATTGAATTCACATCTCACCATCGCGTTGACTATTCCGGGCTCCTCTTCAGCGCAAAGCGATGAGATGCTCGCTCGGCAGTTCAATGAGAATATCGAAGGAACTTTCACGGTTATCTACCCCTTTAAAAACGCCAGCGCTACCGAGTTAAAGGGCTTCGAAGATCGCATTGCAATAGCCGCCGCCGCAATTCCCACAGGGGTTGTGACGCAAGAGAAAGCCATCGGTGGAACGCTCTATGCAAATATAAATTCTTCCCTCGCTTTATCAAAAGCGGCAAGATATACGGATAACTTGCGCACAGCGCTCAAGAGCGCGGGACTGCCCGGTGCTCTCGTTACCGGACCACCTGCGATCCAGAACGATGTAACTCCAATCCTCGCAAATGATTTACATCGCGGCGAGCTCTTGGGACTTTTCGTAGCACTTCTAATACTGATAGTGGCGCTGGGGTTTTCTACACAGATACTCATACCATTTCTCTTCGCCGCCGGATCCATTTCCGCCACCGTTGGACTAATCTTTTTAGTAGCGCAAAAATTTCTAGTGGTTCTTTACATCCCAAATATTGTGGAACTTATTGGGCTTGGACTTGCAATCGATTATTCGTTGCTCATCCTCTTCCGCTTTCGAAGAGAGTACGCAGACTCCCCTGATGACTTAAATGGCTCCATTGTTAAATCAATGGCGAGCGCCGGAAGAACCGTCGCTCTTTCTAGTATGACTGTTGCAATAACGCTCGCCTCCTTGGTGCTGGTGCCGATCCCCTTTGTTCGCTCTCTTGGTGTCGCATCAGCTCTAGTTCCTCTGGTTTCACTCGCCGCCGCATTTACCTTGCAGCCCGCCTTGCTCTCACTATTGAAATTCCACAAAGCAGATTCAAAAATGCGTACAGCACTCTTCAGCCGACTGCCCGAACTGATTGTGCGCAGACCGCTAATTGTTGCGATTTCCGCTCTCATAGCCCTTGTGGGGTTGGCGCTTCCTATCTATTCATTGCATATCACCCCAAGTTCATTCACCGCCGTACCAGCCCAAATTGAGTCGCAAAGGGCCCTTTCCTTGGCCACCGCCGTAGTCGGTACAGGCGTTATAACGCCGAATCAACTGCTTATTGATTTGGGGGCGCAAGGATTGGCTTCCAGCGCTGCCATCATCCAAGCGCGCTCTGCGCTCTCAGCCGAGCTCCTGAAAAACCCAGAGGTTGGAGTGGTGGCTGCCGGCGAAAAGCCACCTTATGTTGATTCGACGCGGCGGTACCTGCGCATCTTCGTCATCGGCCATCACAGCTTTGGCGCCCCCGAATCACAAGCGCTGGTCCAGGAACTGCGGGCGCTGAATTTAGCCCACTATGGGTTTCCTAATTTGGCAAGACTCTATATCGGCGGGGCTGCCGCCCAGGGTGTAGATCTGATTCACGTCCTCTCTCGAACCATCCCTTGGATCGGCCTCCTGGCTCTGCTCATTACCTTTTTACTCCTGTTGCGCGCCTTTAAATCCCTGGTTCTACCGATCAAGGCAATCGCGCTGGACTTAATCTCACTTGCAGTCACCTTTGGAATCGTCGTACTCGCATTTGGACACCAGAACTTCGCGAAGGCTCTAGGTATCTACCACCTCAACGCGATCGAAGCCTGGGCCGCCGTCTTCTTGGGGGTGTTGCTCTTTGGTGTTTCAATGGATTACGAAATCTTCATCATCTCGCGAATCAAAGAGGCGAAGGATCGTGGGCTATCAAACGCAGATGCGATCACCGAAGGTGTTACGCAAACGGGAATAGTTGTAACTTCCGCCGCACTCATATTTATTGGAGCTGTCTCTGGATTAGCGCTCGGGCACTTCGCCGGGCTGCAAGAGATCGGAATCGGCCTCGTCTTTGGAGTTTTGATTGATGCCACGATCGTCCGTGGCTTGTTATTGCCTAGCGTTATGGTTTTGCTGGGCCGCTGGAACTGGTGGTTGCCCACATTCATTGCTCGGATAATAAAAACTAGCCCCACACCTCTTGACGAGGTCCGGGGCTAGTTCAGTTAATTTACTTCTTATCGCACAATCTTGATAGCAAAGTGGAAAGAAGGTACTTGGTAACCAAGTGCTAACCCTGGGAAATCCCGATCCGATGAGAGAACTGGGAGCATTCCATAAGGTGTGTTAGCAAATGATGGCTGGTTTGTGTACAGGATTGGATGGAAATCGATGATGTGCGTACCAGGAGCACCAGTAGCCTTCAATCGAACGACCATATATCCATTGGAGTTAAAGCCACAGCCGTAACCAATATAACTGTTGTCATATGTAACGGCCAGTGTGTTATCGAGTTGGGTCCAACCGACACCCTTGATGCTGATTGTGAAGTCTTCGCCCGCTCTAAACGATGTCGCAGGCACACCAGCTTGGCCTTTAGCAATTACATCAGGTGCAGTTGATGGATCAAATGTAGCTACACCTAATCCGATTTGCTTTCCCGCTGCATCGAAGAAAGGCATGATGCTCTCCTTCAAATAGAAGGGGGTCTGCGCCTCTATAACATTTCCCTTCATCATCTGAATAACGTGCCAACCACCTAGGTTGTCGGGGATCGTTACATTCGTAGATGAAACCCCATTTGTCACAGTTGCGGTTCCTAGTGGGATTGAGCTAAATGCCCAGCAAGTACTAGTAGGGCAATTAACTCTATTTCCAACAACTGTCGACCATACGAGTTGATATGTTCCGTCAACCGCGACTTTTGCGGTCTTCACGTTTACGTTGGTGAGTATTGGACCTTCGGTCTTCGATAGCGTCATTGTCGCCACTGTATTTGGATCTAAACCGACACTAGTCAAAGTGGTGTGTAGATTAGAAGTAGGAGTGACTTTTGCTGGGTAAGTAACGATCGGAGTTCCAATTCCGACATCCTTAGTTACTTCGAAGGGAATGGACCCTCCGTTGGTAAATGGAATTGGTGATTGGATCACGTTTAGGTAGGTAAAGCCGATTGCGTTTCCGACGTTTACATAGTGAGTACCACGAGGTCCAGATGCGTAGATAACAACTTTTCCAACTCCACGAGTCCAAATTGCTTGCATTTCACCGGCGTATAAGTTGTCGTAATGAACAGCTCCTCCAGCGGTATACAAACTGGCACCCATCCCCGTATAAGTTACGGTTATTGGTGTTCCAATTGGGCCACTAGTTGGAGAAACTGTCAAAGTACGATTGACCTGGTAACCAGCGTGTGCAAGAGCAACCCCGTTAGCCACCGCATAGATGTCGTGGATACCGCCAAAGTCTGCCGGAACTTTCGAAGGAAAACTGAAAGCGCCACTTGCATCCGTTGTAACGGTTGCCATATTCACGGTGAGCTTGGTAAAGGATATTCCGGTGTAGTTAACTGAGCTTGGCTCTATATCTGTAAGCCAAGTACCAGTGGAAGTGCTCCAGGTTAACTGCAATGAAGTACTTGCAGGAAGCCCAGTTCCACTAACTACAAAGGCGTCTCCAGTAACTCCTTGATTGGGAGTCATCTTTAGATTGACCATCGTCGCAGGAAGTGTGAATGCACCTGCAGTTACCCCCGTATAAGGAAGTGGCGCAACTTCTGGGATGTCCACTGGCTGCACGAGAGGTTGAATGTTGACCAGAGTATCGGCACCCATGGCAGGAACTACCAAGAATACCGAGAACAGTGAGACAACCACACCTCTCGCTATAAGCCCTCTTCGTCGTGAATCTGTCTTCGTCTTCATGATTAAACCTTCCTAGTATTGATTTGATTGGTTTGCAGGAACCGCGTCAACGGTTATCTCTGTGGTTAGTTTGTTGGAACCGCGTACAGAGTTACTTGTGACGTAGGCGTGAAACTCGACTGCCATACTCCGACAGCGCCTAGCAGTGGAGGATTTACTGGAACGGTGCGGTAGTAGCTGACACGGTCATAAATCTGGGCGCCACTTGCATCTCGAACTCGTACTCCTTTAAGCATGCGGGGAACTCGCTTGGTGGCGAGCACCTTTACCGAGGTCTTGTCTTTAGTAACAACTGTTACCTTGAAATTCATCACTCCCAAGGTGTTGTAAAGGCCAGGTGCTGTTCCTGTCTTCAATGGAGCAGACCAGAAAGCGACGCCACTATGGTTTCCGTATGTAAGGGGAATTGGGTTGGCGATTCCGGCAACCGTAATAGAAGCGCTGGCAACGTTGGTGGTGTCAAGTACAGCCCCACCTAGATCAGCATCATTTCCATAAACACGAAAGACAATGGTTTGTCCAATAATAAATTGGCTTGTAATGGCGCAACTGACGCCAAAGCGTGGTGCAAGTGCCCCGGTTGAACCGCTAGCCAAAACCGTATCAACATAGAGACTGACCGGATTTGGAATGGTTCCTTGTACAGGAAGACCTGTCTTCACGGTGATTGGCACGGCATTTGCGACCGTATAAGTCACAGCATCCGTTGGTGTAAGTACGGCATTAAGAGTTGCTGGACCAGCAGCTGCTGGTACCCATGAGCACTTAGCAACAAATGGTGCAACTGTGGTTGTAGCAACCGCTTCGCAACCGACAATAACGGTTGTTCCGACTGAGAAAGATACATTTCCTGGTGCGCCAGCCGTTGCAACGATAATTGCTGGGCTAAGGCCGAAGACGGTGCTTCCACCGGATAGAACGAGCGTTGGGGCAGTTCCAGCAGCGTTTGCTGCTGAACTTCCAACTAATGATGCTCCTGCTAGGGCGAGAGCCACTATCAGTGCCTTTGATTTATTACTTCTCATTGCATTTGCTCCTTATTGGTTGAGAACTTCGAGGTGGGAAAATTATTTGGTGGTGAAACTTCCAGAGATGGTAAGAGTCAATGCGTTGGACTCACTTGTTCCCGCAGCTGTTGACCCAACTTTGAAACTTCCTGTGAACTTAAGCGTTCCGGTAGCTCCGGCATACTTTCCTGTTCCGCCAGAGATGATTGCGTTACCTGTGATAGTTACCGTTGTTGGGGCGGCTGACTCTTTAGCGCAACCTTGCGATGCTGGATCGAAACTTGCCTTCAGAGTGTTAGTTCCATCTGAGATGGTTCCAGTTCCATTTATGGAGTCGCATTGGCTGGATGGTGAAGAAGAACCGCTTCCGGTGAGCTGGGTAAGTCCAAGAGTTGTTCCTGTTCCAGTGGCAGTTACTGAAGTCGCGCTAACACTGGAATCTGTCCAGAGCGTCGCAATCTTTCCGGTGTATGTGGCGTTGATGGAAAGTGACTTAGAAGTGCTGGAAGTAGGTGCGGTCGTCTTCGTAGCGACTGGCTTCTTTGTAGTCCAACCAGTTGGACACTTAGGTTTGGCTGCCTTAACAATCTTCGAGGCAGTTCCTTTGTAACAAGTAATGGATTTGGTAGCAGCGTTTGCAGGATTTGCGCCCAAGAGCGCACCGCAAACAACTGTTACTGCGATTAATGAATAGATCCGTTTCATGCTTGTCGTCCGCGTCATTTCTTTTTCCACCATCTCCTGTATAGGTTTCCTTACATACGAATTGTTGACCTAGGGCGTCAGCGAGTCAGCCAAAATTGAAGGGGCTACCACTTGCGCAGGTATCAAATGGGTCACATGCAGTTTTTTGAGGTGTGATCCAGTAGACAACTCACGCTCAAAATGTGTGAAAAAATCACTTTTTAGGGAGCTTCATAGAGCATCCCTATTTTGGACTTTGGGTTCACTATCCCCCAAAATGCAGAGTGCCATACTCATTTTATGAGAAGTTTTTTCCTTGTTTTTGGTTCTGTCCTCATTTGTGCCGCTGGGATGCTGCACATTTATTTTTTCAAACTTGAAAGCATAGATTGGCTTAAACCAAAAACTTGGAAGACATTTGGCTTAGCTAGCCAGGAGCATGCGGAGATAATGCGTTCAATGGCATACAACCAAGGTTTCTACAACCTATTTCTTGCGCTCGGTGCATTGCTCGGGACTGTTCTTCTGAGCATTAACTCCACCGTGGGATTTACGCTCATGATCTTTTCTGCCACGTCAATGGTTCTTGCCGGATTAGTTTTATTGATGAGCGTAAAGAATTCCAAGCGCGCTGCGACAATCCAGGTGCTGCCGCCGCTCCTGGGAATTCTTTTGATTGTGACTGGCTTTTCACTCAATTGAGTGCTAACTCTTGAGCAACTTCTCAACACCACTTTATTATTTTCTCTAACAGGAGCACAATGAATTAGACAACAAGTTCTAGTTCAATGAGGGAAGTTGTACATGGACGCCAACCACACACCAACTAATAAAGTATTCGTGGTTCTATCAAGAACACATACCAAGATTTGGAAAGGTAGTTTCGAGCCGGGATCGATTCCTACATCTTTTGCGCAAGCGCATAAAGATAAGGATTATCGCAAGGTGCTGAACCAATTTTTGAGTGGACGCAATCGCTCTAAGTTAGATCCACACTTTGCCGAGAAAGTTGCACTTGAGATCAAAGGGTTTGACTACATCTATCTAGCCGGAGGAGGTAAAGGTAAAGCGAGCGCAGTGCACAATCTGGCTTCGTACCTGCGCGATCATCATCAGGAGATAGCAAAGGGAATACGCGCGATTCAAGATATCAATGCGGAAAATATGTCCGATGGAGAATTGTTGGCTCTTGCACGAAAAATGGTTGTTCACGATCTTTAAAATCTCAGGGAAAGAAGTATGAAATGAGCCGTTTATATGTAGTCACCGGAGCCGCCTCCGGAATTGGCGCAGCTACTTGCACCTTGCTTAAGGAGCGCGGAGAGAAAGTTATTGGCGTCGATATCCATAAAACTGACATAAATGTTGATTTAAGTACCGTGCAGGGAAGAAGAGATGGTGCTGAGGCGGTTATCAAGAAGAGCAAGGGAAAGATTGATGCCATCATCGCCTGCGCTGGTCTGGCCACCCCTAGCCCTAAAACCGTTTCAGTAAATTACTTTGGTGTGAAGGAGTTTGTGGAAGGCCTCCTTCCCTCGCTCTCTCGCAGTAAGAATCCTCGCGTTGCCATCACAAGTTCCATGGCATCCCTGATGCCTAACTCACCTGCGCTTGTCGAAGCTATGTTGGCGGATAATGAGGCTGGAGCCCTGGCAATTGCCCAGGGATTGTGCGATGAGGGTGATGAGAAAGCCGCATTGATCTACGGCTCCACCAAGCGAGCTCTCGGTCGTTGGATTCGTCGCGAATGCATCAAACCAGCCTGGGCTGGAGCGGGAATTCCACTTAATGCGGTTGGTCCCGGAATTGTTGAGACCCCAATGGTCGCAGATATGATTTCAACCGCCGAAGCAAGGGCCGCGATTGATGCGATGGTTCCCATGCCTCTGAATCACTATTTAAAGGCGGTTCAGGTTGCATACCTACTGGCTTGGCTAACGAGCAAGGAAAACACTCACACCACCGGCCAGACGATCTATATAGATGGTGGTTCAGATGCTGCGCTCCGAGGCGACAATATCTGGGCTTGATGGGAGAACGCCTCAAACTTTGCTTAGAGTTCGCCTGCCGTCATTCCAATTACCGATCTGACTTAAACTTCATTGGTTACCTTCTGCGCTAAAGGAGGTTTCTTATGAACCATGTAATGCGCTATTCACTTCTGATGGTCGCGAGTCTACTTTCGCTCTTTAGCGAAGACACCTACGCAACAAATGCGGAGTTGGAATCGATGCGCTATTCACACCTAGAAAAGTTCCATCAGCCTACATATTTCTCTGCCAAGCAGCCACGCTGACGATTAATTCAGCCAACATTAAGCCCCTATTCATCTTTATTGTCGGGGTATTTCTGTAAAAGAGTGGAAAAATTCAATTACTTCCCCCAAAGGCTATTTCCTATGCGCGGAAGGTGGGTAGAAATGCAACAAGTACTCGATACTCCTGAATGTTCTTTTTGCCACTCCAAGGACCTAGAGCTCTTCTACGGTAAAGCTACCGGGCTGATGGTTCAATGCATCGAATGTGGGTTTTCATTCGCAGCCACCAACGAACATCTCTCCTCAACATCAATCAATCTGTTGGCGGGATAATCGGCTTCGCGATCAAACTGTTTTGGCATCCGCCGCTGTAAACCAACCCACCGATGCGAGCGCAACTGTTACCGCTAGCACCGCCGCGGCACCTGCTAAATGCAGATCCTGCAGATGAGCAGGGGCTTTCAATAATGCGCTGAATATTCCCAGTAGCGCTGTTGAAAGCAAGAGCAAGATTATTGAGCCAGCTAATGGACGAGCGGCTCGGTGCGAGCCCCAATTGCGCCACGCGTGAACCGCAAAGGTAATCAGCGCGATAGAGGCAATTAGAACCATGCTGCGATGCACAAGGTGCAGAGCGACATAGCGAGCAGATATTCCGGTCGGGCAGAGCGGGAATCGAGCACAATACTTTTCGGCCTCGGCATTTACTATCAGCGATCCCGAGATGTAGAGCAACCCCGCGGCTGAAACCGCGATCCAACTTATTGGGTTAAGTCTCCGACCTAGAAGACTCACCTTTGGTACCAAGGCGGCAACCGCTGTAATCGTGGCGCCTCCCAAAAGTGCGAGCCCCGCGAGTAAATGCCCGGCAACTGTTGGTGCGCCATTCCCATCGTAGACGGTGACTGCCCCGAGAATCACTTGAATAAAAATAATGAAGGCGGTGACAAGTGCTGGGCGAATAGCTGCTGGTTGAACCTTGCTCCGCTTGGCAATGATCGCTGTGAGCACGACAAGTATCGATGCGAGCCCTGCGAAGTAGCGATGCATCTGCTCCATGAAGGCGTGAAAGCCTTGGGCGGGGTTGAGGCTGCCCTTGCAAAGCGGCCAATCTGGACATCCCATGCCAGAGTCGGTTACGCGGACATGGCTCCCAAAGATAATAAGAAAATAGACGGTAATCGCAGAAGCTACTGCGACGCGTGGCAACCACTTACCTGAGTTTTTAAACATGGTCTGCATTCTTCCCCCTGCACCGTCGCGCAGATCGCGTCATACGGAAATACTTGATATTTCCCTGCTCGCCAGAGTGTTAGCACCCAAAGATAAATAAATGAGCGGACCTCTTACCGAAATCCCCCCCAGAGTGGCAAGATGTAAGCGTGAGTAAGACGGTAGTTCCTCTGCACCAGGTATCTATCAGATTCGCAGGCGACAGCGGTGACGGAATGCAGCTAACCGGTGATCGCTTTACTATGGATACAGCAATCTTGGGCAACGACATTTCTACTTTGCCCAATTTTCCGGCTGAAATTAGAGCGCCCCAAGGGACTTTGCTCGGTGTCTCTTCATTTCAATTGCACTTTGCCGATCACCATATTCAAACACCTGGGGATGCACCAGATGTATTAGTGGCTATGAACCCTGCTGCGCTTAAGGCAAATATCAAAGATCTGGCCAAGGGTGCAACGATTATTGTTGATGCCGATGAATTCGTTCCACGAAACCTCACAAAAGTTGGATATGAGACCAATCCATTGGAAGATGGCTCGCTGGATGGTTACAAGGTTCATCCGATCGCTTTGACTTCCTTAACGGTGGCAACTCTCTCGGAATTGAATTTGTCGCGCAAGGATGCGGAACGATCCAAGAATATGTTTGCGCTTGGTTTGCTAACCTGGATGTATAGCCGCCCAACAGAAACTACAGAGAAGTTTCTGACAGGCAAATTTTCCAAGAAGCCCGATCTACTTGAAGCCAATCTGCTCGCTTTCAAAGCTGGCTGGAATTTCGGCGAGACAACGGAAGAATTTTCGGTCTCGTACCAAATCGCCCCAGCAAAGATGCCTGCCGGTAAATATCGCAATATCAGTGGCAATACCGCTCTCTCATATGGGCTCATTGCGGCGGCTAAGCAGAGCGGGCTCAAACTCTTCCTGGGTTCATATCCGATTACACCGGCTTCCGATATCTTGCACGAACTTTCCAAACATAAAAGATTTGGTGTAATTACCTTTCAAGCTGAAGACGAAATAGCTGCTGTCGGCTCAGCACTTGGAGCTGCATACGGCGGAGCAATTGGTGTTACATCTACCTCTGGTCCGGGCCTGGCGCTGAAGGCCGAGATGATTGGTCTCGGCGTGATGCTGGAATTGCCTCTCATTGTTATTGATGTACAACGTGGTGGACCTTCAACCGGGCTCCCAACCAAGACAGAGCAAGCAGATTTACTGCAGGCGATGTACGGCCGCAATGGTGAATCGCCCGTTGTAGTTATAGCTCCTGCAACACCTAAAGATTGCTTCGACATGGCGATCGAAGCGGTGCGGATCGCCACTACCTATCGCGTGCCAGTATTTATTCTCTCAGATGGATACATCGCAAATGGCTCAGAGCCTTGGCGTATTCCAGACGAAAGCGAACTCCCTGATTTGCATGTTGAATTTGCGCATACTGAAGAGAATTTCATGCCTTACAGCCGCGATCCCAAGACCCTCGCTCGGCCCTGGGCAATCCCAGGAACAAAAGGAATAGAACATCGAATCGGCGGAGTTGAAAAGGCTGATCAGACCGGCGCAATCTCCTACGACCCGACTAATCATGATTTCATGGTGCGCACTCGCGCTGCGAAAGTGGCAGGGGTTCACGTGCCGGATCTAACCGTTGATGACGTGACGGGCGATGCGAAAGTATTGCTCCTGGGTTGGGGATCAACCTTTGGACCAATTGCGGCGGCCGTTGAAGCGCTCCGCGAAAATGGCCAGAAGGTGGCCCAAGCGCATCTTAAATACATCAACCCATTCCCCAAGAACTTGGGAGATGTGCTGGCTAAGTACGATCGCGTCATCGTTCCAGAGATGAACCTCGGGCAACTTGCAATGCTGTTACGTTCTGAATTCTTAAAAGACATTACCGGTTACAACAAGGTTCGCGGACTTCCATTTTCAACGACCGAAATTATCGAGGCAACGATGGCGGTGCTCAGTGACTGATGTGACGCTTACCAAGAAAGATTTTACATCCGACCAAGAGGTGCGTTGGTGCCCTGGGTGTGGTGACTATTCCATTCTCTCAACTGTGCAATCCTTCTTACCAACGTTGGGACTTCCCCGCGAAAATATAGTTTTCATCTCGGGAATCGGTTGTTCATCGCGTTTTCCATATTATTTGGAGACTTTTGGTATCCACTCCATTCATGGTCGTGCGCCAGCTATCGCATCAGGGTTGGCAATTTCGCGTCCAGATTTAACAATCTTTGTTATAACGGGTGATGGGGATGCGCTTTCTATTGGTGGCAACCACCTGATTCACGCCTTGCGCCGCAATGTAAATCTTAAGATCTTGCTCTTCAACAACCGTATCTACGGTCTCACCAAGGGCCAATACTCGCCAACGAGCGAGGCTGGCAAAGTAACCAAGTCCACGCCAATCGGCTCCTTGGATACGCCATTTAATCCAATTTCGTTGGCACTCGGAGCAGAAGCTACCTTCGTAGCACGTTCAATAGATACCGACCGCAAACATTTGACCGAGATGTTGCAAGCTGCGGCAGCGCACAAGGGATCCGCTCTCATCGAGATCTACCAAAATTGTCCGATCTTCAATGACGATGCATTCCTTGCTGTGAAAGATGGAGATACCAAGGGCGCCACGCTCCTGCAATTAATTCATGGGTCACCCATTAAGTCCGAAACTCACGGCGTGATTATGGAGAACGGTGCGATGAAGGTTGTAGAACTCTCCACGGTTTCAGAGAGCGATCTCATCGTTCATAACGCCAATAACCCAGATCCTTCATATGCATTTGCTCTCTCAAGACTCTCCTCCTCAGAACTAGATCATGTCCCGATCGGTGTTTTCCGTGATGTAGCCCGAGCTGAGTATTCATCGATGGTTAACCAACAGATCGCCGATGTGATAGCGAAGGATGGAGCGGGGAATTTAGCCTCTCTGCTCGCCAGTGGGGATACTTGGGTAGTTAATTAATAGGGTTATTGTTACCCAATGATCACCCTGCTCGCAGTGCTCGCTTACCTGGTCACCAGTTTTGCGGTGGTACTACTTACAATCCGTGTTCGTCAGTTGATTGCCATATATAAAAAGCAACAGCCAGATCCAACTCGAAGTGGGAACCGCGGAGCGCGCTTAAGCAATATGTTTAAAGAGATCCTCGGACATACCAAGATGCTCAACTTCACCGGTACCGGCATTGCGCACTGGTTCGTGATGGTCGGCTTCGTGGTTCTCTTTGGAACGTTGCTGACCGCTTATGGACAGGTAATCGACCCCACCTTCTCTCTACCGCTCATCGGGCACTTCGTTGGGTATGAACTCTTTGCAGAGATGATCGCAGCGCTCACAGGAATTGGAATCGTCACCCTTATAGGAATTCGTCAGGTAACAAGGTTTCGTACCCGCAATCGCTTTTCGGGATCTGCAATGGGTAAGGCCTACTACGTCGAGGCAACTATCTTGGCGATTGTTTTCTGCGTAATTGCTCTGCGCGGACTAGAAGGCGCCCTCGCTGGAGTCACCTCATGGAATTGGCATTACGCAATATCTTGGCCGGCGGTACTTACCTTTAACTCACTCTCCGCAGGAACTATCAAGAACGCCATTGTCATTGTAGCCACCATCAAGATCCTGATTTCGATGGCCTGGTTCATTGTCATTGCCTCCGACTTAACCATGGGTGTGGCTTGGCACAGATTCTTGGCCTTCTTTAATATATATTTCAAACGCAATATTGATCGGCCGGCACTCGGTGCGCTTCCTGAGATGCTCTCCAAGGGTAAGCCCATTAATTTCGAAGATCCTGCAGAAGATGATCTCTTTGGACTAGGAACGCGCGGTGACATTTCTTGGAAGGGTCTGCTGGATATGACCAGCTGTACCGAGTGCGGACGCTGTCAGTCGCAATGCCCTGCC
>Ga0194037_1000345_pt1 | contig 36508 bp, 37 predicted proteins | sample JunL306m_MetaG_FD_148653 | JGI IMG/M metagenome (GOLD analysis project Ga0194037, IMG submission 148653) | Anoxic zone freshwater microbial communities from boreal shield lake in IISD Experimental Lakes Area, Ontario, Canada - Jun2016-L304-6m | ecosystem: Environmental > Aquatic > Freshwater >... | reverse complement strand
ATTTTTTCTATGTGTGAGCATCACATGCTTCCTTTTTTTGGAAAGGCACATGTCGCTTATATTCCCGACGGTAAAATTGTAGGGCTATCAAAACTTGCGCGTGTGGTGGAGGTATTTGCACGGAGACTACAGGTGCAGGAGAGGCTTACTCAGCAGATCAGGGATGCCATACAGAATGTATTGCACCCTAAAGGTGTTGGAGTGGTTATTGAGGCTCGACACATGTGTATGGTAATGCGAGGTGTTGAAAAGCTTAATTCCATTACCACTACATCCGCTATGTCGGGACAGTTCATCAGTTCGCAATCCACGAGAAACGAGTTTTTGCGACTCATCAAACCGTAATAAAAAGTGCTGAGGTTTGAGTGCTGAGTTCTGAGATAGAGATGCGAAATGGCAGGTATCTGCCATTTCGCATCAAAGCTACTCTGTTATCCAGCTGTTGATGATTGCCCTTCCCTCTTCTACAGCTATCGGCAAAAGTAGGGCGAGCTCGGGACTTAATCCTATGTTGAGTTCTAGATCTTTGGGTGGTGCTCCTATCATCACAATCTCTTTTGGCATTTTGCCGTGCAGTTTGGCTATGCCGAGCATTTCGCTGAAGCCCATCTGGTGAGATGACATTTTGCGATGGATAAAGTCAGGAAGTTCTTCGTTCCAATAAACATAAACCTGCCGGTCATAATCGAGAGGAATAAGTGCATCGAAAACAATCACGGCATCAGCTGACTCTATGAAATCGAGCAGATAAATCCCCTGAGTTCCACCATCAATAAAGTGAACAGAATCCGGAAAAGAGGAAGATTCCTGTAAGCTGTTGACTGCTGATACTCCAAATCCTTCATCGCCGTAAAGAACATTTCCCAGTCCTATGATATTGATACGATTATACTTCACTGTATACGTTTATTGATTGATACAACATACAAAAACCCATTGCAGGATTGACTCTCCCCTGCAATGGGTCTTATTTCGCTGGATATTCACTACAAAGTCATAAGGCAAGATCTCGTCAGACAGGTTCTTCTTCGACCTTATGCTTATATCCTGTAATTATCGAAGAGGTAACACTGGTGCGATCTACCACATCGTGACGGAAAACTGCGTAAAGATGCATAATAAGGTAAATCGGGAAAATCCAAGCCATAAGATGATGCGCCCAATGCAGAGTGTAGCTGCCACCTAAAAGCGGTATCATCCAACCGAACCAGACTGAATTAAACCCGCCCGGATTGTTTTCGCCATACATGGCTAACCCTGAAAATATCATAAAGCTCGACCCACAGAAAATGAACAAAAAGTGGGCTAAAGCTGCGACAGGGTTATGCCCTACATAGTTCGGCTCTTTCGACCGCAAGAAAAGATATGACTCAACCTGCTCACGGAATGGTTTGCCCCACCACGAAGGCGACCATGGTCTGAATCCGCCGAATCGTCCATATTTATCTCCGCCGAACACCGCCCAGTACATGCGGAAAAGAAAGTTGGCGGTAAAAATAAATGCAGAGGCAAAATGGATATACCTCCACCAAGACATCCCCCTGTAAAATACCGCTTCACCAAGGGGCGGATTGAACAAAGGAAAGGCAATATACAGACCCGTTCCAAAGAGAGCTACGGTGCACAAGGCATTGATCCAGTGATACAACCTGACAGGCAGCCTCCAGACATAGATTTCTTCAATTAATCTCCCCATAACAGACTCCTTTTAAACGATTTTAACCGTTGTAATCTCGTTACCGTTCATATCGAAGAGATGAGAAGCGCAGGCAAGGCACGGATCAAATGAATGCACTGTTCTGAGAATCTCAAGTGGCTGTTCAGGATTAATCATGGGAGTCCCCTTCAGTGCTGACTCGTATGCGCCCGAATTGCCATTGGCATCACGTGGAGAGGCGTTCCAGGTGGAAGGCACCACAATCTGGTATTCCTTAATCTTTTGGTCGCTGATATGAATCCAGTGACCGAGAGAACCACGTGGAGCTTCAGTATAACCGAATCCCTTGCACTCGGCAGGCCAGGTGGAAGGTTCCCAGCGATCGCTGTTGAAGGTGCGATAATCACCGGTTTTGATGTTGGCTACAAGCTGATCATAATAATGGCGCATGAAGCCTGCAGTCTGCTTGCATTCAATACCTCTCGCTGCCGTGCGGCCAAGTGTTGAAAAGAGAGCTTCGGGTCCGACCTCAAGTTTAGAAAGCACCATACCAACAGTATCCTTGATCATTGGATCGCCTTTAGCATAAGCTATCAGCACGCGGGCAAGCGGACCAACTTCCATTGGATGGTTTTTCCAGCGCGGGGTCTTAAGCCAGCTGTATTTTTTGTCGGTATCGAGGTGCTCAAATGGAGGTTTAGGACCGGTATATTTAGGGCTTGTCTCGCCATCCCATGGATGAAGTCCCTTTGCATCCCCCTTAGAGTAGGTGTACCAGCTGTGACTGACCTCTTCAGTAACCTGTGATGCATCCCTTGGATCGACATCAATAACGGTCTTGAGATCCTTGTTGAGAATCGCACCTCGAGGCCAAAGCAGAGTTTTGAAATCAGCCAGCGTTGTTTCGGGAAAATCGCCATAGCTGAGGTAGTTACCGAGTCCGCCTCCATGAAGCCATCCTTTGTAATATCCAGCAATCGCTATAAGATCAGGAATGTAAACCTGGTCAATAAACGCAGTAGTATCGTCGATGATTTTTTTAATCATCGAGAGGCGCTCGATATTGATAGCTGTATCTTTGTTAGGATCAATAGCGCAAGCCATACCGCCAACCAGATAGTTCGGATGCGGGTTTTTGCCTCCAAATATAGTGTGAATCTTGACGATCTCTTTCTGGAAATCCAGAGCCTCAAGATAGTGAGCTACAGCAATTAAATTCACTTCAGGCGGAAGCTTGTATGCCGGATGACCCCAGTAGCCGTTCGAAAAAATCCCAAGCTGACCGCTTTCGACAAAACCAACAAGGCGCTGCTGAAGATCCTTGAAATAACCTACAGATGATTTTGGCCACGATGATATACTCTGCGCTATAACAGAAGCCTGTTTCGGATCTGCTTTGAGAGCGCTGACAACATCAACCCAGTCCAGAGCATGAAGGTGATAAAAGTGAACCAGATGGTCCTGGGTAACCTGAGTCGCATTCATCAGGTTCCTGATGATTCGTGCATTAACCGGAATATCAATACCAAGTGCATCTTCAACACACCGAACCGAAGCAAGAGCATGCACTGTTGTACAGACACCACAGATACGCTCTGTAAATGCCCATGCATCCCTTGGGTCCCGGCCTTTGAGTATAACCTCTATACCGCGCCACATTGTGCCACTGCTGTAGGCATCTTCAATAACATTACTATCATTCAGTTTTGCCTCTATTCGTAGATGCCCCTCAATACGGGGTATCGGATCAACAACTATTTTTTTGGCCATTTGCTACTCCGTGGGTTATGCATTGTCGTTATCTTCAGTGCCTGCTTTTGCCTTTTTGACCGCTGTAATCGCTGCATGAGCGGCAGCACCTGCTGCAGCTGCACCAACGGCAATCACGCCTATCTTGTCGGCGTTACTGTCACTGCCGAGGAATGGAACTTCAGCAAGCCTGGTGTAGAAAGGCCCCTTGTCCCAGAAGTTCGGCTCAGAACATCCAATACACGGGTGACCGGAGCCGATAGGAAAACTGGTTCCTCCATTCCACTGTATCTTAGAGCATGAGTTATACGTAGTCGGGCCTTTGCATCCCATTTTATAGAGGCACCACCCTTTTCTTGTCGCATCGTCATCAAAGCTCCTGACAAACATGCCGGCCTCAAAGAAAGCCCTGCGATAGCATTTGTCGTGAATACGTGTGTTGTAGAAGGCTTTAGGGCGACCGAATCGGTCAAGTTCAGGAAGGGTTCCAAACGTATGGAAGTGGGTAACAACACCAGTCATAACCTCAGAAATAGGCGGACAACCTGGCACTTTAATGATAGGCTTGTCTTTGATAACATCGGATATTGGAACAGAACCAGATGGATTAGGATGAGCATTCTGTACGCAGCCAAATGAAGCACAGGCACCCCAGGCAATAATCGCAGCAGCATCGGCAGCAGTTTCCTTAAGGGTATTAAGGAATGAATCTCCGCCTACCATACAATAAACACCATCGTCTTTTATAGATACGTTGCCTTCGACTGCAAGGATGTATTTGCCTTTGTAGTCCTTCATGGTCTTGCGACGAACATCCTCCAACTGATGGCCAGCCGTTGCGCTAAGCACATCATCGTAATCAAGCGATATCAAGTTGAAAATAATATCCTCAATAGTAGGATGTGAAGAGCGGATAAACGATTCTGAACAACAGGTACACTCCTGACCATGAAGCCATATTACAGGCGTTCTGGGCTTTTTTTCCAAGGCCTCAACAATGTTTGGCACCATCGAGGGTGAAAGGCCGAGATATACGGAGGTAAGAGAGCAGAACTTCAGAAAATCTCTGCGGCTTACTCCCCCGGCCTTGAATACATCGGCAAAGGTCTGATTACTTTGCATTTTACCTCCGGTTTATAAAAATCAGATTATCGGAAAGCAAATTATACTAACAATTTTAGGGAAAAATAGGATATACCGAAAAACAATGAGATAAAGATACTTATGCAGTTATTCTTGAAAATAACAATTGTTAGATAAAATACCATAAGAAACCCTTGTCTAATGCTGGTAAAACTTTGTTTTGAATGGGTCTATACATGTTTTCATTTACTTTTCTTGCTTCTTCGTTCTCAGTAATAATTTGAATATCCAGATATCATCGGTTGTTTCTTGTGAATAAAGTATTGGAAACACGATACCCCGTTAATCCTTAAGGATACGGGGTTATTTTGTGCTTAGTGCTCAGTGCTGAGCATGTAGTACTAAGAGTTTAATATAGTTTTAAGCCGAACATTGCTGATGAGTATTTTGCGAAGTCGGACAGCGGCTGGAAGAAGAGGCCGAAGTAAATGGTCAGGAACATCAGGACTGCTATAAGTACTTGTGACAGCATGCCTGGATTCATGTTTTTTTCTTCAGATTCCGGTGATTCGCGGAGGTACATGTTAAGAGGAATCAGCATATAGTAGTAAAGGGATATGACGCTGGTCATGATGCCGATAAGTGCAAGCCAAATATAGATGGATCCTTTTGCCAGTAGTGCTGAAAATATCATCAGTTTACCGATAAAGCCGAGGGTAGGTGGAAGACCTACGAGGGAAATCAAGAATACCGTCAGAGCTGCAGCGGCGAGGGGCATTTGTTTACCGAGACCTCGGTAATCTTCGAGGTTTTCGCTGCCTGTTTTATTGGCTATAAGAATGACAATATAGAATGCGCCAAAGTTCATAAGGAAATACGAAAGCAGGTAAAACAGAGTTGCCTGGGTGCCGAATGCATCTAACACGATAATGCTGAGCAGAAGGTAGCCTGCATGGGCAATAGATGAATATGCAAGGAGACGCTTGACGTTTTTCTGCCACAGGGCCACTACGTTACCGTAGATCATGGATGCTACTGAAAGAATAATCAGCAGCGTAACCCAATTGAGGCCTATAATGTCCTCATATACAGGGCCACCGTGAGGAATTGCTATGTAGAAGAAGCGCATGAGCAGTGCGAACCCAGCTGCTTTTGATGCTACAGATAGATAGGCCGTAATCGGGGTTGGAGCACCTTCGTAAACATCGGGAGCCCAGAAGTGAAATGGAACCGCTCCAATTTTGTAGCCGAAGCCTGCTAAAATAAGAAGCGAAGCAAGGATCATCAGCAGGGGGTCGTATCCGTGTTGAGAAAGCTCAGAGCTAATGTTGATGATATTGGTCTGGGCGGTGAGGCCGTATATAAGGGAAAAACCGTAGACCATCAGGCCGGATGAAACCGCACCGTAAACCAGATATTTCAGCGCTGCTTCAGAAGAACGGGGATTACGTTTGAAATAACCGGTAAGGATGTAAGCTGTAAAGCTGACAAGTTCCATTGAAAGGAAAATCATCATCATATCGGCAGAAGATGCCATCATGATCATCCCGATGACCATAGCGATGATGAGGGCATAATACTCGCCCATGCTTTTTACTTCTGTGTCAAACTGCTCGTCTGCCATTGTAATGATAACGGCAATCATGCCGGAAAGCACAAAGAAGTATTTAAAGAAGAGCGCAAATTCGTCGAGAACATACATCCCGAAAAAGAGCTCTTGCGCCGGCAGGAAGTGCTGCTGGTAGATAAAGAATAAGCTGCCCCCCAGCCCGAGAAGGGATGTTATGGAGAGCAGATTGTTTTTCTTGCCTTTTGCAACCAGATCGATAACGATGAGGAGCATAAAAAGCACGGACAGATAAATTTCAGGTATAAAAAATCCAACGCTTGCGTTAAGACTTGCAATGATACTTTGAATTTCAGCACCTGATGGCAGCTCGAACATAATTCTCTTCGTTTATTCTTTTACCTCATTCAAACCTAATAATTTATCTCTACCTCATCGCCAAGGGTGAAAGCACTTCTACAAGCTTGTTGATACTTGACGTCAACATGCCGATAATCGGCATCGGGTAGATGCCAAGGAAAATGGTGATGATAACCAGTGGCACGAGCATGACAAGTTCGCGGCCGTCAAGATCAATTTTACCTTTCCAGTCGTGGAAGTGAATATGTTCGTGACCGTCATCACCGACAACAAGATCGTAGGCTGCATCGGGTTTACGTTTTCCAAGAAACATTCTCTGCAGTGACCAGAGCAGATAGGCTGCACCGAATACAATACCAAGAACTGATACCATTGCGATGTAACGTGTTGTTTCAGAACTGAAGGCACCGACAAAGACAAAGGCTTCGGAAATGAATCCGCTAAGACCTGGAAGACCAAGAGATGCGAACCATGCTACAGTGACAACTGCGGCATAAACCGGCATATAGGATGCAAGACCACCGAATTTGTCGATCTGGCGGGTATGGGCACGATCGTAGATAACGCCGACAAGAAGGAAGAGCATGGCTGTGATAGTGCCATGGTTGAACATCTGGTAGAGTGCACCAAGCATACCCTCACTGTTACCTGCGGCAAGCCCAAGCAATACATAGCCCATATGGCTAATTGATGAGTATGCAACCATCTTTTTAAGATCCTGCTGTGCTAATGCACAGAACGCTCCATAAATAATATTTATGGCACCGAAAATACCGATGACATACATCGAAGCATGAAAGACTTCAGGGAAAAGCGGGAAGTTGATACGCATCATGCCATACGTGCCAAGCTTAAGAAGCACACCGGCAAGAATAACTGAAATAGGAGTTGGGGCTTCAACGTGAGCATCGGGCAACCAGGTATGGAACGGGAACATTGGCACCTTGATAGCAAAGCCGACAAAAAGAACGCTGAAGGCTACATATCGCCACATGACATTATCCGGTCCAAGAATGGCTGTCTTGATATAGTTTGCCTGGTTCGCCATTGCCACAAGACTGAAGGTGTGATTGCCTGTAACAGGGTCGATGACGCTGAAGTATAAGCCGATCATGACAAGCAGCATAAAGACAGAGCCGAACAAGGTGTAAAGGAAGAACTTAATAGCTGCATATTCGCGATTTGGACCTCCCCAGATACCGATAAGGAAGTACATCGGAAGAAGCATGAGCTCCCAGAACACATAGAAAAGAAAGAAATCAAGTGCGACAAAACAGCCCATCATTGCTGATGCAAGCAGGTTATAAAGGATAAAGTATCCTTTAACCTGTTTCTGTATAGTCCAGCTTGAAAGGACGCCAATGGCCGATATCAAAGCTGTCAGGATGACCATGGTGACCGATATTCCGTCGACACCGAGGAAGTACTCGATGTTTAGCGAACCTAAACCGCCAAGTTTGAGGCTGATCCATGGAAGCTTTTCAACAAACTGGAATGAACCAAGCGGACTCCCTCCCGGTCCTGCTGTTATTCCAGGCAGTGATGGATCATAAGCTCGCCAGATCAGAACTGCCAGCACTCCCTGGGCAAGAGCCGCAAGCAATGAAACAATTCTGATTATCTGCTTTTGCGAAGAAGGCACGGCAAGAATAACCAGACCGGCAATAATAGGCAGAAAAACAATTAAACTCAGCATGTTCCGTATCTGTAAGTTTTCAGATTAAAAGTAAATCCCTCTTAATAGATCAGTCGTGTAAAATAAAAGACAAAATAACCGAAGACAACAACAAGGAGCATCACCACGTAGGTCTGAACCTTGCCCGTCTGAAATTTCCGCAAAACAGCACCTGTAGTGTTGACAGAAAAAGCAGTAAAGTTAACCAGTCCGTCCACTACATATTTATCGAAACTGTTATTGGCAAATGCTACCTTTTTGACAATGAAGGCTACGCCGTTGACGATGCCGTCAATAACATTGGTATCGAACCATGAGAGCATTTTAGACAGAACAACAGAGCCTTTAATAAATGTTGCCTCGTAAATTTCGTCCCAATACCATTTGTTAAGCGAAAAGAGGTAGAGTGGACGAATAGTCTCGGCTGTTTTATCGGGATCAATAATTTTAAAGACATAGGCAACCAGGGCCAGACTTATACCAAGCACCACCATAATGCTTGATATATAAATTGCCGGAAAATGAGCGGCATGGGCGGCATGAGCTATCTCAGCCTGACGAGCATCAGCAAACGTATGTTCGCTCGCCTTAGGAGTTCCGTGTTCAGAATCAGCTTCAGCTGGAGAATCAGTTGCACCATGTGCCGCAACCGATGGAAGTACCTCGGACATAAGCGGGGCCGCGGACTTGACTGGTTGTACTGCGCAGTTATGGTTAGCCGGGCCGACAACTGTTGCAGGTGTCTTGATCATCTTCATGAACCAGCCTTCTGCACCATCGAGCGGGTTCGGGGAGTAGACAATGAAAACGGATAGTACAGCGAGAATAACCAGCGGTGCCCGCATGTTCCATGAAACTTCGTGAACCTCATGAGCTCCGTGAGTATCATGATCATCGCCATGGGCGTGATGTGCACTGTGATGGTTATCTGCAGGCTTCAGATGCGTGCGGCTTTCGCCGAAGAACACCAGCCAGATCTGACGACCCATATAAAATGCGGTCAACATCGCGGAAAAGAATCCGAGAACCGGAATCAGGTAGTATACTCCCCCGCCTTCAGCATTGGCGAAACCAATAGCACCGGCAAGAATTGCATCTTTACTCATGAATCCGCTGGTTAATGGAAGTCCTGCAAGAGCAAGTGTTGCAAGGGTAAAGGTTGCAAACGTCCATGGCATGTGTTTGCGCAATCCACCCATCCAGCGCATGTCCTGTTCGTGATGCATGGCATGGATGATAGCACCTGAACCGAGAAAAAGACAGGCTTTGAAAAATGCATGCGTAACAAGGTGGAAAAGAGCGGCTGAATATGCTCCAACACCAAGACCAAGAACCATGTAACCCAACTGTGATACTGTAGAGTATGCCAGAACCCTTTTGATGTCGTTCTGGGTGATTGCTATCGTTGCTGCCATAAAAGCTGTGAATGCACCGATGAAGGCAATGACGTGGAGCGCATCGGGTGTAAGCAGAACAAATATGCGGGCAACAAAATATACACCTGCTGCAACCATGGTAGCAGCATGTATCAGAGCCGAAACAGGCGTTGGACCTTCCATAGCATCAGGAAGCCAGATATGGAGAGGGAACTGCGCTGATTTGCCGACACAACCCATAAAGAGAAGAATACCTGCAGCTGTAAGCCAGGCGTTCGACATGGTAAACTTGCCTGCCGCGAGGTTGGCATAGATCTGGTCGAAGCTGAAAGTATGGAACTGTGAATACAGAATCAGAATACCAAGCCACATGCCGATATCACCGACGCGATTGGCAAGAAAGGCCTTTTTCTGAGCGTCTGCAGCACTGTCTTTTTCAAAAAAGAAGCCGATGAGCAGATATGATGAAAGACCGACAAGCTCCCAGAAGATATAGATAGAGAACAGGTTGTCTGAAAGAACAATGCCCAGCATGGAGAAGGTGAATATTCCAAGAAAAGCGAAATACCTTCCATAATTTTTGTCTCCCGCCATATACCCTGTAGAGTAAAGATGGACAAGCAAACTTATGAGAGTAACCATCGCCAGCATTATTGCTGTGAGGTTGTCGATGACGATACCCATTTTGATTTGCAGGGGACCGATTCCTGGTACCTTGCCTAAATCAATCCAGGTAAAATCCCATGCTACCTTAAATGCCGGATCATAAGTCTGTACAATAACCGTCCAGAAGATGTAGGCGGATATTGCAAATGCTGTACCAAGTATTCCAACTCCTAAAAAATCGCCTCTTCGCGGAAGCCTGCGATTAAAAAAGATAAGAATTACAAACGAGAGCAGCGGCAGCAGCAGTACGACTATTGATAACTGAATTAAACTGTGCATGTTCCTTGTGATGTTTACACGAAAAAAATTAAAATCTGAAAATTGGGCCTGATCGTCCTGTTACTCTTTCATAGTATCTATACTTGATACATCGACACTCTTGAATATTTTGAAAATATTAATGACAATGGCTAATGCTATAGCTGCTTCAGCTGCTGCAATAACAATAATAAAGAGACTGAACATTACTCCTGCTATCCCTCCATTGAACTTTGAAAATGCCAGGAAATTGATGTTTGCGGCATTAAGGATGAGTTCAACTCCCATAAGAACGACGATGGCATTTTTGCGTGTCATGACAGCAAAGAGTCCAAACCCGAACAGAAAGGCCGATATAGTCAGATAGTGATTGAGTCCTATTGGTATCAGATGCTCCATGGTATTATACACTTATGATTTTTTATTGTCCGGCTTATCGAAACGAGCAAGAAATGCTGCTCCAATAAGTGCCGCAAGCAGCAGTATGGAGACCATTTCAAACGGCAGAACATAATGTGACATAGTTTCAAAACCGATCCGCTCGACTACGCTGCCATGAAGTTGAGTTTCGGATGGCATCCAGCCGTGCGTAGTATAGAAGGTATACAGCAAGGCTCCAATAATACCAGCGACTATTAATGTTCCGGGTACGATATGGAGAACATCACTTTTAAGATCTGTATTCATGATGCTTTTCGTAAACATGACACCGAAAAGAAGAAGAACGAGAATACCGCCGACATAGACCACAACCTGGGTTACAGCAATAAAATCGGCACTCAGATACACATAAAGGGCTGCAACACCAAAAAATGTAAACAGCAGTGAAAAAGCGGAATAGATAACATTTCGCGAAAACACCACAAATGCAGCAGAAAAGACGGTGATTGCCGCAAAGAGATAGAAAATGACCGTATATGTCAGGTTACTCATAGTAATTCGAGCGCATTAAGAAGTTCACTTATTCTCCGTCCTTGTTTGTAGCATTCTCTGCAGCTTCAGCAGCCTTTTTTTCTTTTTCGGCTTGAGCTTTAGCCTGAATATCAGCCAGCTTTTTGCGTTTCCCTTCAGCTTCGAGGCGAGTGAGATTTCCAAAATGATACAGCATATTGCTGCGGTCAAACTCTGAAAAGTCGCTGACTGGTGTATGCACAAGACATTCTGTTGGACATACGGTTGTACACATACCGCAGGTCATGCATTTAGCCACATCAATATCGAAAACCGGAACCCAGAATTTTTTCTGCTGACCGTCTGAAGTTTTACCACAAACCGCCAGGTCATCCGGTGCGACCTTTATGGTGTCAATCATTATACATGATATAGGACAGGCTCTAACACACTGACCGCAGCCAATACAATCTTCAATATTGTTGTAAAGGCGATAACGTCCGTTTTTAGGTGTTGGAATAACCTCACGTGGATACTGCAGGGTAACCAGACCATCAACCTGACGGAAATAGTCGACATCATCAACACCGGCATCGCCCTTGCGATTGAGTGCATTGAAGAAATGCTTCAGGGTGATTCCCATGCCGGTTGCAATGGTGACTGCGCCGGTTTTTATATTCCTGAAATACTCACTCATAAGCTATACGTCATTTCTTTCCTGCATTGACTGTTGAAATCTTTTACGGAACATATATTTCCCAGATGGCCGTCAGCACAAAGCTGACAAAGGCAAACGGGGTCAAAACTTTCCAGCACAGATACATGAGCTGGTCAACCCTTAAACGTGGAAGAGTCCAGCGAAGCCACATCTGTACAAAAATAAAGAAGAAACCTTTCATGATAATCCAGAACGCGCCCCACACCGGCCCGTTTGTCCACTCGTTAAGAGCAAAGGATCCGATATTAGGAAGAGGTGAGTTCCAGCCTCCAAGAAACACTATTGAAATGATGGCTGACACCATAAACATGCTACCGTACTCGGCAAGGAATATAACGGCGAACTTCATGCCTGAATATTCTGTAAAATAACCAGCCACAAGCTCTGACTCAGCTTCTGGAATATCGAACGGTGCACGGTTTACCTCAGCAAGCGACGCGATAAAGTAGATAAGGAAGGGTAACCAGGCAATCGGAGAGTGAAACAGATAGAAATGTGCAAACCCGTAAGAACCAGACTGAAGCATGGTGATTTTCTGCATATCAAGAGTGCCTGCCATCATGGCTCCGCATAGCAATGCTATACCGGCAGGAATTTCGTAGCTGACAATCTGCGCCACACTTCGGACAGCTCCGTACAGTGACCATTTATTGTTTGAACCCCATCCTGCTGCAAGAATACCGACAACTTCGATAGCAACAATGCCAATGGCAAAAAAGAGACCTACATTAAGACTTGCACCAATAAAGGCAGAGCTGAAAGGCAGTACTGCGTAAGCCAGAAAGGAACCAACGAACAGGACTCCTGGGCCGATAACAAAAAGAAACTTGTCGGCTGAAGTTGGAACAATGTCTTCCTTCTGCAGAAGTTTCAGAATGTCGGCAATCGTCTGGAGGATACCCCATTTACCAACTTCCATTGGACCGAGGCGATCCTGCATGAAGGCTGATATTTTACGTTCACCATACACGCCGTAGGTAAGCGAGTAAAGCGCTATAAATACAAGGGGTATGGCGGCTAGAATAACCATGCCGAGAGGCAAACCCATTGGACTGAATCCAACAAGAGCTTCCGACCATACATTGAGACTGTTACCCATAAGTAAAGGTATGCTAAATTGCGGCAATGCTGCTAAAGTCATCGGTCAACCTCCCCGAGAACGATATCGATACTGCCGATAATGGCGACAAGATCGGGAATCAACTGACCCTTTGAAAGGTCTTTCATTGCTGATAGATTAACAAAACAGGACGAACGCGCTTTGCAACGAAGAGGTTTTGTTGATTTTCCATCGCTTTGAATATAGAAACCAAGCTCACCCCTGGGGTTCTCTGCACGAGCGTATACTTCGCCTGCTTTTGGACGAACACGTTTTGGAACTGCGGATCGTGGGTTGAATCCCTCAGAGGAAGGCATTTTATCAATGCACTGCTCGATAATTTTAAGACTTTCCTCCATTTCAAGTGCACGGACAAGGTGACGTGAAAGACAGTCGCCAATATCTGATACCTTGCCATCAGGAAGAGGTACTTTAAAATCCAGCTCTGGATAGACTGAGTAAGGATCGTTTCTTCTTAAATCCCAATCAACGCCGGAACCGCGAAGCATTGGACCAGACCAGCCGTAGTTTATGGCAACGTCTGCCGGCATGATGCCGATTCCCTTTGTACGTTTGACAAAGATTTCGTTTTCGGTGAGAAGTTTGTAGAGTTCTACGGTCTGTGGCCTGAAATAGTCGACGAATTCCTTGACTCTCTTGTTGAAGTCTGAGGGAACATCGTAGGCAAGACCACCTACCCATATATAGTTATAGAGCATTCGAGCTCCGGATGCCCATTCCAGAAGTCCAAGAATGTGCTCACGGTCACGGAAACAAAAAAGAAAGGGAGTAAATGCACCAAGATCTATTCCATAAGTTCCAATAGCAACAAGGTGAGAGGCTATTCTGTTGAGTTCGGCAACAATGACCCTGATAAACTCAACGCGGCGAGGAATTTCGACATCAAGAAGCTTTTCAACTGCAATTGCGTATGCAAATTCGCTGTTCATGCCTGCCAGGTAGTCGAGTCGGTCGGTATAGGGCACAATAGCGGGATAATCGACATTTTCACAACACTTTTCAAAACACCTGTGCAGATACCCGAGATAAGGAACTGCTTCGGTAATCACCTCGCCATCAGTCAGACACTCGAGCTTGAGAACACCGTGGGTTGAAGGATGCTGTGGACCCATGGCGAGAACCATCTGCTCGGTTGCAAGGTCCTTTTCAAGGATAACAACGTTATTGCTTTTTCGGGTAACCCTGATTGAACCCTGTCCAGCTATATCTAATTCCTGCATACGTGAGCTGCTTTTACTATTGAAAACACTGTTAGTAGGGTACCTTTATTCCGTGATAAGTCTCCTGAACCTTATAATCCTTAAGAAGCGGATATCCTTCCCAATCGTCAGGACAGAGAATTCGTCTCATATCCGGATGACCGGTAAAGAGCATGCCGAACATATCATAAGCCTCACGTTCATGCCAGTTAGCAGTATGCCATACATAGGCAACACTTGGAATTGATCCACCGCTGCGAGGACACTTGACTTTAACCGCAAGTTTATGATTGAATTGACCGAGTGATTCGATATTGCAGACAATACCAACTTTATCTTCTGCTTGAAAATCCACACCGGATAGACATGCCATATAATTGAACCGCAACTTTGGATGGTCGCGCATGAAGAGGGCAATCTCCGGCCATAGCGATATATCAATTACTTCGAAAAACGGCATGGTTTCGTTGCTGTCAAAAGCTGATAAAGCCGCACCGAATTTTTCGTGTATTATTGCGTATGCCGCAGCGCTTAGCTGAACTGACTGCGATAAAACCTTTCCTTCTTCCATCTTTACAGTATGCCTGTTTATTTAATTATGCGCTTGCTGCCTTACGCTCAAGCTCAATAACAAATTGAGGATCAACACTTTTTTCTGCCAGCTTTTTCAATGCATCCGCTCTGGACACACCGATCTGCTCCATACGAATCAACTCCTGAACCTTCATGAGTCCACCAATAAGCGATTCGGGTCTCGGCGGACAACCCGGTACATATACATCTACAGGAATAATGCGATCTACCCCTTTCAGGACATGGTATCCATGCTCCCAGTAAGGGCCGCCACAATTTGAACAACTGCCCATGGAAAGCACATAACGAGGTTCAGGCATCTGTTCGTAGAGACGAATAACCCGTTCCGCCATTTTCATGGTTACGGTACCGGCTACAATCATAAGATCAGACTGACGGGGAGAAGAGCGTGGAAAAATACCGAAACGCTCAAGATCGTAATTAGAAGCGTTAGTCGCCATCATTTCGATAGCACAGCAGGCAAGACCGAAACCCATTGGCCATAGGGAGGATAACCGGGCCCAGTTTAAAACATTGTCAACCGAGGTTACCAGCACATTATGCTTTGTTATCGCGGCATCAAGTAAACCCATAGCGTCTAATGAATTTTGTGAATAGTATTTAACCTCTTTGGGAGGCGGATGTTTCCGATGGCATTTCAGGCATTTTAGGAATATTCGGAGTAGGTCTTACCCAATCCAGATCCCCTTTTACCCATGCATAAGCAAGACCGAGCACCAATATACCTGCAAAGACCAGAGCCTCTACAAGAGCGAATACTCCAAGATGCTTGAAGACCGTTGCCCATGGATAAAGAAAAACAACCTCAACATCAAAAATGATAAAAATAAGAGCGACCACATAAAACCTGATATTGAACTTGACCCACGCACTGCCAACAGCTTCTTCGCCGCATTCGTAGGTTGAATTTTTAGCAGGGTTAGGTCTTTGGGGACGCAAAAGGCGGGCTGTCAGGTAACCACCGGCGACAAAAACTACGCCGAGGGCAAGGAAAGCAAAAACATTACCAAAATTACTCAGCGTCTGATCCATGTAAGGCCAATTTGAGTTAATCCCAGTCTGACATTAAAAAATTTTCGGTTCCTGTAAGACTCTTCTTTTCAGGTGGGCAAATATAAAAAAAATTTCCTTTGGACATAGAAAAAAACCGGCTTTTTAAGCTGTTTATTCATCTTTACTATAAAATCTACTGCCAATACGCTGAAATAGCTTCAACAATATATATGTGGCAAGCAATACGATAAGCGCAATCGCTGTCTGAGTAACTGGCCATGAGCCGGTAAGAGAAAAAAACGCCGGTCCAAGAGAAGCTATAGACAACATCCAGATGATTGGCGCCCATGCTACTCCAACCATAAAGGGGAGGCCGGTTTTCATAAACCGTTTTTTTGTGTCCAGGTCAGGAAAAAGTTTCATAATAATTTTTAAAAAAAGAGGCTTCCAATTTGTTCGGCCATTGCAGCATCAAGGGTTTTAAGTATTTCATACTCTTTTTTGAGACCTTTCATGTCCCCTCTTGAGAGATAGTACATGGCTATTTTACAATGCGGTTCTGCATGGTCCGGTTCGAGTTCAAGAGCTTTTTCAAACGCTTCCTTTGCCTTGTCCACTTCCCCAAGATCAAGATAAGCATCTCCGAGCACACAGTATATGCCAGCATATCCAGGATCGATCTCGAGTGCTTTCTTAAGTGTTTTAAGTGCTGATTCCTCCTTGCCGAGGGTGAACTGAACAAATCCAAGATGTTTGTAGGCCTGCATAAAGCCGGGGTCAAGCACGATTGTTTTTAAAAGATCGCAACCTGCTTTTCGGTAATTGCTCATTGACAGATTGGTAACCGCCCGTGCATAGAGAGCCGCCGAGTCCCGGCGTTTTATACTTATATAGCGGTCGAGCAGTTCCAGTGCTTCAGTGTTCTCCTGCTGATCAATAAGTAGGAGGGCTTTTTCGTAGAGTTTGTCCGGATTGTCCTGTTCCTGCTGAAGTGCTGTCTCCAGTTGCTCTCGTTCGTTGTCGTTTACAGCATTCAAGGGCGGAAATATTTTAAGGTTTATATTCGAGACTGTCGAAGGCCTTCTGCAAATTGTTGAGTGCCTGAAGTTCATCAAGCACCTTATCAGCCAGCCAGTGACCGAATGGTAAAGAATCGTTTATACATCGAACATACTGGGAGACAGGAAATGAGGCCGCATCAAGTTTTTTGAAAGAATCATATTCAGTCTCACTGTTATCGGCAAAAAAACCGTAAGGGAACATGACCACTCCCGCATACCCCTCCTCTTTATAATCCATCAGTGCCTTTTCAATGGTATCGGATGTCCAATCCCCTCCGGTGGAATGATTGATACAGCCTTGACGAACATCACTGAAAATATTTTGCGGGTCGGCCAGGATTTTACGTTTCATGACCTCAAAAAACTTTATAGTCTCTTCGAGTCCGGTAAATACTTTTGGCGGGTTTCCTGCACGATCTTTAACCAGTGTGCCATGGATAACCAGTACAAGCCCTATTTTACCATTTTTTTGTGAACGCACTGCGGCTGACAATTGTCCGAACAGGTAGTCGATATAAATTTGATGGAGACGTTCGTCACTCCAGAACTTGCTTAAGGTCTTTACTTTTGCAAAAGCGCTGTCTGAATAAACATCAATAACCATCTGACAAGCAATACCGCAGGAAAAAGAAGACTCCACAGGAATCATGGGTACTACAACAACTCCGTCATACGTATGCTCGAACTGCTCGAGCATGTCGTCAAGATAAGGCGGAACAAAATAATAAGCGTCAACTACGTCAATGTCGGCTTGTTCAAGCAATGGGTTTCGGCTTTCGGCAATAGATCGTGCCAATATATTTTTTTGTGCACGATTGATTGCTGCCAGTGATGAACTGTAACGGTTGAGCTTCCAGTTGATATAATGCTTTGTAGAACGGTAATCAGCAATAAAATAGATCATTGCTGTCGGTATTTTTACAATCTGACGAGTAACAACTTTGAGAATCCTTCTCGAGCTTGGCCACAAGTTTCGTACTGTAAGCTTTTCGACTTCTCCGTAAGTGGTGACAATCACGGCAAATTTTTTCCTGCTCACAATCCTGTCCACCATTTTAACTCGGCATACATCACCGTAAATCCTACAATACCACCAACAAGGGTTTGCAAAAAGTTATGGGCTTTCAGAAATATCCTCGACCACATGAGAATGGGTACGAGAACAAGCAAGCTTAGAGCAATGGTACCAAACTGCATAAAAAGCAGAGCAATTGACGACGCAAACGTAAATAAATGAATACTAATCTTCCACTGAAGGGTGATCAGGAGAATGAATATCATGTTTACGGCATTGAAAAGCAGAATACCGGTTAACAGTCTTGGAGGGAGGAGATGCTTCATGAATTCGTAACCCAAAGCGTTGACTGCAACCAACACAAGGAGTGGAAGAAAACGCTGCTCACGAAAAGTGATATTAAAATCAGAGATTTTCCCTATTTTTTTGAGACCGGAAATCAGGAGGATAGGAGCAATTGTGCTTGAAAAAAAAAGCACTATCAAGTATGATAAACTGTTTGCATCATTGCCGTATCCCTGCATCACTATAGCATAATATGCAACCGGTGCAACCACTACCGGACTTATCACCCATGAAATAAAGTTTGCAAAACGGTGTAGATCAAACTGCATGGGCATTGAGCAATAAACATAGATGAAGATTTTAGCGTAATACGCCGCAAAAGTATGTTGAAATATAGTTTTTATTAAAATTAAAACCACGTATATTCTTGTTCTGTAATGCGAGAGTGGTGAAATTGGTATACACGCTAGTCTTAGGAACTAGTGCCGTGAGGCGTGAGGGTTCGATTCCCTTCTCTCGCACGCCTTATAATGAACTATGCCAAAGTGGCGGAACTGGTAGACGCGCTGGACTCAAAATCCAGTGAGTGAATAACTCGTGTGGGTTCGATTCCCATCTTTGGTACTTCAAGAACAAGCAATCGGGACACACTCACCATGCATAGAATGTATTCCCCGTGGCGTGAAGTGTACATGCAGTCTTTTAAAGATGAAAAGCCTGCCGATGACACTGGAAAATCAGTTTTCGCCGACCTCCCTCCCGAAGATGATGAGAAGCGATTTGTGCTCTACCGGGCAAAAAAATGCTTTATCATCATGAACCTTTACCCTTACAATTGTGGACACCTGATGGTGATTCCCTATTTGCAGACTCCGGATTTTTCTGATCTTGATCAGGAGACCAAGCTTGAGGTTATGGAGCTTACTGATCTTTCGATAAAAGCACTTAAACTAACTTTGAGACCCCAGGGGTTTAATGTGGGCGCGAATCTCGGCAGGGTTGCGGGTGGGAGCGTTGATACCCACATTCATTTCCATATCGTTCCCCGCTGGGAAGGTGACACGAATTTTATGCCTGTGCTTGCAGATGCTAAAGTGCTCAGCAATGATATGCACTCAACCTATACCAATCTGAAAAAGGCTTTTGCTGACCTCACAGGGGCTCAAGAGTAATACTCTCTTCTCTGCGGAATGGAAACAGCTCAATGCCCCATAAGTAACTCTAGGGAATTTACCCCTTATATTCAGGTACCCGATCGTTTTGAGGGTATCGGAAATACTCATTGGAATATTGTTTGTTCTTCCGTTTCAGGGTTACTTATGCTTAACCCGCGACCTGACCCTTCCGAAATTGCGTTGCATTACCGAGGTGCGAAGTATGATCCATTTCTGCACGCAGGAAACACAACCTCCTGTAGAGATAGGGCTTATATTGCTGCAAGAGCACTGCTCCTGTCTTATAGAGCGCACCTTATCCTGAAAGACATTGCAAAGCCGTTACAGAAAACTACGATTCTGGAAATAGGGTGTTCAACGGGAGAGCTCCTCAACTTTTTTCATAGCAGTTCGGGTATACCTCTTGAGAATATCAGGGGTGTTGAACCTGATACTGATGCTGCTGCTTATGCAAGAGAATCTTTCGGGCTGAACATCAGTCCTTCAATCGATGATGCCGGAATGGATGGAAAGCAATTTGACCGGATTGTGCTATGGCATTCTCTTGAACATATTCATGCTATAAACGATGCCCTTTTGTATGCTGAAAAGCTGCTTGAGCCGGATGGTGAGATTATTATTGCATTACCTAACCCTGCCGGTTCAGATGCCAGGTATTATCGGAAAAACTGGGTAGCGTATGACGCACCTCGACATCTCTATCATTTTGTGCCGGAAACCCTTGCAAAACTGCTCGCTTTACATAGGCTGAGGGTCATTAAAAAGATGCCCTACCTTCCAGATCTCCTGTACAATACTTTTCACAGTGAAGTACTTTTATGCGAAAGGAAAAACCTGCCTTTTCAAGTCAAGAGATTTTTTAAGCTTTTCTGGAGGATTTCGGTATTTGCCGCCAAAGGATTTTTTTCGCCTTTGACGGCATCAAGCCTGGTTTATTTTGTTAAAAAACAGGGCTGAGGGTGGTGTGAACAGAGGTTTGTGTGATTATGATTTTCCTGATGATACTGTCTGGACGCGACCGAGAGCTTTCTCGAGCTGAACACTTGCTACCAGATAGTCGTAAACAGCTTGCAGGTAGTTAGTTTTTGCTTTATTAAGCTGAAGCTCGGCATCCGTCAGCTCCAGGCGTGAACCAATTCCTTCTTTAAAGCGAAGTAACGATATTTTATAGCTACGTTCAGCGACGCTGATGGTTTTTGTCTGTACGTCAATTCTTTTCTGTGATTCCCTGAAGTTTAATAGTCTGACCTCAACCTCGGCCCTTATGTTGGCTTTGAGATCCTCTACTCTGGTTCTGGTCTGCATCTGCGTTATTTTTGCCTGCTCTATCTGAGAACTGGATCGGTAGCCGGTAAATAGAGGAAGTGAAACCTGCAGACCTACAGAGGAAGAGACCGGCCAGCGTGAATCGGCTGTCTTTATATTGTCGTTAAATGCGGTCTGCGATTCAAGCTGACCGAAAGCGCTGATAACCGGATACCTTTCGGCTCGGGCGGCATTAAGTTTTTCACCTTCAGCCTGAACCTGAAGATCGAGCTGCCTGAGGTCAGGGCGTAAATCCATTGCTTCGTGGTATGCTGCTGCTATATCCTGCGGATAGCTGGCAGAGGATAGTTCGAGTTTTCCTGTAAGCACAATACTGCTGTCTGCCGGGATACCGATGGCGTTTTTGAGCCTGGTCATGGTTGTGGCCACCCGGTTTTCGGCCTGGATAAGATCGGGCCGTAGATTTTCAACAGAGAGGTATGCTTTAAGGGTGTCGATATCAGCGGCTACACCCTGGCGAAACATGGATGCAGTATCTTTTTTGGATTGATCCCAACGGGCTATGCTCTGCTGGATCAACTTTAACTGTTCCTTTGAGATGAGGGCATCGAAGTAGGATAGTTTAATGTCTGCAATAACGTTTGCTTCTGCGTTTCGGTAGGCCTCATTGCTTATTTTTCGAACAATGCCGGCAGCTTTTATTCCTGCAAAGGCTGAACCATTAAATATTGCCTGCCTAAGGTTAATGGTAGCTGTTGCTGCGTTGTCGGCGCTTATGGTAATAGGAATAAATGATGATCCGTTACCACCTGAAAATATATCAGGGAAAAAAAGTACCGATGGCTTGAGCGAACGGGTATAGGTAAGATCAGTTGAAACCTGAGGGAGGACAAGAGCCCAGGTTTCCCGGATTTTTTGTGCGGTAATATCACGATCGAACTTTGCAATTTCAAGCGTACGGCTTCTTTCAAGCCCGATACGGACGGCGTCGTCAAGTGTCAGGGAGATTTCACCTGAAACTTGGGCAGCCTGCAAACCAGACAATGGTGCTGAAATAAGAAGGAACTGCAGTATGACGAAAAGTATCGACCTGAACCTGTTCATAAAAAAGTTTGTCTTGATGAAATAAAAATTATCAGCAACTGACCTCAAAAATGACTTTCTAAATCTAAATATAAAAGAGTTCATTGCTCCATTGCAATCATGATGGTCGGTAGCGTTGACTCCATAACAGGGAGAGACGTTCCTTTATATACTTTTCACGCCCTTCTTCTCCAGGGCGGTAATATGCCTTAGGGTTTATACCTTCGGGGAAATATTGCTGCTGAACAAAGTTTCCTTTGTAACTATGAGGGTATTGATATCCTTCACCATAGCCTTCATCTTTCATAAGTTTAGTCGGAGCATTGCGCAAATGCAGGGGAACCCTGAGGTCCTGCATGGATTTTGCTTCGCTCATGGCTTCGTTGATTCCCTGATAGCTTGCATTTGATTTTGGCGCTGAGGCAAGATAGGTTACTGCCTGGGCCAGATTAATTCGTACCTCAGGCATGCCGATCAGTTCTACAGCATGAAAAACTGACACAGCAAGGGTTATTGCATAAGGATCGGCATTGCCGATATCTTCGCCGGCAAAAATAACCATCCGGCGAGCTATAAATTTTGGGTCTTCTCCACCTTGAAGCATACGTGCCAGCCAAAAAAGAGCAGCATCGGGATCTGAGCCACGCATTGATTTGATAAAGGCGGAAATAATGTCGTAGTGGCTGTCGCCTCCCTTATCGTAAAGAGGTGCGCTGTGCTGCAGAGCATGTTCGAGCACTTCCCTTGCAAGCACGATTTCGTGTGCATCTGCAGGCAGGAGAGCGATGGCTGCCTCAATGGCGTTCAGGGCTTTGCGAGCATCGCCTCCGGAAAATTCAATAAGGAAATCCAGATCGGGAATTGTAATTGAGAGAGCATTGAACATTCGATCTTCAAGTAATGCGCGCTTAATAACCGATTCGATTTCTTCGGGGGCAAGGGGTTTAAGAATGTAAACCTGCATTCTGCTCAACAATGCGCCGTTGACCTCAAAAGAGGGGTTTTCGGTTGTAGCACCTATAAGTACTATAAGCCCCTGTTCAATGGCATGCAAGAGGGTATCTTGCTGGGATTTGCTAAAACGATGAATTTCGTCGATAAACAGAATTGTCCGGTGACCTGCACGTCTTGATTTTTCGGCATTTTCGAGTGCTTTACGTACATCTTTAACCCCGGAATCAATTGCTGACAGCTGTTCGAACCGATAGTTCAGCGAAGATGCGCAAATTTCAGCGAGAGTGGTTTTTCCGGATCCTGGAGGTCCCCAGAATATCATTGACGGCATCTGATTGCCTGCCAGAAATTTGCGAAGGGGGCCATCAGGGCCAACGAGATGCTGCTGGCCGGCCATGTCGTCAAGGGTACGAGGTCGAACCCGTTCTGCAAAAGGCTGAAAATAATCAGCTCTTTCCGGAGAACCGGAAAAGCCGAAAAGATCAGACTGTGAGCTAGGGGCGTCAGGCATTTAAAATCCGTTTTCGTGAAGCCATCCCTCATCAATCCTGGAATCTGCCTGGACTGAAGAGGAGCGGGTTTCAAGCTGCCTGGCAACATATTTGCCAAGAATGTCAAACTCGAGATTTACCTTGCTTCCCTGTTGTAATGCATGAAGGGTGGTATGGGCAAATGTATAGGGTATAATGGCAACCGCAAATCGCAATGCTTCGAGCTTTGCAACAGTAAGGCTTATTCCGTCGATAGTGATGGATCCGGCCGAAACAATAAAGGGGCTGAAAACATCGGGAAAAAAAACCCAAATTTCGCGGCTTGAACCTAACTGCCGGATTTCATGAACCTTTGCAGCACAATCAACATGACCAAGCACAAAATGACCGCCAAGGCGATCCATAGGCCGAACAGCCCGTTCAAGATTTACCTGTGAACCGACCTGAAAAGAACCAAGAGTTGTTTTGGAAAGTGTCTCTTCGACAGTGTCAACTTCAAACCACCCTTCGCCAACGGCTACAACCGTCTGGCAGGCGCCGTTCAGGCTCACGCTCTCATCAATTGACAGGGTTGTGAACTCTGGCGAATTCCGGTAGCTTACCCTGAGCCGCAAACCGCCATTCTGGCCCTTAACTCCACTCACCCGGCCAACATCCTTGATTATTCCGGTAAACATAGCATAGCGTTTCTCTTATAAAAACCGAGCGGTGTCATGATTAGATTTACAACCATTATTGTATTGTAATATATAACCCTTAACGGTAGACAACAAACCCGGCTGCAGGTACATTGATCTGAACGGCAGATCCATAAATTGGCATTACTGCGGTTCTGCTGCCGAGCTGACGTTCATCGGTCGAAAATATACATTGCATTGTGCAGTTCTCTCCTGAATGAATAACGCTATCGACGATAATCCAAAGGGTATGATCGAGTTCGGTATCGGTATTAATTGCGCAAAGACATTCTGATCCTGCAAAAATCCGCGACCAGCCAATGACCCAGTGCAGTTCGCCATTGATTGGCTGAGGATAGTAGAAATCGTTTTCAAGACCACTTTCTGAAACCTGACGAAGGTATTGCCGACCGCGACGCAAGGCGATGTTTTCATGACGAACACGGGTCAGGTCTTGTAAAAAGCGGTAAATATTGCTCTCCTCATTGAAGAAATGTTTCCCTGCACTTTGGAAGGAGCCGAACTTGCCGCCAAACATGCACTCGCGGAGAAATACATCGCTGTAAGAGTTGTCATCAGTTCGCTGGTCAGCACCATTAAAAGCCTGTTCGGTTCCGTAATAAATGCACGGAACGCCTGCAGATATAAGGTTAAGACCAAGTGCGGCGGGGAGTAGCCGAATGCTGCGTGCATCGTCGCCACAAAAACGGAATTTGTGGTTTACACCTACCTGGTCGTGGTCGTCCAGCATGGTGACAATATGTTTTGAATACCATTGATGGTTACGCCTGCTGTCGAGGATGCTGTTGCGAAAAAGATCAAAGTATCCTTCCTGTTCTTCAGTATCAGGATTTCCTGGACTTCTCCAGCCTTTTACGAGAAATTCAAGCTTGTCGGGGATATCATCGATACCAAGCGCAGCATCAAGGCCTGTAGTATCAAGAATCGTGGTTGCATAGGAACGCCCGCCTGTTATTTCGCCTATAATTGTGAAATTTTCCTTACCTATGGATTCGGCAAATTCGTGGATGGAGGTAGCGAAAAAACGAACTGCACCAGGTTCCATGTGTTTGACGGTATCTAGCCGAAAACCGTCAATATCGGCAAACGCAATCCAGAACCGATAGACATCGGTGAGATAACGAAGTGCCGGTGAAACCCTGAACTCCGTAACACGCCGTTCCATATCCTGTAAGACGAGAGGGTCGCGAGGGGCATCGCCATGGTTAATATCCTTAAGGGAGCAAAAATCTCCATCGAGAAACTCGGGAAACGAATCCCACTGCCTTATTTCACCACGGCGTGTCCATGTATCGGGTGATTGCAGCTCTTCAGGCCATATTGCCCCATCAGGCCATGCACCGATTTCAAAACTAGCTGGTGCTTCACTGAAAGGAATTGTTCCTGCCTCACCGCTTGTTAAGCGATAGCCGCTTACCGGCCAAGATTCTCCCTGAAAATAAAAGTAGCGTTGATTGCCCTCGTAAGAGAAAACATCACCGGCATGATTGATAATGATATCAAGAATCACCCTGATTCCCCTTTCGTGAGCAGCCTTAACAAAATCTTTAAGTTCATCCCTTGTGCCGAAATGCGGATCGACATCAAGAAAGTTCTGGATTCCATAACCATGGTAATCATGACTGCCGGTAACCTGCCTGAAAACAGGGCTGACCCAGATTGCTGTGACGCCGAGACGTCCTAGATATCCGAGTTTTTCTTTTAATCCGGCGATCGTGCCGCCGCACCATGTCTTTCCGGCTTCGAACCATGCCTGCCGATCAGTGGTGCAGCTGTCTGTCTGCGAGTTAAACAGCGGTGTAGTGCGTTTTTCCTGCTGACCAGTCACTGGTTTACCCTCTGAATCGGAAAATCCACCATACTCTGTTCCATCTGAAAAGCGGTCAAGCAAAAGAAAATAAAGCACTTCATCCGACCATGATGCCGGTGACGGATAAAAATGCCTGTTTTCGACTAAAGCTTTAAAATTGATATCGCTAAGCCGACGCTCAATTGAGGGACTTGGATTATCCAATGGTTTTGCAGACATGGAAACAATAATTTTTTTGTTAAACCGTCAACATAATTGCCGGGTGGACAATAAATAAAGGTAACCAATGATTGCTTATACAAGAGCTTTGAGGGCTTCGGCATAGTTAGGTTCATCAACAATTTCTGCAACCTGCTGGGTATGGCGCACGATTCCATCAGCATCAATAATAACAATTGCTCTGGAAAGAAGTCCTTTGAGTGGGCCGGTAGTGATAGTTACTCCATAATCTTTCCCGAATTCAGGAGAACGAAATACTGATAGGGAAACAACATTTTTTAACCCTTCTGCCTCACAGAAACGGCTATGGGCAAAAGGCAGATCAGCGGAAATACAGAGTACAACAGTGTTGTCGAGTGATGAGGCTTCCTGGTTGAAGCGACGTACAGATGAAGCGCATACGGCAGTATCAAGACTTGGAAAGATGTTAAGTACCAGTCGTTTACCTGCAAAATCGGCAGGTCCGGCCTCTGAGAGATCAGTTTTAACCAGACAAAAAAAAGGAGCTTCTGAACCTTTTGCAGGAAGAGAGCCAACTGTTTCGATTGGGTTGCCCTTTAAGGTGATTTGTGCCATAAAAATTAGGGATTATTTGTTATTAAAAAATAACTGCTGTTTAGAAAAGGCCTGATGCGGTAAGAGCTAACAGACGAGGTAATCGACTCATTTCAACATCAAACCTGCTGAAGGAGTTCAGCAAAAGAACAATATTAACAATGCTTTAAAAATTTACTGTAGTCCGCATGAATGTGGAATCTTCTGTATCCGGTACTACCTGAAAATACCCATTCAACGATATTACCTGCAAGGAATAGTCGAACAAATCGGAAAGTGATTTGGATGTCAAAACATCGACTTTGTTACCATCGTTGACAATTCGGCCTTCTTTTATCAACACCACTCTTTGAATTTCGGGAGGAATTTCGTGAATATGATGCGTAACCAGGATTACTGTTTTTCCTGATTTCAAAAGTTGACGAAGGGTTTCGATGTACTGAAACGTTGAGCGAAGATCAAGGCCGGTGGTCGGTTCGTCCAGCAGGAGTGCTTCAGGATTGTTTATGAGTGCCCGACCCAGAAGGCATCGACGCTGCTGTCCTGTTGACATGGCACCAAAAGCACGATGTTTCAATGCTCCGATGCCTAGATTTTCCATGATTGCTTCAGCTTTTTGAAGGTCAGCAGTACTGAACTGCTGGTTTTGCCAAGTATCAATACTTGCATATATACCGGATAAAATCACCTGGATGCCGCCGGCGCCTGAAAGGTAATTGTGTTGTAAATCGTGGGAAACAATGCCGAGACGGGTGCGCAGATCCCATACGTTCCATTGCTCTTTGCCAAAAATCCTTATATGGCTGCCAGGATCTGCAACAGGATAAAGATCGCGCGACAGTAGTTTCATCAGAGTGGTCTTGCCTGAGCCGTTTGGCCCTATGATGGCAATACTGGAGCCTGCTTCAAGTGTGAGTGAAAAGTCCCTGAAAACACAGGAGCTGCCACAATAAGCTGTTACACGATGAATGTCGATGACCGCGTAGTGAAGATGATGATCCATTATTTCCAGAGACCGCTACCATGTGCAGCACTGTACCGACCAGCACCGAAAAAGAAAACTGCCAGTGAGCCAAATAAATAAAGTACTTGCAGTTCAAGGGCGTATCCACCGTGTGCCGACACGGAAAAAAGTTCTTTTGTATGAACAAGATATACGGCCATTACCATGACAAATGCCAGCAGTAAAGCCGCAGGTCGGGTGTAGAGACCCAGCACCATAAACAGAGGTGCAAGAAGCTCACCAACCAGAATACCATGCGAAAGATATCCGGGTAACCTCGCGTTCTGAAGCATCGGCGTGATAAACCCATACCCGTGCTGAAGTTTGTTGAGACCGTGAAATAACATCATGGAGCCAACTGAAACCCGAAGAAGCAACTTTCCAAGATCAGGGTTATTGATAAGACGGTCCAGCATAAACAACCTCCTTTTTGTGTGTTTTTTTACCATCTTACAGCAGTTGCATGTAATATCATCCTTCTATAGCCTCCAGGTCGCAAAAACTCTTTTTTATGCCTCAACATAAGCCTCCAGCAGTATGTCTCTCCCGAAATACCGGGGTTTTTCAAATCGCAGATTCACTGCCTGATCAGGCAGACTGATGCCTAAAGGCGCGAAAGCGCTTAAACCGTCTCCACCGAAGAGCTTTGGAGCTATAAACATATATATTTTATCAACAAGCTTTTCGCGAATAAACGAAGCTGACAATCTGTTGCCTCCTTCCACCATTACTGAAAGAATCCGGCGCTTGTGAAGCTCATGAAGCACTTCTTTTAGATCGAGTTCTCCCGCATGCTCTTTGACAAATAAGACGGTCACTCCTTTTTGCCTTAACTCTTCAACTTTCGGTAAATCAGACCATGAGGACGAAGCAAAAAGAATAGTTTCAGCCTCAGACCCGAAAATTTTAGCGTTCAACGGCAGACTTAACTTGCGATCTAAAACAACCCTAAGAGGATGTCTGCCTTTACAGTGCCGGACGGTAAGAAGTGCGTCGTCAACCCGTATTGTTGCTTCACCGATGATGACTGCATCGTAGATGCTGCGAAGGCGGTGAACCTCAGTCCTTGCCTCTTCACCGGTTATCCATCGGGATGCACCAAGAGAGGTTGCAATTTTTCCATCGAGGGTTTGAGCAAGTTTAAGTGTTACCAGTGGCAACCCGGCAGTATGACTTTTTATAAATGCTTCATTCAGTTTCATGCTCTCAGCTTCAAGAACACCTTCGGTTACCTCAATGCCTGCATCACGAAGCTTTGCGATACCTTTTCCTGCGACGGCATCATGGGGGTCACGGCACCCGACAACAACACGGGATATACCTTCTGCAATAATGAGGTCACTGCATGGAGGGGTTTTTCCAAAATGGGAACAGGGTTCCAAATTGACATATAACGTTGAATGGCGAAGTAATCCCTTGTCGGACACAGATGCAATGGCATTGACTTCAGCATGAGGGCCGCCAAATTTTTCGTGATAGCCTTGACCGATGATTTCACCATTATGTACAATAACCGAACCTACCATCGGGTTAGGACTTACACTGCCAGCACCTTTTAAGGCAAGTTCGAGACAGCGCCTCATAAACAGAACTTCATCACTGTTCGGCATTGTCGCTCCTATTGGTTATGTGCCATGTTGACCTGTACCAGCTTAATACCCGAAAGCCTGAGGAGCTCGTCAATATTTTCGATTTTATAGGGTTTATCGTAATAAATTGTTTTTATACCCACATTAATAAGCACTTTCAGGCAATGAATACAAGGGCTGGCCGTAATGTATATATCGGAATCCTTAATTGAGACACCATGTTTTGCCGCCTGGGCAATAGCATTGATTTCAGCATGAATAGTATTGACGCAATTTTCTTCGACGGTGCCGTCAGGATGGGTGCTGCGATAAATACGACAGTTGCTGTCGTTGCAGTGAGGTAATCCGGCTGGTGCGCCATTATATCCTGTAGAAAGAATACTGTGGTCCCGGACAATGACTGAGCCGATATGACCACGGGTACAGGTAGCCCTGCGAGAGATGAGATGTGCGACACTCATAAAATATTCATGCCATCCAAGCCGCTTTTCAACCTCTGAATGTTCATGTTTTTCATCTCCGGTGCAGCTGCATCCCGTCTTTGTTTCTTCTGGCATGGCCATATTTTTTAATACATTATGAAAAATATATACGCTCTTAAAATAGAGAAAAAGAACGGGCTCATGCAACGCATTAGTCAATCATGATACACAATTATTTTACTCTCTACCATGCTGCCATGGAATTGCACGAACGACTTGCGGGAGGTTGTCTGATAGAGATTTATTCGACGTTGAAAAATGAACTCACTCTTAGCTTTATTTGTCAGGACAGCCGGCATCTCAATATTGTCGTGGTCACCCATACTCCCCTTTTTTCTCTCTCCACGAAGGAACATAATCACAATAAACCACGCAATTCGGCTGATCTGATGATCGAAACCTGCAATCAAAGGGTTTCATCAGTCAGGATATCGCCGTATGACCGGGAAATACAAATTTTGCTTGCTGATAACGCCATCATTGTCCTGCAGTTATTTGGTTCAAAAACTAACGTGATTCTTGTCAGGGAAAACAGAATTACTGATGCCTTCAAGCAAAAAAACTCTTTAGAAGGATTGCACTTTCAGAGCGACAACAACTCGTTTAGTGTTTTGAGAGAGCTTGAAGCTCTTACTATGAACAAAACCAGGTTTTGTGAACGACTCACATCTGGAGATGTAGAGACTCTTCCCGAAAAACTAGCGTCAGTCCTTCCGGGTTTTGATAGTGCCCTTGTTAAGGAAGTGATGAAAAGATGGAACCGAGAGACCGGTAATGAAGGTCTCTTTATAGCTTTTCAATCTGTGTTTTACGAAATACTTGACCCTGAAGCTGCGGTCTATGAAAATGAACATGGTCAACCGGTATTTTCTCTTTTGCACGGAGCAGCCGAACGCACACATGTATTTGATTCTGTTCTTGAGGGACTCACTGATTACAGTATAAAAATGTGGCAGTTTCTTGATACTAAAGAGACGCTGAAAGTTCTTCGCTTAAAACTTGAGCGTGAGTTAGCAAAAAAGAAAAAAGCGCTTGATAGCTTCAATCCCGAATTGATCGCAGAATTTGCCCGTAACTATGAGACTTTTGGACATCTGCTCATGTCGTCACTTTATGAACCCAGAATCAACCGGCAGAGCATCACTGTAAAAAATATTTTTGAACCTGGTGCTCATGATGTAACTATCAGGCTTAAGGAAGCGCTTTCGATTCAAAAAAATGCAGAAGAATATTTTTTAAAAGCTTCAAAAACGAAAAGAAAACTCAAGGCAATGCTCGAAAGAAATTCCAGACTTGTGAACGAAAAAAACAAGCTGGCAGAAATAATTGCCTCAACAGAAAATATTGCTACACCCAAAGAAGCTCGTAAATTTGTAGAAAGCCATGCAGGCATTCTTAATACTTCCAAAACTCTGCCTGCGAAAAATAGGAGTTCGGCTTTACCATTCAGAACGGTTAAAATATCGACATCTGCTACGTTGTTTATTGGTAAAAATGCAGCGAACAACGACCTGTTAACCTTTACCTATGCACGACCGAATGATATCTGGCTGCATGCGCGAGGAGCAGCAGGTTCTCACTGCATTCTGAAAGGAGTGAGCATGAACCAGTTGAATGAAATCACTCAAGCCGCTGAAATTGCCGCATGGAATTCTGCCGCTAAACATTCTGAACTTGTGCCGGTGATATATACTTTGAAAAAATATGTGAGGCACGGTAAAAATCTTCCTGCCGGTCAGGTTATTGTTGAACGTGAAGAGGTTCTGATTGTGAAACCTGTCCGACCTCTGAGCGTGCTAGAATAACAGCATGCAAAAGAGCGATCTCAAAGGCTGCTCGTTTGTAATGGAGTACCGAAAACTTCGTCCATAGTCTTGCTCTCGGGTAAAACATAGACCATTCCCCCGAAGGTCTTAAAGGATGGACTTACAATTTTTGTATAAAATTTCTTGGGTACATTTATACACCCCCACGAAATACGATGTTCTTTTGGGTCGGGAGATTTCAGACGTTGAAGGCGACGTTCTTTCGGATTATTGGTTACAACGGCATGAATAGCAATGCCCATGTCGTAGTCAACCCAAAGTACTTCCTCGCCATGCGAATTTTTACCAAGACGGGCCTTAAATCTGCCGGCGGGTGTTGTGCGCTCTTCCGGTGGAATTTCTGAAAGTTTTTTTTCTCCAGTGCCCGCAACATAATCGTCACCTACTGCTACACCGAGAAGTGCTGGAGCACCGCCTAGATTTTTACCTTCTCTTTGATAAACAAACAATTTAGCCCGTTTTTTATCAAGAATTATGAACGGCATATCCTGATTATCTTTTGAGCTGACTATCCCTTTTACAAATTCCCGAACATCTTCAGGCACTTGTATTAAGGATACATACGCTGGAGAAGCTTTTCCTGCGGCCCCCTTTTTGCCCTTCGCTTCTGCATGATTGAAACTGAGAACAACGAGTCCGGCGATAATAACAACCTTGTACAACCATGTCAAGCAAAAACGATTAATACGTCTCATCTCTATGAATAAATATGTTTTACTACTTTTTTTGGTTATTCCGCAGTAACTAGGGAGCGGAACTACTTAAGGGTATTATAATAAAATACTTTTTTCCTTTAATCGGTTCCTTAGTGATGAAGATTTCAGGAAAAATAACAATTATAACAAATATTATGCAGTCTCCGGAAGCACATACACTACCCCTTGTCGCCTTGTAAACAAAGGACTGATGACTGAAGAATAAAAATTAGTCGGCACATTAATACATCCAAATGAGATGCGATGATCTTTAGGGTTTTGAGACTGCAGGCGCTCAAGTCGATGGTCTTTAGGATTACCGGTAACAACACCATGAATAGCAATGGCCATATCGTAGTCAACCCATAAAACCTCCTCACCATGCGAATTTTTACCAAGACGGGCAATAAATCTGCCGGCAGGAGTCGTGCGATCTTTGAACGGGATTTCTGATAGCTGTTTTTGTCCGGTGCCGGGAACATAATTGTCGCCGATTGCTATACCGAGAAGTGCAGGTGCTGAGCCGAGATTTTTTCCATCTTTTTGAAAAACAAAAATTTTAGCCCGCTTTTTATCAAGAATTACAAACGGCATATCCTGATTGTCTTTCGAATTGACTATCCAATCGGCGTGTCCCTGAACCTCATCAGAAGCATTTTCAGGAATTAGGGTAACCTTGCAGACATTTTCATTTGAAATGGAATTTTTAGAACAAAGCACCAAAATATTGCAGACGTTTTCTTGAGTAATTGCAGATTGATGATTACATACTAAAACTCCAAGGATAAGCATGCCTCCAATAATCCATGCCTGAACAACTCGATTCGTGCTGAGGTTTTTATTGTTGAGTAGGGTCAAAATATTTTTGGTAATCATTGCCTTCCTCAAATCAACTGAAATATGGAATACGTGCTACTGATTTATATTTCTATATCTTAATGAATTACCTCTTAATAGAAGATTAAAGAAAACCTAAAAAATGCTTAAAAAATTAAACTGTTATCCATATAATAAATGGATATTGTGCAGTAGTTTATATCATTCGTCGAATCGCTGAACATATCTTATAACAATTGAGTCCAAATTAAAGGTGGGCTTTTTTCAAGAGCCAACTCGCAATCGATCAACAGTCTTTAAATATTTATAAATTGTTTTAGCTAAAACGATTGTTCTAAATTAACCCTGGTAATAAGAAATCATTAAAAAGCAATCCAATCTCCCTATGGAAACCTATAAACTTGTTTTGCCAGAACATCTGAACCATTATGGATTTCTGTTTGGTGGCAACCTTTTAAAATGGATCGATGAGGTAAGTTATATTGCCGTATCCCTGGATTATCCCGGTTGTAACTTTGTAACGGTTGGTATGGATAAGGTGGAATTCAAAAAAAGTATACGTGGCGGATCTATCCTTTGTTTTGTAACTGCAAAGAGCAAAATCGGACATACTTCCATTGAGTATACGGTCCATGTTTATAAAAAAAGTATTGAGACCGGTGAAAGGATACTGGCATTCAGTACAAATATCACCTTTGTATGTCTTGATGAAAAGGGTGTTAAAAAAGAGCTTTGTTGCGGGTATAAAAAATCAGGAACAGATAATAACTGCCACTGAACAGATACTATGCCTGTTCGTTCTATTATCGGGAGGTATTAAATACTGCGCTGGTCAGACTGATAATAAGGCTGATACCGATACACGCCATAACAGCATTGGCCAGCCACATTGAAACCATAGGATCAAGCAAGCCACGTTCGGCAATTTTTTCTCCGGAAATCATAAGCATCCAATAGAGTACAAAAAAGAGCAAGGACATGCTTGCGCCGACTCCAAACCCGCCTCGTCTCGCAAGGACACCAAGAGGGGCGCCTACAAGCACAAATACAAAACAGGCCATTGACAGAGAAAATTTTTTATGGTATGCCGCCATGTATTTGTTATACATGTTTGTGTTTGATTCGATGCTTTTTAAGTCGGTGTCTAAGGTACTGATCTGGCGATCAACATATTCTTCTGCAACAGCTTCCGAAATAGGTTTTTTGTTGCCCGTGGTCTGATAACGTAGGTCAACACTTGCAGGTTGACGTTCACCAATAATGCGTTCCAGAGATTCAAGTGGTCTGAGAGTTCTTTGTTCGGCAGCTGTAATTCTTTTTTTGAATTCGTCTACAATAACAAGAAGTTCCTTTGCTGAAAGCTCGCCGTCTCCTGAACGCATGCGGCTTGCGGAACTGCGTGAAAATCCAAACCCGCTTGATTCAAAAACAAAGCGATGCTTTTTAAAACTCATATTACGATATGCCTTGTGATCAGGTTGGCTGATTTCATGAATTTCACCGTTAAAAAGTGTCATGACCAGATACTGATAATCGTGCGAAAATTCGATAGTACCCTTTTCGGCTGTCACCATAGCGCTATTATCAGACCTGGATGTATCGTAAATAATAATACCCTTGATCTCTTTGGTGCGCGCATCTGACTGTCTGACAAAAATGGAATAACCGTCCACAAGGGTTGAAAAAGCATTTTCAGTCAATCCGAACGCTGGTTTTGCTCTTGCAATATCAACCATCAGCGATTTTGCATAAAAGTTCGCTTGGGGTAACACAACATTATTGAAACGCTCTACCAGAGCGGAAAGAAACAGGCCTACAATGAGTACCGGAATCATGACACGATAAAGAGATATGCCTGATGCTCTTAAAACGGTCATTTCAGATGTAGTGGTAAGTGCTCCGAAAGCCATGACCACCGCAATGAGTACTGCCATTGGCGCAGCAAGTCCAACCATCCATGCGGATTGAAGAACAATCAGTTCTACTATAGCGGAAACCTCGATACCCCTGCCAACAAATCGATCGGCAAATGTGGCAAAAAACTGCAGGATGAGAACAAAGATAATAGTGATAAATGCAAACAGGAACGGCCCGAGATGTGATTTCAGAATATACCGGTCAATAATTTTCATCAGGGCGCTTATCTCTTCTTTTTAGTATTTCTTATCAGTCAGGCAAAAACAATAAGTCCTACAACGTTCTTTGTAGTCCCGTCTTCATTTCCGCTGCAACATCAAGCATACTGCCAACCTGTTGCTCCTGTGTTGTTTATCGTAAAGCGAACGCCGAATTAGTTCGAATGACTCATTGGCTCCCATAAGTTGACTCCAAAGGTTGATATTCGGCTTAATATATAAAACCCTTTTGCTGTTCAGGAATGCAATCCGGATTTTTTAACTGCTTGAATTCCTCCTGCAACTGATTTCAGAAGGCGGAAACAGCCTTCTTCACAATGGGTTTCAGGTCTGCGACATCCTGAAGTGTCCCCTCTCCACCAGTCCAGTATTGAAACTGCAGCATTCGGCCATTCTTGAGCACCATAAAAACCGTGCCGAATGATTCCTGTACTGAAAAGGCTTTATCCCCGATACCGCTCTCATCACTGAACTTATTGTTCCCTTTTTCCTGTGCGTTCTTGTGTGCACCCATGTAAGCGAATTCAACAGGCACCCGGGTGTCCTTATAGGTAAGAAGAATTAGTTTGCGGTTGGGAATGGCACCGGTCCATGTGCAGGTCTGGCCTTTTGGGGTTAATGTATACTTCGGTGTTCCGCCAAGAAGAGGTGCTACGTGCTCCGGCTTCAGGAGCGAACCTGCATCTGCTGCCTCAAGCGGTAAAACTCGTAGTATGACAAGCGAGAGCGCAAAAATAGAGATTATAAGCGCCTGAAACCCGGCATTTTTTGCAGTATGAACATTCATGCTATGCATCCTCCATTTTACATGATAAATGATCGAGAAATAAAGAAGAGTGGATATTACTGAGATATTTTGAAGTAACTGGGTACATGATGCTTGTCGTTAAAGCGCTTCCAGAACACGTTCAAGTTTTGCTGTAACTTTTATCCCAAACTCCTCTATCTCCGGGTTCCCTATAAAGGAAAACCTTGCAATCGGGTCCATGAACATAACAGCAGTCCTGCCATCATCCCTAGAATAAATAATAACATTGCATGGGAGAAGTATTCCGAGATTGAGTTCCTGGGTTATGGCTTCATACGCTATCGATGGATTACAGGCCCCGAGAACGGTGTATTCCCGGAAGTCCTTCTGGAGCTTTTCTGTAAATGTTTTTCTGAAATCGATTTCTGTGAGTACACCGAAACCTTCCTTTGCCAGTTCTTCGCGAACCTTCAACTGTGCTTCAGCACAGGACATGCTCACTGTTTTTCCGAACGCATACGGTGTTGTAAGGTCCATCTGAAATCTCCTGGTTTTATTTGGTGTTCCTTTTAGGTTTACTCTTTTTGTTCACACCTGTTGATACGCTCAAAAATTTCAAGTGTAAATAAGCTGCTGCAAGACAAAAAAAACTTTTTCAGATTCAGAGGCGATAAA
>Ga0194037_1000344_pt1 | contig 36517 bp, 38 predicted proteins | sample JunL306m_MetaG_FD_148653 | JGI IMG/M metagenome (GOLD analysis project Ga0194037, IMG submission 148653) | Anoxic zone freshwater microbial communities from boreal shield lake in IISD Experimental Lakes Area, Ontario, Canada - Jun2016-L304-6m | ecosystem: Environmental > Aquatic > Freshwater >... | reverse complement strand
GCAGAGTTCTGGCGGTCTGCAACGCCCCCTCACCGGCAGCCACATCAGCCATTCCTATCGGAAAATATATTGTGGAAAAAGTGAAGGAGTGTTCGGGGAGGTAGCTCGCAATCCAATATTATATTTTTATTCCGCAGAAGTTATAGATTTAAATATTAAAAAAATCAGATGCTGTAATCCACCACATTCTGTATTTTTCTGCGCTGCGCCTCACTACGATTAATCATATCAGCCAGCGTTAAACCATCCATGACCGTAGAAAGCGCTACATTAACGTCAGCCATTGTCAGACGGATTCCGCATGTTGCTTCTTCCAGACACTCTTCGCAACGGGCATAGTTAGTAGTGCTAAGACATTGTACCGGAGCAATATCACCCTCCAGAATTCGGACAATAGAGCCAACCGTGATCTTGTTGGCCGGAAGGGCTAGCGTGTACCCTCCGCCTTTCCCGACTCTGCTTTGCAATAAACCGCCCTTACGCAACGATAAAAGAATAAACTCAAGAAATTTCTTGGGTATATGCCCATCTTTGGCAAGATCAGAGATCAATACCGGTTGTCCACTGGGAGTGCCGGCAAGATGTATCAGCGCCTTGAAGGCGTATATAGTTTTCTTGGATATCATATCTAGTAAGGCTATAGATAAGCAGATTATATTCTATTGTCAAGTTTTTTTTACTGGCTTATTTCGTACACCCTGATTTTGCTTACGGTCGCCTCTATTCACCCGGCGCATGGTAGCTTATATTTTTCTTTGTGGCGAGATCAATCTCTTCATGAGAGAGCAGAACCGTCGTACTGACTCTTGAAGCGCCACTGGCCCGCACAGCAAGCGAGAGGGCTGCGGCACTCGCATTGTCCGGTAAATCAGTAATAAATATCAAATCACTATCACCAAAAGCATAGTAGAAGACTTCCAGCGTTCCCCCAACGCCCTTAACCAGATGATCGATCGCTTCCATTGAACAGGAGGACATTGTCAGCGGAGGATGAACCGCAGGGCTAAGCACTTTTGTTAACTGCACAACCGCATTAAGCCTCTTAGTCCCACCATCTTTGATGAGTCCCCTTACACCTTCGGTTGTGTAGGAAACCTGAGCGAGATACTTTGCCATTACTTTTTCTCCCCTTATACATTTACGTTGAGCCAAAGTCAGGCGCACGCTAGCAAACATTATGCTCCTTCATGTGCTACTTACATGCCAACAAAGATTTATGGGAACACAACAGGCGTAGCCACCAGAGAGAGAAGGGATCTGAGTAATCTTGACATGTCCGAAAGAGGGGTTGCTGTCACCAAATACTGTTAGATTCAACATAACCGCCATATTTAACGGCTTAGCACTTACATGATGAAGCCCGGGGATAACAAAATGCAGGTCTTGAAGTGTATTTTAAACAGAATTAACGGTGCAACGGAGCTAGAATACGATGCTCGGAGCAACTGAGACAGCGATATCAGACTTGGGGAGTCATTTTACTGTTGGATTTTGACGTAAAAGCAAGTTCAGTATATTTGTGTCGGTTTTTTGCACTGACAAGCACTCTCTGAAAAACTGTCGGTTTACTTTACACTCTGCTTTACCGTAATGCGAGCATAGTGACGCATACGGATATTTTAGAGGATCAACGATAAATTATAATTTAATTTCAGCTGATTGCAAAATGCTATTGCATCTAACAAATTTACAAAAACCGGCTTACTGCCGTCTGGCATATCGACTTGAAACTGCCAATTGTTTGCATGATGAATGGTTGCCATGACTATCACCCCCGCTGTGGACTTTAGATAAGCATCAGTGTTTCAGCTGTGCTAAACAATTTAGCAACAAGCGAGCCAATTTTCATTGTATTGATTTTACAAGCTATTTTAAAATGGTCCGGTAATGTGTAAAATATCCAGACAGATTCGCATCACCTCTTTAAAGAATCTCGCGTCTTGCCTACAACTATTAAACCGTGATATTTTTGGACCTGCAGAAACCATCACACAAAGGAGTCGTGCATGCCCATCCAAGACCAGATCGACCTGTTCCTTGCGTCACCAGCTTTCGGAGTTGTAGGAGCCTCTACCAATCGCGAAAAGTATGGCAATAAAATTCTGCGCTGCTTCCAGCAGCACAACCGCCGCGCCATACCGGTTCACCCGAATGAGTCCGAGATTGAGGGTGCAGCCTGCGCAGCGACGATCAACGATCTGCCGACAGAAGTTGTCAGCCTCTCGATGATCACACCCCCGGCCGTCACGGCCAAACTGGTGCCGATAGCGATTGAGAAAGGCATCACAAACATCTGGATGCAGCCGGGCGCCGAACACCCCGATGCGGTCGCACTGTGCCTTGAACGTGGAGTCAACGTAATCGCTGATGGCAGTTGCCTGCTGGTTGTGCTTGGATACGGAGAGCATTGACAGGCTGTCGGAATACGTGAATTTACGGCTCAAACGTATAAACACTTGCCATATCAATGAAAACCTGACATAGTAATCAATCTTCGGCGGGCAGCAATGCCCGCCGTTTTATTTTGCGTACATAATGAGGAGTTTTACCCATGCAGGAACGAATCAGAAACATTGCCATTATTGCTCACGTTGACCACGGCAAAACTACGTTAGTTGATGCCATGCTGAAACACGCCGGTGTATACCGCGCCAACGAAGCTATCACTGAACGGGTCATGGACTCGAATGACCTTGAAAAAGAACGCGGTATCACCATTCTGGCCAAAAGCCTTTCAATCCATCATGGCCCCTACAAAATAAACATCGTTGACACACCCGGTCATGCCGACTTCGGCGGCGAAGTGGAGCGTGTACTCAAGATGGTTGACTCCGTACTGCTGCTCGTCGATGCCCTCGATGGCCCCATGCCGCAAACCCGCTTTGTACTCAAAAAATCGCTCGACCTGAACTTGAAACCGATCGTTGTCATTAACAAGATCGACCGCCCCGGCAGTCGGCCGGACGAAGTTCTCAACATGGTTTTTGATCTTTTCTGCGAGCTGAATGCCTCTGACGATCAGCTTGATTTTCCGGTGGTCTATACCAGTGCCAAGTTGGGCTATGCAAAAATTGATATCAACATAGAGTCAAACAACATGGAACCGCTCTTTGCCGTAGTAGAAGCAAATGTGCGCCCACCCAAGGGTGATGCCAACGCTCCGTTCCAGATGCTGATCGCCAACATCGATTACAACGACTACATCGGTCGTATGGCAACCGGACGTATTTTCAACGGCAAAGTCAAGGCCGGTGAAACCGTTGCTATGATCAAGGCTGACGGAACTATCACGAAAGGCCGTATTACAAAACTGCTTGGCTATGAAGGATTGAAGCAGATCGATATTGATGAGGCCGGAACAGGCGATATCGTCACCGTCGCCGGTTTTGAGGACGTCAGCATCGGCGAGACTCTGGCTTCAGCCGAAAATCCGATCGCCGTCCCCTACGTATCAATCGATGAACCGACCCTTTCAATGAATTTTATCGTCAATACGTCTCCTTTTGCAGGACGCGAAGGGAAATGGGTTACATCACGTAATATCCGCGAACGCCTGACAAAGGAACTGCGCACCAATGTTTCACTGCGGGTTGATGATACTGACAGTGCCGATACTTTTATGGTTTCCGGGCGCGGCGAGCTGCATCTCTCAATCCTGATTGAAACTATGCGCCGTGAGGGATTCGAGCTGGCTGTATCCAAGCCAGAAGTTATCGTGCGGATTAAAGACGGCGTCAAAATGGAACCAATGGAGTACCTGGTAGTAGACGTAGCAACTGAATTCCAGGGCGCAATTATTGAAAAAATGGGCCCCCGCAAGGGCGAGATGGTCGCCATGGCGCCAATGGGTGAGATGGTGCGCCTGGAGTTCATCATACCGGCGCGTGGCCTGATTGGACTGCGCGGAGAAGTATTAACTGATACCCGTGGCACCGCCGTCATGACCCACACATTCCATGAATACGCCCCCTACAAGGGCGATATCCCTGGTCGCAAGAACGGCGCTCTTATGGCCATGGATCATGGCGAGACAACCGCGTACGCGCTGGATGCACTGCAACCGCGTGGCACTCTGTTTATCGGAGCTGGAGTTGAAGTTTACGGCGGGATGATTATCGGCCAGAACAACAAGGATAATGATCTTGATGTAAATCCATGCAAAGGGAAAAAACTGACCAACGTGCGTGCTTCCGGTACGGACGATGCCATTAAACTTACACCGCCTAAATTAATGACACTCGAGCAGGCGCTGGAATTTATTGAGGATGATGAACTGGTGGAGGTTACCCCCACCTCAGTCCGTCTGCGCAAGAAGGAACTTGATCCAACCCGCCGCAAGCGATCTAACAAATACTGAGATAACTGTCATACCACTTAAAAAGAAGAGCCCTTTGGCCTGTAAGCCATTGGGCTCTTCTTTTTTTGTAGAGACACCTTTTCTTAGAACGAAAGGCTGGCAACCAGACTGATACCGTTGATGGGAACGTTTTCTTCTCGTTGGGGGGTGCGGGGCTGTTCGGATGGCTTCAACGGGTCTACCGGGGAATTGTATGCGACGGTGAAGCGCGCCCCTGCATACTGAATCAGGAGATCGCCTTTCTCATCAATCTTAACTTTCGAAACATGCGAATGAGAACGGGAACCTTGCTTGGCTGCCGAAGCTTCCGGTAAGAAACGACTGAGCAGCAACACCGACTCAGCCTGTGCGTTTGCAGCTGAGATGATCAGTAAGAATGAAACGAGTAATAAACGGCGGGGTACTGCAAGGATTCTTGATAGCTGGAATTTCATGGTCTCCCCCTTTTCTCGGGCGTTGCGTGTTGTAGCACAACGTGCGGCGACAAAAAAACCGGGTCACCGTATCTAAAGTAGATATTTCGGCGACCCGGCTGTCTCAAGGAGACCCGTGGGCTTTCCGTCCCACCCTCGCGGATGGTTTAGTATTATCGTGTGTCTCGCTATTTAACTGTAAACCGTTTAAGCAGCATGTTTCATGCCGCCTGACCTATATTTTTAACAATTTGATATTATACGTATATTTTATTCGTTTTAAAAATAGAAATATTTAACAATTCCGTTATTTGGCATTTTATGGCCCTGAGCTGACGAGTTTTGACACTTACTATGCCTTTGACTAAAGTTCTCACATGCTCTACGGCTCTGCACAACAAGGTCAAAGTAATCAGATGATTTTTCACCGTTGGGATGCTATAGTTCCGCGCGACATTCTTCAGAATTACTACGCGGGGTGACCTCACATGGCACAGCAGAAGATCTATCTGGTAGGGGCCGGCATCACCGGTTGGGAGGGCTTCGGCTCAAAAGCGCTGGAGATCATTACCAAAGCGGATATAGTGATCGGTCACCAACGGCATCTGGACATATTTCCGGACTTTACCGGGGAGAAGCGGGTTCTAGGCGATTTGTCCGAGTTGATGGATTTTTTGAAGCAGACCGAACAACGTGTCGTACTGCTTGCTTCCGGCGATCCGACCTTCTTTGGTGTTTCGCGCTTTCTGCTCCGCAATCTGCCTAAAGAGCGCATCGAAATTTTCCCCAACGTCACCAGTATGCAGTACGCCTTTGCCCGCATCAAGGAGCCATGGGACGATGGCATCTTTGTCTCGGTGCATGGTCGCGGCATGCAGCAGGCTGTTGACAAGATAATTTCTGCCGAAAAGGCCTGCGTCCTGACCGACAAGACCAACACTCCGGCTGCGATTGCAACCGAACTGATTGAACGCGGCGCTGAGGGTTATGAAGCCTGGCTCTGTGAAGATCTGGGAATGCCGACCGAAAAGTTTACCAAAACGACCGTGCGCGGCCTGCTTGAGATAGCCGCTTCAGAGCTGAATATCCTGATCCTGATCAGAATGTATGAACCGAATCTGGTTCATTACCCTTTGATCGGTATCCACGATGACGAGTTCCACACCTCGAAAAAGCTGATTACCAAGCTGGAAGTACGGGCCGTCACACTGGCCAAGCTACAGCTGCAGGACGATCTGGTTCTGTGGGATATCGGTGCTGGCAGCTGCTCCGTCTCGATTGAAGCGGCCAACCTGATGCCGGATGGCCGTATTTTCGCCGTTGAGAAAAACCCGCAATGCATCAGCTTCATCAATGAAAACTTGAAGAAGTTCTGCTCCCGCACTATCAAACTGATCGAAGCCTACGCACCGGATGGACTGGATGATCTGCCCGATCCGGATCGGGTCTTTATCGGCGGAGCCGGTGGCAGGTTGGATGAAATCATCGATATCGTCTCCCAGCGGCTCAGGCCGGAAGGGGTAGTGGTAATTAATGCCGTAACGCTCGACACACTGACCCAGGGAGTAGAATTCCTGGAAGATCAAGGTTTTACGGTTGAGGCGACCTGCGTCAACATCTCCAAGACTCGCAAATTGACCGAATTTAAGATGTTTGAAGCCCAGAACCCGGTCTACGTTATTTCCGCAAGAAAAGGTGGCGAATAATGGCGACTGTCTATGCCGTCGGCGTTGGCCCCGGCGACCCCGAACTGATCACCCGTAAAGCGGAACGAATCCTGCGCCGGGCTGACGTGATTCTGGCGCCGGTATCCAATCCGACCGAAGCCAGTGTTGCGCTTGATACGATCCGTGAATTTATCGATGAACAGCGGCAGACCATCATTGTCCACCAGTTTCCGATGACCTCCGACAAGAGCCGTCTAATCCCGGCCTGGCAGGAAGCCGCCACCATAATTGCCGAACATGCGCTGGCCGGTCGAGAGGTGGCGTTCATCACCATCGGAGATCCACTCTTCTACTCCACCTTTATCTACCTGTTGCGTCTGCTGCGTAAGCAGTGGCCGCAGATTCCGATCGAAATCATCCCCGGCATCTCCAGTATCAACGCTGCCGCTGCACAGGCTGCCATCACTCTGGCAGAGTCTGAAGAGAAAATGGCCGTTATACCGGCCACCGCCGGCATTGATCAGATCGCCGCCGCTCTGGCACAGTTCGAGACGGTCGTACTGCTGAAGGTCAGGCCGCGCTTCGCCGATATTCTGGAACTACTGCGCCGGACAGGTCGTACGGACAGCGTCGTTTTTGTCGAACGGGTCGGCTCTCCGCGCCAGAAGGTGTTGGCCCAGTTCAGCGACATAGAAGCCCACTCCCCCGACTACCTGTCATTGATGATCATCAAGCAGCCTGCAGCTCTAAAGAGCTGACCTGCTGCGCAAACGATCCGTCCAGTTCGGCCTGCAGTCGTAATTCCCTCCCCTTCGGGTCCGACAGCTTCATTTCTGCACAGTGCAACATCATTCGATCTGCCGCAACTCCTCCATAGGTACTGTCACCGACAATCGGCAACCCGACTGACTCCAGATGCACGCGGATCTGGTGCGTACGACCGGTCAGCGGCCGGGCTTCAACCAGCGAGAGTTCGCCGTTTGACGAGATCAGGCGGAATTCCGTGCGGGACGCTTTGCCGGCACTGACAATTCCGTAGCGCGCCGAAGCAACTTTTCCGATCGGAGCGTCCACGACCCAGAGATCCTGACCCGGGCGACCACTGACCAACGCCAGATACCGTTTTTCCACCAATCCGTCCTGAAAGCGTCCCGACAGCCAGGCTGCAGCCTGCCGCAGCTTTGGAAAGATCATGACACCTGATGTTCCGCGATCCAGGCGATGAACCACACGGGCCGGTTCATTGCTCCCTTCTGCCTTGAAATACTCAGTCACCCAGTATTCCAGCGTCCCTTTCAGCTGATAGGGGGTACGCTGACTGTTGATCCCGGCCGGTTTATTGACGGCAATCAACTCACTGTCGGCATAGATTAGCGCGTGAGGCGGCAGCACCAGCTCAGAAAAACGCCCCGCTTCCATGACGCCGATATCGATCACATCGCCCGTTTTTACTCCACGTGACGCCACACGCACCAAGGCAACGTTGACTGTGCAGCCGCCACGGTCGATGATGCGACGTGCCTCCGACTTGCTGACACCTGCACAAAGGGCGGCAATGGCATCGTCCAGGCGACTCCCGTTCTGTTCTGCCGTAATAGTTTTTCTCAGTATCATCGTAGTGCAACTCCTGTTATCTATCCGGCTTTACGCAAATTCCCTGTGGTGAAAAAGCCGCTATTCTGCTATTGTTCGCCGCTATGATTACTCCCGTTGCCACAGAGAGGCTCACACTGCGCGGACCGGTTCCGCTTTCGCACATGATCGTCCGCAGCTGCCTGAGACTGGGTGATACGGTCATTGATGCCACCTGCGGCAACGGCTATGATACGCTTTTTTTGGCAGAATCGGTCGGCCCGGACGGACAGGTCTGGGGATTTGATATTCAGCAGCAGGCCATCACAGAAACTGAACGCAGAGTGACGGAAGCCGGTTTTTCCGCACGTGTAAATCTGATTCTAGACGGACACCAATCCCTGTCACAGCACATTACGCTGCCGGTTCAGGCCGTGCTCTTCAATCTGGGGTATCTGCCAGGCGGCGACCGCTCGATCATCACCCGTCCCGAGACAACCGCCCCTGCCCTGGATCAATCACTGACATTACTTGCCCCGGCAGGAGTACTGGCAATCACCATCTATCCCGGCCATAGTGGCGGCAGTGACGAACAGCAGACCATCGAGCGCTGGGCAGCCGCGCTGAAGCCACGTCACTACCATTCCTGGCGCATGGCGCAGAACAATGTTGCCGCCGACGCCCCCTATCTGCTGTTCGTACAGAAGGTGGCTTGAATGCTGTACAACCTGCTTCCCTTTATCGTAATTCTTCCGGCACTTGTGTATGCGCTGATTTCCTTTGTCTGTGCGAGACTGTATTTTAAGCGCTCACCGCGAACTCCCGTAGCGCCTGAATCTCCCGGCATTTCAATCCTCAAGCCGGTCAAGGGGATCGATGCTGACAGCTACGCGAATTTCGCTTCCTTCTGCAGACAGCGTTACACCGGAGCTCAGCAATTGATCTTCGCAGTGGCCTCAGCTGATGATCCGGCTATCCCGGTCATTCGCCAGTTGATGGCCGATTTCCCCGGACATGACATCTCGCTGGCGATCAATCCGGCCATACACGGCCCCAATTACAAGGTTTCCAACCTGATCAATGCCTATCCCAAGGCCAGGCATGACATCATCATCGTCTGCGACAGTGATATCAGCGTTGTTCCTGAGTATCTGCAGTCGGTCACCGCTCACTTCCGTGAAGCACAGGTCGGCCTGGTAACATCTCTGTACCGCACCTCACAGGTGCATGGCATTGCCACTGCCCTTGAGGCGACCGGCTTTACTGCCGAGATGATTCCAAATGTGCTGGTGGCATTGCGCCTCGAGGGGCTTTCCTTTGCACTGGGGGCCTCGATGGCGTTTCGCCGCGATGCGCTGGCCTCAATCGGCGGCTTTCAGGCCTTGGTCAACTATCTGGCCGATGACTATCAGCTCGGTAACAAGATCCATCTGGCCGGCTGGCAAATCGCACTGGATGACTGCTTCGTCGAAAGTGTCGTCAAGGCGGAAAATCTGATGACGGTTCTCTCGCGGCAGCTGCGCTGGGCTCGCACCATGCGGGTCAGTCGTCCGGGTGGCTATCTGGCGTCAGGTATGACGCTCCCCTTTCCGGCAGCACTCCTTGCGACACTGCTGGCTCCTTCCCTGTTCACGGGATTGGCCGCCGTGGCGCTGTTGTACAGCGTACGAATGCTTGTCAGCACCGTTTTCAGCCGACGCTTCGTTCAGGACGGGCTGTTGCCGCGCTGGCTCTGGTTGCTGCCGCTGCGCGACATGCTGGCGTTCTGTTGCTGGGCGCTCTCGTTTCTGGGAAACCGCGTCGAATGGCGCGGTAGTAGATTTGTGCTGAAACCGGGGGGCACGATCGAAGAGCTTGTCTGAGCCGGGCGGGAACAATCTCTGATCTGCATGAGTTCTGTTATTCTATCCAGCCGCCGCCGATGACCGTATCCCCATCATACAGCACAGCCGCCTGACCGGGAGTAACCGAGGTCTGCGGCTGCTCGAAATGAACCTCGAAGCGCCCCGTTTCAAGCAGGACAACCCGGCAGGGGGCCGGAGTATGGCGATAGCGGATGCGGCAGGTGGCCGTAAATTCAGAGCCCGGCGGTTGTTGAATCCAGCGGGCTCCGCCTGCCGTCAGCTGCAGGCGTTTCAGTTCGGATGCCTCAGCCACGACAACCCTGTTATTGCAACTGTCAATCTGCACCACGTGCAGCGGGTGCTCCCAGGCAATACCAAGCCCCTTGCGCTGCCCGACCGTATAGCGGTGAATACCGCAGTGATGGCCGATAACTCTGCCATCCAGCGTGACAATATCACCCCCAGACGGCTGAACGCCGTTTCGCTCCAGAAAGCCGGCATAATCATTATCCGGAATAAAGCAGATTTCCTGGCTTTCATGCTTCTGCGCTACAGACAGCCCGAAACTGGCTGCCAGCTCCCGCACCTGTTTTTTTTCAAGCTCACCCACCGGAAAGAGCGTCTGCGACAACTGCTGCTGATTCAGGGTAAACAGAAAATAGGACTGATCCTTGCCCGGGTCCAGACCGGTTCTGAGCTGGTAAAACCCATCGTCTCCCCGGGTAGCCCGCACATAGTGGCCGGTAGCCAGTAATCCGGCACCCATCTCATGAGCTTTCTTCAGCAGCAGATCGAATTTAATCAGATCGTTACAGCGGATACAGGGGTTGGGCGTACGCCCGGCGGCATATTCGGCGATGAAATTGTCAATGACAATCTGCTTGAACTCGGCCCGCAGATCGAGAACCTCAAAGGGGATGCCCAGCTTTTTAGCCACCCGCCCGGCATCCAGCACGTCATCCAGTGAACAGCAGGTCTTGCTGCGACATCCGGCCTCACGCGCGACCGGATCGTAGAGCTGCATTGAGACGCCGATGACATCGTAACCCTGCTCATTCAGCAGGGCGGCGCTGACCGAAGAGTCCACCCCGCCGCTCATGGCAATTACCACGCGTCTGTTTGCTCTGTCGCTGGTTACCATAAATACCGTCAGCTCCCTGATTACAGAATGAAGTCCGTTGAAAGAAAGTGAGATTTCCGCTCGCGCACGATGCTGGTGATAATCGCGCGGTTGGAATCGGTTTCACGCGCTGCCACAACGATGCGGATCGAGAATATGCGCAACGCATCGGCCACCGACTGGGTTCCGTCGGCCGAATTCTTACGCCCGTTAAAGGGAAAGCTGTCTGGACTGCGCTGACACTGACTGTTGATATTGATCCGGCAGACCTGATTGACCAGGGCATCGACCAGATTGGCGAGCTGGTCACAGTTCTGCCCGAAAATGCTGGCCTGCTGGCCGTAGTTGGAGGCAACCACGTAGTCGATCGGTTCACGGAGATCGTCAAACGGAACAACCGGAATAACCGGCCCGAACTGTTCTTCATGGTAGACCCGCATGGCGGACGTTACCGGATAGAGTAGTGCCGGATAGAAAAACGATGTGCTGGATCTGCCGCCGTTGGGGTTCATGATGCGAGCGCCCATTCGCTGGGCATCGTCAACCAGCTCCGTCAGGTAGCCCGGTTTTTCAGGCTCCGGCAGAGGTGTAATCGTCACGTCCTCGTCCCAAGGCATTCCGCATCTGACCGCATCGATAGCGGCTGCCATGCGCTGCAGAAATTCATCCGCTATCGAGCGATGTACAAACATGATTTTCAGCGCTGTGCAGCGCTGCCCGTTAAAGGCCAGACTCCCTTGAATACACTCCTTGACCACCAGTTCCAGATCGGCATCCGGCAGGATAATGGCTGGATTTTTGGCATCCAGCCCCAGAACACAGCGCAGACGATGCGGACGGGGATGCAGCGCTCGCAAGGCATCCGCAACCCGGTAGGTACCTATAAAGCCGAGCACATCCACCTGTCCGGAAGCCATCAGCGGTGGCACAACAACGTCGCCATCGCCGTAGACCGTCGTAACGACACCGGCCGGGAACGAATCTCGAAACGCTTCCAGCAGCGGCTGAAACAGCAGAACGCCAAAGCGGGGCGGTTTCAGCAGGATGGTATTGCCCATTACCAGCGCCGGAATCAGCGTGGTAAAGGTTTCGTAGAGCGGGAAATTATACGGCCCCATGCAGAGGACAACCCCCAACGGAGCGCGGCGGATCTGGCCGATAATCCCCTGCTGGATGACAAAGCGCGACGACTGCCGATCCAGCTCTTTGAGCGCGTCGAGGGTGTCGCGGATATAGGCCAGGGCACGATCAAATTCAGCGGTAGCTTCCTTGACCGATTTACCGATCTCCCACATCAGCAACCGGATGACGAGTTCTTTTTTTTCGCGAATTGCAGCAACAAAACGCTGGACAGCGCGGATGCGCTCACCGACCGGCATGGTCGGCCATTCGCCGCGCCCGTTCTGATATGATCGAACCGCAACCGAGAGCGCTTCACGGACGGCGCTCTCATCAAGCAGTGGAACCTGCCCGAGCAGACAGGGCTCTCCACCGGCGGCCTGACTGTTGTAAACAGGTGAAACGACATCCTGCAGCGGACCGTCCCACGGACGCAACTGGCCGTCGATCAGGTAATAATCCTGCCTGATCGGGGAATCGATGCGGTACTGTTCCGGGATCTGGCCGGTAACCGAAAAAATCGTCGCGAGTGATTTTTCACCGGGTAGAAGGTTTTTGCTCATTTCTGGTGCGCCTCTACAGCCACTGCATTAGATCTGATAATCGTCCACAAAGACACGTATCTGACGTGGCCGGACAAATACGGACTCCCCGTGACTTAGCGCCAGCGACTGAAACACATCTCTGGTTAATTCGGCGTCAATAAAATCATTGCTGCCATCGATTGAGAGCGAAATCCGGACCGAGGGTCCCAGCTTGAGAATATGTCTAATTTCAGCCTTGATTGAGGTTTCATCACGCCACACGCGATCTATTTCGATATCGTGCGAACGAACATAGGCCACTGCAGGCGTGTCATCGGCACCAGCATAGCCGTTTGAATCGACCTTCAATCCGCCTAACTGCCCCTGCCCCTGAGAAATTCTGCCATGAAACAGGTTTACATTCCCCAGAAAGCTGAGAACAAAGGCTGAGGCCGGACTTTCATAAACCTGATCAGGCGTACCGGCCTGTTCAATCTTACCTTTGTTCATAACGACAATCCGGTCGGCAACTTCAAGAGCCTCTTCCTGATCGTGGGTAACAAATACACTGGTGACATGAATTTCGTCATGCAGTTTGCGCAGCCAGCGGCGTAACTCTGCCCGTACCTGAGCATCCAGAGCACCAAACGGTTCGTCGAGCAGCAGCACCTGCGGCTCCACCGCCAGAGCACGTGCCAATGCGATACGCTGGCGCTGACCACCGGAAAGCTGGGCCGGATAGCGGTTGGCCATATTCTCCATCTGCACCAGATGAAGAAGTTTCATAACTTTTTCGCTGATCTGTTGTTTGGTGGGACGCGTCTCTTTGGGGCGCACTGTCAGACCAAAGGCAACGTTGTCGAAAACGGTCATATGCCTGAAAAGCGCATAATGCTGAAAGACGAAGCCAACCTTGCGCTCGCGCACATGACTCTTGGTCGTATCTTCGCCGTTAAACAGAATCCGTCCGCTGTCGGCGTATTCCAAACCGGCAATTATGCGCAACAGTGTTGTCTTTCCGCATCCTGAGGGACCCAGAAGCGCGACCAGTTCTCCGGAAGGGATTGTAAGACTGACGTTATTTAGTGCGTTAAAGTTACTGAACTGCTTGGTTATATTTTCTATTTCAATGCTCATGGAGTCTTCCCGTTGCTTAATTTTTCTCCAACTGCTGCTGAACTTTCCACTCGGCAATCGTCTTGACAACCAGCGTAATCAGCGCCAAAAAAGCCAGCAATGAAGCCACCGCAAAGGCAGCCGTATAATTGTATTCGTTGTACAGGATTTCAACATGTAGAGGTACTGTATTGGTCATGCCGCGGATATGGCCGGACACGACAGAGACAGCACCGAATTCACCCATGGCACGGGCATTACAGAGAATAACTCCGTAAATGATACCCCATTTGACGTTGGGGAGCGTTACCCTCCAAAAGGTCTGCAGACCACTGGCGCCCAGCACCAGAGCAGCTTCCTCCTCTTCACGCCCTTGGGCCTCCATCAGCGGAATCAGCTCGCGTGCCACAAACGGGAAGGTAACGAAGATCGTCGCTAGAATAATTCCTGGCACGGCAAAGACAATCTTGATGTCGTGGTCCTGCAGCCAGGGGCCGATCCACCCCTGCAGCCCGAATATCAGGACATAGATCAAACCGGAGATAACCGGCGAAACGGAGAAGGGAAGATCGATCAGCGTAATCAGTAGATTTTTGCCGGGAAAGCTGAACTTGGCGATAGCCCAGGCAGCACACACACCGAAAAAAAGATTAAGCGGTACGCAGACAATAGCCGTAATTAATGTCAGCTTGATTGAAGAGAGCGTATCCGCTTCCCGAAGGGCAGCCAGGTAAACGGAGAAACCCTTCTCAAAAGCCTGACTGAAAACCGCCGCCAGCGGGAGGATCAGAAACAGAGTCAGAAAGGTTACGGCTATCGCAATCAATAGCCAGCGCACTGCAGCCGGCTCAGTCTGGGATCGCTCTTTTGATGTTCGTGGTGGTGCAGACATTACAACCTCAGGTTTCTAACTCCTCCCTTAGTAAAGGGGGGCTGGGGGGGATTTTGTTTCTGCCTTACTCTGCATACCTTCTGCTCCATTTCTGTAGAAGATTGATGATCAGCAGCATCAGAAATGACGCCAGCAGCATGACGCAGGCGATGGCCGTGGCTCCCCGATAGTCAAACTGTTCGAGTTTGGTAATGATCAAGAGCGGCGTAATCTCGGAAACCATCGGCATATTGCCGGCAATGAAGATGATCGAGCCATATTCGCCAACGGCCCGGGCGAACGCGAGTGCGAAACCGGTCAGGATTGACGGCAGCAGCATCGGAAATATGACCCGCTGTATGGTCTGCCAACGGCTGGCCCCCAGACAGAGAGCAGCCTCTTCAAGCTCCACTTCGATCTCCTCCACCACCGGTTGAACCGTACGTACCACGAAGGGGAGTCCGATAAATGTCATCGCCAGCGTGATGCCGAGCGGCGTGAAAGCGACCTTGATGCCAAGCGGCTCCAGTAGACGTCCGACCCAACCGTTGGGTGAGTAGATTGTTGCCAGCGTGATACCGGCAACCGCAGTCGGCAGGGCAAAGGGGAGGTCCACCAGCGCATCGGCTATTTTGCGCCCGGGAAATTTATAGCGCACCAGCACCCAGGCGACCAGAACACCGAAAACGGCATTAATGGAAGCCGCCACAATAGCCGCCCCAAAGGTAACTTTGTAGGAAGCCATAACCCGTGGCGCAGTCACGGTACTGATAAATTCACCCCAGGTCAGACCGGCTGTTCTGAAAACCAGTGCCGAGAGCGGTATCAGCACGATCAGACTGAGGTAAAAAATTGTGAAGCCCAAAGTTGGACCAAATCCGGGCAGTACATTGTTCTGACGCTTGAATAGTTTCATGGTGATTTCCGAAAAACCGGGTTAATCTTGGATGCAAACGGGAGAAGCTATCATAAACGGGGAGAAAATTCATCCATTTTAGCTCAAGCCACCCACATTGCTTAAAACATAAACCATTGTATGGAAGACGACGAAGGCGGGGAGAGCGGGGTGACAGTCGTCACCCCGCATGCGGCACTATTTCTTTGGTGCATAGATCTGATCAAATGTTCCGCCATCAGAAAAGTGGGTTTTTTGGGCTTTCTGCCAGCCACCGAAAGCCTGGTCAATCGTATACAGTTTTTTAATCGTCACCAGCTTGGTCGGTATTTTTTTGTTGATCGGGCGATAGTAATGTTTAGCAGCAATTTTCTGACCTTCGTCCGTATAGAGGTATTTCAGGTACTCTTCTGCAACCTTGCGGGTTCCGCGCCTGTCAGCAACCTTGTCGATGACGGTTACGGGAGGTTCAGCCAAAATGCTTTCCGGCGGGGTTACGATATCAAACTTGTCCGGTCCCAGTTCGTTAACCGCCAGAAACGCCTCATTTTCCCAGGCCAGCAAAACATCACCCAGCCCGCGCTGAACAAAGGTATTTGTTGATCCACGGGCCCCGGAATCAAGCACAGGTACATTTTTGAGCAGTTTTGTTACGAACTCTTTGGCCTTGGCATCGTTGCCACCCGGCTGATGCTGTGCGAATGCCCAAGCCGCCAGATAATTCCAACGAGCTCCGCCGGAGGTTTTGGGATTGGGAGTAATGACCGAAACGCCCGGTTTAATTAGGTCATCCCAGTTCTTGATTTTCTTGGGATTTCCCTTGCGTACCAGAAAAACGATGGTTGACGTGTAAGGAGCGCTGTTATGCGGCAACTCTTTCTGCCAACCCGGCTTGATGAAACCCTTTTCGGCTATGGCGTCAATATCATAGGCCAGCGCCAGCGTGACCACATCCGCCTCCAGCCCATCGATAACGGCACGGGCCTGCTTGGATGAGCCGCCGTGTGACTGTTTAATAGTGACGGTGTCGCCGCTTTTCCCCTTCCAGTAAGCAGCAAAAGATTTGTTGAAATCCGCATACAGCTCACGAGTCGGATCGTAAGAAACGTTCAGCAGCGTGATATCGGCTGCAAAAGCAGCGACAGAGGTGGAAAGCGCCAATGCAACTGTTGCCAGGGTGACAGAAATTTTTCTAAAGCTCATACCATTTCTCCTTTTTAATTCTATAGTTTTTGTAGATTGAGTAGCTAAAAAAAATTGCTCTGCGTTTTCGTTATCATCTGCCGGAACCGGCAGATGATAAGCCAATTACTCTTCCTGTTTTATTAGCTCCAGAATATAATGACCTTCATCCGTCTGCTTCAATCCGATCAGCTTGTGACCATCGGCCTTGAGACTGCGCGGTACATTTTTTACCGGCTCACCGTCATCCAGAAGAATCTGAACCGTACTTCCGTTATCAAGATCTTCTAGCGCCAGCTTGGCCTTGACAAAATTTGTAGGACAACTGACTCCACGCAGGTCTATCGACTGCATGAACTTCCTCCTCTCTCTTAAATTCCTACCTGAGTCTGTATGACCTGTGGCGGTATTGTGCTGCTGACAGCATTCTCCGGAAATTTCTGGCGAATATGGTCAAGGAACACCTGTGCTCCTTCCCTGATGATGATATCACCGAGTCTGACCCGACCGAGCGCTTCTGCCTTTTCCTTGTACCACGCTAATACGACCTCTATGAACTCACAGACCCGCTCTTCCGGCAGAAAGGTGGCGAAGAGCGTTCCAACCAGTGGGTTACGTCCCCATTTACCACCGATACGGACCGTGTAGCCTTGCTTCTTGACACTCCAGGCGGAGGTCGGACAGACCTTGACGCAGTCACCGCACCAGATACATGCTGCCGGAGTCAGCTCCGGCTTATTGTCAGCACCCATGACAATGGCCTTGGGAACGCAGCTTTTTGCGCAAAGCCCACAACTAATGCAGGCGATTTTATCCAGGACGGGTTCAATTGCCCCTTGAAAACCGACATCGTTGGTAGAAGATTTGGGACAATCAAACGGGCAGCCGGCAAAAGCGACTTTGAACTTGTGGTGGCCGGTCGGCGTACCGAACAGTTTCTGGTCAACCTCAAGAGCACTCTTCTGAGTATCTACCAGTCCGTTAGGGTTGTATTCACAGCCACCACAGGCCACCGGCACACGCACACGGGCTCCGCACGAGGCGACTTTCTGATCTTTTTCACCCAATGCTTCGACAACAGCATCAAAATCCTTGAAGTTGATATTGATCAACTCAATAGACTGACGCACGGAGAGATGGACAAATTCTCCACCAAACTTATCAGCTACATCTGCGATTTTTTTGAGGCGCGGAATCGACATCCTGCCGCCCGGTACACGCAGTCGAATCGTAAAGAGATCCTTGCCACGCTCTTTGATAAAGCCGCCGGCTTTTAGATTATTAAGATCCAGCTTGGGCTGTTTTGTTTCGGACATTGCTGTAACTCCAGTTTTGTGTGATGTGGATCATGCCAAAACAATCGATTACTGTCAAGTATTATTTTATAATATCTATCGACTAACTATACAATAATTTCTAAAGGCTCATTCTCTACACTGCCGTTGCTGATTTTAAAAGACTTAACGACGGGAACAGCTGAATCAGCCAGTGAGACAATGATGTAGGAAACATCCGGAGTCAGAGCCAGTTTAATGTCCTCCTCTGACGGTCTGGCCGGCGTCTCGGGATGCGAGTGATACACCGACAGCATGGACAACCCCTTAGCTCGCAGATCTTTTACGACCGTAAATTGCTCTTTGGGCTCCATCATGAAATGTTCGTTACTGGCGTCGGTGTTGGTCATGCGGTAGATCACAGAAACCGTATCACCACTGCCGCCCAGAAGTCCGCACACTTCCAGCGGGAAGCCTTCTCTAGCGTGGGCAATCATATCATCATGGATAGCCTGCGGAATCCGGATCATATCAGGCCCCCTTCAGATCACAGACGGTCATCGCATCAATTTCATCTTTCAAATCAGTAATAGTAGGATGCTCACCGCAAATCGGACAGTTGGGATTACGCTTGATATCCACTCCGCGAAATTTCATTCCGAGAGCATCATACATCAGGATTCTACCCGTCAAGAGATCACCTTTACCGAGCAGAAATTTGATCGCTTCAGTGGCCTGAATTGAACCGATTACGCCCGGCAAGACACCGATTACTCCAGCCTGCGAACAGGTAGGGATAGCATCCTTGGGGGGCGGCTGCGGAAAGAGGCACCGGTAGCAAGGCGACTGGCCAGGAAGAATGGTGATGGTTTGGCCGACAAACTGCAGAATACCGCCATGCGAATACGGTTTTCCCGCCAACACGCAGGCGTCATTGATCAGAAACTTTGCGGCGAAATTATCGGTACCATCAATTATAAAATCATAGTCGGCAAAAATGCTGCTTATATTATCTGCCGTAACCCATTGCTTATAGGTCATAACGTTGACGTCGGGATTGATCGCCTGCATCTTTTCGCGGGCAGAATCAACCTTCGGTTTTCCGATGTCTGCAGTGAAATGAATAACCTGACGCTGAAGATTGGAAAGATCAACATCGTCAGCATCAACAATTCCGATAGTTCCGACTCCGGCAGCCGCAAGATACAGAGCCACGGGCGCCCCCAAGCCGCCAGCACCGATAATCAGCACCTTGCCGTCAAAAAGCTTCTGCTGCCCCTTGCCGCCAACCTCTTTCAGAATTATATGTCGTGAATAACGTTCAATCTGCTGATCATTCATCGGGAGCCTCCTCCCATAAAATACAGAAATTCAATGGCATCACCTTCTGCAACCGGTGTTGATGCATAGGCAGACCGCTCAAGAATTTCGCCATTCAATTCCACGGTGACGTACAGGCGCTGGGATACATCCAACTCTTCCAACAGGGAATCGATGGTGCGATCCTGCTTTTCGGCAATAAAGGTTTCTTTTCCGTTCACCGTTATCTTCATTCAGCTGCTCCTTAATTAAATATAGTTATGCGGCAGCGAACTTCAGAACATCGCCACCTTTTACCGAGACAGTTCCAAACTCATGGCTTTGAACCGGCTCTCCGTTAAGCGTCACACTCTGATTGCCGACTTCAAGAATTCTCAACAGAACATCCAGAAAGACGGCTGTCCGACACCCGATATTTAGTTTTTCCACTCTTCCGTTCACTTTTATTGTCATCATTGACGTGCCTCCTTTTTCAGAGCGCGGCCAGCGCCTGCTTGAAATCCTCTAGTATGTCACGTGGGTCCTCGATACCGACCGAAACCCGTATTAAATCCTCCGTGACCCCCATCAACCCCTTTTCTTCGGCACTGTAATCGGCGCAGATTGTGCTGGCCGGATGGATGACCAGAGTTTTGGCATCACCGATATTGGCCAGATTACGGGCCAGTTTGAGTGCATTAATAACCTTGAAGGCGGTGGGCTTGTCGCCGGTGCCGAATATCAGTAGCCCGCCATAACGACCGCCATACAACTTCGAGGCGACTTCATGATGCGGTGAATCTTCCAGTCCGGGATAGCTGACCCAGGCAACCTTTGAATGTTCTTTGAGAAAACGGGCCAGTGCCAGGGCATTGGAGCAGTGGCGCTCCATGCGCAGCGCCAAAGTCTGAATCCCCTCGCTCAAAAGAAACGAATTGAACGGCGCAGCGCAAGCACCCACATCCTTGTGTACCAGCTTACGGGCACGGGCGCTGAAAGCAAAGGCGCGGTATTTTTTATAAAAGGGAGCAAAATGAGGAAACTTGCGGCTGTCCCAGTTAAAAACACCCCGATCGATGATAGCCCCACCTATGGTTGTTCCGGTACCGTTGATATACTTGCTGGTGGAGTAGGCCAGGATGTCGGCTTCAAGTTGTGCCCCGTTAGCAAGATACGGGGTACTCACCGTTGAGTCAACAATGATCGGAATCCCAGCCTCATGAGCAATATGAGCCAATGCCGGGATATCCGGCACATCCAGCTTGGGATTGCCGATCGTCTCGACAAACAGAAGTCGGGTGCGCTCATTGACAGCACCCCGAAATCCGTCAAGATCGGTTGGATCAACAAAACAGGTTGTTATACCGTAATTGGAGAGGGTATCCCGGAACAGCGAGAAAGTTCCTCCGAACAGTGAGGAGGAAGCCAGAATTTCATCCCCGGCCCGCAATATCGTCAGGACAGCCGTCGTAATCGCGGCCATACCGGACGCAGTAGCAATGGCCGCCACTCCCCCGTCCAGCAGGGCTAACCGTTTTTCCAGGGCTTCGGTCGTCGGATTACCGATGCGGGTATAGACCTGTCCGACAGCCCTTCCGCGAAAAACATCCTCAAGTCCCTCAGCCGTCTGGTAGGCGAAAGAACTGGACTGAATAATCGGGACCGCAGTCGCTCCGGACGGCCCTACTTCCAGGCCGCCATGTACCAGTAATGAATCGAAATGAAGATCCTGTTCCATGATTTTATCTCCAAATATGTAATACCCACCTGTATATGATTAGATGAGTACACTCATCGAATAACAAAACCGCATAAGTTATGTCAAATATTTTTTGCATTTAAATACTGAAATGATAGTTTTTATCCGATATGTGTGTCGGCACGACTCCGGTTTAACCGTATCCACTATTGCAGCTGGCTCCCGTGAGCTGTGCATGACAGACCGGCGACAGCTTTTTTGTTCACATGACGAGGTGATCGTGCTAAACATGAGCGTTACATACGTACAAAATGCTGGAGGATAGAATGACTGAATATATGCCGATGCAGCAGTTACCTGAGAAAGCCGGATACAAGGCCGGTGATGTACTGGTCCTTGTTGGTGAACTCTTTGGACGGGGCTATGCCAACGGCTTAATCGAGGAAGCCAGACGGATCGGTATGACCGTGATCGGCACAACAGTTGGCCGCCGTGATAGTGACGGGACTCTTCGAAGGCTGACTGACGAAGAATTGGCCGATGCGGAAGCACTGTTGGGTGGTTCGATAATAAATATCCCGCTGGAAGCCGGTTTTGATATGGAAGCTGTCGATGGGCAACCCTCCGTGGCAGAACAGTTGAAAAAAATCCGACCCGACGATTTTAATACCTTCTGTTTTAGCGAAGGTTTTGTAGAAATGGCCCGGCAGGCCGGAACCGAACGTTTTTGCACTGCACTGGCGCTTCTGGAAAAAGAGCTGGAAGAACGTATTCCGGCCAGCGCGAATATACTATTGGCCCATTCCATGGCTGGCGGCATCCCTCGGGCACGGGTATTTATGCCGCTACTGAACCGCGTTTTCAAAGGCACCGGCGATAAATACCTCTCTTCAGAATCTTTCTGGAACAGCAACCTGGGGCAACTCTGTGAGACCAGCTTTAATGCGGTTACCGCTGACACCTTTCATTACCTGATCGAAAAAACTGATTGTCTGCGCCAACGGGCAGCCGCGAGTGGTTCCAGAGTCTGCTACTCGGCCTATGGCTATCACGGCACTGCCGTACTGATTGGCGGCCAGTATCACTGGCAGTCCTACACACCCTACGTGCAGGGTTATGCCAAGATGCGACTGGAGAATCACGCAGCCAAAGCTTCCGCCCGAGGTATCACGGCAACCGTCTTTAACTGCCCCGAGATTCAGACCAATTCCAGCGCTCTCTTCCTGGGTGTAGAAATTTCACTTTATCCACTCCTGACCGCTATCCGCCGAGAAGCAGGAGAACTGCTTGCCGTTAAGCTAGATGCCAGCTGCCAGACCATGCTCAAAGAAGCGGAGACGCTTCAGAGCTTGTTGGAAAAAACTGACCGATATCTTTCATCGCCTATTTTACAGCAGATTCTTGATTATGACACCTGGCCACAGCACAATACCCGCGAACAGGCTGAACTGATGCTGTCCGCTTCGGCAGAATTGATGGGAATGCATACTGACCAGAAACAGTTGATCTGCGCCGAATTATCCCGGATTGTATTCCTTTCCACCGGTCGCCTTATGCTGCACGCAGCCTGGAAACCAGCTGCCCCGTCTCTCTGGCTGAATCATGACATTATTGCACGTTTACTGGCTGATGATCTTGGCAGCGGGATTGTCTGACAGGTCGTTACACCACTCTATCCAGATTAAGGACACAAACATAATGATGCCAACGACTCGATGTATGGTTGTACTCCTATTTATCGCAGCACTGTTGCAAGGCTGTGCCGTCACCCAGACCAACAGGACATCCACTGACCTCTTTAAACAAGGTGAGCTGTTGTACCTGAAAGGCAAGTACACCGAAGCCATTGCACAATGGAAAAGGGTCAAGGAGAGTTATCAATCACCGGAACTGACCACACAGGCCGAGATCGGTATTGCCAACGCCTACTTTCAGAACAAGGAATATATCGAGTCGGCGGTCGCCTACGAAGACTTTCGCAAACTACACCCCAGCCATCCCCAGGCCGGCCTGGCACTTTTTCACCAGGGCATGAGCTATTATAACCAGTTTACGAGTATCGACACAGACCAAACTCCGATCAAGAACGCCCTGGCTATTTTCGATTCCTATCAGAAACAGTATCCTACCGGCGACCTGCTGGTCGATGCTCAGATTAAAATTATCGAGTGCCGCGACAAACAATTGCAGTATGAGCTGTATGTCGGTAATTTTTATCTGAAAACAAAAGCGTATAAAGCAGCCATCGGTCGTTTCGAAGAGGCACTCAAAAGCTATACCGGCACGGCACATCGTGACGAGATTCTCTTTTATCTGGGAAGGTCTTATTTTGAGGATGGTCAAAAACCAAAAGGACGCGAAATCTTTGGCCAGCTGTCGCGTGAATTCCCTGACAGCTCCTACATCACCCGCGCCAGGAAGGTCATGGATTAATCGTGCCAAGTAATGTAACCACACTTACTCTGCTGGTTGCAGCAGCATATCTGCTGGGCTCTGTACCAACCGGGCTTTTGCTGGGAAAGGCCTACGGCATTGATGTTCGCAAGGAGGGCAGCGGTAATATCGGGGCCACCAATCTGTACCGGACCGTTGGCCGGAAGGTCGGTATCCTGACGCTGGTCGGCGATTGCCTCAAAGGCCTGATACCGGTTATAGCTGTGCAAAATCTGATGACATCACCGGACTATGCCGCGTGGGTAGGACTGGCCGCATTCTGTGGACATGTCTTTTCAATTTTTTTGAAGCTTAAAGGCGGGAAAGGTGTCGCCACCGCTCTGGGGGTTTTTCTGGCGCTGGCTCCGTTGGCACTCGCTGCTGCGGTTGCAGTATTTGCATTGTTGATGCTGGTCTGGCGTTATGTTTCGCTTGGTTCGGTTGGAGCAGCGCTCGTCATGCCGGTCGCCGTAGCGCTGCTGGGGGGCAGTAAAGTTGTGATTGTTGTAACACTGTTGATAGCCGTCATAGTAGTCACCCGGCATAGGGAAAATATCATGCGTCTGCTGGCAGGAACCGAAAGCAGGTTTAAGGCTTAACGTTACTCTTTCTCACCTACGTAGATAGTAGCAATGCCGAAGGTGAGTTCATGGATATGAATATTACGGAAACCGGCTTCCGATATCATGTGGGAAAACTCCTCATGTGAGGGAAATTCCAGCACAGAGTCAGGCAGATATTTGTAGGCATTGTAGCGTGAGAAGAGCCCCCCGACGACCGGCAGCAGGCGCCGGAAATAAAAGTAGTAAATCTGTCGGAAAAATGTCGAGCGCGGTGTAGAGAATTCCAGAATCAACATCCTTCCTCCAGGGCGCAGCACCCGCCACATTTCTGCTAACCCCAGTTTCCTGTCAACAACGTTTCTGATTCCAAAGGCAATCGTAATCGAATCAAAAGTATCACTGGCAAACGGAAGATCCTCACAAGGGGCCACCTTAAAGTCAATCCTGTCTGCATAGGGTGAAGCCGCCACCTTGATTATGCCACGGTCAACCATCTCCTGACAGAAATCAGCGCCCGTAATTTTTACGGAGGCCGGCGTAGTACGGGCTATTTCGAGTGCAACATCCCCTGTTCCGGTGGCCACATCCAGAATGCGTGCGTCTGAGCGGTATTTGAGCAGTCGCACAGTTTTTTTACGCCAGCGGCGATCTATGCCGAAACTCAGCAGACGATTCAGAAAGTCATATCGAGGCGCGATAGCACCAAACATCTGCTGTATTTTTTCACCTTTATCAGAAAGTCTGAACATTGATTCTGCTACCTTCTCGTGGGTAGATGGTATAAACTGTCCGTCTTGTATCACATTGCAGTGTCCGGAAACCAGAAAAAATCGAATCTGACGAAGGAGCTCAACCGGCGTGCCGTTCTCCATCCGCATTCAAGATATTGCCGACATACTGATTATGACGTTTCTGCTGTACCAGTTGTACACCTGGTTTCGCGGGACACGCGCTGTCCAGGTTCTGCTTGGCCTGGGAGTTGTAACCCTGATTTATTTCGCCACCCGCTATTCGGGCCTGTATATGACCAGCTGGGTTCTTCAGGAACTTGGCACGGTACTTATCATTCTTATCATTGTTGTTTTCCAGGCAGAGATCCGTCAGGCTTTATACCGTTTCAGCCTGCTGCGTCACCTGCTGGACAGCCGACAGGACACCCGGCACAGTCAATTTCAGGAGATTGCCGAGACGCTCTTCGGCTTGGCCGCCAAACGTACCGGAGCTCTACTCGTCTTTCAGCGCAATGAATCACTCGGCGACTTGATGACAAACGGAGTCTCGCTAGACTGTGAAATATCCCCTCCTATGATCGAATCAATTTTTTACGACGGGGCACCATTTCATGATGGCGCCGCACTGATCAAGGATGGTCGGATTGCACTGGCAGCCTGCCATCTGCCGCTGTCCGTTAGCTCCGAAATCCCTCAATATCTGGGCACTCGCCACCGCGCTGCTTTAGGTCTCTCCGAACGATGTGACGCTGTCATTGTCGTCATCTCAGAAGAACGTGGTGAGGTTTCTCTGGTCGTCGATGGCACATTGTGCAAAATGACAACGGCACCCGAACTTATCTCTGCACTTGATCGGCTTCTGTCCTCTGACACTGAAGACTCACAAGTTCCCCTGCGACAGCGCCTGCTTGCAAACATGCTCCCTAAAACAGCACTACTGCTCGCTGTTTGTGCATTCTGGGCGCTTGTGACTACACGCCAGGGTCAGATTACCACTGTGGCGGCACCAGTCAGGCTGCATGGCGTTCCGGAAGGAATAATTCTGATCCGTTCTGCACCGGATGAAGTTAGCGTCCAGGTCAAAGCCCTTTCCAGCTTGACTCCACCTCCTTCAAAACTCGATCTGACGGCTGAGATTGATGCTTCTGATGTCAAAGAGGGACAAACTCAGATCAGGATTAAACACTCTGATGTTTCCGTCCCTTCCGGCATGACCATCACGGCAGTATCACCGTCTACGGTGCGTATTTCGGCTGAACGAAAACTGCGCAAAAGTGTTCCGATAAAAGTCGCATTACGGGGTAATCTGCCAGTGCATCTCTCTTCATGGCAGGTGGTATGCGATCCGGTCAGCGTTGCCATCGAAGGACCGGCCAACCAGGTCGCAGAAATTGAATCTCTGTACACCGAAGACATTGACGCGGCTCAGCTCGAGAAGGGGAAAGAGTACCTGAAAAACATTCGAAGTTCGCATAAACTGGTCACTATCCTGCGAGAAAGTCCGGTTCAGATCAAACTGGTCAACCGGAAAAAGCGCTAACACCTACTTTTTGGCACACTATATGCTTATAATTCCTCCGTACGAAGAAGCATTCTTGGTTGACATTTAAGATCATCTGTTATATAAAGCTGAACCTTTTTTATTTTTATTCAAACAGACTCGGAGGAAACATGACACATATGCGTATCGCAGTGATAGCCTGTCTCATACTCCTCGCACTACCTCAGCTGGGTCTCGCTTCAAAAGCACATGTTGTTCGCAAGAGCGAATCACTCCATTCAATAGCCCGAAAATATAATGTGTCCGTTGATGAACTCAAGTCCGTCAACAACCTGACCGCAAATCACGTCGACAAAGGCATGCGCCTCATTGTTCCATCCAATGCTGACAGCACACATAAAAAAACAGCATCCGTTTCACGACAGGACTCTTACAAGGTAGTAAAAGGTGACTCACTCCCCCGTATCGCTAAAAAAACCGGCATTAAAGCTGCTGATATCCGACGCATTAACGGCCTTAAAGGCAATCGCGTAAAACCTGGCCAAGTACTGGCACTCGTTTCAACACCCTCAAAATCGGCCCACTCTTCGCTTGCTCCAAATTCCGACAGACTCCAGCTGATAAACAAAGACCTGCTCAACGAACAGGAACTAACAGACACCCTGGCTGAACTTACTGATATTAATGCTGACCACCCGGTCGATCTTGCAAAAAATCTTAAAGCCAGTCAGGCTGACAGCAGTCTTAAAAAATCAGCTTACAGTTTTTTGGGCGCACGCTATCGTTTCGGCGGCACCAGCCGCAGCGCCCTTGACTGCTCAAGCTTCACACAGCAGGTTTTCCGTGAACAGAGCGTTAAACTACCCCGTACCGCTCGCGAGCAGTTCTATGTCGGCAACGAGGTTACCCGAGGCGACCTGAAAAAAGGGGACCTGGTTTTCTTCCAGACCTATGCCAGCTTTCCGTCTCACGTCGGAATTTATCTTGGCAACCGCAAGATGATCCATGCCTCCTCTCGCGAACACCGCGTAGTCATATCTACAATGGACACCCCTTATTACCTGTCACGTTATCTCGGGGCTCGTCGCATGACGAACTCCTCGATGGATACAATCGATTTCAATGAACTTTTCATCGGGGCTGAAGAAGAAAATGACAGCGACGTCCTCGCTAATGACACCCTCGGTATTTCACTAAACCTTAACAAATAATTTTTCGTGCATACTATCTCCTCCATATCCGGGTCATCTGACCCGGATTTTTTTTCGCCATGAAAATTCTCCTGGCATACCAATCCGGAGCAATTGACCGTAACGCCCCCTATATCAATCTATTGCCGACCGGCCTATGCTACCTGCACGCCGTTCTGCTGGAAGCCGGGCATGATTCACTACTGGCTAATTTTTCAGCCTGGCCAACGATCAGAATCGAAAAAGAGCTGGCAACTGTCACACCAGACATGGTCGGCATTTCACAATGGACACATAATCGACATACTTCGATGGAGCTTGCCTCACAATGCCGTCGATTGTATCCAGATGCGCTGATAGTCATGGGGGGCGGGCACGCCACTTTCTGCTATGAAGATATACTTTTCAGCGGCTCGCCGGTTGATGTTGTCATCCGGGGCGAGGCGGAATCTACGTTGCTCGATTTGGCAAGCAAGTCTACAGCTCCAGCATTATGGCACGAGATAGCAGGAATCGCTTTCCGTCAAAAAACAGGCATTATAGTAACACAACCCCGCACACCACTCGCAGACCTTGACAGTCTTCCACTCCCCGCACGCTACCTCGACGTATCCATTGGCGTTGACCTTGACCTTCAGCCGGAGTTTATTGTGACGACGCGCGGCTGCCCATCGGCCTGTCATTTTTGCAGCTCACCAGCCTTCTGGGGACGAAAGGTGCGCTTCCGCTCACCATACTCCATTGTAGAAGAAATTTCTTTCATCCGCCAAAAATACGGATTGATTTATTTTTCAATCCGCGACGACACCTTTACTGCTGATCGTTCTCGGGTTATGGAGTTCTGCTCGCTGCTCATGCAGCACCAGCCTATCCTCTGGAATTGTCAGTCTCGCGTCAATGCGATCGATGAAGAGCTGGTCATTGCCATGAAACGCGCCGGCTGCGAGTGCATCCAACTGGGGGTTGAATCAGGGTCTCCACGCATTCTGCAACAACTCGGCAAGAAAATCGTACCGGTCCAGATAGAACGTGCCTGCAGCATTATCAAACAGATCGGAATCAATCTCTCGATCTACCTGATCTGTGATATCCCGGGAGAGACATCTGAGGACGCTCAACAGACCGTCGACCTGGTTCAGAAGATTCGCCCCGGTGATGGCTATGTATCGCCTTTAGCCTATTATCCCGGTACGCAGCTGTTTAGCCAGGCCATTGCATCAGGTGAGCTCGCTGCCACCATTTTTGCTGACAGCAGAGATAGCGCCCTGTATGCGAGTGATCTGCCGCATGCGGCAGATCGCCTTCTCAGAGTGATTTCAAAGAGCAAACGGGATCAACCGAAACGCTTTGCCCGCCAGAAAGAGCTGCTGGGCTATTGCTTCACAACCAACGTGATTGCCTCGGAAGCGTATTGTCAGAAGGGAGCCTATCAAGCAGCAGAACAGGAATTACTAGAAATAAGCGTTCGGCAGCCAGACAATCCCTGGGGGTGGTTTTTGCTGGGTGAGCTGTATCGTGAAACAAGAAGACACCACAAAGCGGCGCAGTGCTATGAAATGGTACTGAAGCTGGTCCCGCAACATCAACCTTCAAAAGCTGCTTTGATGAAATAAAAACGGGGCCTGATTGCTCAGGCCCCGTCCGGTTAACATGGTATGAAAAAACTACTTCACGATCCTGATGCCGGGGATGAAGGAGATTTTTTCAAAGGTTTTGTTCAGAGTCTTACTCTGAAAATTAGCCAAAGGTGGAGTTTCGGGGTACTCAATGCTGTCTCCAACCGCAACCTTGATTTCTGGCAGCGCCAGCCAAGACTTCTGACCTTTGTCGTCAGTTGCTTCGACATATGTGTAACCGCCGGAGTTCATGGTCTGGGTAACTTTGGCTTTTTTACCGGCGCCAGCAGGTATTTCCTGGGCTTTCATACCGGCATGAGGATCACCACCCGGAGCTGGTGCTGCACCGGGCTGACCGGCTGGTGCCTGACTCTGCTGTGGTGCTGCTGCTGGGGCTTCAGTTTTTGGTTTGTCCTTGCAGCCTGCAACGGCAAGAGCGACGATAACGAGAAGTGTTAATGCTGTTTTTTTCACCTGCAACCTCCTGATTTTTAGATTAGTTTACCTTCTATCACATATACACAAACCATTCCAAGATAAATATTCTAAATGCTGATAATATAACAGTATTATTTACATGAAACACTGAATAAACCAGGCTAACAAACGTGCAACTGTCGAGATTTTAATGAAATTATCTGCCGACCGCAGAAACCTGATCTCAAACTTCAGTCTTCAATCTTTGCTTGTTTTTTCTGTAATGACGTCCGCTTCATTCAAAACGTTATAGGCTGCAATCTGTTCACGTATGGAAAGCTTGCGACGGCAGCAGGCACTATCGTTACGGCAAAGATTGCAGCGGTCATCTGAACACCACTGACAGAATCTACAATCGGTACAGGGATGTTTTTTCTGATCCGCTTCCGTCATCAGTAGGCAACATTCCGTTTGACGGCGTTTCCCTGGAGCAATTGCGCAAAGGCCTTGCCGCTATCAGCATTTACCAGAAGATATCGGGGCAGCTTCATAACCGAATCGGCTTGGGTGGCATGACGACGCTCAATAGTAAAGGTAGCCTGATAGCCGACATCTGCTGCTTTTTTTATAAGATAGTCATCATAAATACCAAACGGCCAGGCCAGCATTTCAACAGGCGTACCCATTTCGGTTTCCAGACGACTTTTTGATTTTTTCAACTGCGTCATGACGAGTGTGTCAAGCGCTGTCGGACTCAATTTTCGTCGTTCCCGCTTGAAATTCGGATGCCAATAGGTATGGGACTGAATCTCAAACAGGCCGCTCTTTTTGAGGTCACGTAACTGATCCCAGGTCATGGCGTACTTGGCGTTGGATATGGCGGACGGATACGTAAAAATGGTTACCGGATAGCCGTATTTGCGGACAATCGGCAACATATCACTGTAAACCGATTTATGAGCGTCGTCCTCGACAATGACTACCGATTTCAGCCCTGGAGCAGGTGCCTTGCCACGATAATAATCAATCAAGCGACGCAGCGCGATGACCTTGTAGCCATTATCATGCAGATAGCGCATCTGCGCCTCAAAGACCGGTGTTGTAATTGTCATCCCGTCAGCAACAGTCGGGCCAAAACGATGATACAGCAGAATAGGAACCTGAAAGGCTTCGGCTGCAGCCGCAGGCATTGGCGGCAATGAAAGAAGCAGCATGAGTGTCGCACTGGCATATAACAGTATCTGTTTGATCAAAAGGACCTTCCTCCGGGCCTCAGCCCCTGACAATATATTGCGGAACTGTGTAGACCATCAGCCCCGCGAATGTTCTATTACTTCAGGAAAACACGGTAACGACTGCTGTCTGTAAGTTTAAAAATATAAAGCAATTTTTCGCACTTGACAATTGTAAAACAATATTCTACCATTCAGGATGTTTCATAGATTATAGGTGCTATTTTGGTGTGTTATTGGATTATGTTATAATTTTGATAAGTTGCGATTGGCCATTTAACCACTAATTAAATGAAAAGGAAACATGATCATGGCTAAAAAAGAGAAATCCGAATACCTTATCCAAGCAGTATCACACGCACTGGATCTTCTTGAACAGTTCCACGGTGAGGTGGATGAGTTAGGCGTTACCGAACTGAGCAAACGTCTCAAGCTTCATAAAAACAACGTCTTCCGGCTGCTGGCAACCTTGGAATCCCGCAGTTACATCGAGCAGAACAAAGTGACAGAAAACTATCGTCTGGGTCTCAAAACACTTGAACTGGGACAGACGTTCATCAAGCAGATGGGGCTGTTACGCCAGTCGAAACCGGTGTTGGAAGCACTGGTAGCCAACTGTAACGAGACTACCTACGTTTCGATTTTAAAGGATTTCAACATCGTGTACCTTGATGTTGTCGAAACCGCCATGACAGTCAGAGTTGTGCCGCGTGTTGGTTCACGCCTGCCGGCATACTGCACCGCTGCAGGAAAAGTCCAGATTGCCTTCATGAGCGACGAGGAGCTTGAGAGCTACCTCCCCGGCAAAGAACTGAATCGTTATACTCCACACACGATTACCGACCGTGACGCCTTAAAAAAACAGCTGCAGATTATTGCTGAACAGGGATACGCCCTGGACGATGAAGAGCTGGATATTGGCGTAAAATGCGTTAGTGCACCGATTCGTGACTATACCCGACGTATTATTGGTGCTGTCAGTATCTCCGGTCCGTCGATGCGTTTTTCAGATGAGCGTATTAAAAATGAGCTGATACCCTTGGTTTTAAAAGCCGGAGACGAAATTTCCGCCAAGCTTGGTTTCCAAAAATAATCCGGCTCATACCGTAACACGCAAGGCGGCTCTTGAGCCGCCTTTTTTCATTCATACGTAAATAATATTTTTTTGAGCCGGAATAACATTGATTTTACCAAGGAACTTAGCATGTTGACCTACAAGGTCGTCGAGTTGACTACTGTTACTGAAGAGAGTATCGAGGAAGTCCTCAACACGTGGAGTGCCAAAGGTTGGAATTTTGATGCCCTGCAGTTTGCCATGCGTGAATCGAGCAAACGCCCCGCCATGGCTTTTGCACTCTTTACACGCGAAGTCCCTGACGGAGAACAATCATGAACACCAACGAAACCCTCTATCTGATTGACGGCTCCTCCTACATCTACCGCGCTTATTTCGCCATCCGGCACCTGTCATCACCCAGCGGTTTTCCGACCAATGCCATCTACGGCTTTATTCAGATGCTGCTTAAACTGCTGAAAGATTATGATCCTCAACAACTGGCAGTGATATTCGATGCCGGACGGGTTACCTTTCGCACAGAAATGTACCCGCAGTACAAGGCCAATCGCGCAGCCATGCCGGATGACTTGCGTGTTCAGATGGAGCCGATCCGTGAAGTGGTACGGGCCTTCAACATTCCGACGTTGGAACTGCAGGGATATGAGGCAGACGACATTATCGGCACTCTGGCCGGACGCTTTGCTGCCAATGGTGGCAGAGTGGTAGTGGTCACCGGCGACAAAGATCTCATGCAGATCGTAACTGAGCGCGTGACACTCCTGGATACCATGAAGATGAAGGAATCCGGAATAGCTGATGTGGTCGCACGTTTCGGCGTCAAGCCTGAGCTGGTGATCGATATTCTGGGACTGGCCGGTGATACGTCCGATAACATTCCCGGAGTGCCTGGAATTGGCGAAAAAACTGCTGCAAAACTGATTACGGAGTTCAAGACACTTGATGAGCTACTAGAGCGGGCGACAGAGGTAAAAGGTAAAAATGGCGAAAAACTGCGCGAGTACCGTGAGCAGGCGCTTCTGTCACGAAGCCTTGCAACCATAGAATGTAATGTTCCACTCGACGTTGATCCCGAGACGTTACTGAAACGGCAGCCGGACCAGGAAGCCCTGAACAGCTTCTTCAAACTCTATGGCTTTACGTCGCTGATTAAAGAACTGACTGCGACATCAACGCTCGCGACTGAGGAGTATCACACGATTGTCACACCTGATTCGCTTGAATCTTTGGCCGTCGAGCTAGAGCAGGCTGGTGAATGTGCCTTTGATCTGGAGACCACCAGCCTCGACCCACGCTTGGCCGAAATTGTTGGACTATCCTTCTCGTACCGTGACCATCAGGCATTTTACATCCCCGTCGGCCATGTCAATACAAAGAAAGATCTTTTCTATCACTCCCGGGACGTAGCCGAAGGACAGCTTCCCCGTCACCAGGTTCTCGGCCGACTGCGGCCGCTGCTCGAAAATTCTGCGCTGCGCAAGGTCGGCCAGAATATCAAGTTCGATATGCAGGTTCTGGCCAACAACGGTGTTCAGGTAGCCGGAGTCTGGTTCGATACGATGATTGCCTCCTACCTGCTCAACCCGGCTCGCACCGGACACGGCCTGGACGCCCTGGCACAGGAGCATCTCAATCACAAGATGGTTTCCTACTCGGACGTTACCGGCAGCGGCAAAGATCAGATCAACTTCGCGGAAGTTCCGATTGAAGCGGCATCAGGCTATGCTGCCGAAGATGCTGATGCCACCTGGCTCCTGCGGCAGAAATTTGCGCCGCTGCTGGCAGAACAGCAGCTTGAAGAGCTGTTCAACACGGTTGAAATGCCGCTGGTTCCGATACTGGCAGGCATGGAAAATCATGGCGTGTTGCTGGACAGTCAATTGTTAAGTGGTCTCTCGGCCGATTTTGCCGGACGGATGGCCATCTTTGAAGAGAAGGTTTTCGAATTGGCCGGCGAACGCTTCAACCTGAACTCCCCCAGACAGCTGGGGGAAGTGCTGTTTGAACGGATGGGGCTGAAAAGTGTCAAAAAATCCAAGGGTAAAAGCGGCTGGTCAACTGATAACGAGGTCCTGACGGCCCTGGCAGATGAGCAGGAGATTGCCCGCCTGATCGTACAGTATCGCAGCGTAGCCAAGCTCAAATCAACCTACACCGATGCCCTGCCACGCCTTGTCAATCCTCGGACCGGAAGGGTACATACCTCCTATAACCAGACCGTGACCAACACCGGCAGACTTTCCTCTTCAGAACCGAACCTGCAGAATATCCCGATCCGTACCGAAGAGGGGCGCCGCATCCGGCACGCTTTTATCGCCCCCCCCGGCCATGTCATTCTGTCTGCCGACTATTCCCAGATCGAACTGCGTGTGCTGGCCCACCTGTCCGGCGACAAGGTCTTCTGCCATGCTTTCGCCAATGACGAAGATATCCACACCCGCACCGCCGCCGAAGTATTCGACCTGTTTCCCGAGATGGTAACCCCCGAGATGCGCCGCCAGGCCAAGGCGATCAACTTCGGCGTTATCTACGGTCAAGGTGCTTTTTCTCTGGCAAAACAGCTTGGCATTGCCCGTAAGACTGCCGAAGAATTCATCGCCACTTACAAAGAACGCCACAGTGGCGCCATGGCCTATCTCGACTCCTGTATCCGCCAGGCTGAGGAAACCGGTTACGTTACAACAATCCTGGGGCGCCGCCTGCCGATCCCCGAGATCAAGAGCGGTAACGGGAATATCCAGGCCTTTGCCCGTCGCAATGCCATCAATTATCCAATTCAGGGTTCAGCCGCCGATATCATCAAATGTGCCATGATCCGGATAGCCGAACGTCTGCGCAGAGAGCAGCTGCAGAGCTATCTGACCATGCAGGTGCATGACGAACTGGTCTTCGAAGTGCCGGAGGATGAGCTGATACTGATGGAGCAGCTGGTGGAAGAAGAGATGGAGCACGCCGTCGAGAGCAGGGTTCCGCTGAAGGTTGATATCAGCTACGGTTCAAACTGGAGCGAGGCGCACTAAGGCATTCTCTGCAAAAATTGCTGTGCCTGATTCTGGCCAACAATAAGAGGAGTGACATATGTTCAGAGAAGCTGCAGCAATCATCAGAGATGCGGAAGTGTTTGTTATTACAGCTGGTGCCGGAATAGGGGTTGATTCCGGTCTGCCGGACTTCCGAGGCGACCAGGGCTTCTGGAACGCCTATCCGGCTTACGCATGTCTGGGAATATCGTTTGCGGAATGTGCCAACCCGCAGCATTTTGCGAGTGCCCCCCGCTTCGGCTGGGGCTTTTACGGCCATCGGACCAATCTCTACCGCGATACCGTTCCGCATCAAGGCTTCCATATTATCCGCAGCTGGATTGAGCGTAACGGAGCGGAGTATTTTGTGGTTACCTCCAACGTCGATGGTCAATTCCAGAAAGCGGGCTATGCCGAGGAACGGATCAGCGAGGTTCATGGTTCAATTCACTGGCTGCAGTGCCAGACGGCATGCAACGGCCGCATCTGGCCGAATAAAGAAGTTTTTGAAATTGAAGCTGCTTCCATGCGCGCCACCAGTCCCCTGCCGCACTGTCCCGAATGCGGGAAAGTCTCACGCCCTAATATACTGATGTTCGGCGACTGGAACTGGCTGGCGGAACGCACGAGCACTCAGGAAGAAAGGTTTGAACGGTTTTTGGCAAACAATGTAAATCGCCGTATTGTGGTAATTGAAATGGGTGCCGGCAGCGCAATCCCCACCATCAGGGCCACGTCAGAGCGGATAGGATGGAGCCTAGAACAGGCCCGGGTACTACGCATCAACCCGCGCGAATCGGAGATACAACCTCCTCACCTTGCATTGCCATACGGAGCGTTGGACGGTCTGCAGAAAATCCAGGAAGCACTGGAGACGAAATAAATTCACTTGATTCTCCCGTCACAATACATTACAAAATCTCCCGAAAATCTCCGTATTTTTTCCGAAGAACAGGAGACCGCTATGCGCTGGTATATAAAAGTATTTAAAAATTACGCGGTGTTTCGGGGGAGAGCCGGCCTGAAGGAGTACTGGTGCTTTGCTCTGTTCAACATCATCATTAACCTGTGTCTTGCACTTGTCGACAGCAAGACCGGAAATCTCGCTGCAGAAGCCCGTCTGGGCCTGTTTGGCACTATTTACAATGTGGTTATTCTGATTCCAACCATAGCCGTGTCAGTGAGGCGACTGCATGATACCAATCGCAAAGGGTGGTGGGTCTTACTCGGTCTGATTCCGATCATCGGCACCATCATCCTGCTCGTCTATCTGGTACAGGACAGCGATCCGGGTGAAAACCGTTACGGTCGCTGTCCAAGGGGTTTAGGAGCAGCGCTTTAGAGTCACCCTCCCGCTCATCGTTGTACGTCCGAAATTGGATGTTTTTTTGCTGATTTTGCTCGGGCTTATGGGTAAAGCTTTGTAGGGATTGAAAGCGAGTTTTATGATAGGGATGAGTGGGTGTGGTTTTACGATTTTGTAGGTTATGTTGAACGGCCTTATTGTGTAACGCAACATTACGATGCTGGCAACACCGAAAACGTTCATTGTTAAAAAACAGGGGAATGCAGAGTAGTCTCCTCGTTCCCCAATTGTCGCGTATGCAGTTTTGAGATCATGATATATTGACTCGGCGAATAAATATTAAAATTTAAATCAGTTTGTGCTATATTCTCGGCATGGAAAAGACCGATACCAGAAAACTAAGCCCGGAAACACAGTATGAGCTTCGTAAGCAGGTCATTCGCCTTCGCAAGAAAGGTAAATCCAACCAGGAAATAGCAGA
>Ga0194037_1000343_pt1 | contig 36520 bp, 18 predicted proteins | sample JunL306m_MetaG_FD_148653 | JGI IMG/M metagenome (GOLD analysis project Ga0194037, IMG submission 148653) | Anoxic zone freshwater microbial communities from boreal shield lake in IISD Experimental Lakes Area, Ontario, Canada - Jun2016-L304-6m | ecosystem: Environmental > Aquatic > Freshwater >... | reverse complement strand
GACGAAAGCAATGCATTCGAAGTTCCTTTATTTGATACTATTAACGTTAAGGAAGAGCCTGTAGCAGTTCAACAAACAACTGAATCAGTTGAAGAAAAGACTTCTGACAATCAACATTTTCAACATATTGATATTCCAAGTTTAGAAGATGTTCAGGGTATAATGACTGGCACCACAGCGGCGGCCATTGTTGCAGAAGAAGTAAAAGAGGTTTCTGCATTTAAAAACGAATTTGAGCCTACTGTTACTGAACATCATCCCGAAACTGCCGTTGCTGAACAGCAAACAGCTGCTGAAACAAAGCATTCTTTAGATGAATATGATGAAGCATTTACTGATGAGCAGGAAAATGAAGAAGGCTCTGAAGAATCAGATGCTAACTTTCAGATGTCTATTCCTCAAAGTATTTCAAACCAACTAGCCGATGCAAAGGCTGGGCTACATAAGAATTTATCGGGTGATGCTTTAGAAATAAATTATAACAACGAGCCTCATCATGCGGTAGATTACTTTGATTCTCAAGGTATTAAGCTTGATTTGTCTAAAATGCCTCAGGATAAACTTACTCGTCAGCTATTAAAATTCACTGACTGGTTAAAGCATGTAAAAACAGCTAATCCTAATCCAAAAGACTTAGGTACAGAGCCAGAACTGGAAACCAATGTGGAATCGAGTGCTCAACATTCTAATGATTTAAGGGAAATTTATACAGAAACAATGGCCGAAGTTTATGCTAAACAGGGTAAACTGGAGAAAGCAATTCAGATTTATATAAAATTAAGTTTTTTAAATCCTGATAAAACCGCTTTCTTTGCCAAAAAGATTCAAGATTTAAAAGGAATATAAAATGGTAATATTTTTTAGTGTACTTGTAGTACTTGTATGTGTTTGCTTAGGTTTTTTCATATTGATACAAAATCCTAAAGGCGGCGGATTATCTGGCAACGTTGGTGGTGTAGGTAATCAATTAATGGGTGTTAAACAAACAACCGATGTTTTAGAAAAAGGTACCTGGATATTTGCCAGTGCTTTAGTTATTCTTGCTTTAACTTCAGTTATGTTTTTAAAAACAAAGCATTCTGCAGCTACAGAAGATAAAAGCTTAATACAACAAATTAATACCAGTCAGCCTGCTACTCCAAAAAAGTAGTCAGTAATTGTTCTGGAATCATAAGCCTGCTTAGATGTATATCTAAGCAGGCTTTGTGTTTTATTTAATACTCAAACTGAATTAAGGTACTATATGTAATCAGCAGCATTAATGTATTTTACTTTCCACTATTGTTATAATAAAAATATAACCTGAATCTCTGATATCTTCATTGCACTTTTTGGCATCTAACATCTCAAACAGACATCTTTTACATATTTAACCTTAAATAATGCCATTTTTTCCGTTTTCTTTGCCTTGGCAATAATATTGTAAACAAGCGAGCTAATAAATAAATAGAACATCATGTCTGAGAACGAGAATGTACAGGAGAATAGCAGTAATATAGAAGAAACTATTAATAATGCAACAGAAACAGCAGAACAAACTACAGAAAGTACCGAGCCGGTAGTAGAGATTTCTGAAACAGAGAGACTAACCGCAGAACTGGCAGAACAAAAAGATAAATACATACGCCTTTTGGCCGAGTTTGATAATTACAGACGCAGAACAGCTAAAGAAAGTATCGAACTAAGACTTACCGCTTCAAAAGAATTGATGGTTTCCTTACTGGATGTGCTGGATGATTGCGACAGAGCGGAGAAACAATTAGGTACCAATATTGATATTGAACTTCAAAAAGAAGGTATCATGCTGGTATTCAATAAAATAAGAAATACTTTAGCATCAAAAGGATTAAAGGCAATGGATAGTATCCATACCGATTTTGATGTAGAAAAACATGAAGCTATTACGGAAGTTCCTGCTCCTAAAAAAGACTTGAAGGATAAAGTAATAGACGAAGTACAAAAAGGGTACTACCTTAATGACAAGATTATTCGTTTTGCAAAAGTGGTAGTAGGTAAATAAATTTAACCTATACAGTTTCTGGTTGCAAGTTACCGGTTACTGGTTATACAATACCAAACTTGCAACTAGCAACCAGAAACAAGGCAACATACATTATTATACGAGTATTAATAAAACATGGCAAAGAGAGATTATTACGAAATATTAGGGGTAAGTAAATCAGCATCGGACGATGAAATTAAGAAAGCTTACCGTAAGGTTGCCATGCAATTTCACCCCGACCGTAATCCTGGCGATAAAGCTTCTGAAGAAAAGTTTAAGGAAGCAGCCGAAGCTTATGAAATATTAAGCGATGGGGATAAAAAAGCTAAATACGATCGTTATGGTCATCAGGCATTTGCACCAGGTGGTGGAAGCGGTGGTGGTGGCGGTTTCCATCCTGGCGGCATGAATATGGATGATATATTCAGTCATTTTGGCGACATCTTTGGCGATGATTCATATGGAGGCTTCTTTGGTGGCGGTGGTCGCAGAGGCGGCGGCGGTGGAAGAAGACAAACTGGTCAGAGAGGTACTAACTTACGCATAAAGATTAAACTTACTTTCGAGGAAATGGCCAAAGGCGTTACCAAGAATGTAAAACTTAAAAAGAATATTGTTTGCTCTACCTGTACAGGATCGGGAGCAAAAGATAAAAATAGTTCTCAAACCTGTAATACCTGCGGTGGTAGTGGACAGGTTCGTAGAGTTTCCAATACATTCCTCGGACAAATGCAAACAGTAAATACTTGTCCTACCTGTAATGGTGAGGGAAGTACTATTACTGCAAAATGTACTGGCTGTAGAGGTACTGGTGTTCAGGCTGGTGAAGAAACAATAGCTATAGATATTCCTGCTGGTGTTCAGGCTGGTATGCAACTAAGCATGAACGGCAAAGGAAATGCTGGCGAACGTGGTGGTTATCCTGGCGATTTAATTATTCAGATAGAAGAAGAAGCACATGCAGAACTACATAGAGATGGCTTGAATGTGGCTTACGAATTACACCTTTCTTTCCCTGAAGCAGTGTTTGGAACTTCCGTAGAAGTACCTACCATTGATGGTAAAGCAAGAATTAAAATACCTGCAGGTACACAAAGCGGTAAGATATTCCGATTGAAAGGTAAAGGATTCCCTGAAGTGCAAGGGTATGCTAAAGGAGATCAACTGGTACAGGTAAATGTATGGACTCCGCAAAACATTTCTTCTGAAGAGAAAGCAATACTGGAGAAGCTAATGGATAGTCCTAACTTTAAACCACAACCAAATAAAAATGAAAGAAGCTTCTTCGATAAACTAAAAGAAGTGTTTAGTTAATTAATTCAAGGCAAGAGGCAAGGAGGCAATAGGCAAAGAGGAGTAAAATTTGCTAATATGCTAATGAATACAATGTAATATAGAAACTATTTATATCATTATGAAGACAGGTTGGCGAATAGCTGACCTGTTTTTGTTTTAACTGTATTACTAATTATATAAGACTTGAACTTAACGATGGGTTAACTAGTAATTTCTTTCATCTTTGCAGGGTTCTTAAAAGAATTATTATGGCAGATCAGTTCTCTTATCAAACATTATATAAATTTACTGTAAATACATTTCTATCCATTGGATGCTCCGAAAAGGATGCTGCAATTGCAGCTGAAGCTTTATTATCAGCCGATTTAAGAGGAATAGACAGTCATGGTATAGCCAGATTAATTGGGTATGTACGATTATGGGAAGTAGGCAGGGTAAACGCTACTCCCAACATACAGGTAGTACACGAAACGCCCTCCACGGCTGTTGTAGATGGAGATGCCGGATTAGGACTGGTTGTTGCTCCTTTTGCCATGCAGGTTTCTATTGATAAAGCCAGACAATGTGGTACAGGATGGGTAAGTGTACGAAACAGTAATCATTTTGGTATTGCCGGTTACCATGCCATGAAAGCATTGAAAGAAGATATGATTGGTATTGCTATGACCAATGCCAGTGCATTGGTAGCCCCAACTTTTTCTACCGAAAGAATGCTTGGAACCAATCCTATTGCCGTAGCCATTCCGGCAGGAGAACAACCGCCTTTTGTGGCCGATTTTGCAACCACTACTGCCGCAAATGGTAAACTGGAAATATTGCAACGTAAAGAAGAAGATACACCAACGGGATGGGTGCAGGATGCTGCTGGAAATGAATCTACCGATGCTAATATATTAAAGAAAGGTGGCTCATTACTACCACTGGGTAGCGATAGAGAACATAGTAGCCATAAAGGGTATGCGCTCGGGAGTATTGTAGATATATTCTCTGCTGTATTAAGTGGCGCTAATTATGGACCATGGGTGCCTCCTTTCCCTGCTTATGTTCCTATGCCCGAGAATATGCCGGGAACAGGTATTGGTCATTTCTTTGGTGCAATGAGGATAGATGCATTCCGCACTTCTGCTGAATTTAAAGAACATATGGATAACTGGATTACCCGTTTCCGTAATGCTAAACCATCGGATGGAAATGAAAAAGTATTAATCCCGGGAGATCCTGAAAGAGAATATGAAATTGAAAGAATGCGACAAGGAATTCCTATTTATCCATCTGTTATAAAAGAACTGAATGAATTGGCAGATAAACTAAAGATTGAAAGATTACTGAATTAGGTTTAGATAATGCATTATAAAACAAAAGGTAGGAAATAAAATTCCTACCTTTTGTTTTTATACATTTTATAGTATACCTACTATTACCTATTTTGTAGTAATTGTAGATTTTGTAGACACCTTCATTGGAATGTCCATTCCATTAGCAGTTAATTTCATTTCCATATCTGCGTCAGCAGTAGAGGAAATTAATAGACCATTAGTAGTATTTACTTTAAAACTACCTACAGCAGTACCCATCAATTTAGCTGATGCACCAGGCATAGCATCGATATCTCCTTCGAAACTGATAACACTACTCGTTTTTATGGTAGCAACATTACCTTCTAATTTATCAAAAGAGTACTTTGTAACACTATGAACAGGTATTCCATTGGTAGTAACTGTATCAGTTCTATCCCACTTTTCACCTACCTGAATAGATTTTCCTGGGTTTAAACCAAAAGCCTTTTCTAAATCAGTAGTTAACACAGATTCAGAAGCCATATTTTTCAAGGCAGCCATTGGTCCAGTTAAATCAAGAACAGAAACTGCATTTTTATAAATTTCTTTAGCACCTGAAGAAGCAGCTACTTTTCCTTTATTATTAAAATAAACTGTATATGGAGTTCCTGTAAGACGTTTATAAAATTTTGTTAGAGAACCTGCAGGTTCAGCTGTAGTATCAGCCTTAGGATCAGCAGTATTAATATCAATTTTCATCGCCATCTGATCCATAGATTTTTGAGCACTTACCAAAGTAGCAACAAAGCTTTTCATACCTGCACTATCTTTTTTTGCCTCCAGTAAATATTCTGATCCAGAAGAGGACGTCATATTCATATCCTGTCCCATCATACTCATACTGGTATTAGAGATATCAGTAAAAACAAAAGTTGTTTTAGTTCCAGGAACAGTTCTTAGTTCCAGACTTACAGGATTAGTAGGTCCAGCAGCTATTGCCATAAATCCCAATGATGTAAACAGGAAGGAGAACGCTAATTTTCTTTTCATATAATTAAATAAATTTCTGCAAATAAAAAGCTCAGGTGTTTAATAACCTTAAAATAATGATGAAGTTGACATTAAATGATATAAGCGGAAATAAAAAACATAGTATATTATAGCATAACAGCTACAATATACTATGTAATATGCTCATTTAAATAGAACCACAATAGTTACTAAACAGTAGTAAGAAATTGACTATTAATATACTTAGCTACTTCGGCTAAATCCTCAGTTTCTTCATATATTTTCAATTGTCTGTCTGCACCAGTTCCATTCTCCAGCATTTTATGAATATATTCTATAGCATGACGGCTACCAAGATCATCCAGCACATCATCTACAAAATCTAAAAGCTCATAAATAAGAGAACGGGTATTCAGTTCGGCTTCCTTACCAAAATCTATTAAAGTACCATCAATACCATAACGACCAGCACGCCATTTATTTTCATTTATCAATGCTCTCTGGTACATAATGAAGTTCATATTCTTGTTCCAGAGCTTATACAGTTTAGCACAGATAGCTTGAAATAAAGCAGCAATTGCAATGGTTTCATTCACTGTCATGGGTATATCGCAGATTCTGAATTCTACGGTATTAAAGAATGGATGTACTCTAAGATCCCACCATATTTTCTTGGCATTATCAATACAATTTGTTTTAATCAATAGATTAACAAAATTGTCATAAGCTTCAATACTTTCGAAATAATCGGGAATACCAGTACGGGGAAACTTGTCGAAAACCTTTGTACGGAACGACTTATATCCTGTTTTTCTACCTTCCCAGAATGGAGAATTGGTACTTAAAGCATACACGTGAGGAAGGAAATAACGGGCAGAATTGGCAATATGTATTGCCATTCTTCTATCTTCCATACCAACGTGCACATGCAATCCAAAAATTAAATTGCTACGGGCTGCTTCCTGCAATTCGTTTACAATCTGATGATACCGAACATGGTCGGTTATTAACTGACTATGCCACATACTAAAAGGATGCGTACCAGAGGCACCCATAGCAAGACCTAAGTTACCAGCTATTTCAGCAATGGTACCTCTTAAAGTAGCAATATCCTTAAATGCTTCATCTACATTGGCACAGATATCTGTACCAACTTCTACAACCGCCTGATGCATCTCGGCCTTTACTTTATCCTTAAGTATTTTATGACCTTCAGTAACAATTTTCTGTTCATGACTTTTCAGTTCCCAGGTAGCAGGATCAAGTACCATATATTCTTCCTCTACTCCCAGCGTAAAATGGCGATATAAAGATGCTGACATAATGTTTACAGTTTTTAGTAATTAAAAATTACAAAATGTTCGGTTGCAATTAAGAAGTAATCTTTGAAATATTATTTATACAATTTTTTCTTAGCACTACTTTTCGAGATGTATTCTCCCCAGGTAAGATTATCCTTTCCTGGTTTCTGTGCCAATGCTTTTTCAATAGCATACGAAGCAGCAGTTTCTACTACCCATGCAAAGTTTTCTTCTCCTACACTTGGTCTATCAGCATCTGGCGCGGGATTACAGAAATCAATAGCATAAGGCACACCATCTCTGATAGCTAATTCTACCGTATTAAAATCGTACCCAAGATAATGATTGATACGAAGTACAATTTCTTCCATCAGTTTCAATCTTTCAGCACTTGGCTTAAAGTCGGCTACATAACGAAGATGATGAGGATTGCGAGGCTCGTAAGGCATTATTTTTACATGCTTACCACCAATGCAATAGCAACGGTAATATTCATCAAAAACAATTTCTTCCTGTAATAACATTACCAACTGTCCTGTTTCTGCATGCTTTTTAAAGAAATCTTCTTTATCTTCTAATTTATATACATTCTTCCAGCCACCACCTGCAAAAGGTTTCATATATGCAGGAAAGCCTACGTATTTAAATATATTTTCCCAGTCTAATGGATAAGAAAGATTAGCGAATGATTCTCCCGTAGTATCATCTGGTAAATCGTGCGAAGGAAGTATCACTGTTTTAGGAACAGGAACTTCAATCTTTGTTGCCAGACAATTATTAAAAAACTTTTCATCGGCACTCCACCAGAATGGATTATTAATAACTGCAGTGCCACACAAAGCAGCATTCTTAAGATATGCTCTGTAAAACGGTACATCCTGACTTATACGATCAATAATTACAGCATACTCGGTAGCTTCACCTTGCATTACTTTGTCGATACTTACCCGTTCTGCTATTATTCCGTCAATGTTTTTACTATTAACTTTCTCGATAAAAGCATCTGGAAATGTTCTTTCCTTACCATGTAGAATTCCAATTTTTTTCATTGCACTTAGTTTTTAATAATTATTAATTGCATAATCAATTTATTAGTAAAAAATATATTAAACTTAATAAATTTGGCGACAAAATATAAATATTAAGTCATCCGACAAAATTTATTCTACTTAATCGGTTTAGAACAACCTCAAAACAGTATGTTGTTTAATAATTGCACCAATAATTGCTTTAGTAGTACTACTAGGCATCCAGTTAGTACTACTTTACTGTCTAATAGTACTATTAATCGCTTTAGCAGTACTGCTAGCTTTCTGGATAGTACCATGTTACGGTCTAATAGTACTAATAATAGCTCTAGTAGTACTATTAGCTCTCCGGGTAGTACTTTTTTAATGTCTAACAGTACTATTAATTGATCTAGTAGTACTGCTAGCCCTCCGAGTAGTACTATTTCATTGTCAAAAAACACTTTTATTTACTTTAATAGTACTACCAGCCCTCTGGATAGTACTACTTAATTGGCTAATAGTACTATTAATCGCTTTAGTTGTACTACTTTACTGTCTAATAGTACCATTATATAATAATGTAATAACTGTTGACCAAAAAGAAAATATAATAGCTGATACTATCGTATAAAACTAATGTTAACATCCAGCATATACATAAAACAAGAGGCTGCCTCGATATGAAGACAGCCTCTTGTTTTATTATTTACAGTTATAATAGTTGCCTAATTACCTGTACTATGCGAAATTTTATTCTCTAAAGTGTACTTGTAACGCTTAATAGCATTTACAATACATTGAGCAGTCTCTGTTTGACCAGTTGGGCTATTCAAATAATTTTCTTCTTCTTCGTTAGAGATAAACCCAGTTTCTACTAATACAGCCGGCATAGCAACTGCCTGTAAAACCCAGATTCCTTTTTCATTACGTTGTTTTGCACCACGACTTATTCTTCCTGCTTTTGCAAATTCATCTTCAATAGTATTTGCCAGATTAAAACTTCTATCAAGGAACTGTTTAGTTTTTAAAGAATAAAGAACCATTTTAGCAGGATCTTCAGGATCAAAATCTTTCATTTCATTAATCAACGAACTATCCATAAACATAGATTCATTTTCGCTCAACGCTTTAGCTTTATCATTATTCTTCTTGATACCCCATATATAAGTTTCTGTCCCTTTTACTTCGCTTGGCACTCTTACAGAGGAATAAATAGGAACTTTCTCGGTATGTTTTTTACCATGCTTTTTGGTAGTAACCTTTTTATATCCGGTAATGGTTCTATGATATACTTCGCTGGAATTGCAGTGAATACATACAAATAAATCCCCACCAGCAGCATTTGCTTTATTGGCTTTCTCGGTTACCTTATCGTATACATCCGTAGTACGCGTCATGTAAATTTCTATATCCGGCATCTGAGCCTGAATCAACTCCTGCAGTTTGAGTGCAACAGATAAAGAAACATCTTTTTCGCTGGAATATTTACCGGTAGCACCATAATCTTTCCCTCCATGGCCAGCATCTATTACAATTTTCTTTAATGTATGCTTCTGAATTACATTACCACTTTTAGGTATAAAAGATAAAAGTGCTATTGCAAAGCCAAATAATGCTATGTATATAAAAGTTTTCTTGTTCATTGTTTCTTCAATCCAAATATTGTTATCAATTCCTTAGCAAGTTAGCCGCTATTTTTGCGCTTTATGAAATTAAACAGTAAATTAATTATCGCATATAACGTAAAAATACTGCCCGGTATTATTACAATGCTATTTTGCTGTTTAATCTGTTCTGTTTCTTTTGCTCAGATAAAACCTGTTAAACCTGAAAAGCCGGATACCGCAAATATAGCTCCTAACAAAACAAAGATAGACAGTACTTCTGTGAATAAAATTACAAAAGATACCCTCAATATGTCCAAGGATTCACTTGATGCGCCTGTTAAATACGATGCAAAAGATTCTGGGGTAATGATTTTAAGCACCAATGAGTTTATTCTTTATGGGAAGTCCAACGTAGCATATAAAGATGTAAAACTATTAGCCAATACCATTAAATATAACTCTCAGCAGCAGTTAGTTAGAGCATATGGCGCTACCGATACTTCTAATAATCCCCTTAGCAAACCCACTTTATCGCAAGGTGGAGCAACTTCTATTAGTGATACTATCACTTTTAGTATGAAAAACATGAAGGGGCTTACCAAGAATACTTATTATAATGAAGGGGAGATATATGTAAATGCCGAAAAGCTAAAGAAAGTTGATAAAAATGTATTCTATGCTTATCGAGGCCGTTTTACTACCTGTAATTTAGATACCCCACACTTTGCTATCAGAGCCAGAAAGATGAAAATGATTAGTAACAAGATGGCATTTACAGGGCCATGTTCTCCTGAATTTGAAGGCGTACCTATTCCTATTGGATTACCTTTTGGTATCTTCCCATTAATAAAAGGAAGACATTCTGGTATCATGCCTCCACAGTTTGTAACCAGTCAGGATTATGGAATCGGGTTTGAAGGCTTAGGCTTTTATAAGGTATTGAACGAGAATGCCGATGTTACTTTCCGAACCAACTTTTATTCTTATGGTGGGTGGTCGCTAAATATTTCGCCTAAATATTTAAAGCGGTACCGTTATATGGGATCTTTTAATATTACCATTCAGCATACTACTACCGTTAATAACTATGCAAGTTCTGAAAAAGAGTTCTCTACTATTAAAAGTTATAGTATTCAGTGGAGTCATAGCAGGGATAATAAAGCACACCCCGGTACCTCATTTTCGGCTAACGTAAATTATTCCAGTACAAAATATAATCAGACAGTAACCAACAATCCTTTTGTGAACTTTCAAAACCAGATGAGTTCTACAATAAGCTATACTAAAGACTGGAAGGGGTTTGCAAATATGTCGGTTAATGCAAGTCATAATCAGAACAACGTAACCAAGCTAATTTATTTAAGCCTTCCAAACGTTTCTTTAAGTATCCCGACAAAGTATCCATTCCAGCAGAAAGAAAAGGTAGGAAAAGTGAAGTGGTACGAGAATATTGGTATTGGATATAATGGTAATCTGCAAAACCAGATTGCTTTTTATGACACAGCATCTTTTGATATTAAAAAAGCAATGGATACTGCGCAATGGGGATTTACCCATAATGTGCCTATTTCAATTGCATTACCATCTTTAGGCCCTATAAACTTCTCTCCTTCTGTTTCTTACAGAGAAAACTGGCTGGCTCAAAGTATTACCAGAACCTGGAATCCTAACTATATGACGGCTACCGATACCGGCAAAATGGATACCACTGTTAGAAAAGGAATTTTTGCTGCAAGAGACATCTCCTTTGGTATAGGAGTAAGTACCAGAATATTTGGTAATTACATCTTTACACATTCCAAAAAGCTAGTTGCTATCCGTCATGAAATGAGGCCTACTATTGGCTTTAGTTATCGTCCGGATTTAAATGCACAGAATCATTATTCCGTAGATTTTACGGATAAAAATAAGATTAAACGTTCTATCCGTTTTTCTAAGTTTGATGGCGTAGTACCAGGAGGTTTCCCCGAAGGTTTATCTGGTAGTATTTCCTTTGGTCTGGATAACTTACTGGAAATGAAAGTGCGACAAAAGGTAGATACGGGTACTACTACTAAGAAAATTAAACTACTGGATGGTTTTGGCTTCAATGGCGCCTATAATCTACTTGCTGATAGCTTTAATTTATCAAACATATCCCTATATGCCAGAACAAACTTGTTTGAAAAAGTAAGCATCTCCGCAAGTGCTATGTTGGACCCCTACAAAACGGATAAATTTGGTTACAGAACAAAGCAATATGCCTGGCAGGGAAATGGTTTTAGTTTAGGAAGAATTACCAGCGGAAATATAGCTTTATCTACTCAGTTTAAGAGTAAACCAAAAGATGGTAAAGAAGATAAAGACCGTGTACAAAAAGATCCTTTTATGACCACTGATGAACAACTTCGTCAGTTGCAATATACAAAGGGAAATCCTGGAGAATATACCGACTTTAATATTCCATGGTCATTGTCATTATCCTACTCTCTTTCATATTCCAGAAACTTTAAATTTGATTATAGCGGTTTAGAAACGGTTATATATTCTGGATTCAATTTCAACGGAGATTTTAGTCTAACCCCTAAATGGAAAGTAGGTGCAACAGGCTACTACGATGTTACCAATAAAAGACTTAATCAGTTAAGTACTTTTATTTCCAGAGAAATGCATTGCTGGCAGTTATCTATCTCTTTAAACCCAGTAGGTATTTATCACTCCTTTAGTATTGTTATCAGTCCTAAATCAGGCATTCTTCGCGATTTAAAAATCAATAGAAGCAGAACCTTCTCTAACTACTAATACAAAGGGTTCAATTATTTTATTCTTTAATGGTTATGTCTAATTAAGTAGTTGATATAATTAATCCTCCATTTGAATATAGATATTGTAAAATTAACTTAGAACATTACAGCTATTACAGCTATTTAGTGGTCATATATTTTATTACGTTTTCAATAAAATATTTTTCTTTAATCTTGTAAAGATTAAATGGTTAAGATACAAAGACTTTTTCTGCTATTCCTACTTATCGGTTTATTAACCGTACTTAAAGGAGTATGCCAGCAATCTACCTTTCGTATCAAAAAAATAGCTACTAAAGAAAGCCTCAGAATAGACAGTTTAGCTATACTGCCAAATAGTGTATACATCAATGGATTAGACACTTCCTACTATACAATAGATTATTTAAAAGCTACTATTTACTGGAAAAAAATTGTAGATAAAGATAGTATCTACATCACTTACAGGATAATTCCCTTCCAGCTAAATAAGGTAACTTACCGCTATAATTATGACAGTGTAAAGAATCGTTTTCTGGCAGGCAATAAGATGATTATAAATAAAGAAGCTGCCACATTAGAAGAATATTTTGGTGGCAAGAAGATAAACTATTCGGGAAGCTTTGGAAGGAATATGGCTTTCGGCAACACTCAGGATGCTACTTTTAACGCTGAATTTAACCTGCAGATAAATGGACTTATTGGCGATAGTATACAATTAACAGCTGCCATTACAGACAATAATATTCCTATACAGCCCGATGGGAATACGAAACAATTAAATGAATTTGACAGGATATTAATTCAGTTTAAAAAGAAGGATTGGGAACTTAATCTTGGGGATGTAGACATTAAAGAAAAGCAATCTTATTTCTTAAACTTTTATAAACGTTCGCAGGGTATTTATTACAAGCAACAAAACATTGGCATGCTGGGCACTAAGCATGCAATAAGTATAGGTGGAGGAATTGCCAAGGGTAAATTTAACCGTAATATTTTTCCTGGATTGGAAGGTAATCAAGGGCCTTATAAATTGCAGGGAGCTAATAATGAACTGTACTTTGTAATCTTATCCAATACCGAAAAAGTAACCATTGATGGAGAACTAATGCAAAGAGGAATTGATCAGGATTACACCATTAATTATAACACAGCTGAAATAACTTTCACCACCAAAAGACTGATTACTAAAGATAAAAGAATACAGGTAGAATTTGAATATGCTGACAAAAACTATTTGAATTATCTTGCTTTTGGAGAAGATATAATGGACATTAACAAGCGGCTAAAAATATCAATTGCGGCATATAGTAATAATGATGTAGCCTCCTCTCCTATTAATCAGACACTGGATAATTCGCAAAAGAGTTTCCTTAATAAATTAGGCGACTCAATTGCAAATGCTTATTACCCTTCTGGATCAAAAGACAGCTTTTCTGTTAGCCAGATTATGTATAAAAAGATTGATACGATTCTTAATGGAATTCATGATTCTATCTATATATATTCGACCAATCAGGATAGTGCTCATTACACATTAAACTTTGTTTACACTGGAGAAAACAAAGGAAATTATATACCCTATTATAATGCAGTAAATGGAAAAGTATATCAATGGATAGCACCTGTAAATGGTGTTCCGCAAGGGAATTATGAACCTGCTATATTTATAGTTACACCCAAATCGCAACAGTTATTAAGTATAAAAACGGATTACGTAATAAACAAAAAGACTAGTATAAAAACAGAGCTTGCCGGAAGCCGATACGACTTGAATACTTTATCGTCCAAAGACAAACAAAATGATTATGGTTATGCAGGTAAAGCAAGCTTTTATCATAACAATCAAATAAAAAAAGCTGCACACATTTATGACTATACTGTACAAGCAGGATACGAGTATGTAAACAGCAATTTTAAACCGTTGGAAGTACTTCGGACATCAGAATTCAGCAGAGACTGGGGATTGAATTCACTTACCACTCCTACTACAGAACAGTTACCCAATATTGGTGTACTGATAAAGGATGAAAAGAACAATTATGCAGAATACAACTTTAAAGCATACATACGTGGAGATGGCTACAAGGGCACAATGCAACAATTTAAAGTACTGAAAGCCTGGAAGACCTGGCAGGTACAATCCTTTATACAATATACAAGCAATAGCACTCCAACATTAACGGGTAATTATATAAAGCCGAGTATTGATATTCAAAAGACATTTAAGTCTATCCGAAACATCTCCTTCGCTGGTACTTATGCTTTGGAATTAAATAAACAGCAGTACCGTTCTTTCGATAGTCTGTCACAAAACAGCTTTGCATTTTCTACCTATACTGCACTGATAAAAAGCAATGTTTTATTGCCCAACAAGTGGACTATTAGCTATACTGAAAGAACGAATAAAATACCTGTTGGTAACAGCCTGGTAAACAACGACATTAGTAGTAACTACAGCTATACATATGAAATGATGAGAAACAAAAAACATCAATTTAGAATGAATGCTACTTACAGGTCATTGCAACAGTTGTATGGAAATGCAAAAGGCAGTAAAGAGACAACAGTACTGGGCAGAGCAGAATATATTTTCAATGAAATGAAGGGTGCAATAAGAGGTAATGTAGTGTATGAAATAGGCAATGGGCAGGAGCAGAAAAAAGACTTATCATATGTGCAGGTACAAACAGGAAGAGGACAATTTGTATGGATAGATTACAACCATGATGGCATACAACAACTAAATGAATTTGAGATAGCTCAATTCCAGGATCAGGCTAATTATGTGAGGGTATTTACGCCTACGAATAGTTATACCAAATCGAATTATACTTTACTGGGGTACAACCTTACCATTAGTCCATTTAATACAAAACCATCAGGACATAAAGTACTGGACTTAATCAGAAAAACAAGTTTACAATCTACACTACAAACACAGACAAAGACTTTATATGATGGAAGTTTACGCTTTAACCCATTTAAAGAAAACCTAACAGATACAAGTCTTATACAAAATAACTACACCTGGAACAATTCCTTATCTATCAACCGTTTTGGCAACTGGGGATTTGATGCAGGTAGAAATGCCAGCTTTAATAAATCACTTTTAACCTATGGATTGGAGAGCAATAAATTTACTGAATATACTTTAAAGGGAAGGCTCAATATTAAACAAAAGTGGCAGGTAGAAATTATTCAGAAGTTCTCGGATAAAAGCCTTAGTACTCCATCTTTTAACAACAGAAATTACACCTTAACGGGTAATGTTACAGAGCCAAGAATTACCTTTTCTCCCGATAGTAAATGGAGGGTTATTACTTATTATCAATATGCTAATTTTAGTAACCTTGCAATGTATGGTGGTGAACATTCTACGAGTAATAGCGTATCGGTAGAAAGCAAACTTAACTTCATTCAGAATGCCAGTATCAATATCAAATTTTCCAGTAGTAACATTTGCTATACAGGCAGTTCCAATAGTACCGTAAGTTATGTAATGCTGAATGGATTACAGCCTGGCAAAAACTATCTCTGGAATATAGAGTTTACAAAAAGACTGATGAATAGTCTGGAGATAAGTTTTAATTATGAAGGCAGAAAAACAGGCGAAAGTCAAACAGTGAATATAGGCAGGGCTTCGGTGAGGGCTATATTGTAAAGTAATTTGATTGCCGAATTATCGGATTAGTGAATTAACGGATTAATACATTTGCTATTCTACTATTTAGCTGTATAGAAATGAATAATAAAATAGCAATTATAGGTTTTGATTATACCGTAAAATGCTGTAATTCTTCATCTACAAGAATATCCAGCAGACTTTCTATGGTATGATTGTATTCCCAGTTTAAAGAAGTATTGATATGTTTGTTGCTACCATAAATATCATGAATTTCGGATGGACGGAACAGCTTCTCGTCTACTACTATTTTATGCGTAGGAACTTCCAATTTATTAAATACATATTCTACAATATACTTAAGGGAAACAGAACTTCCAGTGCAGATAAGATAGCTATCTGCTTTAGGCTGTTGCATCATTTTAAACATCGCTTCTACATACTCTGGTGCATACCCAATATCTCTTTTAATATCAAGGTTCCCTACCCTAAGTTGATCGCTTAATCCTTTCTGAATTTTAATAGCTTCTCTGATTACTTTCTTTACAAAGAACGTATCGGTTCTTAAATGCGATTCATGATTAAATAATATTCCACAGCACACAAATAAATTATAGCTCTCTCTATAGTTTACACATATCCAGTGAGCAGCAGCTTTAGATATTGCATAAGGACTCTTAGGATGAAATTCGGTATCTTCTGTAATAGGTAAGTGCTTTACTTCTCCAAACATTTCACTACTACTGGCCTGATAAAATTTAATCAGCGGATTAAATTGTTTAATAGCTTCCAGTAAATTAAATACCGACAATGTATTAAACTGAAAGGTACCTATAGGTTGGGCAAATGAAAGAGATACAGAGCTCTGTGCTGCAAGGTTATATATCTCAGAAGGATTATATTCTTTTAGTATTCTTAGTATTTGTGATAAATCAGTTAGATCGCATTCTTCCAGTACAATCTGACTGGTAAGATTAAGATAATTAAGTCCTCTTAAACTGGAGGAACTTTTACTTCTTACCAATCCAATTACAGTATAGTTGTTCTTAAGTAACAATCTTGATAAATAAGCTCCATCCTGTCCGGTAATACCGGTAATTATTGCAACCTTCTTCATGTTATTTCAATATTTCTCTGGCCGTTTCCAAATACTCTTCTGTCATCTTTTTCCAGGAAAATTTCTTTGCCTGTTCATACCCTTTTGCTACGAGCGATTCTCTTACAGCATCATTGTACAGTATTTCCTTTATAGCCGTGGTTAATCCATTTACATCATTAGGTTCAAAGTAAAGCGCAGCATCTTCGGCTATTTCGGGTAAGCTACTGGTATTACTCAGAATTACAGGGCATCCACAAACCATAGATTCCAAAGCAGGTATACCAAAACCTTCATATTCCGAAGGGAAAACAAATAGCGCAGCTTTCTGATAGATACTAAACAACTCGTTATCATTAAAATTGTACTGTACTATTCTATTCTGCAGCTTTAAATCGTTCAATTGCTGCAGTTCTGCAGCAGATAATTTTCCGCCACCTGCACAGAGTATTTTAATGTCTTTATCCTGTTCAAAAACAGGCAGCATGGCTTTTAGTAATGTATCAAACTGTTTGTATAAACCTCTTTTACCAATAAATAAAACATACTTCGAAGGTAATATTCCCAAGGTGTTTACCTCTTTAGTATCAATAGACTGACTTAAGTATATCACCCTAACTTTATCCTCTTTAATGGTAGGATAAAACTTTAGAATATCCTTTTTAGTTGAAGCCGAAATTGCCACAATTTTATCACTCTTTTCGCAAACCAGTTTCTTATTGGCCATTATCTCTTCCTCTTTAGTAAAATAGGCTGGGAATATTTCATGAATCATATCAAAAACCGTAGCTATGCATGGCTTTCCTTGTAATTTATCCATGAAATAAGGTACATAATAACTTGCTACAAATACATCGTAATCATTTTTATTCAGATGATAATTAATGTACTTTTTATTAACCCTTTTAAGAATAGCATTAACGTACTTTTTCCCAGGATAATTTTTATCAAAAAGGAAAGTAAGTCTTTTAGGAAATAAATTCTTTTCTCTCAGATGCAGGTTATCACTGTAAAAAAGAGGACAAACAATTTCAACGTCTTTCCGCTCCTTACAAATACTCCAGAACTCGGCATATATTCTGGATATACCACCGAACTTTTGTAAATAAAATATTTGCGGGTCAAGAAAAATTTTCATCTGTTACATTTATTTGTCGCTAACCTTTTCAGCAGCAATCAGTGCACAATATTAATAATATTTAATATACAGGTATCCTTTTGATTATACCTACTATACGTTTTCCAGTTTAAGTTTCTTCTTTAATAAGAATAGTTTTTTACCAATATTACTTTGCAATAATAAGTATATCATTTTCAACCTGAATTGCCAAACCCTACACATTATAGAATACCCAAAGTTGGCTTCATAAACCTTAATATTCTCTTTTAAGGAAGCTATATAATTATTGGTGCTTATTCCTGCATCATCAAACACAGCAAGGGTTTTATTGATAAAGCAATAAGGTTCTTTTGCTATCCTGCACATCATATCGTAGTCCATAGCTATTTTATATTCGCTGCTATATTCCCCCACCCTTTTATATACTTCATTTTTTACAAACCAGGTAGGATGCGAAACACTACGCATACCTCTATATACTTTGGAAGCACTAAAAGGCTTCCCAACTTCTACCCATTCACCTCCTCTCTTCAGTTTTATCTTACCACTAACCCATTGTGCTTTATCATTCTCTTCAAGGGTCTTGTTTACAATTGCTAACACATCATTTGCAGCATATAAATCACCAGAATTTAATATATGTATTACTGCTCCTTTGCAATAAGCAATACCCTTATTAAAAGCATCAGCAATGCCTTTATCTCTTTCATTAATCCATTTCCTGTAAGATGGTTGCGGGATATTATCCAGCCAGTCTGCAACATCAGTAGTAGTGGAGCCATTAATAATCCAGTGTTCAAAAGGTTTATGTTCCTGAGCATCTACCGATTCGCAGGTTCTTTTTACGTCTTCCAGATTATTAAAACAGATTGTTACTATCGAAATAGTTGGCATACACTATAAAATTATAATAGATTTACTATACAGAAAACCAATTGTAAGTTTTAAGCAAACAGACAATTATAATATTGATTAATACTTTATAGCAATCCTTCCTGTTTCGTCTATTCTATTCAGTAGAATATTTACATTGTTGGCAGCCACATATTCATCAACTGCTTTTCTGGAACCTTTCCAGAAGCCATAATCATCAATTATCAAAACACCTTTCTGGTTTAGTAAAGGATATAAATGTTCCATTTCGTGTTTAGTAGATTCGTACCAATCGGTATCTAATCTCAATAATGCAGTTTCGCCAGGCGAATTAGCAGGTATAGTTTTCAACACATCTCCTTCTATAAAATGTACATATTCAGCAGGGTATTTAATCAGGCTGAAATTTGCTTTAACTTCCTCCAGATTAGAATAGGCCCAGACAGTACTTTCTTCTTTTTTATTTTTATTCTGTTCCAGTTGCAACCCAGCATCTACATTTAATTGATCTACATCTTCCTCTGTAGGGGCAGTCATTCCAGCAAAAGTGTCGTATAAATAAAGGTGTCTGTTATTAATGCCCAGTTGCAATAATGTTTCGGCTACAGCCATCATGCTTCCTCCTTTCCACACACCACATTCTACAAAATTTCCAGGTATATTATTCTTCACCACATATTTTACTGCTTCAATTAAGGAGAACAAACGCTCATTACTCGTCATGGTATAAGGCTTCACCTTGCTGATAACACTTTTATGAATATCTTCAAAATCCAACGGAAATGCCTGTTTATTATCCTGTAAATCGAATAATAGTCTTAATGCCTTAATTGGTTTTATTTTCATGTTTTGTAATTAATGAATAATATAAATTTGTTTTTAGTATTAATATTGCGTGCAAATTTGCATGATTTTTCACTAATAACGGGTGTAGATTTTCCCAATAAAGAAGTCTTTACACATTATTTAAGCATTATTACACTATATAACACATCAAAATGGTATCAGAAGGCTTCAATCCAACACTTCGGAATCCGCTTTATTTTATCAGAAAAGGACTATATAATAAGATTAATCTATACAGTAATCGCTTAACTGGTAAGATGCTGGATTTTGGTTGTGGTGCAAAACCTTACAAATCATTGTTTACCAATGTTTCCGATTATGTAGGTGTAGATTATGATAGTACAGGACATAGCCATTCCAATGAAGAGATAGAGTTTTTTTACGATGGACATACCTTACCCTTTCAGGATCAGGAATTCGACTCTATGTTTACCAGCGAAGTATTTGAACATATTTTTAATTTGCCCGAGATACTTTCCGAATTAAACCGTGTATTAAAACCTGGTGGTAAATTGTTGCTTACATGTCCTTTTGTTTGGGAAGAGCACGAAGTACCAGTAGATTATGCCCGCTATACTCATTTTGCTTTAGAAGACTTACTACAAAAGAATGGTTTTAAAATAGTAGTAAAAGACAAATCTGGTAATACCACCCAGGCTATACATCAATTGTTTATTAATTACTTAGCTTACGAGTGGCTACATAAAGTTCCCTTCTTTTCCAGATTTAATATCTTTAAAAAAATAATACGACAACTTGTTGTTCCTTGCTTAAATGCGTTGTATTTACTATTTGAACCTTTATGGCCAAAGAGCGAGAAACTTTATTTGAATAACATTATTCTATCCGAAAAATTATGATGAAGAAAGTTGTAGGTACTGTGTGTTCTGCAAACCATCTTGCTTATGCAAAAACGATGGCTGATTCTTTTGTAAAATACAATCCCGATTATACTGTCGTTATTTGTCTTGTTGATAAAATTGAATCAAGATTTGATAAAAATGATTTTAGTCCATACACAATAATTGAAGTAGAACAGCTGAACATTCCTCAATTTGAAAGAATGAGTGCTCAATACTCTATTATAGAATTAAACTGTGCAGTTAAACCATATTTGTGTCAATATATATTCCGATGTTCCAACCCTGATTTGCTGTTATATATGGATAGCGATCTAATATACTTTAATTCAGTTAAAGTTGTTGAAGATGCACTTATTAATAATGAAATTGTAATTACACCACATTCCTTCACTCCTATTAATGATGATTTTATACCCATGGAAAGGGACTTCTTAAGAAGTGGAATTTACAATGCAGGATTTGTTGGAATGAAAAAAAGTACTACTACTACAAATTTCCTCAATTGGTGGGCAGAAAAACTAATAGACCAAAGCTTTATCAATTTCGCAGAAGGTATGTGCTTCGATCAGAACTGGTTGAACTTTTTACCTCTATATTATCCTAACATATGCATTTTAAATAATAAAGGATTTAATGTTGCATACTGGAATTTTCATGAAAGAGAAATTACTAAAAAAGAAGGACAATACTTTGTAAATAATACTGAACCATTAGTATTCTTACATATCAGTGGTTATAAATTTAATAACCCAGACAACTTATCGGTACATCAAACTAGATTTCAACTTAAAGATTTACCTGTAGTAACGGAGATACTTAAAAACTATAGAACCCTCGTTACTGATAATGGTTATGACCAGTTTATCAACTTGAAATGCTACTATGCAAAGCCAAAAAAGAAATCAACGGGCATTATGCCTTTGATTAATAAAATAATTGGTATCTGGGGATTTAAGCTTTCCAGATAATATTTTATAACACACTATTTCAGCACATTTAGTCTTATTTAGCTATTTATTTTCCCAATAACATCAACTTAAAGTTTAAGTTAGCTAACTTCCATCAAGAGTTGACTAACTATTGCTCCAAACATATCAACTATAAATAAAAGTTGACTAACTATTACTCCAAACATATCAACTATAAATAAGAGTTGACTAACTATTACTCCAAACATATCAACTATAAAAAAGAGTTGACTAACTATTGCTCCAAACATATCAACTATAAAAAAGAGTTGATGTTATTGGATTTTAACTACCTCCAATATAATTTATTAAGAAGTAAATCTTAACACAGCTACCCCTTTTTATGGGCGATTTTCTTACAATGTAAATAAATTCATATTAATAAATCATACCCTTTGAAAAATGAAATAGATTAAGTAATTATATTTACGGCCTCTAAGTAAGCACCAAATTGATAAATTAATAATATTAATCAGAACCCATGAAAGAAGCTTCCCACTTTTTTAATCGTTTTCATTACCCCAGAAAAACTACTCAAACTTTTCATTTAATGCACACATCATTTATAAAAGATATAAATGAATCAAGTGATATAAATGTTTCAATTCTTACTCTTTAAAAATATAAAAACTTTTGGTAACAATTACCAATAAGTATTTAAATCAAAAAAAAATCTACATTATGAATATCAACAAAAAACTCATTAGTATGAAAAAACTGATTCTTTGTGTATGGATGTTGCTAACCGGAGCATTTCATTTATTGGCTAATCCAGTAACTGTTACTACTGCCAGAAAAGTAGCTTCCAACTTTATCACTATCAATGCAAATGCATTTAGTAAAACATCAATCAGCAGTTTAAAACTTGCTTATACTGAAGTAAATGCTAATGCTGTAAATTGTTTTTACGTATTTAATGCCCAAAATGCTACTGGATTTGTAATAGTAGCTGCTGATGATAATAGTAGTCCAATACTTGGCTACTCTGCTGAAAGTAATTTTGACATAAAACTTATTCCAGTTCAGTTAAAAGAGTTGCTGGATGGTTATAGCAAACAAATTACCTACATCATTGCCAACAATTCGCCTGCAACTTTATTAGCCAAAAACAAATGGCAGGAATTAATTTCTCCAAATACAAGTACCGTTTTACAAAAAGGTGGACCCGTTACTTCCACATTAACCCCTTTAATTCAAACCAACTGGAATCAAAGTCCTTACTATAACAATCTATGTCCTTACGATAATCAATTTTCTGCCAGAACAGTTACAGGTTGTGTAGCAACGGCTATGGCACAGGTAATGAAATACTGGAACTATCCTGCCATAGGTACCGGTTCTAATTCATATACCCCAGCTACCAATTCTTATTTAGGGGTACAATCGGCCAATTTTGGCAATACTACTTACGACTGGAACAATATGCCGCTTTCTGTTTCATCGTCCTCTTCTTCCGTTCAGCAAACTGCAGTTGCTACGCTTATGTATCATTGTGGTGTGGGTGTAAATATGGACTACGGTGTAGCCAGCACCGGAGGAAGTGGTGCATACGTTATTTCCTATAATGGTTCAATTACTTATTGTGCCGAGAATGCATTGAAAAATTATTTTGGTTACAGTAGTTCCTTACAGGGACTGGATAGAAGTAATTATGCCGATGCACAATGGATAAGTTTAATAGAGAATGAAATAAGCTTGTCAAGACCCGTTATTTATACCGGTTCAGGATCGCAGGGTGGCCATTGTTTTGTAGCAGATGCATACGATACAAGTAATCTATTTCATATCAACTGGGGTTGGGGTGGATACTCCAATGGTTTCTTTAATTTAAATGCCTTAAATCCAGCTACTTATACTTTTAATGCTAATCAAACAGCACTTATAGGAGTTAAGCCTTCCAATGTAGCGTCGATACCAACTATATCAGGTTTCACACCAGCTTCAGGCAGTCCGGGTACTACTGTTACAATTTCAGGTTCGAATTTTGCAGGTATTACCGATGTTAGTTTTGGTGGTGTTTCTGCCAGTTCTTTCAGTGTTGTTAGTACGTCTTCTATCACTGCAGTAGTTGGCAGTGGAGCTTCGGGAAATGTAACAGTTACCAACTCGGCAGGTACCGCTTCTTATAGTGGATTTACTTTTGTGCCTTTGCCTACACTTCCACCTCCTACTATTACCTCTTTTTCACCTATTGCTGGTCCTATAGGTACAACAGTTACTATTATAGGAACAAACTTTAGTACCACTACTACAAACAATGTGGTATACTTTGGAGCTGTAAGAGCTACAGTAACTGCTGCTACAGCTACTTCTTTAACGGTTACAGTTCCTTATGGAGCAACTTATCAACCTATTACTGTAAATACCAATTACCTGAATGCACTATCATCTCTTCCATTTACAGTAACATTTACCGGTGGAGGTAATGCATTTACAACCAGTACATTTACCTCAAAAATTGATTATACCACCAACCCTTCACCAGGTCAGACTACTATTGCTGACTTAGATGGTGATGGCAAAGCCGATATTACTGTAGCTAATGGAAGTACTTCGAATAGCTTATCTATTTTCAGAAATATTAGTAATAAGGGGTCTATTACATTAAGTAACAGAGCTGATATTACTACCACAGGTTCTCCTTATGGCTTAAACTATGCAGATCTGGATGGTGACGGTAAACCAGATATTACATTTACAAATTATAGCACAGGAAATTTTGGCGTATTTAGAAATAAATCAAGCATAGGAAATATCTCTTTAGCTTCTGAAATAGACTTTACTAGTGGTACAAACCCTGCCTCAACAGCCTTTGGAGATTTTGATGGAGATGGCAAATTAGATATTGTAGTAGGCAATGTTGGTAGTAATTCTATTTCAGTATACAGAAACTTATCTACCATTGGTAGCATATCCTTTACAGCAAAAACGGATTATACTACTGGTAGCTCTCCATTTGTAGCTGCTGTAGCTGACTTAGATGGAGATGGCAAACCAGATATAGTAGTTTCAGTTCAAGGCTCTCCAATTGTTACTGTTTTCCGAAATACAAGTTCTGGCACTGGTAATATATCATTTTCTAATGTTGGGAATTTTACAGCAGGTTCAGGACCACGCTATGTTTCTGTTACAGATATTGACGGAGATGGCAAACTGGATTTAGTTGTTTGTAATAGCTCAGTTGCTACTGTATCTATTTTAAGAAATACCAGTTCAACTGGGAATATTTCATTTGCAACTAAAGTCGATTTCAGTACAGGCTCTTCCACTGTACCAACACAAACAAGTATCGCTGATTTTGATGGTGATGGCAAACCAGATTTTGTGGTTGCAGAAGAATCACCTGCTAATGTTGTGTCTGTTTTTAGAAACATCAGCACGGTTGGTAATATCTCTTTTAATACAACTGTAAATTATGCTACCAATGTAAATCCTTATGGTGTTTCTACCGGAGATATCGATGGTGATGGCAAACCGGATATCATAGTAGCAAATGGGAGTTCGAGCAATATTTCTATCTTTAGAAATCAGCAGGGCGAACCTGTTATTTCTTCTATTACCCCTACTGCACAATCCAGTGGTGGACAGGTTATTATCAGTGGATCAAACTTTACCGGTGCTACTGCTGTTAGCTTTGGGGGTGTGGCAGCAACTTCCTTTACAGTAGTTTCTTCTACTGCTATTATTGCTACAGTTGGCAATGGTGCTTCTGGCAATGTTTCTGTTACCATTCCTAGTGGTACAGCTGTTTTACCAGGATTTTCTTTTATAGCACCTATTCCTACAATTACTTCCTTCTCTCCTACCTCAGGAGCTATAGGAACAACTGTTACCATTACTGGTACCAATTTTAGTGCTACTCCTGCAAGTAATACTGTTTTCTTTGGTGCTGTAAAGGCAACTGTAAGTGCAGCTAGCACAACTTCGTTAACGGTAACGGTGCCTTATGGTGCTACTTATCTACCTATTACCGTAACTACCAATAACCTTATTGCAGCTTCTGCTAAACCTTTTATAGTAAATTTTGCTGGTGGCGGTATTGCTTTCAGCGCAGGTACATTAAGTAGTAAAGTAGATTATGCTACCAATAGTACTAATAATACACCAGGTATTGCTGATCTGGATGGTGATGGCAAAGCTGATATGATTATTATTACTGAAGGTTCTAATACAATTGCAGTTTATAGAAATACTAGTGCTGTTAGAAATATAAGTTTTGCTACCCGTCAGGATATCAATACGAGTGCATTCCCATTAGGTGGAACATTTACCGACCTTGATGGAGATGGCAAACCTGACATTGCTTTTATTAGTCATACTACCAATAATATTGGTATTATCCGAAATACCAGTACGGGTATAGGAAACATTTCTTTCTCTTCTGAAGTAGATTATGCAACAGGTACTAATCCTTACTATATAGCTGTTGGAGATCTGGATGGTGATGGCAAACCAGACTTAGCAGTTTGTAATGCTTCCAGTAGCAATACTATATCTGTATTCTTAAACCAATCTACCCCAGGCAATATTTCATTTGCTGCACAATCAACATTTAGTGTTGGTAATACTCCATTTGGAATAACTATAGGCGACTTTGATGGAGATGGCAAACTGGATATTGCTACGGCAAATGCTTATGGCAACTCTATTAGTTTATTAAGAAACACCAGTACAGGAATAGGAAATCTTTCTTTTGTAAGAGGATCCGATTATGCTACAGGTACACAACCTTATTCTGTAACTATTGGCGATTTAGATGGAGATGGTAAGCCAGAAATAATAGCAGGTATCTCTACAGGTTCTGGTGTTACTGTATTTAGAAATACAAGTGTTAGTGGCTCCATTTCATTTTCTGCTGGTGTAAATTATGCAACCGGTACCAGTGCAAACAATACTTATTTAAGTATAACCGATATTGATGGGGATGGTAAGCCAGATATATGTGCAGCCGACGGAGGTTTAACAGGCACCAATAAGAGTATAGCGCTCTTAAGAAACCTTAGTAGTTCAGGCAATCTTGCATTCGATGCTGCTGTAAATTATACTACAGGTACTAACAACGCATTTAATACAGTACTTGGTGATTTTGATGGAGATGGCAAACCAGATATAGTAGTTGCTAATAATAATTCCGGGAATGTTTCTGTATTCAGAAATCAGGTAGGCGAACCTGTTGTTACAGCATTTACACCAACTTCTGCAGCTGCAGGTGCATCTGTTATCATCTCTGGCACAAACTTTACAGGTGCTACTGCTGTTAGTTTTGGTGGAGTAGCAGCAACCTCTTTCACTGTGGTTTCTTCTACTGCTATTATAGCAACCGTTGGTAATGGGGCAACAGGAAACGTATCGGTTACTACCCCTAATGGTACCGGTTCGCTGGGTGGATTCTATTTCAATTACCCGGTTCCTACTATTACTTCATTCACACCTACTGCTGGTGCTATTGGTACTACTGTAACTATTACTGGTACCAACTTCAATACTATTCCACTTAACAATATTGTTTATTTCGGAGCTATAAAAGCTACCGTTACCGCTTCTACCGCAACTTCTATTACGGTAACTGTTCCTGCGGGAGCAAGTTACTTACCTATTACAGTTACAACCAATGGATTAACTGCAGCTTCTGTAAAGTCTTTTGACGTTACTTTCCCTGGTGGTGGTGCTACGCTTACAGCAGCTTTATATTCTGCTCATCAGGATTATTCAATAGGTACAGCTCCACAAAGTATTTTACTGGGCGACTTTGACAATGATGGTAAAGCAGACTATGTATATGTCAATACTGTATCAACTGGATTAGTCACCGTTTATAGAAATACCGGATCAGGCAAAACACTTGCATTTACAGCTACTTCAGGTATTAATACTGGTCAGTATCCTTGTAGTGTAGTTGTAGTAGATATAGATGGAGACGGTAAACTGGATTTAGTAGTTACTAACTTAAGTTCCAATTCGGTAACTGTTTTAAGAAATACGAGTGTTATAGGAAACATATCATTTGCTACAGGTGTAAATTATACAACAGGCAATGGCCCTGAATATTTTGCAGTAGGTGATATAGATGGGGACGGTCGTCCCGACTTAGTAATTGGAGCAGCGAATGCTAATACTATGGCTGTCTTCTTAAATAACGGTTCCAGAGGAAATATATCCTTTGCAGCTGGTGTTAATTATTCAGTAGGAACAGCTCCTACTTCAGTTGCACTTGCCGATTTAAACAACGATGGCAAACTGGATATTGCTGTTTCAAATTATAATACTCCTACTGTATCTATTTATATCAATAGAAGTACACAGGGTAGTTTAGCTTTTGATGGAAGAGTTGATTTTGCTACTACTACAGGTGCTTATAATATTGACATCCATGATATGGATGGTGATGGTAAACCAGATTTAATAGTTCCTAACAATAGTAATAGCGGCTCAACAGTTTCTGTTTTCAGAAATATCAATACAACTGTTGGTGGAACATTTAGTGCTGCCTCCTTTGCATCTAAAATTGATTATACCGTTGGTTCTGCTCCTGCAGGATTATCTATAGCGGATGTGGATGGAGATGGTAAACCAGATATTGCTACAGCCAACCGAAGTTCCAACACTATTTCTATATTAAGAAATACCAGTAGTTCAGGAAATTTATCTTTTGATACTAAAGTAGATTATCCAACTGCTACCGACCCAAGAAGTGTAGTATTGGGAGATGTAGATAATGATGGTAAACCAGATATACTTTCTGCTAACCCAACATCTAATACTGCGTCTATACTCAGAAATCAATTAGGAGAGCCTTCTATTACCTCTTTCACACCTACCTCTGCAGCTGCAGGTGCATCGGTTATAATATCCGGTGCTAATCTTACAGGTACCACTGCAGTAAGTTTTGGCGGAGTAGCGGCTGCTTCTTTCACAGTTGTTTCCTCTACTGCTATTTTAGCAACGGTGGGCAATGGTGCCACAGGTGCTGTAGCTATTACCAACCCTAATGGTAATGCAAGTCTTGCTGGTTTCACATTTATTATACCAGTTCCTACTATTACTTCCTTCTCTCCTACAGCAGGAGCAATAGGAACAACAGTTGTTATTACCGGTACTAACTTTAATAGTACCTCGGCTAATAATATTGTATATTTTGGAACTGTAAAAGCAATAGTTTCTGCCGCTACCTCTACATCATTAACCGTTACAGTTCCTTACGGTACTGGTTATCAACCAATAACAGTTACTACTAATGGATTAACTGCTTATTCTACAAAATCATTCAACGTTACTTTCCCAGGGGGTGGTACTGCCTTTAATAGTAACTATTTTGCTACTGCTACCAACTTTACCAATGGTCAGGATGGAGAAGCAATTGCTGTGGCAGATATAGATGGGGATGGCAAACCTGATGTTCTATCTGGTAAAGGATCTCCTACTTTAACCTATAATACCTTATCCGTATTTAGAAATACCAGTACAAAAGGTAAACCAGGCTTTGCTGCTAATGTTGATTACACAACAGCAAATGCACCTGCAGGCATTGCACTGGGCGACTTTGATGGAGATGGTAAACTGGATGTAGTAGATGTAAACTATTCATCTGGCGTATCTTCTACCACAGGATCTGTATTTAAAAACAATAGTACAGTTGGTAATATTTCCCTTGGATCAAGAGTAGATCTTTCTCTGGGCAATTCCTTCTCTGTTGTTGTAGGAGATTTTGATGGAGATGGCAAACCAGATATTGCTGCTTCCAATATGACCAGTAATACCATTTCATTCTTCAAAAATACAAGTGCCAATGGTATAATTTCATTTGCTGCAAGAGTGGACTTTTCTATTGGTAGTCAGCCTATTTCTATCGCTGCCGGCGATATAGATGGTGATGGCAAATTAGACATCTGTTCTGTAAATCAGAATGGAAACACATTCTCTGTTATTCTTAATACAAGCACCAATGGAACAATTTCCTTTGCTGCCAGAACATACTATACCACAGGATCAAGCCCAAGAGGAATAGCCATTGGCGATCTGGATGGCGATGGCAAACTGGATGTAGCAATTGGTAACAGTGGTGCTGCAACTATTTCTGTATTCAGAAACTTGAGTACTACCGGATCTGCATCTTTCAGTACAAAACAGGATTATAATATCAGTACTACCCCTGTTACATTATCTATCTCCGATATGGATGGTGATGGCAAACCAGATGTAGCAGCTGCTTGCGCTGGTGGCAACTTTGTTTCTATCATCAGAAACAATTGTTCTGTTGGCAGTTTACTTTTCGATAATGGAGTAAACTACACCGCAACTTCTACGTACAATTTAACCTTGAATGATCTGGATGGCGATGGCAAACCAGATATAATTTCTGGTACCGGCGCCAATACATTCAGTGTTTTAAGAAACCAGATTGGGGAACCAACTATCACTTCATTCACGCCTACATCTGCAGCATCTGGTGCTTCTGTAATTATTTCAGGCACAAACTTTACAGGTACCACTTCTGTAACATTTGGGGGAGTTGCTGCAGCTTCCTTCACTGTAGTTTCTTCCACAGCTATCATAGCAACTGTGGGTTCAGGCGCTTCGGGAGATGTATCTGTTATAACTCCTAACGGAACGGCAAGTTTATCAGGCTTCAACTTAATTGTTCCGGTACCAACTATTACTTCTTTCGCCCCTGCCTCTGGCGCAATAGGTACTACAGTTACTATTACTGGTAAAAACTTTAGTAGTACTGCTGCAAACAACGCAGTATATTTTGGTGCTGCAAAGGCAATTGTTAGTGCAGCTACTACTACTTCCTTAACGGTTACAGTTCCATTAGGGGCAACTTATCAGCCTATTACTGTAACTACTAACAACCTTTCTGCATTTTCTGCTAATCCATTTGTGGTAACTTTTGCAGGTGGTGGAATCGCTTTCACTGCAAGTACTTTCAAAACAAAAATTGATTTCAAAGCAGACTCCGGGTCTAATTCATTAGCATCTACAGACTTTGATGGAGATGGTAAAATAGATTTAATAGTTACCAATTCATCCGCAAACTCATTATCAATTTTAAGAAATATCAGTACACTTGGTAATATTTCCTTTGCCGCTAAAACTAATTTCACCACCAGTGGCAGACCTTGGGGAGTTTGTGTATTTGATTTTGATGGAGATGGTAAAGCGGATATTGCTGCACCTAATTATAGCAACAATACGGTAGCTATTTTTAGAAATACAAGTACACCAGGTGTTATATCTTTATCAACTGAAATTGATTATGCAACAGGTAGTAGTCCAAACTTTGTAACAGTAAACGATTTTGATGGAGATGGTAAACCAGATATAGTTGTTGCAAATTCTTATAGCGCTACTGTATCGGTATACTTAAATACCAGTACCCCTGGCAATATTTCTTTTGGAGCAAAGATTGATTTTAATGTTGGAGGACATCCAAATGTAATCACCATTGCAGATATAGATGGCGATGGCAAAGCGGATATTATTTCCGCTAATCAAACATCCAACAGTATTTCTGTTTTAAGAAATATTAGTACAGGAGTTGGTAATATAAACTTCGCAACTCAAGCAACATTTGCTTCGGGTGGCACGCCTTATCCTATTGCTGTAGGAGATATTGATGGTGATGGCAAACTGGATATAGTTACCGGTAATGCCAACGTAGCTACAGTTTCTGTCTTTAAAAATAACAGTACAGTTGGTAGTGTTTCTTTTGCAACACATGTAGATTATAGTACTGGTTCAGGTACAGTCCCTATTGCTATGGCAATAACTGATTTAGATGGCGATGGCAAACTGGATATTTCAGTTGCAGGAGCCTCTCCTACCAATGTAGTTTCAAATTTAAGAAACCTGAGTACTTCTGGCAATATCAACTTCGATCCTACTGTAAATTATGCAACAGGATCTGCTCCTTACTCAGTTGTAATTGGCGATTTAGATGGAGATGGCAAACCAGATATTGCTGTAGCAAATGCTAATTCAAGTTCTGTATCTGTTTTAAGAAATCAAACAGGCGAACCAGTAATAACTTCTTTCACTCCTACTTCACAATCAAATGGTCAATCTGTAATTATAAGTGGTGCAAATTTCACTGGTGCTACAGCTGTATCATTTGGTGGAGTTGCTGCAGCTTCATTTAGTGTGGTGTCTTCCACAGCTATCATTGCGACTGTTGGATATGGCGCTACAGGAAGTGTAAGCGTAACTACTCCAAGTGGAACAGCATCTTTAGCTGGCTTTACTTATACAGGCGTGTTATTGCCGTCTATTTCATCGTTCTTCCCTTCAAATGGTACAACTGGATCTGTTATTACTATTTCAGGAACTAACTTTACAGGCACTTCCAACGTTAGTTTTGGAGGTGTAAGTGCAAGTTCATTCACTGTAATTAATGCAACTACTATTTCGGCTGTAGTGGCTAATGGTGCAAGCGGAAATGTAAGTGTTACTACTGGTGCAGGTACAGGTTCTGCTTCAGGCTTCATTTTCTGTGCTCCTCCTACAACTTACAATAGTAGCTATAGCGGTTGTAACAGTGTTACTTATAAGGGTAATACTTATACTAACTCAACCATCGTAAGAGATACTATAAAATCTATAACCGGTTGCGATAGCGCCTTCAATGTAGCCACAATAAAAGTATATAAAGTTACTGCTTCTATTAATAGTATCAGATTGAATGGCTGTAATAGTTTATTATATAAAGGCACTACTTATACCAGTTCTACCATAATCAGAGATACTGTAAAGAGTACACAGGGTGGTTGTGATAGTATTTATAATGTTACAGAAATTAATATTATTAAAATAACTGCTACAACTAACAATATCAACCTAAGTGGTTGTAACAGCATATTATATAAGGGTAATACGTACTTAAATTCCGCCATAGTTACAGACACTATTAAAAATGGAGGAGGTTGCGATAGCGTTTATAATATTGCAAACCTTACGGTTTATAAAATTACTGCAACCAATAATAATGTATTCCTGAATGGCTGTAACAGTGTTGTATATAAAGGGAAGACCTATACTAATACAACCATAGTGAGAGATACCGTAAAAAGTATAAATGGATGCGATAGCATTTATAACATTGGCAACATTACAGTTTATAAAGTAACAGCTACTACTAAAAACACAAATCTTAGCGGATGTAATAGCCTCGTTTACAAAGGAAATACATATACCAATTCTACTGTTGTTCGTGATACAGTAAAAAGTACACTGGGTGGTTGCGATAGTATTTACAACGTTGCAACACTAACTATATACAAATTAAATGCAGTTACTTATAATTATTCATCCTCAGGCTGTAACCTTATATATTACAATGGCACACCTTATACAACCACTACTATCATCAGAGATACTGTAAAAAGTATAAAAGGATGTGATAGTGTTTATAATGTTACCACACTTAATATAACGAAGATAGTTCCTGTTGTTAGAAATACTTATTACACTGGCTGTGATTCATTTACTTACAGAGGAATAGTGTATAAAAATAGTACCACCGTTACAGATACTACATGGAGTTATTATGGATGCGACAGTGTTCACAATGTAGCAAACATTACAGTTACGCCTACCCCTTTAATTACTGTAAGCTCCAATACGCCTGTTGCAATTGGTGATACTATAAAACTGTATGCTACTTCTTCAGTTGGTAATATTTACCAATGGACAGGTCCTTTAAGCTATAGTGCTGCAGTACAAAACCCAACTATTACACCTGCAACAGTTGCAATGTCGGGTACTTATAAAGTAACGGTAAACAATAATAGTTGTATAGCTTCCGCAAATGTATCGGTTACGGTAAGTACAATATATGCTGTATCCGGATCAGTTAAACATCCTAAAGGATACTATATCAAGGATATTGTTTTAAATGGCACAGGTTCTTCCAGCTCCTCAACTACTACTAATGCTGCAGGTAATTATTCCATTAATTTCAGCAGTGGTGGCAATTATACAGTAACGCCATTTAACTTTGGAAGAGGCACTTTTGCCGAAAGAGATAAAGACCGTAGAGAGGTTACTACACTCGATATAGCTTTAATACAAAGTCATATACTACAAAAGAATCTGCTGAACTCTCCATATAAGATCATTGCTGCCGATGTAAACAACGATGGCAAAGTATCTACATTGGATATTGTATTCATGAAACGACTTATTCTCGGAATCGACACTGCCTTTACAGGTAATAAACAGTGGGCATTTGTCGACAGCAGCTTTATATTTGCCGATCTTACCAATCCTTTCCCTCACAAGGATAGTATCAGGTATAACAACTTATCTGCAAATCAAAGTAATCAGTCCTATATAGGGTTTATATTAGGGGATGTAAACTGGAGCGCGACTGCCGGCAGATCCATGTATGGTATATCAGTTACTATGCAATACAACGAACTGTCATCAGAAAATGGCAACTTGATTCATGTACCTGTTACCGTTAAAAACTTTACCAATCTGATGGGTATTCAGTATACGCTGAATTATAATAATGAAGCAGTTGAATTTGTTGGATTAACAAAGAATACAATTGGATTAGAATATGCTAAGCATGCAGATGGTAAGTTATCTTTCTTATGGAATGATGTAAATAATGAAACCAGAACGCTTGAAGATGGCACAATACTGTTTGAAATGGTATTTAAACCAAGAAAAACAGTACATGGAGAAAGTATATTAATCAGTTCCGATATTACTAACATCGAAGCCCTGGATGGCAATTTCAACACACATGATATCACATTGGAAAAGGTATCTAACAGTTTGGATGTTATCAATAAGGAATTATGGGTAATTACCCCAAATCCTACTGAAGGAATGATTAAGATAAATATGGTTGTAAAAGAAACTAAATCAATAGTACTTCAATTAACCGATGCTGTTGGCAAAACCTATTTCTCTACTAAAGTAGAAGCTTTAAAAGGTAGTAATAACTTCGCGCTAAACTTAAAGGCTCAAAGTAAATTAGTTTCTGGTGTTTATTATCTTAAAGCAGATAATTTAGAAGTTGAAAAAGTAAAACAGATTCTGGTAAGATAAAATTTAGCCATATTAAGTTATAAAAGGGATTTGTTCCAACAGGAGCAAATCCCTTTTTAGTATCCATATATATAATACCAGATATGCCTAAGAGTTCTTAATTTAGATTACTAATACTATTTATCCTAATAAAGTGCCGATAAAATTCATTGCAACCTCTCCAATTTTATAGCACTTTTATGCTTATTATTTCTTTGATAATATTAGGGTAACAAATTAATTAGCTAATATCCGCTTATTCACCCGTTCATACACAAGCCACATCAGCCGGTCCGGTTTTGGCGTATGCCAAAATGTTGAACCCACTTTAGTGGGTGAGACAAGGAGACAGCAGTGGTAGGTGTAGTGCTCCCTTCTCTTTTAGGAGAAGGGTCGGGGATGAGGCCAAAGCCTGTCAGCTATGAGACAAAATCTTAAATGAATTGACCCTTTCGAATAAAGTTTTAGGTTATTTAAATCGGCTTATTATCAGGTAAATTGGTATAATACTGTTCCATAGATGAACCTATCATATTTTTTTGTTTATTCATTTATCCATTAGCACATTATCAAATTATCACATTAGTATTATGGCGTTGCCTTCGGCCCTGGCTATCATTCCAATCTTTGTTTTGCTGCGCTATATTACGTACTTTATGAGGATGATGTTTGGCGCAGCAAAACAAAGGATTTTCCCTTCTATCCGTAACGCAAATGCAAAATACATTCAATTATAAATAAGCTTAAGGGCTTTAATATAAATAGCCCAGAATACAATTAATTATTTTCCAGCAACGCTGAAGTATTTGAAGTTTGGCCCAATCAATTGTAACGTCAATTTATAAGGAATGACATTCATTAATTATTACATGTTATTCAATTCCCTTAAAATTCAATCGGCAATAACACTAAAGCCCTAAGGACCTCCAATATGAATAGCCCCGAATGCAATTCGGGGAGGTAAAAGTAAATTCCTTACAACGCCGAAGGTGTTGAATAGTACCTATACAAAACCTACCACATGTATCCTATAATAAGCGATCTTACCCTCACCTGATAATGAAAACACTTCACAAGTTATTCATATTCGTAAAGTACTATGCATCGTGACTCCCTTAATTTTCAAATTATCAATAGTGTTCCACAGGTTCTTAATTCATATGCTCCAAATTGTCAATAGGAGTTCACAAGTTCTTAAGTCCTCTCCATTAGTTGTTAATTGATGTACACAAGTTCTTGAATAGAACTCACTAATATCCTCCTACATATTTTCAAATTATTAATAGGAGTTACCAGGTTATTAAGTCTCCTACATAAGTTGTTGAGAGTTGTCATCGGGTTATAGCCTGCTATTCACTTAATTAACATCAGTAATCATCAGGTTATTCGTAGTAATTTAAATATTATTCCCTCTAATCTGCCTCAGATCTAAAGCTCTACTAAAGATAATCCATAGTGTTTACTAAGTTATTTACACTCCTTATTAAGTTATTCGTAGTAATTAAAAAAAGAATCCCTCTAATTAGTCTAAGATTGCATGTAGTACAGAAGTTTTTACACGCTCTATACTTAATTTAAACAGTATATTTCAACAAATGTGCTATCCTTCCAATATCCTACAGTAGGAAGAAATCGTTATTAAAGCTACAAATGCAATAACCCTGAAAAGGGTTAAATATTAATAGCCCCTGATTAAAATCTCAACCCACATTGCAGGTCATTTTCTTCAATTTGTTAAATATGAGGGGATAAGTGTTAATGTTAGGTAAGAAAGCTAGTGTTTTGATGCGAAAATACCCCCTAAAGTGCCCTTTTTTGCTCAAAAGTG
>Ga0194037_1000342_pt1 | contig 36594 bp, 30 predicted proteins | sample JunL306m_MetaG_FD_148653 | JGI IMG/M metagenome (GOLD analysis project Ga0194037, IMG submission 148653) | Anoxic zone freshwater microbial communities from boreal shield lake in IISD Experimental Lakes Area, Ontario, Canada - Jun2016-L304-6m | ecosystem: Environmental > Aquatic > Freshwater >... | reverse complement strand
AATTCTTTACTTACTAAAAATGCGCAAAAACTACCTAGTGCCATAGCGCATATTATTAGTAAAATGAAAATTAAAACTGGAGACGCCTTTATTGTTTCAAGATTAAAAGCTATGGCTGAAATGGGAAAAATTGTTTTTGCAGGTAATTGGCAGAAAGGCTGGAAGGATATGGTGGTACAAATGCCAGGAGGGTCAACTGTGGTTGCAGAAGAGTAAGGATATTTATAGTAGAATTAGTAAAATAGTTATTAAAGAATTAGAGATTTAATAATTAGTACTAAAATTTGATCAGATAATGTTTGTTTAAAATAATAAAATGAGTGTAAGTGTTTCTAAAATAGATGTAAAAGCGATTGATGAGCGTGGGGCACTTCATTATTTTAGCACCGATAGAACGGGAGAATTCTTATTAGTGTATAGAAAGGCGGGTACGATAAGTGGGCAACATTATCATAAAGGGAAGTCGCCAGGGAAAAACCCTGAAGAAATGTTATTAGTGCAAGGTTCTATTATTATGCACTGGAAAAATTTAGAGACGAATGAATCAGATACTATCACCATTGAAGCGCCTTCAAGAGTGATTATTGAAGCCAATGTTTGGCATGAAGTAAAGGCGCTAACAGATATTATTTTTATAGAATTAAATAGTTTAGTAGAAGGTAGTGAAGATACTTACCGTCTCTAATGAAGATAAAATATGGCAAAAGAGAAAAATTTAAGTAGGGTTACAGAGAATGAATCTGGTGTTCAAGGCCAATATAAAAATTGGTTCTTAGAATATGCATCTTATGTAATATTAGAGCGTGCGGTTCCAGCCATTGAAGATGGATTAAAACCAGTACAACGTAGAATTTTACATGCCATGAAGGAAATGGATGATGGCAGGTTTAACAAAGTGGCTAATATTATTGGACAAAGTATGCAGTATCATCCGCATGGAGATGCAAGTATTGGAGATGCTCTAGTGAATATTGGTCAGAAAGATATGCTAGTGGAAACACAAGGTAACTGGGGGGATGTTAGAACAGGAGATGATGCCGCCGCTGCTAGATATATTGAAGCGCGCTTAAGTAAGTTTGCTTTAGAAGTTGCCTTTAATGGTAAAACCACCGATTGGGCTTTAAGTTATGATGGTCGTAAGCAAGAACCCGTTACACTTCCCATGAAATTTCCTTTATTATTAGCACAAGGAGCTGATGGTATTGCCGTAGGATTATCTACTAAGATTTTACCGCATAATTTTATTGAACTTACCGATGCTGCTATCAAACATTTAAGAGGAAAAAAGTTCCAGTTATTACCTGATTTTCAAACAGGGGGTATGATTGACGCTAGTAATTATAATGATGGAAGAAGAGGCAGCAAGGTAAGAGTAAGAGCACATATTGAAGAGTTTGACAAGAAAACTTTAGTTATCAAAGACGTTCCTTATGGTGTAACTACCACTCAGCTCATGGAAAGTATTACCAAGGCCAATGACCAAGGTAAGATTAAGATTAAAAAAGTAACCGATGTAACGGCTGCGGAAGTAGAAATTCAAATTGATTTAGCTACAGGTATTTCACCAGATATTACCATAGATGCTTTATATGCTTTTACCGATTGTGAAATAAGTATATCGCCTAATGCCTGCGTCATTGTTAATCAAAGACCACAATTTTTAGGCGCTTCCGATTTACTGCGTCATTCGGTAGACCATACCAAGGGATTATTAGAATTAGAATTAAAAATTCAATTAAAAGAATTAGAAGATAAATGGCATTTCACCAGTTTAGAAAAAATATTCTTTGAAGAAAAAATATATAAAGAACTTGAAAAGAAACATGCTAGCTGGGATAAAGTAATTGATGCTATTAATGATGCTTTTCTACCTTTCAAGAAAAAATTTAAAAAACCAATTGAGCGTGCCGATTTATTAAAATTAACCGACAAGCCGGTTAGAAGAATTTATAAATTAGATATTGATGAGTTAAACGCTCAAATTAAAACCATTGAAGAAGAAATTAGAGAGGTTAAAAATCATTTAGCCAATTTAGTAGATTATGCAGTGGCTTATTATGAAAACCTAACCAAGAAATATGGCAAGGGTAAAGAGCGTAAGACAGAAATTAAAGAGTTCGATACCATACAAGTGAAGCAGGTGGCCATTGCTAATACTAAATTATATATTAATAGAGCAGAAGGTTTTGTGGGCACTAGCTTAAAGAAAGATGAATTCTTATGTGATTGTACCGACTATGATGATATTATTGCCTTCGCCAAGTCGGGGGTAATGAAAGTGGTAAAGGTTTCTGATAAAGTATTTATTGGAAAAGATATTATTCATGCAGCCGTCTTCCAGAAAAATGACGAACGCACTACTTATAATATGGTGTATTCCGACGGCGCTTCTGGTATAACTTATTCAAAACGTTTTAATGTAACGGGTGTAACCCGTGATAAAGAATATTTTTTAGCCAAGAGCACGGAGAAATCGAAAGTGCATTATATGTCGGTGAACATGAATGGGGAAGCTGAATCGGTGAAAGTAATTTTAAGTCCTAATTGTTCTGCGCGCATTAAAGAGTTTGACTTTTTCTTTGATACATTAGAAGTGAAGGGAAGAAGTAGTGTAGGGAATCAGGTAACTAAGTATCCTGTTAAGGCCATTAAGTTGAAAGAAGCAGGTAAAAGCACCCTAACGGGTCGTAAACTATGGTTTGATGATAAGTTTGGCCGTTTAAATACCGACGAGAAAGGAATTTATTTGGGTACCTTTGAAGACGAGAAATTACTTGTGATTACCAAGGATGGTAATTATGAAGTAACCGATACAGAACAAAGCCAACGTTTCGATCCAGAGAAAGTATTATTTATTGAAAAGTTTAATCCAGAAAAAATAGTCACGGCAGTGTATTTGGATAAAGACAAGTTACAATTCAATATTAAACGCTTCCTTATTGAAACCACTACTTTAAAAACACCTTTCTCTTTTATAAAAGAAGGTGCTGGTAATTATGTGGTGGCGGTATCTACTTTTGCTGAGCCCATTTTAGCGGTACATACTGGAAGAGGCACGCAGGTTAGAAAGGCTAAGTTTAAAGTGAGTAAGATGGTAGATGTGATGGGCTGGAAGGCTATTGGCACCAAACTAGTAGATTTTTCTAAAACAGTAGAAATGGCTTGGGAAAATAAAGTAGTCATAAAGGATCCGAACGATACACAACCTGAATTGTTTTAATTTAAAATAGAAATCATGTCAACTATAAATGTAGGTCAGTTTAATTTGATGCGTGTAGACCGAAAAGTTGATTTTGGTTTTTATATGGATGATGGCGGGGAAGGTATTTTACTTCCTAAACGTTTTGTGCCATCAGGTTTACAAATTGGAGATACAATAAGTGTATTTGTTTACCACGATTCTGATAATAGGCTAATTGCCACCACCCAAGAGCCTTTTGCTGTGGTGGGTGATATTGCTGCTTTAAAAGTAGTAGAAGTTACTTCACAAGGTGCCTTTTTAGATTGGGGTTTAATGAAAGATTTATTCGTGCCCGTTTCTCAACAATTATCTACCATGCGTTTAGGTGGTAAGTATTTAGTGAAACTATACATTGATGCACAAACGGGCAGAGTAGCGGCTACTGAAAAAATAGATAAACAAATTAGCAACGATAACTTAACGGTTAAAGAAGGGGAGAAAGTTAAGATACAAGTGTATAGAGAATCTGAAATTGGGTATGTAGTAATTGTGAATCAAGTACACCAAGGACTTGTTTATAAAAATGAGGTATTTACGCATTTACATATTGGTCAATTTATTGATGAAGCCTTTGTGAAGAAAATTAGAGAAGACAATAAATTAGATATTGGATTAGGCAAGCAAGGAGGAGAAAAATTAGCTGATGACAATCAAAAAATTATGAGTTTATTAAAATCTCATAAAGGTTTCTTGCCTTATCATGATAAATCGGCACCAGACAATATTTATGCTTTTTTTGGCATGAGTAAAAAAGCTTTTAAAATGAATGTGGGCATGCTATATAAATTGAAATTAATTAGCATTGAAGAGGATGGCATTCATTTAATACCAGAGGCTACAATAGATACACCAATGGAATTAAAATTATAAGTATGAACAAGGAAGTCTATATCGTTGCTGCAGTAAGAACGCCCATTGGATCTTTTGGAGGTAGTCTTAGTAGTGTTTCTGCCACTGCTTTAGGAGGTATAGCTATTAAAGGTGCATTAGAGAAAGCGGGACTATCCAAAGAATCCATTGATGAGGTTATAATGGGTTCAGTTATTCAAGCAGGACTTGGTCAGGCCCCTGCAAGACAGGCGGCTAAAGCAGCAGGGCTTCCCGATAAAGTTATTTGCACTACTATTAATAAGGTATGTGCTAGTGGTATGAAATCTATTGCCATTGCAGCTCAGAATATTATGCTTGGAGACGCCGATATAATTATTGCAGGTGGAATGGAAAGTATGAGCAATGTTCCTTTTTATAATACAAATCAGAGATGGGGTAATAAATACGGAGATGTTATTTTGCAAGATGGTTTAGCTAAAGATGGCTTAGTAGATGTGTATGATAAAGTAGCCATGGGTAATTTTGCAGATGCCTGTGCAACAAAATACAATGTAAGTAGAGAGGCTCAAGATGCTTTTGCTGTGAATAGTTATAAAAAAGCTCAACAGGCAATGGAGAATGGTTGGTTTAAAGATGAAATTGTACCTGTAGAAATTCCACAGAAAAAAGGAGCTGCTATAGTAGTTGATAAAGATGAAGAACCTTTAAAAGTAAATTTTGATAAGTTAGCTCAATTAAATCCTGCCTTTAGTAAAGAAGGAACAGTTACGGCTGCCAATGCAAGTACCATGAATGATGGTGCTGCTGCAGTTGTTTTAATGAGCGCTACAAAAGCAAAAGAATTAGGTATTCAACCAATAGCAATTATAAAAGGTTTCGCAGATGCTGAACAAGATCCAAAATGGTTTACTACTTCTCCTGCACTAGCCTTGCCAAAAGCCTTAACGAAGGCTAATCTACAAATAAACGAGATTGATTTTTTTGAATTCAATGAAGCCTTTTCTGTAGTGGGAATTGTAAATACAGAAATTTTAAAAATAGACCCTGCTAAAGTAAATGTACATGGAGGTGCAGTGGCACTAGGACATCCACTTGGTTGCAGTGGAGCCAGAATAATTGTAAGCCTAGTTCATATTCTTAAAAAGAATAAAGCTAAAAAAGGAGCGGCTGCCATTTGTAATGGAGGAGGAGGTGCTTCCGCAATGGTAATTGAACTTGTATAGTTAGGCTTGTAATGCTTGTTCTTCTATTTCTTCCATTTGAATTCCCCCATGACTTTCGTCGTAAACACAATTGCCATTTTTAATCAATAATACTTGAGGCGATTCGTGAGATACATCAAAACTTTCGGCAATTTCTTTTGAAATATTTCTAAAGTTTAATAAGTCTAAATAATGAAAGTCTATATTATTAGGCGTATCGGATCTTTCTAATCTAGCCAAGGCCATTTTACTAATACTGCAAGTGGTACTATGTTTTAAAATTAATTGTGGTTTGTTAAAAGAGGCAGCTTTAATGTCCTCAATTTGCTTGCTATCAACTACGGGATTCCATTGCATAAAGTCTATATTAGGTTGCAAATTTAATATATTAATTGTATTTAAATAGTATTCTAATCATGATTTTAGTTAGTAAGTTTAACTAACTTTACACATATAAATTAAATTATGCGTTTACAACTAGATAGAGCCATTTGTTTTATTGATTTAGAAACTACAGGCATTAATGTAAGTACCGATAGAATTGTTGAAATTGCTATTGTGAAAATTATGCCAGATGGCAGCAAACAAGTAAAAAGAAAATTAGTCAACCCAGAAATGCCTATTCCTAAAGCATCTTCCGATGTTCATGGTATTTCAGATGAAATGGTGAAAGATGCCCCTAGTTTTAAGCAAATTGCAAACGAAGTAAAACAATTCATTGAGGCTTCCGATTTAGCAGGATATAATAGCAATAGGTTTGATATACCTATGTTAAATGAAAATTTTTTGAGAGCTGGCATTTCGGTAGATATTGAAGCTAGAAAATTATTAGATGTGCAAAGAGTGTTTCACATGATGGAGCAAAGAACCTTAACGGCCGCTTATAAATTCTATTGTAATAAAAATTTAGAGGATGCCCATAGTGCAGAAGTAGATGCCACAGCCACTTGGGAAATTTTAGAGGCTCAATTAGAGAAATATCCTCAAATGGGGAATTCTGTTGAATCTGTTGTGAAATTTACAGGGGAGGATCAAATCATTGATTTCGCCCGTCGTTTTGTATTTGAAAATGGGGTGGAAGTATTTAATTTTGGTAAACACAAAGGAAAGCCTGTAACTCAAGTACTTAAGGAGGAGCCACAATATTACGATTGGATGATGAAAGGCGATTTTGCCCTTCATACCAAGCAAAAATTGACAGAAATCCTCAATAAATCCATTCTGCATAAGTAGGAATTAGTTTTTTGCCATTTTTTCGTATTTTTATCAGAACACCCCCCACTATACAGTGAAAAAAATAGTTTTAATACCAACCTATAATGAAAAAGAGAATGTCTCTGCCATTTTACATGCAGTCTTGGGACTTTCTTCAGATTATCATGTCTTAATTATTGACGATAACTCACCCGATGGAACAACAGCTATAGTGGAATCTTTAATGGGTAAATTTTTAGATAGATTGTTTATTCTAAAGCGACCAGGCAAACAAGGTTTGGGTACAGCTTATATTCAGGGTTTTAAATGGGCTTTGGATAATAACTATGAGTATATTTTTGAAATGGACGCCGACTTTTCACATAATCCCAATGATTTAGATAGGTTATTAGCGGCTTGTGAAGAAAATGGGGCCGATGTATCTATTGGAAGTAGATATGTGAAAGGGGGAGAAACAGAAAACTGGCCAATAGACAGAAGAATTTATTCATTAGGAGGCTCTGCTTATACAAGATTAATTACAGGCATGCCCATAAAGGATCCTACCGCTGGTTTTATTTGCTATAAGAATAAGGTACTTGCCGATATTAATTTAGATACTATTAAATTTATTGGATACGCTTTCCAAATTGAAATGAAATTTGCAGCATGGAAGTTAGGGTATAAAATTAAAGAAGTGCCTATTACATTTGTGGATAGAAAAATAGGCATTAGTAAAATGTCCAAAGGCATTATTAAAGAAGCCATGTTAGGGGTACTGAATATGCAATGGCAATCAACTACAGGAAGCTTTATTAAAATGATAAAACGTATTCGTGTCAACTTTTAAGAAGGCTTTATTACAATTACATATTTTCGTTTTTTTAGCCGGACTCACCGGTTCCTTAGGTTTTCTCATTAAACTCAATGGTTTAGTATTAGTTTTTTACCGCATTCTTATTACAGTTATTGTATTATGGATATTGGCATTATTTAAGAAAAATAAACACCAATATAATCTTAAAACAAAATTGTCCTTATTAGGCACAGGTGCTATTATAGCCCTACACTGGGTTTGTTTTTATCAAAGTATTAAACTAGCCAATGTATCTATTGCCTTAGTTTGTTTTTCAAGCACTAGTATATTTAGCTCCATGTTAGAACCATTATGGAAACATGCTAAAATGCAGTATCGCGAAATGCTCATAGGTTCTTTAAGTTTATTGGGCATTTTTCTCATATTTCATTTTGATACACAATATAGATTAGGAATTATAGTGGGTTTATGCTCTGCTTTATTTGCAGCCATCTTCTCTATCATAAATAAAAGATTTACCAATCATATCGATGTGCAAACCATTCAGTCTTATGAAATGACTGGAGGACTACTTTTCTTATTGCCCTTCATTGTCTTTTATGCTTTCAATTCAGGTTTTAATCCCGTTGGATTAGTGCCAACAACCATGGATTGGTTTTGGTTATCTATATTGGCTATAGCTTGTACAGTATGGTCTACGCACCTTATGCTTTCTTCCTTGAAATATATAAGTGCTTTTACACTGAATGTAACTTTGAATTTAGAACCTGTCTATGGTATTATACTTGCCTTTATTTTATTTAAAGAACAGAAACAATTAGGACTCAGTTTTTACGCAGGTATAGTTTGCATTATTATATCTGTTGTCATTCAGATGAGAAGAATTGTAAAGCAACACCGCATCCAACAAGTTAAAATTAATTAGCGTTTTATTAGTTAAATAGAGCTTTATTAGAATTCAAAGATAAAGCCCACGGTAGGGGTTACGAAAATAGTATTGTTCTCGTATAAAGAAGGTTCTGCATTGGAGCCGTCTTTTTTTAGCGCCATACCATCGGTAGTTTTAAAGGCACCATTGGCTTCATAAGAGAAAATATAATAAGGAGGGGAGATAGTTTTAGCGCCATACCAATTAGAGATATCAATATAAAAATCAAATGTAGATTTCTTATAGTTGTATTTTTTATCTAACCTGAAGTCACTAGAATGAAAGGCTCTACTGCGTAAGGTATTTAATTTAGAGTAGTCAAATACGCCTACGCCTAATGTAGCAAAGTTTAATTTACTTAAGTTCATATCATAAGGCGTATAAGGAGCACCACCTTGGTATCTAAATTTAACACCTAACTCCCAGTTTTTATTAAACTTATAACCACCCGTTAAACTTAATAAGTGAATATTTTCCCAAGAGCTTGGAATATACTTACCTTCTATATTAGTATAGGAGCTTCTAAAAAAGCTATAACTTGCTACACCAAAAAAACGTTTGGTTAATTTTTGTTGAGCAAATAATTCAAAACCATAACTTCTTCCAAATCCAATGGTAGAGATATCTTCATTGCCTAAAATATTGAAGTCGGCCCCTAAATTAGATAAACTAATACCTTTTTCTTTACTAATGGGTACTCCTGAATATCTTTTATAAAATACTTCAGCTGTAAATCGAGTCGATTCAGATTTTAAATATTCAAGTCCTGTTACATAGTGAAAGCTTCCAATATAACTAGCATCTCTATTTAAATAATTACCTGATGCGTCTTTAAATCCTAAAGCTGTATTAGGGGCTAGTTTGAAATACTTGCCCACAGAAGCATTCCAGGTGAGTTGATCGGTTAATACCCAGCTTAAACCAATACGTGGCGATATTTGACGCATAATTTGATTACCTGTATTAGTAAATGTATTTCCATCTTTTCTTATACCAGCACTTATACCTAATCTATTATTAAAGGCTCTTTTACCCATTTGGAAAAAAGCACCATATTTTTTATAATTAAAACTACTACTATAACGAATATAGGTTTTGGGGCCTAAGGTAGGAGTGGCAGCATTAGGAAATAAATTATTATATTTTACTAACTGATAAGTACTATTATCGTAATTGATGTCTGTAAGATTAAATCCGGTAGTGAATTTAATGCCCAATAAACTTTTTGAGACATCCCAGCGGAGGTTATTGCCAATATCATTGGAATTGTAATCAAATGTTTTTTCGCCTTTATTAGGATCTAAATTGTTTTCGTATTTCTCATTTAGATTGTATAAATTATTTTTACTAACCGCTAAATTCCAATAGCCTTTTTTAATTAATCGCTTTAAGGTAACACCCATGGTATAGCTCCACTGATTAATTGAAGGGCTAGAATTTAAGGCATATATTTTTTGAGGAGTAGCATTTCTTGGGGCAGAAAAAGAAAATTCATCTATAGCACCTACTCCTAAAAAGGTTAAGGTTGTTTTAGGGTCAATAGTATGCGTAACTTTAAACTGATAATCCCAAAAATTTGGTCGGATAGGTAAGTCTAATACATGAAACAGAAATTGTAAATAACTGCGTCTAGCAGATACTAAAAAAGTGGTTTTGCCCGATCTAGATAAAGGGCCTTCAAAAGTGCTTGCAAATTCAGTGGCGCCCATTCTGATGTTTCCTTGAACTTTATCTGAATTCCCTCTTTTTTGTTTAAACTCAAATACGGAAGAGAGGGCATTGTCAAATTTGGCGTCAAAGGCAGAAGAAGATAATTTCACCTCGTCAATAAAAGACACATTCAATATACCTTGAGGCCCACCCGCACTACCTTGGGTGCTGAAATGGTTAATTACAGGTATTTCTATACCATCTAAATAAAATACATTCTCATTAGGGGCACCGCCTCTTACTATAATATCATTCCTAAAACCAGCACCTGTGCTTGCTGAACCTGTTACGCCTGGTAAAGATTGTACTACTTTAGAAATGTCAAAATTACTACCTGGGCTTGATTTAATCTCTTCAGAAGTTAGCCTTTGAACACTTAAAGGTGTTTCTAAAGTAGCTGCCCTTACTGTTTTTCTATTGCCACCTACTCTTACTTCTGCTAATTGAAAGGACTCGGGAATAAGCTCCACGGTATTGCTCACCTCATTACCGGAACTAACAATTACATTAAATAAAGTAAGGGGGTAAGAACCTATAGAAATAAATTTTAATTGGTATTGACCTGTAGGAATTGATTTTATAGCATATTTACCATTGCTGTCGGTAATAGCTGAATAAGGAGTATTTACAATTTTTACGGAAACCCCAGCTATAGGGAATTGGGTATTTTTATCCACCACCCAGCCAGATAAATTACCCTTATTTTGAGCAAAGCCAAGAACGCAGAAAAATAGGCATCCAGCAAGAAAAATACCTTTCATATAATAATTTAATAAAGCAAATTTAAGATAAAAAAAGATGCCAAAACTATTTGTATATTACAATTATAAAATACCTAAAAATGAATAAAATTCTATTGTTTTTTATGGTTTTCCTTTTTTTGCAAACGAGTGCACAAAAAAAGGAATTAGACCATACAGTCTATGATAGTTGGCAGTCTATCAGAGAAACTGCTTTGCATCCTAATGGTAAATTTATTGTGTATACAATAAATCCACAAGAAGGAGATGCTACCATGGTTATTAGAAATGTAAAAACTGGGTCTGAAATAAGTATTGCTAGAGCTACGCAAGCTGTTTTTACTGAAAATGGCAGCTATTTAATAGCTAAAATTAAACCCAATTTTGCTGAAACAAGAAAGGCAAAGATTGATAAAAAGAAGGCAGATGAAATGCCAAAGGATAGTTTAGCCATAGTTGAATTAGCCTCAAGTACTATTCAAAAAATTCCCGCTGTTAAAAGTTTTCAAGTAGCAGAACATGGCAATGATATAATCGTATATCTTAAAGATAAAAAAGGAGATGCTAAAGAAGGAAACGATTTAGTCATGAGAGACTTATCTTCTGCGAAAGAAAAAACGTTTTCCAATATTTCCTTGTATGCAATACACCCAAAAGCGTTGGGTGTGGCCATGTATCAAGTAAAGACTAAACAAAAAGACGCCCAAGTTTTACTTGCCAGCATTGCAGATACCAATACAAAGGTTTTAACTAAACAACTGTATACGGCTACTAATTTTATTTGGGATGAAGAAGGAAAGCAATTGGCTTATTTAGTAGAAAAAGATAGCGCCGACAAAGCGCTTCAAAAAAATTATTATCTAGCCTATTATACTCCTTCCAATGAGGTGGCTAGTTCTATATTTGATAAAACGAATAGTGCTATTCCAACTAACTATACTATTGGAGGAGATAGAAAAATAAAATTTAGTAAAACAGGAAATACATTAGAATTTGGCGTTCAACCCATACTGCCTATTAAAGACACTAGTTTACCCGATTTTGAAAGAGTAAGTCTTGATATTTGGCATTACAATGATCCTATCATTCAGCCTGCTCAACAAAAAGCATTGGAAAGTACTTTAAAGAGTACGGAGTTAGTGATCATAAACACTAGTACTAAAAATGCGAGCTATTTAGGTAAAATTAAAGATAGAGATATTATTACTACTGCTGAAGGAGACGGCGCTATTGCTTATGCCACCATTGACTCTACTTACTTATTGGCTTCTCAATGGCAAGGGTTTTCTTTGAAAGATATTTATGCCATTCAAACCAATAATGGACAAAGAAAATTAATTCACAAAGAGTGGAAGGGTAATGTTATAAGCCCATCACATGATGGAAATATTTTGGTGTATTATGATGAACCTCAGAAAAAATATTTTTCTTATAATGCGACCACAGGTAAAAAAGTACAAATTGCTAAGGATATTAAAACTTCCCTATTCGATGAGGAGAATGATTTGCCTGATGATCCGAATGCTTATGGTATTGCTAAGTGGATGGACAATAACCAACAATTATTAATCTATGATAGATATGATATTTGGTTAGTGGATGCAAATGGAATAGCTGCTTCCGTTAAATTAACTAATGGCCGTATGAATAAAGTTATTTCAAGATTTGTGGAAACCGATGCAGAGCGTAAAACTTTAGCCAAAAATGCAACAATTATAATTAAAGGATTTAGCGAAGTAGATAAGTCTGAATTATTGTCTACATTAAATCTTGCAGATGGTAAATTAAGTTTGATCAATCAATTACCTATGCATTTTAGCAGCATAGTAGGAGCTGCTCATTCTAATGATATAGCGGTTATGCAAGAAGATGAAGTAAAGTCTCCTAATTTATATTTATATACAATAGAAGCTACAAAGCAAAACCCTTCCAGCATTGCAACTATTAACACGCAACAAGCCAATTACAATTGGATGAGCTCTCAAATAGTGAAGTGGAAAGCGTATACTGGTAAAATGGCAGAAGGGGTATTATACTTACCTGAGAATTTTGATGCTAAGAAAAAGTATCCTATGATAGTGTATTTCTATGAAAGAAACAATCAAACTTTGCATAATTATTTAGCACCTGCACCTACACCTTCAAGGTTGAATATTCCTTTCTTTGCAAGTAGAGGCTATATTGTATTTGTACCCGATATCTGGTATAAAACAGGTTATCCTGGGCAATCTGCTTATGACTATATATTAAGCGGTACCAGAGCCATGATTCAAAAAGGTTTTGTAGATAGTACCAAGGTAGGCTTACAAGGTCAAAGTTGGGGAGGATATCAAATTGCTTACCTAATTACTAAAACAAACTTATACGCTGCAGCTTGGGCAGGAGCGCCTGTAGTGAATATGACTAGTGCTTATTCTGGTATACGTTGGGGCCCTGGTATTAGTCGTCAATTCCAATATGAGAAATCTCAAACAAGATTAGGGGCTAGCTTATGGGAGAGACCCGATTTGTATATTAAAAACTCACCCTTATTTTCTTTACCAAATATTAAAACACCTTTGGTGATAATGAGTAATGATGCCGATGATGCTGTGCCTTGGTATCAGGGTATTGAAATGTACAGTGATATGAAAAGATTGAATAAGAAAGTTTGGTTATTGGTATACAATAATGAAGCACATAATTTAGTGGAGCGTAGAAATAGAAAAGATATTCAAATAAGAGAACAACAATTCTTCGATAGTTATTTAAAAGGAGCGCCTTTGCCAGAATGGTTATCAAAAGGTGTACCTGCTGTAATGAAAGGAAGAACCTGGGGTTTGAATTATTAAATTCAACATTTCTAGCACTCATTGACATTAAAAAGCCCCGAAATATCGGGGCTTTTTTTATACTTTAATTATAATTTTTTATACTTAGTTTATACGTATTGAAACCATTGTCTATTAGCATCCCAACTTTCAATTTCTTTTCCTACAGCCGATAAGAATTTAGAACCCATAGCGCCATCAACAATACGATGATCATAGCTCATGCTAATAAACATCATGTGACGCACTAATATGGCATCTCCTGAAGGTGTTTCCACTACAACAGCTCTTTTTTTAACAGCACCTAAAGCTAAGATAGCCACCTGCGGCTGATTGATAATGGGAGTACCCATAATGCTTCCAAATGAACCTACATTCGTTACAGTAAATGTACCTCCTTGGGTGTCGGTTGGTTTTAACTGACCATTTCTTGCAGCCTGTGCTAAATCATTGACTGCTTTAGATAAGCCTACAATACTTAATTGATTAGCCCCTTTAATCACAGGTACAATTAAGTTGCCAGAAGGTAGGGCAGTAGCCATACCAATATTAATATCTTTTTTTAGAATAATTTGATCGCCTTCTAAACTGCAATTAATCATTGGGAATTGCTCAAGCACTTTAGCAATAGCTTCCAAGAACATGGGTGTATAGGTGATTTTAGTTCCTTCTCTTTTTTCAAATAATTCTTTTACTTTCTCTCTCCAAACAGCCATATTAGTTACATCTACTTCTACAAAAGAAGTTACATGAGGGCTGGTATGTACACTATCCACCATATGCTTTGCAATTAACTTGCGCATACGATCCATTTCTATAATTTCAGTAGCACCCGTAACAATTACCTCATTAGGATAAGCTAGTTTAGAAGCAGTAGAGGCTGAAAAATTAGACGAATTACTTTCATAAACATCAACTGGTTTATTTAAAATGGGTCTTGAAGAAGTAGTATCACTTGAAGCAATAGGTTCATTTACAATAGCAATAGGCTGGTTAATGCCCATTTTTTTGCGGGCTATAAAATCAATGATATCTTTTTTTGTAATTCTTCCGTTACTGCCTGTTCCATTGATATATTGTAATTCATCCATGCCCACTCCTTCGTTCTGCGCAATATTTAAAACTAATGGTGAATAAAATTTAGTTTCTTGTACTGTATTAGTATTCATCTGTAAGTTATGGGGCTTAACAGATTCAATAATTTTATTTTCTTTAATCGGAATATAAGGCACTTCTTCAATAATAGCTGCTATTTTCTTTTCTATAATGGGTGCAGCTAAAGTAGTAGCAGAAACATTTGCGGTGGTACTAATTCTTGCAATAACGGTTCCAATGGGAACAACGCTATTTACTTCAAATAATATTTCAGTAATGGTTCCTTCAGTAGTGGAAGGTATTTCGCTGTCCACTTTATCAGTGGCTATATCCAATAATGTTTCATCAAGTTGTATAGTATCACCCACTTTCTTGTGCCATTTTAAAATGGTCGCCTCCATGATACTTTCACCTAACTTAGGTAAAACTAGATCCACAATTGGCATATGAGTTAATTTTAGCAAAAATAAGACTAAATCTTATTGATTATTAATAACCTAAGCAAATTTATAGCCTGATTAGCGGTTACTTCAATATTTCTAAGGCGGTCAAATCTTAGGTAGAAAACCTTAGAAACCACTTTCTCCCTATTCGCCACACCCACCCAAACCATTCCTAATGGTTTTTCGTCGGTTTGACCACTTGGGCCCATAATGCCACTAACAGAAATAGCATAATCTGTGTTCATTTTGGCTCTAACAGCCAGGGCCATTTGTTCGACTGCTTCTTTACTTACTGCACCCACGGTTTGTAAAATATGGGTAGGGACGTCCAAAAATTCAGTTTTAATACGATTATCATAGCTAATAATGCCTCCTGTATAGAACTGAGAGGAGCCTGCATTTTTTGAAAGCAAATGTCCAATATATCCTCCCGTGCAACTTTCGGCAGTGGCCACTGTTTGATTTCTTTGTTTTAATAAATTACCCACTACTATTTCCATAGTTTCATCCGCATCTGTCACTAAATAATCTTTCACTGCAAGTTTCAGTTTTTCAAATTCTGTTTGCAGTAAATTTTCTAAAGCATTTTTATCTTTACCCGTTCCTGTTAATCTTAAGCGTACCATTCCAAAATTGGGCAAGTAGGCTAGTTTTATTGAAGAGGGTAAGGCATTTTCAAAAGGGGCAATTAGTTCAGCTAAAAAGGATTCTCCTAATCCAGCCGTTAATAAAGTTTTATGTGCAATATTATCGGGATTGAAATCTTTTTGTAGAATAGGTATTACCTGATAATCGGTTAACCATTTCATTTCATGTGGTACACCTGGTAGAGAAAAATAATAAACGCCCTCTTTTTTAAATAGCATTCCAGGCGCCGTGCCTTTTTCATTAAATAAAACCTCGCAAACATCTGGCACTTCGGCTTGTTTACGATTGCGCTCAATCATTGGTTTTTTATGAATGGTCTCAAAGATATGCGTAATATGCGCTAGGCTTGGTTCATGAATAATCATCTTCCCGCCAAAATAAGCATTTAGTAAAGGCTTGGTAATATCATCAGCCGTAGGGCCTAAGCCACCTGTAATAATAATAATGGAAGATTTTTTGGAGGCAGTATCTAGTGCATCTATGATAGATTCTTTATTGTCACCCACTGCATTTCTACCAGTAACCGGAATACCTATTTTTGAAAGTGCTTGTGCAATATAAGCACTGTTTGTATCAATTACCTGCCCAATTAATAGTTCGTCACCAATGGTTATAATTGTAGCATTTATGGAATTCATTGACTCTAGTTTGTAGTTTGCAAAGTAAGTTAAAAAACAGCGGTTTTTAACTAAAATAACTGCTTAGTTTTTCCAGCATAGAGCTAGGCATACTGGCTCTTTTCCCAAGCTTAGAGTCCATAAAATAGAGCTTCACTTTTCCTATGGTTAATAATTTCCCTTCTTCGTTATATATTTCTTGATCAAATACAATTCTATGGTCAACGGGAATTTCCTTAATTTGTGTTTGTATAGTCAGCAAATCATCATATTTAGCAGGTCTTAAATACTTAATATTTAATTCCACCACAGGTAGCATAATACCCATATCCTCAATGCCTTTATAACTAATACCTAAATTCCTTAAGCTTTCAACTCGGCCTACTTCAAAATATTGTGCGTAATTACCATAATACACCACATTCATAGGATCTGCCTCCGCATACCTTACTCTAACCTGGGTCTTAAATTCGTACATAGTTTATTGTTATTGTTGACAAATTTACGAATGAATTCTGTTTTTCCACAATAAGGGGTAAATAAGCTTCGTTTTACTTGTAGAGCTTAATTTTAGGTAATTAATAAACGTTTAGTATGTTTTCATTGAGAAGTAGAATAGGAGGCCTTTGTATATTAATGATTTTTGTATTGCATGCAAGAGCTCAATATAGTCATAATGAAACCCCATTAGATCCTATATTCCAAAAAGGTATCAATGCCCTTCATCAAGGTGATACCTTGGCAGCTTTTCAATATATTCAATCTGCTTATCACTTTAAGCCTAAACAGGAGGATATTAGTTTTTATTATACTTATCTATCTCTTGTATTACAAAAGGCGCCTGCTGAAAATATAGCCTTTTACTTTTTAAGCACTACCCACAATAAAATTTTCCATTCTAGAATAAATTATTTTTTAGGGCATTATTATGTTAAAAAACAAAATACCCAAGAAGCCTTAAATGCATTTAGTAAGGTTAGTATTGAGGATTTAAATAATGAGGAGTTAATGACCATGAAATACCTTCAGGGGTATTTATATTTTAAATTGGGAAATTGGGATAAGGCCACTAGCCTTTTAAATAGCATTAGACAATTAAAAACTTCTAAGTATTATACCGACGCCAATTATTATGCCGGCTTTATAGCCCTACAAAAAAAGGATTTCCCTTTATCGCTGACTTGCTTTGAAATTGCTAGTAATAATGCAGCCTATGCTAGTTTAACCCCTTTTTACATTAGTCAAATTTATTATTTTACGGGCAATGTAGAGGAAGCCATGAGCCGTTGTGAAAAAGCTTTACAAATAGAAGGGCAGTATTATAATTTACAATTACAGCAGTTAATGGGGCATTTATTGTTTGATAAAAAACAATACCAAAAAGCTGTTCCTTATTTAGCAAAATATGTTGCAGCTCAAGAGAAAGTTGAAGTGCAAGATTTATACCAGCTTTCTTTTTGTTATTTCCAAGATCAACAATGGCTAAAAGCCATTGAAGGTTTTAAAAAGTTGGCGAATGTAGAAGATTCATTAGGTCAAAATAGCATGTATTTATTAGGTACAGCCTATTTAAAAGTAAATGATAAAAACGGAGCTAAAAATGCTTTCATGCTTTGTGCTTCAAAAAGCATTAATCTAGCTCAAAAGGAAATTTCTTTGTTTAATTATGGCAAACTTTTAGTGGAATTAAAAGAGTATAGCCTAGCCATTACAGTTTTAGATAAATTTATTGAGAACTATCCAAGCTCCTTGTATTATAATGAGTCCAAGTTATTATGGATTACAGCCTTAGCTTATAATAACAATTTTGTACAGGCATTAGCTGCCTATCAACTTATTGAAAACCCCTCACTTGAATTACTAAAAGTGTACCCAGCTATCTTAAATGGTTTAGCTTCTACCTATATTAATGACGGGGATCTTGATAAAGCCTATGCTAGTTTCATACAACTGCGCAATACACCCTACAATGCTAATTATTTATCTGTTACACATTTTTGGCTAGGAGAATTAAGTTATAAGATGGGTAAGATAGAGGAAGCCATTGGGTATATCCAAAAATTCATGGTTGACCCAGTTGATGCAGGAGAAGTAAATGCAATGAATGCTAGGTATATTCTTGGTTATTGCTTCTTGAAAAGTGGAGCTTATCAAAAAGCTTTATTACAATTCAAAGAAATTACGAATTCAAATCCTACTACTGCCACGAATCATTATCAACAAGATGCCTATGTTCGTATGGGTGATTGTCAAATGATGTTAAAGCAGTTGAACAATGCCTTAGTTACTTATCAACAAGTCATTGATCTAAGATGGACAAGTACAGACTATGCTAGTTTGCAAAAAGCCATTATTCTTGGAGGAATAGGGAAGGTGGCTGAGAAAATTAAAATGCTTATTAACTATGAATCAACCTTTCCAGCTTCCTCTTATATAAATGATGCCAGGATGGAATTGGCCGATACTTATGTTAGCAAGGAAAGATTCCAAGAAGCAATTGCGCCTTTAACTAAAATAAGTTTAGATAAAACAGCTACAGTATTTTATCCTCAAGCTTTGTATAAATTAGGTATCGTGTATTTTAATTTGGATAAAAATCAAATGGCATTGCAAAGCTTTAAAGAATTATATGCGGCCTATCCAAAATCAATAGAGAGTGAAAACGCCATTGAATACATTCGTAATATTTTTGTAGAGGATCAAACGCCTGAACTATATGTTCAGTTTATGAATGAATATGGACATCCTTTAACCAATAATGAACAAGATTCACTCATATTCAAGGCTTCCGCCATGAAATATGAACAGAAAAAATATACTGAATCAGCTACTGGGTTTACTGCATATTTACAAAAGTTTCCAAATGGTAAATATAATTTGGAAGCGAGTAACCTTATTGCAGAAATAGCCTATTCTAAACAAAACTACGACACTGCGCTACTTTACTTTTCTACTATAGCAGATCAATCTCCTAATAAATATGCTGAAAGAGCTGCCTTACTAGCTGCTAGACTAAACTATTTTAATTTTAAGAGCTACGATAAAGCAGAAAAGTATTTTACCATTCTTAGTCAAATTGCAACTCAACAAGAGAATAAAACAGAAGCCAATAAAGGCTTATTAAGATGTCAATACAAGGCTGGAAAATGGTCAGAAGCTGCTATTATAGCGCAGCAAATAGTTGACGATAAAAACAGTGCATTCGACGATGTTGAAATGGCTAATACCTGTTTATACCATCAAAAATTAATAGCAGGAGATACTGCTGCTGCTTTACAAATAGTAAACAAGGTAATTAAATCGGGATCTAGTGTTATTACAGCAGAAGCGCATTTCCAATTAGCTAATTTATATTTAGTTAAAAACAAATTAAGTCTAGCCGAAAAAACTGCCTTTGATATTATCAAAAAACAGGCATCTTATGAATACTGGGTCACTAAAACTTATATTTTATTAGGAGATATTTATTTAGCACAGAAGGATATGTTTAATGCTATGGCTACTTATAAGAGTGTGGCTGATAATGCCACCATAGAGGAACTCAAAATTGTTGCTGCACAAAAGTTAAAACTTGTAACAGAAACATCAACAATTAAATAAAACAAAGAATATGAAGCATTTTTTTAAATATAGTTTTCTCATTTTCTGCATATTCTGTTTTTTTAATACAGGGTTTACGCAAAAAAGTAGAAAAAAAGCCAAATCTACTACTAATAAAAAATTAGTAACTGCTAAGAAAAAGAAATTAACGAAAACTAATTCAAAGAAGAAAACAAAAAAAGGGGAGGCTAGAAAGAAAAATAATAGTAATTCAGATACAGTAGACCTATCTGCCTTAATTCAAAATACCAATATAGTTAGCCCAAAATTAGACACTGTTCCAGAAAAAGAAGTAAGTATTATTTCAGCTTTTAAGCCTCAATTAAAAAATATAGCTAAACTTAATTTTACTAAATCAACGCCAAGAACCGATTCTAATACAGTTTCTTTAAGCTATCAAGTTCCTACACAGAATCTTTCCTTTCAATATAGGCCTATTTCATTAGTGCCTCGCTCGTATAAAGAAGTGGAAGTTAATTTTCCTATGAATAAAACTAATTTTAAAGTAGGTTTTGGAAACTATTCACAACAGCTATTTGACCTAAGTTATCATGCAGTAGATGCTAGTAAGAACGCTCATTCCATTAATGCCAGTTTTGAATCTTCTAATGGCATGTACTACCTACAACAGTATAAACATACAAACCTTGTTTATATAGGAGATATTAAATTAAGTCCAACAAGTAGTATTCAAACAGAAGTTTTTTATCAAAACAGTCAAAGATATCGTTTTGGTTTAGTGCCTGATAATAGTAGCCTTTCTCTTTCTAAATATGCTCAACCTTTTTCACTTTTTGGAACTTCTTTTAAATGGGTAAATGATAAAACTGTCACTAATAATTCATTATTTAGTCCCATCATAACATTTGAAAGCTTTAAAGGAATGAGTGCTACCAATAACTTCTCCGTAGAGATGTTTAACCCCATGAGTTTTAATTTAAAAGGTAGTGGTAAATTGAATTTAGATATCTCTTATAGTTATAATAAATATAGCTATCCTAATTACGCCGATGCTAAAAACTCAATATTCACTATACAGCCTTCTATTGAAATTAATAAATGGAATTCAATGATTAAAGTAGGAGTGAGTCCAACATTTACCACCCAAGAATTTTCATTTTTACCTTTAATTCAGTTTAGTAAAAAATTAAACGATACCAATTATTTATTAGTAGCTAATTGGCAAACCATTTTAACCAATAATAACTATGCTAGTCTTTCCATGATCAATCCATGGCTGGCAGCGCCCACTAATTTAAAAATAACTACACAAGAAAAGAAATCACTAGATTTATTTATCAATGCTACCAAAAGGTTACAATATAGTTTTGGTCTTTCATTAAATGATTATCGCAATATTCCTTTTTTCAATAGAATCAATAATGTGGCGCCTTCTCAGTTTTTTGGATTACAATACCAGCCCGTTTTTGAATATAGAGCCATTACTTTAGAATTTGTATCTAATCTTAAGTATCAGTTTAGTGACCAGTTCTTATTAAATGGTAAAGCCAAATACATCCAGTTTAATTCTATCAAAGAAAATACAAATGCTTGGGGCATTTTACCGCTTACTTTAAGTAGTGATTTGTCCTGGTTTCCTAACAAGAAATGGTCTTTGAATGGAGAAATGCAATATTGGTCGGGGGCCTCTTTCTTAAATAATGCCGATAAGGTATACACATTAACCAATACCCTCGTTATCAATGCCTCTTTTCATTATCAGTTAACCAACCATTTGAGGGCTTGGGCTAAAGCCGAGAACTTATTAGATAAAAAATACCAACGTTGGGCAGAATATCCATCCTTAGGGGTACAATTAATTGCCGGTATCGTATATTCGTTTCATAAATAACTATGGTAAAAATTCTAGAACAATATTTTGTACAAAACAAGGAGCTAGTGCTTACCAATATTGGCAGCCTTCAACTATTCAATAAACCAGCGCAATGGGTGGGAGCTACCTTGCATGCACCCGTTACAGAAATAATTTTTGTAGAAGAGAAAAAGAAGCCAACTGCACATTTCTATCATTTTTTAGCAGAAGCTTTATCTGTGCATAATGATAAAGCAGCTATAGAATACGAAGAATTTTTAGTAAATGCTTTAGCACTACAAGGTTCAAAATTAAGCATAGGTAACTTAGGACATCTTAAAAAACTAGATGCAAGTTATATATGGGTTAGCCATTTCAATACAGCTAATTATTATAAAGACATTACCATTAGCCCAATAGAAGCAAATGAGCAAGCGAATAATAGCCTATCTATTCAATGGTATTGGATGGCCTTGATTTTAACTTTAATAGCAGCGGCTGCTATTTTATTTAAATCGCTTTAATTATGTCTGAAAATAATAAGCAATTTTCTCCTTGTCCCATTTGTAATAAAGAGGATATCTCTACCTTATTACATACCAAAGATTATTCCTTAACCGGGGAAGACTTTCAAATTATCCAATGTGCCAATTGCAGTTTAGAATATACCGATCCAGTTCCTTCCAAGGACTTAATTGCTCCTTATTATAATTTCCCTAGCTATATTTCACATACCGATTCTAAAGAAGGCTTTGTCAATAAGCTTTATCATAAAGTAAGAAATCGAACACTAATTCAAAAAACCAATTGGGTTCAGTCACTATTTACAGGCCATAAGGGCCATATTTTAGAAGTAGGTGCTGGAACAGGTGCATTTGCTAATGCCATGTCTAAAAAGGGCTGGAAACTTACTGCGTTAGAGCCTGATGCAGCAAGTAGGCAGAAGGCTTTGGAAAATTATGCCATTCAATTACTTCCCATTGAAGAACTCTATACATTAGAGCCCGCAAAATATGAAGTGATTACTTTATGGCATGTATTAGAGCATGTACATGATTTGAATGCATACATGAAGGCTTTCTATAGTTTATTGAAACCAAATGGAAGGTTAATTATAGCAGTTCCAAATTATACTAGTTACGATGCTGATTTTTATAAAAAATATTGGGCTGCTTACGATGTGCCAAGGCATTTATATCATTTTTCTCCATTATCGATGCATTATTTAGCTAAAAAACACAAAATGAGTATTGTTCAAAAATTACCTATGTGGTTTGATAGCTTTTATGTGAGTCTACTAAGTGAAAAATATAAAAAATCGGGATTCTTAGGTATGCTGCGTGCTTTTTTCGTGGGTTGTATATCCAATCTAACTGCTATACGCAATAAAGACAGAGGCAGTTCTATCATTTATGTAATAAAGAAGAACGATATAAATATCTAGGAAGATACTAAGCTAGTGCTGAAAAGAATTAATAATAGCATACTAGTGTATACGAATTTCCGCCATCACAGGCCAACATTTTCCAGTGATAAAAAAAGTTTTCTTATTCGGCTGATAGGCTATTCCATTCAGCACATATCCAGCATCAATAGTAATAGGGTCGTACTTCACTCCAGCCTGAGATAATAAATTGCTAAAATCGATGGTATTTTTAACTTGACCAGTTTGTGCATCAATAACAACCACTTCATTTCTGCCATATATATTAGCGAATACTTGCCCATTTACAAATTCTAGTTCATTAATATTACTCAAATACCCATACTGATTAAATACGCCCAAGGTTTTCTGAATAGAGAAATGTGTAGGATCTACGAAATAAATATTGCTTTCGCCGCTAGACACAATCAAGGAAGTATCGTTATGGGTTAAGCCCCAACCTTCATAAGGCCAGTATAATTCATTTATCTTCTTTAAAGTTTTAGCATCGTAAACAAATACTTTATGGCTCTTCCAAGTGAGTTGATAAATTTTATCTTCAAATAGGGTAGTGCCTTCCCCAAAATATTCTTTATCTAGTTTTACTTTACTGCCTAAGGGCTTCATATTCGTATCAAGCACATGTAAAATACTTTTCCCTTCTAAGCCTGTGCCTTCTATTAATGTATTGCCATTCCATTCTAAACCTTGTGTGTAGGAACTTGTATCGTGCGGGTATACCTTTACAAGATCATAAGACAAAGCGGTAGGTGCTGCAATAGCATTTTCTTTGTCTACTTCATTATTGTTTTGCCCTGTATTACAAGCAAGTAATGAAGTTATTGCTAAACCCAATAATATAGAAGCTTGTTTTTTCATTAATATATATTCTACCTAGAATAATTTGTATTCTACTTTTACACTATACGTTAAATCTAAAATGCATTACATCTCCATCTTTAACTATATATTCCTTTCCTTCAATTCTTAATTTACCATTTTCTCTACAAGCAGCTTCACTTTTGAATTTAATAAAATCATCAAAAGCTATTACTTCTGCTTTAATAAAACCTTTTTCAAAATCGGTATGAATAACACTTGCAGCCTGAGGGGCTTTCCAACCTCTGCCAATAGTCCAAGCACGTACTTCTTGCACACCTGCTGTGAAATAAGTTTCTAAATTTAATAATTTATAGGCCGATTGAATTAATCTGTTCAAAGCAGGTTCTGTCATTTTATATTCATCCATAAATACGGCTCTATCTGCAGAGTCTTCGAGTTCTGCAATCTGTGATTCAATATTATTACACATCACAATTACTTCCGCACCTTCTGCTTTAGCCATCTCCACCAACATGGCTGAAAACTTATTACCGGTATGCATAGAAGCTTCATCTACATTGGCAACATACATAACTGGTTTTTCAGTTAATAAGAAACTATCGGCAATAGCGAGTCTGTCTTCCTTAGATAGGTCTAAGGAACGAATACTTTTTCCTTGCTCTAAATGAATTTTACATTTTTGTAAAACCTCTAATTCTACTTTGGCCTTAGGGTCGGTTTTAGCCATTTTCTCGCAGCGTTGAATTTTTTTATCAACGCTATCTAAATCTTTTAACTGTAATTCAGTTTCAATAATTTCTTTATCGGCAATGGGGTTAATAGCCCCTTCTTCTCTTAATACATTTTCATCTTCAAAACATCTTATGACATGTATCACGGCACTTACTTCTCTAATATTGGCTAAGAATTTATTACCAAGGCCTTCACCTTTACTTGCTCCTTTTACTAAACCAGCAATGTCCACAATTTCTAATTGAGTAGGGACAATTCTGTTGGGAATAATTAAATCAGCCAATTGTTGCATTCTATTATCTGGTACATCCACTAAACCTACATTGGGTTCGATGGTACAGAATCTATAATTGCTTGCCTGCGCTTTTGCACTATTACTAACTGCATTAAATAAAGTCGATTTTCCTACATTGGGTAATCCCACAATCCCTGCCTGTAAAGCCATAATTTCTATTGTTTTAAGAGCGCAAAAATACAATTCTAAACTCAAAAATGACTATATTAGAACCATAAACAATAGATTATGGCTTTGAATATTATTTGGATGGCTTTTTTTGTGATTGCCTTTATAATTGCCCTATGTAAACTTGTTTTTTTGGGGGATACCACCGTTTTTAAGCTACTAGCCGATGGTATCTTTGATTCCGCAAAGTCCTCTGTCATAGATGTTGCTTTCCCTTTAGCAGGCACCATGGTCTTTTTCTTAGGTTTAATGAATATTGCTGAAAAAGCTGGAGCTATTCAAAAACTAGCCAAATGGATGAATCCATTCTTAAGTCGTTTATTTCCTGAAGTACCCGCTAATCATCCAGCCATGGGCCAAATGGTAATGAATTTTAGCGCCAATATGTTAGGATTAGACAATGCAGCCACACCCTTTGGTTTGAAAGCTATGGAGAGTTTACAAAGTTTAAACCCAGATAAAGAGAAGGCTACCAATGCTCAAATTATGTTTTTGGTATTACACACTAGTGGGCTTACCATTATTCCATTAACTATTATTTCTTATAGGTTGGCGGCAGGCTCACAAGATGCAGCTAGTATTTTTATACCCTGTGTTTTAGCCACCATTGGCACTACACTTGCTTCCATATTAATGGTTGGATTTTATCAAAAATTAAAATGGGATAGGGTTTTAATTAGCTGGTTAATAGGTTTAGTATTCATAATGGTGGGTATATTATTTGCAGTAAATACTTTAACCCCTGCGAATAAAGAAATTTTTTCTAAAGTAATAGGAAGTGGGTTATTGTTGGTTATTATTGTGGCAATAATTTTAGGCGGTGCGTATAAAAAAGTTTCTGTATTCGATGCCTTTATTGAAGGTGCTAAAAATGGCTTTGATGTTATTGTAAAAATTATACCTTATTTAGTAGCCATGCTAGTGGCTATTCGTGTTTTTAGAGATAGCGGTGCCATGAATTATGTTTTAAATGCTATTACTTATTTAATTCAACTTACTGGAATGAATACTGAATTTATTGGAGCCTTGCCAGTAGCCATTATGAAACCATTAAGTGGGAGTGGGGCTAGGGGAATGATGTTAGATATATTCCAAACCCAGGGGCCCGATTCTTTTGTAGGAAAATTAGCTTCCATATTTCAGGGTTCTGCAGATACTACTTTTTATATAATTGCACTTTATTTTGGTAGCGTAGGTATTAAAAAAGTAAGGTATGCTTTATGGGCAGGAATATTCGCCGATATAATAGGCGTAGTTATTGCCATACTTATTGGCTATGTATTTTTTAAGTAATACCACCAATAATTAGCGCTGAAGTATTAATCAATTGATAAATTCTTAAAAGTATCTACTACTTGCCCTGGCTCATTTTCATTATTTCTTTCCACTCTTTATCTGTGACAGGCTGCACCGATAATCGTCCTAATTTAACGAGTGCCATATTTGATAAATTGGTATTGGCCTTTACATCAGATAATTTCACAGGATGTTTTAGTTTTTCATGAGGTGCAAAGTCTACAGCTAACCAGGCTATTTCCTCTGTGGTAGGGTCTTGGTAAGCTTCTTTAACTACTTTGGCAATACCTACAATTTCCATGCCTTCATTGCTATGGTACCAAAAGGCTAGGTCACCTTTCTTCATGGATCTTAAATTATTACGGGCACCATAATTTCTGACACCATCCCAAAATGTTTTTTTGTCTTTGACAAATTGATCCCAAGAATATTTGAAGGGTTCTGATTTAATTAACCAATAGGCCATAGTAAAACTATTTTGAAAAATGTAGAAAATTAAAATTTAGAAAGTTAAAATTTTAGTAAGCTAATAAAATAAATAGGGAATTAATATCCGCTAGCGAGTACATCTGCTAAATGTAGTATTTGCACATTATTACCATTGAATTTCATGCGTCCATCTAAATGCATTAAACAACTTAAATCGGTACTAATTAAATATTCCGCATTTGTATTTATAATGTTATCTATTTTTTGGTCTGCCATAGCCACACTAATGGTATCATATTTCACTGCGAAACTTCCTCCAAAACCACAACAGGTTTCCACTTCATTCATTTCTACTAATTCTAAACCAGCCACTTTAGATAAAAGCGTTCTAGGCTCTTGTTTAATATGACATTCTCTCAAGCCCGCACAACTATCATGATAAGTGGCCTTACCTTCAAATTTCGCACCTAGGTCGGTTACATTTAATATTTTAACCAAGAATTCAGAAAGCTCAAACATTCTATTGGTTACTTTTTTAGCAGGACTTTGAAAAGCATTGTTCTCAAAAATTTTACCAAAATTATTTCTTACAAATCCAGTACAACTTGCACTAGGACTCACAATATAATCGGCACCATCAAAGTCTTGTACAAATTTGGTACATACATCTTTAGACTCACTCCAAAATCCAGCATTGAAAGCAGGTTGGCCACAACAAGTTTGTTGCTCGTTATATTTAACCTTACAACCTGCTTTTTCTAATACCTTAATAGTATTATAAGCAGCTTGAGGATACAATTGATCCATAAAACAAGGTATAAATAGCTGTACTGTCATGTATCAAAAATAAGAATACTTAGCTAATAATTAGGCTAAAATAAAAAGGCATTCTCCACATTTGGTGGAGAATGCCTTTTGAAGCTTTTGGGGAATAGATTAAGGTTGAACCTTTAATTTATTGATAAACTTATCTGCTTGAAATCCCTTATCTGTTTTAGGATACTTAGACTTGATGGTTTTATATATCTCAACGGCATCATCTGCCTTTCCATTTAATTCTAATAAAGAAGCTGCACGGTATAAGTACTCAGAAGAAATACCTTCATCTTCTGGGAAATGACCACCTGCTTTTTTATAATAATCTATAGCCTCGTCGTTCTTTTTTAAATCGGCGTAAGCGTCTCCAATAGTTCCATAAGCGATAGCTTGTACTTGCTTAGCAGAAGTAGAGAAGTCTTTTAAATATTCAATAGATTTATTGTAATCGTTCAATCGGTAATAGCTAATACCTGCATAGTATTTTGCTAAATTAGCAGCATTGGTACCACTGTATTCTTTAATTACATATAATACTCCTTTGTTAGTGCCATCTCCGTTTAATACATAGTTAGAAGAGTCTAATCCAAAATATTTTTCTGCAGTAAACATAGTATCGGCTGCCTTAGCTTCTCTTGGGTTTTGATACAATTCTGTATAGCCAAAATAAGCTAATACAACTACCACTAAAATAGTTAATGTATAGGTTAAAGCTTTCTGATTTTTCTTTACAAAATCTAAAAAAGGATGTTTTTCTTGGTGTAATTCGCTCATATATTTTTATTAAAAATTAGTCTACTATAAATGGATAAGATGAATCAATATATACATCTTTCAATAATTCACTATCATCAGGCCAAGGACTTTCTTCTGCAAATTTTACAGAAGCTTCCACTATCACTGCAATTTTATCATCAATGGCTTTTAACTCTTCTACTGTGGCAAATTTATTTTCAAGAATGGTGCTATGTACTTTCGTAATAGGATCTTGATTTTTATAATCTTCCACTTCATCCTTAGAACGATATTTTTGAGGATCCGATACAGAGTGACCTCTATAACGATAGGTTTTCATTTCTAATAAAGTAGGGCCTTCACCATCACGCGCTCTTTTCACAGCTCTCACTACACCTTCGTGCACCGCTTCAGCTGTCATGCCATCTATTTTATCAGAAGGCATTTCATAAGCATCCGCTAATTTATAAATATCAATCACATTACTTGTTCTTTCAATAGAAGTACCCATTGCATAATTATTGTTCTCGCAAATAAATACCACTGGTAATTTCCAAAGCATGGCCAAGTTGAAAACCTCATGCAACATACCTTGTCTGGCAGCACCATCTCCAAAAAAACATAAAACCACATTTTTAGAACCACGGTATTGTTCAGCAAAAGCTAAACCAGCACCTGTTCCAATTTGAGCACCTACAATGCCATGTCCTCCGAAGAAATAATGCTCCTTACTAAAAAAGTGCATACTTCCACCTTTTCCTTTTGAGCAACCTGTAGCCTTACCATATAATTCAGCCATGGCCGAATTGGGGCTCATACCTTTTGCCAAGGCTAAACCATGGTCACGGTATCCAGTAATGAAGGGGTCTTCTTGGTTGGTAGCTGTCATACAGCCAGCCGCTATGGCTTCCTGTCCGTTATAAACGTGGAAAAAACCTCTGATTTTTCCAGCCATTTTATACATCTCTTCCGATTTGGATTCAAACTGACGTATTAACTGCATGAGTTCGTACCAGTAGAGATAAGTTTCTTTAGAAAATTTTTGGGCCACAGTCCTTTAATTTTGAGCAGCAAATATACTGTTTTCTACCATAAAATAGAGCAAAAAACAGTCCTTTACGCTTCTTTTAAAAATGGGTAAGTATAGTCGGTGGGAGGGTTAAAAGTCTCTTTAATTGTCCTAGCACTTAACCAGCGATACAAATTCAACATAGATCCTGCTTTATCATTGGTTCCAGAAGCTCTGGCACCTCCAAAAGGCTGTTGTCCTACTACGGCACCTGTAGGTTTGTCGTTAATGTAGAAATTACCAGCTGCATGTCTTAGTAATTTAGTGGCTAGTTCAATGGCGGCTCTATCTTGAGCAATCACCGCTCCAGTTAATGCATATTTAGAAGTGCTATCTAATAGCTTTAAAGTTTTTTCATATTCTGCAGCAGGGTAGGTATAAATTGTAAGAACCGGCCCAAAAATTTCTTCACACATGGTGGTATATTTTGGATCAGTGGTTTCAATCACCGTAGGTTCAATAAAGTAGCCTAGTTTTTTACTATAATTTCCACCAACTAAAATTTTAGCTTTCTTGTCTTTTTTTACTTGATCAATATATTTTGAAATATTGTCAAAAGACTTTTCATCAATCACTGCATTTACAAAATTAGAAAAATTTTCTACCGTTCCCATTTTCATAGTCTTAATAGCTTTCACTAATTTTTCTTTAATAGCGGGTGCAAGGTTAGAAGGTAAATAAGCACGAGATGCAGCAGAACATTTTTGGCCTTGGTATTCAAATGCACCACGCGCAAGCGCTGTAACCACAGTATCTACATCGGCTGTTTCATGTACCATTACAAAATCTTTGCCTCCTGTCTCACCCACAATTCTTGGATAAGTTTTATACTTAGCAATATTCTCTCCAATTTGTTTCCACATATAATTAAATACACCAGTGGAACCTGTAAAATGCACACCTGCAAAATCGGGATGCGCAAAACATGTAGCACCAATGGTAGGGCCATCTATATATACAATATTAATAACACCATCTGGAAGTCCTGCTTCTTTCATAATACGCATAAATAATTGCGCAGAATATATTTGTGTATTGGCTGGTTTCCAAACAACCACATTACCGCACATTGCAGCAGAGGCTGGGAGGTTGCCACCAATCGCCGTGAAATTAAAAGGTGTAATTGCAAGTACAAAACCTTCTAGTCCGCGGTATTCCATTCTATTATGAATACCTGGTGAAGAGATAGGTTGTTGTTGATATATCTCTGATAAAAAATGAACATTGAATCTTAAAAAATCTATTAACTCACATGATGCATCTATCTCCGCTTGGTAAGCATTTTTACTTTGACCTAACATGGTAGCCGCATTCATTTCAAAACGATATTTAGTGGCTAATAAATCGGCAGCCTTTAAAAATATATGTGCTCTTGCTTCCCAATTCATATTCGACCATGCATTTCTTACTTTTAATCCTGCACTTATAGCTTGGTCTACCTGTTTTTTATTACCCATATGAAAATAACCCAGTGTATGTTTTATTTCATGAGGAGGATGAATAGCATGTTTTATATCGGTTCTAATTTCTTTGCCACCAATAATCATGGGAATATCCAAAGGTTTTTTCTTTAGCATTGCGATAGCTTCTTTTAAAGCCAACTTTTCTTTAGAACCTGGAGCATAACTTAATACAGGTTCATTGACTGGAACGGGATAATTAAATGTGCCGAATTGCATAATTATAGTATTAGGCTTCAAAAATAAGCATAAAATGAACATCTGTTAGGAAGTTCTCTTATTTGAGTAAACTTTGACTAAATTTGTATGCTTTCTAAACAATCAAACTTTAATTCTATTCAATGCAATATATCTTAGTAGATATCGCAGATAGGGAACATTTTTACCCTTTTACACTAACGAACTCTTTGGCTAGTTGTAGGGTAGGAATATTTAGTTTTAAAGAAAGGTGGGAGCAATACACAGATGATACTTGCGGAGTATATACAGCTCCTTATTTACAAGCTCTATACGAGGACAGTGCATTTTTAAAAAATGAGGAGGTTTTATATTTCATTAATGTGGCCTGCATTCCCTCGGAAAAATTAATGGAGGCAATTAAGGCTTTAAATGAAGGGGAAAAGTTAATGACTGCTGGAGGTAAATGGATAGCCACTAAAACCAAGGAAAGACAAATCTCCAAAATTCTCATGGCGGAGAAGCCGCCTATTGTAATAGAGGAAGTTTCCTTTGTATTAAATCAATTACAGCTTCTTTCTATCCATGCCAAACTCATTGAAAGAGACTTCAAATGGGTAGCTAGTCAAAGAAAGTCTGAGCCTATTGACCCCTCTAATAATGTCATCAATAAAGACCAAATTTTTATAGAGAAAGGAGCGACTGTTTTATGTTCTAATTTAAATGCAAGTGAAGGCTTTATATATATTGGAAATGAGTCAATTATAATGGAAGGCTCTTCTATTAGAGGATCCTTTGTTTTAGGCAAAAAGGGGGTGGTGAAGATGAATACAAGCATATATGGAACCACTACTGTTGGCCCTTATTGTTTGGCGGGGGGTGAAATTAAGAACTCTATTTTAATGGGCTATTCCAACAAAGGACATGAGGGTTATTTAGGAGATAGTATTATTGGTCATTGGTGCAATTTGGGTGCTGGTACTTGTAATAGTAATATTAAGAATACAGCAGGTGAAATTCAAATGTGGAATGAATTCAAGGGGGAATGGGAAAATGTAGGCCAAAAGATGGGTATGCTAGTGGGCGATTATAGCCGTTTTGCAATTCAATCAAGTATTAATACAGGGTCTTACATTGGCGTATCTGCCAATATTTTTGGGAATGGCCTTCTACCTAAGCATATACCTAATTTCACTTGGGGCATTATTCCAGGCTATCAATTGGATAAAGCCATAGAAGATATCCATAATTGGAAAAAAATAAAAGGATTTTCTATTACCGAGGCCGAAAAGCAGGTTTTGAAGCAGTTATATCAACTAAATCATCACTGATTAGGACTGATTTTTATTACCTTTGCAGCGCTAATCAATAGCCCTTAAAACTTCCTATATAAACTATGAGAAAACAAATAGCAGCAGCCAATTGGAAAATGAACCTATCTCTTGCTCAAGCAGAGACCTTATTAAACGAACTAGTTGCAAGTGCTCATACATTAGGGGCAGATCAGGAAGCTGTTTTTGCAGTGCCTGCCATTTATATTCCTTTAGCTTTAGCAAAGCTTGCTAATAAACCGAATGTTTACGTAGCCGCTCAAAATTGTCATCAAAAAGAATCGGGTGCTTATACTGGTGAAGTTTCAGCTTCTATGTTAAAATCTATAGGCGTGAAGCATATTATTGTAGGACACTCTGAGCGCCGCGAATATTTTGCAGAATATGACGCCTTATTAGCAGAAAAAGTAAATGCAATTTTAGCTATTGGTAGTACACCTATATTTTGTTGCGGTGAACCATTGTCTATTAGAGAAGCAGATACACAAAATGCATTTGTAGAAGCGCAATTAAAAAATTCATTATTTCATTTATCAGCTGAGGCTATTGTAAAAGTGGTCATTGCCTATGAACCTATTTGGGCCATTGGTACAGGTAAAACTGCATCTAGTGCACAGGCGCAAGAGATACATGCTTATATAAGATCTTGTTTTACTGCAAAATATGGCGAAGCTGTAGCGAATCAAATTTCTATATTATATGGAGGAAGTGTAAAAGCTTCTAATGCAAAAGAAATATTCTCTCAACCAGATGTGGATGGCGGACTAGTAGGTGGCGCTTCTTTAGTAGCTACTGAATTCACCGCTATTATAAACGCACTCTCTTAATTAAAAGACTAGTTACAACTACATGAAGAATATTAGAAATTTTTGTATCATCGCACACATTGATCACGGTAAAAGTACCTTGGCAGATCGTTTATTAGAACATACTAAAACGATTACTGAGCGTGAAATGATGAATCAGGTTTTGGATGATATGGATTTAGAGCGTGAGAAAGGTATTACCATTAAGAGTCACGCTATTCAAATTAATTATGTACACAATGGCGTTACTTATAATTATAATTTAATTGACACACCAGGTCACGTTGACTTTAGTTATGAAGTGAGTAGAGCCTTGGCAGCTTGCGAAGGCGCTTTATTATTAGTAGATGCCTCTCAAGGTATACAAGCACAAACTATTAGCAACTTATATTTAGCATTGGAAAATAATTTAGAGATTATTCCAGTGATTAATAAGATTGATATGGATGGTGCCAAAATTCCAGAAGTAACCGATCAAATTATTGAATTAATAGGATGTAAACAAGAAGATATTTTACTAGCCAGTGGTCGTTCAGGTATTGGTATTGAAGAAATTTTACAAGCTATTGCAGAACGAATACCCGCTCCAGTAGGTGATCCGGAAGCACCACTACAAGCATTAATATTTGATAGTGTGTTTAATAGTTTTCGTGGTATTATTGTTTACTACCGTATTATGAATGGGGTATTAAAGAAGAATGATAAAATTCGTTTTGTGGCTTCCGGTAGAGATTATAATGCAGATGAAGTAGGCGTATTAAAATTAGCCATGACACCGAAGGCTGAAGTGAGAGCAGGAGATGTGGGCTATATTATTACCGGCATAAAAGTGGCTAAAGAAGTTAAAGTAGGAGATACTATTACCTTGGCGAATAACCCAGGTGAAATGATCAATGGTTTTGAAGAAGTGAAACCCATGGTTTTTGCAGGAATTTATCCGGTGAACACCGATGAGTTTGAAGAGTTAAGAGATTGTATGGAAAAATTACAATTGAACGACGCCTCTTTAACTTTTGAATTAGAAACTTCTCAAGCATTAGGCTTTGGATTTCGATGTGGATTTCTAGGTCTCCTACATATGGAAATTATCCAGGAGCGTTTAGAAAGAGAATTCGACCAAACAGTAATTACCACCGTTCCCAACGTAAGTTTTATAGCTTATACGACAAGAGGTGAAAAAATTATCGTGAATAACCCTTCTGAAATGCCCGATCCTGTAAAAATTGAGCATATTGAAGAGCCTTATATTCGTGCACAAATTATTACTTCTCCCGATTATATTGGAAATATTATTACCCTTTGTTTAAGCAAGCGTGGAATTTTATTGAATCAAAGTTATTTGACCCCTACAAGAGTTGAATTAATTTTTGAAATGCCGATGACGGAAATTGTATTTGATTTTTATGATAAATTAAAGAGTCAAACAAGAGGCTACGCTTCATTTGACTATTCTCAAATAGGATTTAGAGACGCCGATATTGTTAAAATGGATATTTTATTAAATGCTGAAAAAGTAGATGCTCTAAGTGCTTTAATTCATAGAGGCAAGGCCTCCGATTTTGGTCGTAGACTTTGTGAAAAATTAAAAGAGCTATTAACCAAACAACAATTTCAAATTGCTATACAAGCGGCTATTGGTGCTAAAGTAGTAGCTAGAGAAAATATATCTGCCATGCGTAAGGATGTTACCGCTAAATGTTATGGTGGTGATATTAGCCGTAAGCGTAAATTATTAGAGAAGCAAAAAGAAGGTAAAAAGAGAATGCGTCAAATAGGTAATGTGGAAATTCCACAAGAAGCTTTCTTAGCGGTACTTAAATTAGACTAGTACATAAATAAATAAGTAAGTAGATATATTAGTTTAAATATAATATACTTTGAAAAATTATTAAAGCTCTTAGATTATTCTAGGAGCTTTTTTTATTCTAAAGCTGCGGCAAATTCTAGTAAGTGATTGAATCTGAAATCTATTAAAGCATTAGGGTAGGCTGTTTCTGGATGCGTAGTGGCTAAAAACACTGTATGCAGTCCTGCATTTCTTCCAAATTCCATATCACTGGTTCTGTTACCTACCATGATGGACTTTGCAAAATCAATACTTGGAAATTTTTCCTTGGCTTGTAATGCCATACCTGGCTGTGGTTTTCTATTAATAGAATTGTTATCTAAATCGGTACAGTAAAATATATGATCTATTCTTCCACCTAGTTTTACAATTTCATTCACCATATTATGGTGAATGTTTTGTAAAGATTCTTCCGTCATAATGCCTCTGCCCACACCTTTCTGATTGGTGGTAATAACAATGGTTTTGAATTTTGCTGCTAAAAGGGGTAGGGCCTTGATACTTTCATCGTAAAACTTAAATTCTTCCCAAGCTTTTACGTAGTCATTGTTTCTTTCGAAATTAATGACACCATCTCTATCTAAAAATAAAGTCCAGCTATTGTCTATGGCGTTAAGGTCAAACATTTGTTATATATATTCTACTTTAGAATTATCCAGCTTTAAAATTATCCGAAGATATTTTTCTCCACTAGTTCACAAATTATATGGCCTAGTAAAATGTGGCTCTCTTGAATACGAGGTGTATCGGTAGAAGGTACATTAATTAAATAATCACTTAGTTCTTTCATTTTACCACCTTCAGCACCTGTAAAACCTAACGTTACCACTTTTAATTCTTTAGATTTTTCAAAAGCCTTCACAATATTGCCTGAATTACCTGAAGTGCTTAAACCAATTAATACATCGCCTGGTTTTGCTAACCCTTCTAGTAGTCTTGAATAAATAACATCATAACTATAATCGTTGGCTACTGCCGTTAAATAGGAGGTATTGCAATGAAGGGCTTCAGAAGGTAAAGCTTTACGGTCTTTGTAAAAACGACCAGAAAATTCAGCAGCTAAATGTTGCGCATCTGCAGCACTTCCTCCGTTACCTGCAAAATAAACACTGTTACCATTTTGAAAGGCATGAGTAATAACAGCAATTACTTTTTCGAGCGTAACGGCTAATTCTCCCTTTTCTATAATGTCTTGCTTCACTTGAATAGAAGCATTGATAATACTGTTAATTTTTGTTTGCATATAATTAATTCTACTGTATTTATTAATCTAATTATCGGTCTATTTATTTCCAATAATAGCTGTGGTTAAATGCTCCCAACTAAATTTCTTTTTCTCTTCACAAAGATGCTTTAAAAAATGGGTTTCTCCTAATTCGTATAGCTTCATTATACCTGCAGCAATTGAGTCTGCATTGGGTTCTGTCACAATACCCACTTTCATATGAGGCAATAAATCTGCAAGGCCTCCCACATTAG
>Ga0194037_1000341_pt1 | contig 36659 bp, 34 predicted proteins | sample JunL306m_MetaG_FD_148653 | JGI IMG/M metagenome (GOLD analysis project Ga0194037, IMG submission 148653) | Anoxic zone freshwater microbial communities from boreal shield lake in IISD Experimental Lakes Area, Ontario, Canada - Jun2016-L304-6m | ecosystem: Environmental > Aquatic > Freshwater >... | reverse complement strand
GACCTGATAGGCAAGTATGTCAAAGGGCAGGGAGGTACGTATCAGAAACTCTACAGTGATTATCAGTTATCACTGTTCTAAAAGAGGAAATCTTCAATACCCCGCTGCTTGCGGCGGGGATCTTTATTAAGAATTGTAAACTAAAAATTCAATGCATTAATTTTTTGGTTTCTTTATTTCATCTAAAGCATACAATATCGAAGTTAAAATGGTAATAAAGAAAAACAAACTACCAAGCACAGGAATCAATGTAATAACAACATAAAGCGCCTTATTTTTATTGGTTTTTTCCGCAACTTTATAAGTGAATATTGCATATAAACACTGAACAAGAATCATCGGAATCAACTGGATTAATGGATTTGGAGTTTCACTTCCTGCAGGTGGGGCAAAAAGTAATGTAGAAAGAAAGATACTGTTCATTTTTTTAGTTATTTAGTTAACAAATCAATCCAAAGGGCTTGTCTAATTATTTTGGCTACTGACAACCTAAACAATTGTTGACTAACAAATTGAAGTTTAAGAAAAAAAATGGAGTGAAAAAATGCGTGTGAATTAAATCTTGTACACTCCAGAACGAATCAGCTTGCAATTTTCATGCAGCTTTGTCATGATTTTTGCTGAGGAGAACGCAAATATCCCGCCAAAGCTGATTAAGGTAAGCTGATCCATTCTTTCGCTGGTGAAATTATTGCAGAAGGTTCGAGTACAAACCCTCTGCCTGTGAAATCTCGTTATGTTATCCTATTATTACTTTTCTACTACTGTATTTGAGTTATCCTGACATTGGTAGGAAGAGTTATCATACCACACTGTTCACGCATTCAGTCACAGCTTACATTTCACTTCGTTCCATTTTGAGGCAAAAGCAGCGCCTTCATGCTTCACAGATGTGATTTTATTGGCATGTCCTATCTGTTCATTTGGCATCTGGACACAGGGTATCGGCAAGCATTGGCTATGGTAGGCCACCGCATTTCTGGAGTCAGGGGAAAAGCAAAAGAAGAGAATTGCTGAGATGAAGTATCATTGTGGGGAGGTGTGCGTGCTTGTTCGCTTCACTATGTTACTCTTACATTGCCCACCCACCCAAAAGGAAAACCTTGCTTTTCGCACATTGAAGAGTGCTCAAATCTGCGGTTTCCCTCTCCACTTAATGTGGGATATAAATTTATTGTAGCTTCAATAGGAACTATCGTTGCTGCACTGATAAATAAATTTTGAGATATCTAACCCATGAGATATCATAAACCTTGAAAGGTTTCAAGTTTGTATGCTATTATAGTATCAATAACCTCGGTTTAATAGTTTGTTCTTAAAAATCCTTGTTGCTAATTTCCATCATTGTATAATTACATCGAAAATAGTGATGTTTATAAGTATAAATTTAACAACAAGATAAAAGGTATTCAATTGTTCTGATTAATAGTTGGTTATGGGAAAAGTGATGCCTTATAGGGGAGTATGGCCGCAGTTGCATGAAACGGTTTTTATGACTGATGGTGCATTTGTTATTGGTGATGTACATATCGGTGCTCATTCGAGTATCTGGTTCAATGCAGTGATTCGGGGTGATGTCTGTCCGATTCGTATTGGAGAAAAAACCAGCGTTCAGGATAATGTAACCCTTCATGTTACGCATGATACAGGTCCACTGAACATAGGAAACTGTGTGACTATTGGTCATGGTGCTGTACTTCATGCTTGCTCAGTCAAGGACTATGTACTGATTGGTATGGGTGCGGTTCTCCTTGATGACAGTGTTATTGAGCCTTGGTCGATAGTTGCAGCGGGTTCGTTGGTAAGGCAGGGTTTTACAGTGCCTTCTGGCATGCTGGTTGCAGGGGTTCCCGCAAAGGTTATGAGACCGATAACTGATGCTGAGAAGCGCAATATTGAGGAGTCACCGGAAAATTATATCCGTTATTCGCAAAATTATAGGGAAATCACGAAATAATATTTAATAGTAAAAAGGATAGGGATGCTTTTTTTGTTGCTGCAGTCACTATTAAACTTTTTCAGCGGTGTTCTTCTCTGATTTCGCTAAATTGATTGCAAGATAGGTGTTTGTGCCTGGCTGGTATGTGCGTGTTCCTGTTACCGGCGCGGAAATTTTTTATTAACTATTATATACTGAAATACTTTGGCTTTTATGATGCAAAACGATGTTGTTGTTGTGGGCGGGGGAATCAGTGGCCTCAGCCTTGCTTATTATTGCGTGAAAGCCGGCCTGAAAACCACGCTACTCGAAAAAAACGATTCTACCGGGGGTTCTTTTGCTTCTCCTCAGTACAGTGCAAATGGAAAGAAATTCTGGTTGGAACTTGGTGCTCATACCTGCTACAGTTCTTATCAGAATTTGCTTGATATTGTTGAGGAATGCGGTTTGACAAAATCAATCATTCCCCGTGCGAAAGTGCCTTTTACCCTCTTTGTTGATGACAAAATTAAATCGATTGTCTCCCAGCTCAATATTTTGGAACTGCTTGTTTCTGCGCCAAACCTTTTCAAACTAAAAAAAACCGGTCAGAGCGTGAAGTCCTATTATTCAAAAATTCTGGGTGAAAATAACTACAGAGAGGTAATCAGCCACTTTTTTAACGCGGTACCTTCCCAGCAAACAGATGATTTTCCGGCTGATATGATGTTCAAAAGCAGGGTTAAAAGAAAGAATGTACTGAAAAACTATACTTTCAAAAATGGTCTCCAGAGTGTAGCTAAAGGGATTTCCGCCAGCAACGGGTTGAACATTTTTACGAGCCGTGAGGTCAGATCGCTTCAGTATGAAGATGGTCTCTATATCATTAGAACAAGTGATGGTGGAACAATATATTCAGCAAAGACGCTGGTTTTAGCAACCCCATCATCGGTAGCGTCAACACTTCTTCGGGATATTAATCCCAATATAGCCAATCATCTCGGTCAACTCCAGGCAGCGGAAGTTGATTCTGTTGGCGTCATTGTTCCAAAGTCAAATATTTCTATGAAACCGGTTGCGGCTCTTATTTCGCCAAACGATGTGTTTTTTTCGGTTGTTTCGCGTGATACGGTTCCTGACGACAATTATCGCGGTTTTACTTTCCATTTTCGGCCAGGGCTGGATGATAAGGCAAAAAAAACTCGGATCAGTGAGGTGTTGGGCATCAGTTTTTCGAAAATTGAACATACAATCTCAAAAATCAACACAGTACCGACATTGCGTTTGGGGCATTACCAATGGCTGGAACATCTTGATGCTATGCTTGCGGGAAGAAAAAGCCTGCTTTTGACCGGTAATTATTTTGGCGGTATGGCTATTGAGGATTGCGTGAGCCGTTCTCGAAGTGAATTTGATAGGCTGAAGGTTTAGGCGATTAGAACGTCAGGGTTATCCGGTTTGGGAATAGTGATATGCCTATAAATACAATAGCGGAATTCTTGAGATCTCTTCATGGCGATAATCTGATCCCTGCGGTGATTCTCTTGTTTGCTGTTTTTTTTTATTTGGGAGCGAATTCTTTGTTTCGCAAAGTCATTGCCGGTATTCGTTTTTCACTTCAAGGAATAAGCATTCCCTATGAGCTTCTTGCTTTGCCATTCAGATTACTGATTACTCTGGTTGGTATTACTGCACTTCTTTACTCTGTATCGCTTCCATTAGAGTTTCGTGACATCCTCAAGCATATACTTCTCATTATAGCCATTATAGGGGTATCATGGTTTATGATACGCCTTTTTATGATTTTTGAGCTGTTTATTATACAGTACTATGCGTCAAAAGTAAAGGAAAATGAGGCGGCAAGAAAAATTACAACCCATATCACTCTTGTACGCAAGATACTGAACGTGTTGATTGTGCTCATTACGGTTTCTGGAGTTTTGATGACCTTTGATACTGTTCGTCAAGTTGGACTGAGTATTCTGGCTTCAGCTGGCATTGCTGGCATCATGCTCGGTTTTGCTGCTCAGAAAAGCCTATCAACTCTTGTGGCAGGAATCCAGATCGCCATAACACAACCAATCAGTATTGATGATCATGTTGTTGTTGAAAACGAGTCGGGGAGAATAGAGGAGATTACCCTTACTTATGTTGTCGTGCAGCTTTGGGACCAGCGGCGTCTGATTGTGCCCATTTCTTGGTTCATTGATCGTCCATTTCAAAACTGGACTCGCACCTCATCTGAGCTTCTGGGTACTGTTTTTCTTTATCTGGATTATTTCATTCTTCCTGAAGCGCTTCGGCAGGAATTGGAGCGTATTGTTGCTTTAACGCCACTCTGGGATAGGAGGGTCGTAAAGTTAGATGTGACCAATACCACGGATAAAGCTGTTGAAATGCGAGCACTCGTTAGTGCGGCGAATTCTTCTGATCTCTGGGAATTGCGGTGTCTGGTACGCGAACGACTTCTCGATTTCCTTCGAATTAACTTTCCTGACGCATTACCTAAAGTAAGAATGGATGAGGATAAAACCACCTCTACTGATAGTGTATAACATAATGCATTATCTGCTTTCTCTGAAAATATTTCGGATATTTTCCCTGTAACGTTCAAGCCGTTCTTTAATTTCCTCCAGATAATCGCCACCGAGCTTTTCAATCAGGGCATTGGCGATGACCGGTGCAACCACCGCTTCAGCCACAACTCCAGCTGCTGGGACAGCACATGTATCGCTTCGCTCAAATCGTGAAAGTGTTGGTTGAAGGGTTTCAAGGTCAAAAGAGTGCAGGGGAGTAACTAATGAGGAGATCGGCTTCATGGCTGCCCTAAGGTGAATGATCTGTCCGCTTGACATACTCCCTTCGATGCCTCCCGACTTGTTGGTTTTTCTTTGCACACCATCTTGCACTGAAAGGTGAAATTCATCATGCACTTGTGAACCAGGTTTTTGTGCGTTTTCGAATGCTGTTCCTATCTCAACTCCTTTGATTGCCTGAATTGAGATAATTGCAGTGGCAAGTGCGGCATCAAGCCTTCTGTCGTGCTGCACATAGCTTCCGAATCCTAAAGGGACTCCTGTTATGAAAATTTCGATGATTCCTCCAAGAGTATCCCCCTGATTTTTTGCAGCATCAATGGCCAAAAGAGCTTCCGCTTCGGTTTTTTTATCAATCATGCGTACGGCTGAGAGGTCGGCTTTTTGTGCGACTGCTTCAGCTCCTTTTTCGAGAAGCTGTGCGAGTTGCAGATTGACCGAAGGTTCAATTGCTGATCCGATAGCTGAAATGTAACTACCTATTTCAATACCCAGCTCTTTCAGAAACATTCGAGACAGGGTGCCGGCGGCAACCCTTGCAGCAGTTTCGCGTGCTGAGGAACGCTCAATTACTGGTCGGATATCATCAAACCCGTATTTGATTCTTCCTGAAAGATCAGCATGACCTGGTCTTGGAATAGTAATTTTATCAATTTCTTCATTTGGTGTTTCAAATTGCGCCATTGCAGCTGTCCAGTTTTTCCAATCGCGGTTATTGATGACTAATGTGACCGGAGAACCGATGGTTTTGCCGAAACGGATGCCGGATAGTACTTCAGCTTTGTCGGTTTCGATTTTCATGCGGTCTCCCCGCCCATATCCCTGCTGTCGGCGCTGCAGCTGGGCGTTGATGTTTTCTGGAATTATTGTTACTCCTGCAGGTAATCCATCGACGATTGCTGATAATGCAGGGCCGTGTGATTCACCTGATGTCAAGTATCTTATCATAGTTTTAAGCAGTAAAATGCCCGGCTGTTTTGTTATTGTACAGCCGGGCTTTTTGAATCAGATATTTCCTTTTCAGAAAGGGTTATCGAAGTTTTTTTGCAGCTTCTTTTGCATAGTAGGTAAAGATAAGATCGGCGCCAGCACGTTTCATGCAAAGCAATGATTCCATCATGACGCGCTCTTCGTTAATCCATCCACGCAGGGCAGCTGCTTTCACCATGGAGTATTCGCCTGAGACGTGATAGATGGCCACTGGAACATCAAAGCGTTCTTTGGTACGGTATACGATATCAAGATAGGCTAAGCCGGGTTTAACCATGACAATGTCGGCACCTTCCATGATGTCGAGTTCGATTTCTTTCATGGCTTCATCGGTATTGCCGGGGTTCATCTGGTAGGTAGTTTTGTCGCCGAATTGCGGTGCTGAGTGAAGTGCATCACGGAATGGCCCGTAGAAGCTTGATGCGTACTTGGCCGCATAAGAGAGAATACCTATATCTGAGAAGCCCGCGTCGTCAAGTGATTCACGGATGGCGCCGATACGACCGTCCATCATGTCGCTTGGTGATACAAAATCGGCACCAGCGTTGGCATGTGAAACTGCCATTTTACAAAGTACCTCAACTGTTTCGTCATTGAGTATGATGCCGTCTTTTACCAGACCGTCATGGCCGAAAGGAGTGAACGGATCAAGTGCTACATCGGTCATGATGCATAGATCAGGAACTTTTGCTTTGATGGCGCGGAGAGCTTCCTGAATTATACCTTTTTCATTGTATGATTCACTGCCATCTTCAGTTTTCTGTTCTGGAATACCAAAAAGATCAATGGATTGGATTCCGAGGTCCCAGAGTTCCTGGCACTCTTTCACTGCATTATCGATGGAGTAACGGAAGCTGCCGGGCATTGAAGATACTTCTTCAATAACATTATTTCCAGGGCAGACAAAGAGCGGATAGACAAGATCGTTGACTGTCAGATTTTTTTCCTGCACAAGGTTTCTGATTGCGGCAGATTTGCGCAGTCTTCTGGGGCGGTGGACAATATTAAGTAAATCAATCTGGCTCATGGATGAAGGAAAATTATGGTTTTAAAAAGCTAAAAGTACGAAAATCCGTGAACATCGCGAAGTTCTGCACCGCAAAATCGTTACAGAAAAGAATCATCACGATGCTGTTGCGATAACTGAGCCGATCATGTCCTTGACATTTTGTGTCGTTAGCATATATATCAGGTGCTTGTTAGAATTGCTTTATTAGCTCATGCAATTACAAGTGTTAATCCTTAGTTTTAAAATACTTGATACATTACGACTGTAATGTTTTTTATCAAAATCAATACTTGCTGGAGCAAAAAGTTTCTCTTGTCTCTACTCGCGGTGTTCGGCACAGAATAAGCTTTCATTTGGGTTGTCTATGCCAACGTACTTTTTTGCTTATTGCTATTTTATGAAGCACTTCAAAAAAAGGAGAATAAGCATAGTTGTTCTCATGCAGATACTAATAATATTATATTGTTTTTTTTATAAAACTTTAATAGTGAACCCAATATAGCATGACTTCTGAGCTTCAACTTGCTTTAGAAATGGCTGAGCAGGCCGGCCGGTTAACCCTCGGTTATTTTTCCCGTAAGTCTTTGCAGGTGTTTACAAAAAGAGATGCATCTCCAGTTACCGAAGCGGATCGTAAAGCTGAAGAACTTATAAGGGGATTCATTGCGTCAAAGTATCCTGCTGATGGAGTCCTTGGTGAGGAGTTTGACGAGCGTCCTTCATCAAACAATCGGCGCTGGATCATTGATCCGATAGATGGTACTAAAGCATTTATTCATGGAGTTCCGCTTTATGGAGTTATGATTGCTCTTGAGGTTAATGGATCTATTCAGTTGGGTGTTGTTCATTTTCCTGTACTGAATGAAATGTATTATGCCGAACGGGGATGCGGTGCATTACTCAATGGATCGAAAATATCAGTTTCTTCAATTGCTGAACGTGGTGATGCAACTGTCGTTTTTACCGAAAAGGAGTACTTGCTTGATCAGACTTGCCTGCATCCTGTGGATGAGCTTCGTTTAGAGGCCGGGCTGGTGCGGGGTTGGGGTGATTGCTACGGTCATATGCTTGTTGCGTCCGGTCGGGCAGAAGTAGCTGTAGATAAAATCATGAGCCCGTGGGATTGTGCGGCTTTAATTCCATTGGTTATCGAAGCAGGCGGACTCTGTTTTGATTATCGTGGAGAAACAACAATTTACGGTAAAGGGCTTGTCAGTGCTAACTATGCCATTGGTAAGTTGTTGCTTGTTGATATTGCAAATCAAGTATAAAGCCGTTCGCGATGACAATAGTTCTGCTTATTGCTGTAGTCATATTGTTGCTTGTGGTTCTTGTATTGTTGCTGACTGGTTGGCCGGGGAGGGAGCTCAAGGAAATCGAACAGATTGGTAGAGAGCTTCGTAGAGATCTTGCCCAAAACCGGGCTGATTACTTACAGTTTCTGCATACCATGCGTATTGAGTTGGAGAATTCGTTAAGTGAGGCAATTGAACAGCAGCTTGATTCATTCAAAGCACAGCAATCGAGGTTTCCTGTCCGTCGACAAAAGTCATCATCTGGTCCGCCGGAAATACTTTCAGATTCTTCTTTACGGAGTGTAATTGGGAATGCTGATGAACTGCCCAAGGGAAAACAAAGCCAATATATTGGATCAGGTATTGTTTCTGATGCTGGGGCAGAAGAGTGCCAACTTTCGCTTTTTTCAGAAAACGTGATCTGTCCGGAACCTGAAAAACTTACCGTGATTCAGATATCGGCGGAGGATGATCTTCCAGATATTGATGATTTGTAAAATAAGTATAGTACTGATTGTTATTGCAGTGCATCGGCAATTGCTTTTGCAAATCCTGGCGCATCAAATGATTTCGGGATCACATCGACCTTCAGACCGATTTTTTTTAGAGCTGATGCAGTTGTGGTGCCAATGGCGGCAATGAGAATGTCTGGGGGCAGGGAAGTTGATCGCAATGCCTCAAAAAAATTGACAGCTGTAGATGGGCTGGTAAATGAAAGGCACGAAAGTTCTCCACGATCAAGTAACTCTTTTACTTTAGCGGTATCTTCAAGAGATGGAGGCAGGTTTTCGTAAACAGTCAGCTCAACGCAGATTCCTCCTCTTTTTCCGATTACATCAGGAATAGTTCCCAGTGAAAGGCTGCCCCTGACAAAGAGAAAAGTTTTACCCGTTATAGCTTCGCTACCGATTTCCTCCATAAGAGTTATTGCATCGGCAATTTTCGGTATTGGTTCAGTTTTTATGCCATGCTCAGCAAGATCACTGGAGGTTGTTTTTCCAACAGCCCACACTTTTATGTTTTGAAGATTTTTCAGTTCGTCCGGGCTTTCCTTTAAAAGTGGCGCCATAAAAAAACTGACACTATTGGGGCTCGTGAAAAAAACCCCGTCAAATCTGGTGAGATCGGGTATTTTCCAACCCGCAACAGGCCTGATCTCAATTGTCGGAAAGACAAATGAATTCAGGCCATACTTTTCCAGTTCTTTGACAAATGATGCTGCCTGTTGTTTTGGACGAGTAACAAGAACAGTTTTCATCAGCGGGTTTTGCGAATTTCAGACAGAATAGCGTCGGCACCTTGCTTCAACAGTTCTTCTGCAAGTGCAATACCAACTTCTTCTGCTTGATCAGGGGAGGATAGACCTGTTTTTGTGATCTCGTTGTGCAATCCAATTTTTCCGTCAACCGACCCGACATAAGCCAGTAATTTCAGTGTTCCATTTTTGAACGATCCATAGGCACCGATAGGAATCTGGCAACCGCCTTGGAGATGACGCAACAATGCCCGTTCAGCCTTACAGCAGTATTCAGTATTTGAGTGATTGAGAATGCGCACAATCTCTCTTGTCTGCTCATCGTCAACACGGGTTTCAATACCGAGAGCACCCTGCCCTACAGCTGGAAGCATAACTTCGTGAGGAAGAATTTCTGAAATACGGTCGCTGAAGTTCAGACGATAAACACCTGCATAGGCAAGCATCATGGCATCGAATTCGCCTTCATCAAACTTTTTGAAACGGGTATTAAGATTACCCCTGATATCGCGGATTTCAAGATCAGGGCGCATACTCAGGAGCTGTGACATTCGGCGCAGGCTGCTTGTTGCTACTTTTGCATTCTGGGGAAGATCTTTCAGTTTAGTATTGTTTTTTGAAATAATAACATCCCTTGTGTCTTCGCGTTCCGTGAATGATGTGATGATAAGTCCTTCAGGAGTACCTGTAGGAACGTCCTTCAAACTGTGAACGGCAAGATCAATTTCTTTGGCAATCAGATGTTTTTCGATGTCTTTGGTAAAGAGACCCATATCACCAATTTTGGAGAGCGGGGAGTCAAGAAGTACATCACCTGTTGTTTTAACCAGTTTTAGAGTAATATCTAGTTCAGGAAAATGCCTCGAAAGTTCCGTTTTAGTGAATTCTGCCTGCCACAAAGCTAAAGGGCTGGATCTGGTACCGATGATAAGCTGTTTTTTCAAAGCAATTACGTATTTTTATTTAATGTGACTGATTTGGTTCTTCTAGATCGAAAACGTTTCTTACAAGATCAACTCTACTTATTAGTGAGTCTGTTTTGTCTATCGGTTCTTTTAGCATCTTAATAGGGTAATGCAGTATTTTTTTCAGAATCCGATCAGTTAGGTGATCCATTCTATGGAGTTCTTCTTCGCTAACTTTATAACGGTATCGCTCAAGCTCTTTTTCCTTTATTTCTATGAATTTCGATTGAAGATCAACAATTGTAGGTCTGACTTTCAATGTGTTGACCCATTGTCCGAAAGCTACAAGTTCCTCTTCAATGATAGCGTTAACTTTTGGTAATTCACGGCTTCGTTTTTCCAGGTTCTTATCAATGATATGTTTGAGAGCATCAATATCCTTGAGAAACATATTCTGAAGCTTCGATATGTCCGGATCAACGTTTCTCGGCAGTCCAAGATCAAGAATAATAACTGGCTTCAGCTTGCGTTTGATCATGCTTTGGTGCATTTCAGCTTCCGTAAGAATGTATTCCTTACTACTTACTGCTGTAATGATGATATCGAACTCGTGAAGATGCTCTTTGTATGATTCATAAGGCAGGACTTTATTGGTGCCAAGCTCTTCACTGAGCGCTTCAGCTTTGGACAATGTCCTGTTTGTAATGACAATATTGCGAGCATTTTTTTGGAACATGTGTTTTGCTGCAAGTTCACCAGTTTCACCGGCACCAACCAGCAGTACTTTTTTCATGGAAAGATTGGAGAATATTTTTTGGGCTAGTTCTACGGCAGCATAGCTTACCGAAACTGCGCCTTCCATGATTTTTGTTCTTGTTTTAACCTTTTTGGCGACACTGAAAGCTGTATGGCAGAGACGGGTGATAAGAATACCAGCAGACTGAGCTTCCGCGGCAATACGGTAAGCGCTCTTAACTTGACCGAGAATCTGACCTTCACCGAGGATAAGAGAATCAATCGCGCTTGCTACTTCAAATATGTGGCGCGCCGTTCCACAATAAAATCGGCTGAAAAAATGCTCAGGGCGTACTTCCTTACGAGCATCTTTGTATGCGATCAGGTACTCTTTGAGATATTCTCCGGTGACTTCATGCATTGTAGGAACAACATAGAGTTCCGTCCGGTTACAGGTGGATATCACCATGGCTTCATGGGCAATGCCGTTTTCAATAAGGCCAGTGATGAATTCCTTGTTCTGAACTTCTGAAAGGGAGATTCTTTCACGGATTTCAATAGGTGCGGTTTTATGGTTGACACCGATCGAAATTATGTTCATAGCCGGGTGGTTTAATGTTAACTAATAATGAAGCAATGCGATAAAAATACTTTATAGAGTATAATTATTTAAACTTTAAATATATCCTAAAAGCTTTAAACTTTCAAACTATAAGGTGTTTAAAAGGTCAATGTGTGAAATGTCGGGGAAAAAAATGTCATGAGCACAATCAATATTGTGACGAAGACGAACAGAAGAATAAAAAGGTACGCCATATGTTTGATGTCCCAACCGATGAGAGGCTTTATAAAGATACTCGTGCCGTAAAGTAGCCATATGATAATAAGAGTAATCAGCTTTGGTTCAAGCAGGCTTATGTTGCCATTTACGGCTTTCTGTTGTAACACTCCTGCAAAAAGGGAGATTGAAAGAAAAAGAAACCCGAAAGCTACAGCATGCATGATGAGTCGTTCAAGCACTTCAAGGTTTGGCAAACGCTGAAATAGCAGTTCGAATTTGTTAAACTGTATCTGACGGAAAAGTAACAAATAAAGAAAGCTGTAAAGCCCAGCAATTGCTATGGCGCTGAATCCGAAAATTGATGCAGTCAGATGAATGCCGATGCCAATGCCACTGAAAGTTTTTCCCGTGTTTGAACTGAGTGCTGTGAGTATTGATGAAATAACCTGTGCACCCGAAGCAAATGCAAGTACGAAAAACCCTGTCTTGTCACTTTTTGTTGTAAACTCTATAAAGCGATAGGTAACAGCCAAGGTAAGTGCGACCATAGTCATCAGGTTTACCGTTGAATAGCTGATCTTATATCCTTCAGTGGAAGTAAGGAGACTGAGGTATATGACGTGGGTCAGCATCGTCGATGAGAGGAGCAGATGCTTGTATCTTTTTGCTGATTGGTTATCACTAAAAAAATGGGCGCCATACAGAAATGTAGTCACCAAAAATAACAGTGATACAATCTGATTGAATAACAGTAGAGGGAGATTGTTGAGCAATATATTGTTGTTCATGGTTTAGTTTAGAGCAGCAACCGAATGTTAATAACTTACTTTAAATTCCGAAACAAACTGGTGTGAACCTCTATATCCGGCCAGAATGGGGCTATAATTACAAAGGAAAAAATGTATATTCCGGCCATTACATGCATATAAGGTATTACCTTATAATATACTTTATTTTTATTTACAAGGAAAAAAGATGAGTACGACAAAGAATATTAGAAATATAGCCATTATCGCTCATGTTGATCACGGGAAAACTACACTGGTCGATTCGATTTTCCAGAAAACAGGCGCTTTCAGGGATAATCAACAGGTAAACGTACGAGTGCTTGATTCGAATCCCCAAGAACGGGAAAGGGGTATTACGATTTTTTCAAAAAATGCTTCAGCGGTTTATAAGGATTATAAAATCAATATTGTCGATACGCCGGGTCATGCGGATTTCGGTGGTGAGGTTGAACGTATTCTGAAAATGGTTGATGGTGTGCTACTTCTTGTTGATGCGTTTGAAGGACCGATGCCACAAACCAAGTTTGTATTGCGCAAGGCCCTTGAACTTCATTTGAAGCCTATTGTGGTGATCAACAAGATAGATCGTCCCCAGTCCGATCCTGTCAAGGTGCACGATCAGGTTCTTGATCTTTTCATTGCTCTTGGTGCTGAAGAGGATCAACTTGATTTCCCTTATCTGTTTACCTCGGCTAAAAATGGGGTGGCCAAATACAGCATGGATGATGAGGACAGTGATATGAGCCTTTTGCTTGATAGTATTATCAAGGAAATTCCGCCTCCGGTTGCCAATGATGAGGCCCCATTCCAGATGTTGGTTACCAGTCTTGACTATAGCGATTACATCGGTAAAATAGCTATAGGGCGCATTAATAGGGGAAGAATCAGTCCGGGTAGCCAGTTGGCTGTTGTAGGACCTGATGGTGTGGTGGGGAAGGGAACAGTTTCCAAAGTTTTCCAATTCGAAAAGTTGCAGAAAGTTGAGACTAAAGAGGCCTCTTCCGGTGATATTATTGCTATTGCCGGCGTAGCTGAGGCTAATGTCGGCATGACTCTTGCTGCGGTCGACACTCCGGAACAGCTGGAATCATTTGAAATTAGCAAACCAACGCTTTCGATGCTTTTTTCGGTGAACGATTCCCCGTTTGCCGGTCTTGAAGGAAAGGAAGTTACCAGTCGGAAGATTCGTGAGCGGTTAATGAAAGAGGTTATGACCAATGTTGCCCTCAACGTTGAGGAGACAGATAGCGCTGATACTTTCCGTGTTTCAGGAAGAGGGGAGCTTCATCTTTCTGTATTGATTGAAACGATGAGGCGCGAGGGATACGAACTTGCCATCTCCAGACCGGAAGTTATCATGCACCATGATGAGTCGGGCGCACTTCTAGAGCCCATTGAGCATGTGACTATTGATATTCCAGAGGAGTATACCGGTGTGATTATCGAAAAAATGGGCCGTAGAAAGGCCGAGATGACCCATATGGGTACCCTGCGAGGTGGTATGGTCAGGCTGGAATTTGAAATTCCCACTAGAGGTTTGATTGGTTATAATCTTGAATTTACGACCGATACCAAAGGTGAAGGTATTCTTTCCCATGTATTTTATAATTACCAGCCATTCAAAGGGAAATTGCCGTCAAGGGAAAGTGGGGCTTTGGTTGTATCTGAAGCTGGTACTTGTGTCGCTTATGCTTTAAGCAGTCTTGAAGATCGTGGCACATTTTTTGTTGCACCGAACACCAGAGTTTATGAAGGAATGATTGTCGGTGAGTCGACAAGAGGTCTTGATATTACTCTTAATGTCTGTAAAACGAAAAAGCTTAGTAATATGAGGTCTTCTGGTACGGACGAATCACTTCGACTGACTCCTCCGAAAATATTGTCACTGGAACAGGCACTTGAGTTTATCAATGATGATGAACTTCTTGAGGTAACACCGCAGAGCATTAGGCTCAGAAAGAAAATTCTTGATGCCAACCAGCGCGCGAAAGCTGTTAAAAAAGCGAATGCCTAACGTTCGAAAAAGAGTTTTTTCAGTTGTGTCCGGGCGCTTGAAAGCAGCTCTCGGACTTCTGATTCTTCACGATGTGTCAGTTCGGCAATGTCGCTTATGCTTCTGTTTTCCTTATCAGTCATTTCGTAGATCTCTCTTTCCGATACAGAGAGTTTTTCGATGCATCTTTTCATTTTGAGATCATCATTTTCAATGCAAGCATTGGCTGTATCCTGAATTGGAACCAATGATTTATCTCGTTGCTGAAAAAGCTCTTCTGCTGTTGCTGGCAATGGTGCTTCATTACTGACTTCGCCGAACAACCGCACAAACTGCAAAAAATCAAGGCCTCCTGCATTACAGTGTTGGATGCGATTCTCAAGAATATCTCGAGCAAGTGTTTGAAATTTATCTCTCATTTCAGGCAATCTGACAGCAAAGTCGAAACTATCATCCAAGTCGCGAGCTCCAGCGTTATAAGGTACTTTCATGAGCACTGCGATACCCGCAGCTTCAGCATATTTTTCAGCCATACCGCTGCCATCATCACGATTGATGATCAGTCCGAGTAGGCGGGATTGTCCACCTATAGTTCTAAAGTAGTTGTTTGCCTGGCATATATTATTCGCAGTGAAAATTGACTGACGGTCATTATTCGTTATCAGAATGACCTCTTCACTGAGTGAGCGAGCCAGTGGTGTCGCAAATCCTCCGCATACAACATCGCCAAGAAAATCCATAAGGATGATATCAATATCCCAGCTGAAAATCCCAAGTTTTTCAAGGAGATCAAACCCGGAAATGATACCTCTGCCACCGCATCCCCGGCCAACCTGCGGGCCACCAAGTTCTATGCCGTATATTGGCTGGGGAAAGTCCTTTATATCCCTGCGGAAAACAATATCGCTTATTGAAACCTGCTTGTTAATGGCGTTTTTTTCAGAAAAAACCTCTGTCACCGTAGGCAGTGGTATGCCTCCGAACAGTGAAGTTGTTGAATCGTGTTTAGGATCGCATCCCAGCTGCAGCACTCGCCTGTTCATCATTGCAAACGTGGCGCAGAGATTCGTTGTTGTGAAGCTTTTTCCTATTCCGCCCTTTCCGTAAATAGCTATGGTTCTTGCGGCCATTATTGTATTGCTTATAGTTCTTTGGTCGAGGAGCAGGCGTCATCATTCTGCTTTGTATTGGTTTTCCAGAGCAGGATCATTTTCAGGCAGTCCTGATCGTTGAACGCTTGGATGTAGGCTTCAGTAATTTCATTTTCAACAGTGTGCTGATGAGTAAAAATTCTTTCGGCGTTAAGTTGTTGCTCGGCAATCAGTTTCCGCACTCGTTCCAGATCTCCCTTAGCCCATTGTTTAGCGGCGCTGAAAGAGAGTTCTTTCTGAAATGCTTGGGAATAGTCAATGTTCATTCTCTGATAATATCCGCCGAAAATCACTTTACCCTGAAATTTCAGAAACCTCAGTCCAGTATCAATGGCACTCATGATGCCTGTGCTGTCAATCAGAACATCAAACTCATGTCCGGCTAGTGCAACAGATACATCATTGGTTTCTGGATTTACTTTCAGATCAGCCGATGAAAAATTCAGTCTATTCTGATTGAGTTCGGTTGCAGCAACCAGTTTTGCACCCATAAGTTTGGCAAGTTCTACAGCAAGAATGCCTACAGCTCCTTGTCCGAGTACCAATACTTTTTTGTTTTCAACCTGTGCAAGATCAACAATATGCAGTGCGGTAGCACCCAGTGGCAGGGCAATGCCACTCCGCGGATTATCCATGTTATCCAGTACAGTGATACTCTCGACCGGGCAGACAATATACTCGGAAGCTCCACCGAATGCTGCATTGACTCCTTCATAACCAAATGAGCCGGCGACATAGGCAAACTTGCCGATAAGGTTTTGATTTACATGTCTCCCTACCTTGATTATTTTTCCGACAGTCTCATAACCGGGAATAAAAGGAAAAATAAATGGTGGCGATGGGATAAGACCGTTATAAGCCATTTTTTCCGTACCAGTACTGATTGACGACCAGTAGGTTTCAACAAGAACATCAGTTGATGAGAGGGGTTTCAGTGTAACTTCAGATAATGCAATCTGCTGTATTCCGCTGAAGATTATCGCTTTTGCTTTCATAACATTCTGCTGTTCAAGAGTAATTATGCCATCTGCTTCTGTTTGAGCTTCTTTTCATTGTGTTTTTCAAGAAGCAGACGAATGACGAATTGTGCTGCATTGACAAGATAGCTCAGATAGGCAAGCAGTGCTGTCCAGATGAGAATGTTTTCTTGTAACCCCAGAAAAAATAACACAAAATAGGATAAGTGTACAACCATAGCTATGGCACTGCCAAAATCCTCCCAGAAAAATTCAGGAGCAAAGGCAAATGCACCGAAAACTTCTTTTTCAAAAAAGCCGCCAGTCACGAAAATCAGAACGAGCATCAAAGTTTTCAGCGTGACAAAAATAGTGATCCAAGAAAAGTCATCAATCCAGATATGCGCTTTGTAAAGATAAGTAACGGTCAGGCCGACAAGGAACATGACAAACTGGATAGGCGCTAAAATTCCCTGAACTTTTGTCCAGACTGACGCATTTCTCCGTTCAAGTTGTTCAGGTGTGTAACGGGGCATAAAACAAAAAGTTTGCGTATTGAGGAGGAAATTATTTATTAACCAATTGCTTTTACAAAAAAATAGTTGGAATATAGTAAAAATCAGCTCTGACGGCAAGATTGGTTGTTTGACCTCTTAATGGAAGTTTACTGCACTTTCCAGTCATACAAATTATAAAACGTAGAAATCAGGTTAATATCGGTGTTTCTAATTCGATTGTTGATTCCTTCAAGCTCATCATAGTAATAAAGGAAGGTTCTTGGTTGTTCATCATGGAGGATTTGTTGATACTTTTTCCAGAGTGTAAGTTTGTTCTCTTTGGAAAGCGGTTTACTGAGCTTATCAATAATTGTGTCAAGTTGACTATTCTGGAAGGCAGATGAGTTGAACGGACGATTCGTAAAATCTGATCCCCAGATAATAAGCTGGAACGGCAGTGTTTCCGCTGCAAGGCCAGAGAGGGCGGCATCATAGTTGAAACTGTTCTGTTTTTTTAGAAAAACAAGGCTTTCGTCAAATTTCAAACGACAATCTATGCCTATTTCTCGGAGGTTCTGTTGTACAATCGTTGCTGCATAGTTCCGTCTTGGATTACCTACCGGTGCGGCAAGTTCAAAGGAGAATTTTTTTCCATTTTTTTGCAGAATGCCATCCGGTCCTGGAATCCATCCCGCTTTGTTTAGCAATGCCGAAGCTTTTCTGGGATTATAGGTATACTGCTCAAATGAGCTACTGATGATTTCTTTATAGGCTGGTGAAAGGGAGGTGTTGATAACGGTGGCGTGCTCCGGCCCCATAAAGCCATCAATAATAGACTGCCGGTCAATAGCAAACGTGAGTGCCTGGCGTACATTTTTATCGCCGAACAGTGGATTTGGTTTGATCTGATGATTTTGCCGCCATGCTTCTTTGTCGATATTCAGCCAGACGATGCTGTCAAAGTAACGGTTTTTTACTGGTTTGATAACAATTGATGGTGAGCTTTTTGCAAGTTCTTTAATGTCTTTGGGATTAATACCTCCTGCAGAGATCAGAGCGTCAATCTGACCTGATTTCAGCATGGCAAGCCGTGTGGTGTATTCAGGAACCACTACGAAAATCAGACTTTTTATTGTTGCAGGATGTGGTAGAGTTGAAGATGGGTTTGTGATTAACTCAAGTTTTTCCTGGTGTGCCCACTTTTTTATTTTGAAAGCACCAGCGCTCAGAACCGGTATTTCAGAGGCTTTTGCACGGATTTCATCGGGTCTATACGATCTAAAGAGATGCTCGGCTATCGGCATTAAATCGTTGAAATGATCAAGCACGATTTCGCTGGCCATCGGCTTATTAAAATGCAGCACCAGTGTTGAATCGTTCGGAGTTTCAACTGCGCGCTGAATATCTGCTGTTCCATCCGGAAGGAGTAATAGATCGTTCAGATAGTGCTGCCGTGCACTGGCGATTTTTGGGCTTTTATATAAAGCATAAGAGTATTTGAAATCATGTGCGGTGACCTTTTTACCATCTTCCCAGGCAACTGTGTTTTTAAGGTGGAACGTGACATGTTTTGCATCTTTTGAGAACGTCCAACTTTTTGCCGCATTAGGCAAAAAGATAATGTTGCCCTTTTGTTCATCATAAAATGGCTTTACCAGAGAAGGATATAAAAGTGTACAGATCTCCCGCGACATGGAAAGCTGAATAAGCAGGGGGTTGAGGTAGTCAAAATCAGCAGCAATACCAATTATAACCTGATCACGCTGGAGTCTTTCAGTGTTATTCCTGCATGCACAAACTCCGGCAAAAAGCAAAAGGAGTAAAGCCGTAAAAGTTCTTTTTTGCAGGTAAGATAGTTTCATTATGTGTCCTTTTTCTTAGCAGGCAAAGGAATGGTAAAAGTTTTTATGGCATCGCCATGAAAAGCGCTTTTATTTATTATAACCTTTTTTCTATCCATCACAATCCGGTAGATGTTATGCGTAATTCAAGCATAAGAGATATTCTTTGTTCTGTTTATTCGCGCTATTTTAACTTTTGTAAAGAGTTATTAAAAAAGGTTATCACATACGCTTCAGGCTGATTCCTGATTCGATCTCATGAAAAACACCACACAAGCTCAAGTATTTACAGGTCTTTCCGAAACAGAAGCTTCATTTAGATTGGTATCGGAGGGATATAATGAGTTACCATCTTCAGGGAAACGAGGCATTTGTTCATTAACGGTTGATATTGTCCGGGAACCAATGTTCCTCTTACTGTTTTCCTGTGGAATTGTATATCTGTTGCTTGGTGATGTGCAGGAAGCACTTATGCTTCTTGGTTTTGTTATTTTTGTTATGGGTTTGACCCTTTACCAGGAACGAAAAACGGAAAATGCGCTGGATGCGTTAAGAGAACTTTCCAGCCCTCGTGCTTCTGTTGTCAGAGAGGGTGTGGAACGGCGTATTGCAGGTCGAGAGGTGGTTCGTGGTGATATCCTGATTGTCAATGAGGGTGAACGAGTCTCTGCAGATGCACAAATTCTTTCCTGTTTGAATCTCTCTGTTGATGAATCTCTTTTGACCGGGGAATCGGTTCCTGTAAGAAAATCTGATCGAGAAACAGATAAACAAGAGATACGTCCTGGTGGGGATGATCTTCCGTTTATCTATTCAGGAACACTTGTAGTTCAGGGCCAGGGAATTGCAGTGGTCATGGCAACAGGTATCAGAACAGAACTTGGAAAAATTGGCAAAGTATTGCAGGCTGTAGAGCCAGAAAAAACTTTACTGCAAAAAGAAACAGGTCGATTAGTTCACCACCTTGCTTTTGCTGGTTTGTCGTTATGCATTCTGGTGATACTTTTTTACCGCTTTACCTATGGAAGCTGGCTCAATGGATTGCTGGCTGGAATTACTCTTGCTATGGCAACACTTCCTGAAGAGTTGCCAGTTGTTCTGACCATCTTTCTTGCTATGGGAGCATGGCGTATTTCAAAAAAACAGGTACTTACACGCCGTATGCCGGCAGTCGAAACTCTGGGCGCAACAACGGTATTGTGTGTTGACAAAACAGGAACATTGACTATGAACCGTATGACTGTCAATAAACTTGTTGCTGGAGAGGATGTTATTGATGTTGGTGCGGTATCTTCAGCGACTATGTCGGAAGTTTTTCATGAACTTATTGAGTTCGGTATGCTGGCAAGTCAACTTGATCCTTTTGATCCCATGGAAAAGGCGATCAGGCAATTAGGAGATGAGTATCTGACCGAGACGGGGCTATTGTATAAAGATTGGGATCTGGTGCATGAATATCCGTTATCTAAAGACCTCCTTTCGCTATCCCGTGTCTGGAAATCGCGATGCAGCGAAAAATATATTATTGCCGCTAAAGGTGCACCTGAAGCGATTATTGAGCTTTGTCATCTTGATAAGCAGCATGAAGAACGACTTTTCCGGCAGATTAGTGACCTTGCAGATAGTGGATTACGCGTTTTGGGTGTGGCCAGAGCATATTTTGAGCAATCGCCGCTACCGGATGGGCAGCATGACTTTGCTTTTGAATATCTTGGTTTTATCGGTCTGGAGGATCCGGTGAGGCCGACAGTCTCTTCAGCAATAACTGAATGCTATAGCGCCGGTATCCGCGTGGTAATGATAACTGGTGATTATTCCGGAACAGCTCTGAATATCGCTCGCCAGATCGGTTTGAAAAAAGCTGACGAGTTTCTGACAGGCCCTGAAATACAACAGCTTTCCGATACGCAATTACAGGAGAAAATTGGGTCAGTTAATATATTTGCCAGGATTGTTCCTGAACAGAAATTGCGCTTGGTCAATGCGCTCAAGGTTAACGGGGAAATTGTAGCCATGACCGGGGATGGAGTGAATGATGCACCTGCGCTGAAAGCGGCCAATATCGGTATTGCAATGGGTGGAAGGGGGAGTGATGTGGCCAGAGAGTCAGCTTCACTGGTACTGCTTGATGATGATTTTTCTTCGATAGTGCAGGCAATCAGGCTGGGGCGTAGAATTTTTGATAACATCCGCAAAGCCATTGCTTATATTTTTGCTATTCATGTTCCTATAACAGGAATGCTGCTTATTCCAGTGCTTTTCCACTGGCCACTTCTTCTTTTACCTGTACATATAGCTTTTCTGGAGCTTATTATTGATCCTGCATGTTCAATTGTTTTTGAAGCTGAGCAGGAGGAGAAAGATGTTATGAGCCGTCCGCCAAGGAAATCAAGGGAGCCTTTATTCAGCAAAGTGAACGTTGCGTTAAGCTTGATACAGGGAGTTATTGTGCTTTGCGTTGTTATGGCGGTATTCTGGTTTTCCCGATCTCGGGGAGACAGTGCTGAGGAAGTGCGAGTTTTAACATTTTCGACACTGATGATTTCGAATCTTGCTCTGATTCTAACAAACCGATCCTGGAGCCGAACTATTGTTGGGGCAATGCGATTTTCCAACAAAGCACTGGTGCCGGTGATAGTTGGTGCTATACTTTTTCTTGGAGTTGTGCTTTATGTGCCTTTTTTTATCACTCTTTTCAGATTTTCCTCCATCCATTCAATGGATCTTGTTATCTGTTTTATGGCTGGATTCGGTAGTGTTCTCTGGTTCGAGGTGCTGAAATTGTTCAAGATATTCAGATTAAACCACTCCCAAAACTGAGCAAAAAAAGTTCAGCACGACTCCTGATCAATTCCGTTTTCATTCCCTTAAATCCTTGCGTAGCTTGTGCAATAGCAAGTCCAAAAATTTCAAATTCCAAATTAGCGATTTTTTTCACTCGCAATTCATCCCAAAGGTGCTCAACAGGAGTTAGTTCAGGTAAATACAGTGGAAGTCTGATCAGAGCCATAATCAACAATTCTCTAAAAATCGCATCCAACCGCTCTACTATTTTTCGGAGTATTATAGTTTGCATGCCGCCAACAAAGTATTTAAATTAGCATTACAGTTTATAATTCAACAATGAAAGTGGAGTGTATATTTTGAACAAAATTGCTTATGGAATAGTAATTGGGTTTCTTGTATTTACCTGTTTTGATCGGTTTGCTGATGCTGCGACCATGCCTTATGTACGTGGTTCTGTTGGGCTTGCTATGTTAAATTCTGTTGACAGGGACTATAATGCCGGTTATGCGTTGGCAGGTGCAGTGGGACTTCATGACGGACCATACAGACTTGAAGCTGAACTTGGTTACCAGAAGAACGGTATCAATAATAGCGTTACTGATGTGTCGATGAAGACTTATATGGCAAATGGTTATATTGATTTAGATATACCTGTTATACCGGTTACCCCATTTGTAATGGCTGGTGTTGGTCTCGCTACTGTAAGTGACAATAACGGTAATTCTACGGCTGTCAGCGACAGGGTTTTAGCTTGGACTGTTGGTGTTGGCACAGGTATTAGTGTTGCGCCTTTGGTAAAACTTGATGCTCAGTACCGGTATTTTGCAACCTCCGACACTGAACTTACCGGGCATACCCTGTATAGTATCAGTACTCATAATCTCTTGCTTGGTTTGAAAATTGGATTTTAGGTACTGGTAATCGATCAGGTTATTTTTCCGGATTTTTGGAAACGAACCCAGCTTAATCAAACCGTGATTGCCCCTTTTAGCCAAAAAACTCGGAGGAGGCAAATGAATGAAATTTCCAGTAAAGCAAGATAAGTGTCAGTCGTCTTTGTAGTGTTGTCTTTTTTTAAAAATCCTTTCATAAGCCACGTTTTTATTTTCACCGGATAGAGGAATTCTTCGATTTTCTTTTTGTAAGAGCTTATCTCGGGATGATCGTAATGTATTGGACGATAATCGAAGTTCCGCTTCACAAGTCCGACAATCTGTTTTTGCAGGATTTACCATATCGGCTATGATGAATGTTGAGCAAGCCATACTCTATCTGTTCATGTTTGTGATCAAGTGCTTGGTTGAAACGATAGAATAAGGCTTCAATGATCTCTTCATGGATGAGGGCTTCATAGAATTTCCATAGAATCTTACTGTCAAGAACTTTATCACTTCATTTGAGGTACAGAAAGCGTTTGAAACTCAGGCAATCTCTGAGTCTTGCATTTTTTTGTTTTTATTTACTTTTTGAGTAAGCGGATAAGTTTTTTCCTGAGTTGAGATAAGTACCTGTATGAGTAATAATCATAAAAGAGTTGCGGCTGTAACTTTAGGATGTAAGCTTAATTATGCTGAAACATCTGCAATACTTGACAATTTATCCATGCAGGGGTGGAATGTATCATCAATTGCTGAAGGAGCGGAACTTATTATTATTCATACCTGTGCAGTAACAAAAACAGCTGAACAGAAATGCCGACAAAAAATAAGGTCGATCATCAGAAAAAATCCTGATAGCAGGATAGCTGTAATAGGGTGTTATGCTCAATTGCATCCAGAATCGCTTTCAATCATAAATGGAATAGATGCAATTCTTGGGAGCAATGATAAGTTTACTGTAAAATGGTATAACGATATTGCTAACGATTCCATACTACGGCCATTTGTTAAGGTATCGCAACATGGTACAATGGATGCTATTTATCCTGGTTATTCTTCAAGTTCCGAAATGAATCATGATAGAACTCGTGCGTTTTTAAAAATACAAGATGGTTGTGATTATGGATGTTCATACTGTACTATTCCATTGATTAGAGGGCGGTCGAGATCGCTTTCTCCCGAACAGATTGTTGAACGTGCGAGGATATTAGCTTCATCCGGATATCGCGAAATTGTGCTGACGGGGGTCAACATAGGCGATTACCGTTATAATAGTACCGGCTTCTGCGGATTGTTGCATATGCTTGAAGAAGTCGATATCAGCCGTATTCGCATCAGTTCGATAGAGCCGGACATTATCGATAGTGAGCTGATTTCACTTGTAACGCAATCAAAAAAAATTGTTCCTCATTTTCATATTCCTCTTCAGAGCGGGTCGGATAGTATTCTCAAAGCCATGGGACGTCACTACGATACAGCACTATACCGCTCAAAAGTTATGCAGGTGTTTGAATCTATTTCTGACTGTACAATAGGAGCGGATGTGATAGTAGGTTATCCTGGTGAAAACGAGGAGGATTTTCTCCGGATTTGCCGTTTTATCGAAGAGCTGCCTCTTGCCTATCTTCACGTTTTCAGTTGTTCTGTTCGTCCGGGTACTTTGCTTGCCGAACAGATAGCAAACAGAGAAAGACTCCCTGTAGAACCAGTTGAAGTGGCTAAACGAAGCAGAGAGTTGACTGAACTGGGACGCAAAAAAGAAGCTGCTTTCAATGCACGTTTTGTCGGCAGGCAATTCATGGTTCTTTTTGAGGAATGCGAGCAGACGCAAAAAGGTGTTTTGCTATCCAGTGGTTATACACGGAACTATCTCAGGGTGCTGGTCGAGAGTTCCTGCAGTTTGCCGGAACAAACCCTTTCCGGTACTGAGCGGTTGGTGTTGATTGACGCTGTTAGCGAAGATTTGAATTTAAAAGGCAGACTGTTATCTTAAATTTTTATTTCCTTTTTACCTTCCCAAATAACTAAATCATTGCAATCCATGCCCATTAAGTCTCGTATCCGGTCGATTCCAGACTATCCGAAAAAAGGGATTCTTTTTCGTGATATTACTACCCTTATCAAAGACCCGGTAGGTTTCAGGTTGGTTATTGACACCTTGACGCAGCACTATCTTCAGAATGAAGTGGATTTTGATGTAATTGTTGGCATTGAGGCAAGAGGATTTATTATCGGAGGAGCATTATCCTATACCCTCGGCAAGGGATTTGTTCCAGTTAGAAAGCCAGGGAAACTTCCGGCCAATGTTGTTTCGCAGGAATATGAACTTGAGTATGGAACCGATAAGATCGAAATCCATGTGGATGCCCTTCAGAAGGGATCTAAGGTTCTTCTTGTTGACGATCTGCTTGCGACTGGAGGTACTGCTCTTGCTGCAGCGGCTTTGGTTGAAAAGGTCGGAGGTATTGTTTCTGAGATGGCTTTTATTGTCAACCTGCCTGATATTGGGGGTGAAAGAAAAATTCTCGAAAAAGGATACAGTGTTTACTCTCTTACAGACTTTGAGGGGGAATAACACCGCAGGGTTATTAAGTACTTCTGTGAGGATTTTATTTATTGCTCTGAGTACTATGTTGTTATGAGTAAAATATTGTTTAGTGTAGAACATCATAAAACGGCAGTAGCAACTGCCGTTCTTTTTTTGCAATCACCTCATCAACTCCCTTCGGTCTGGCTTATAGCTCCGTTTCTATTACTCTTGTTGATGATTGCTACGGGTTCTCTGTTTTATCCGCGTTTCTGGGAGCGTTACTACACCAGAATTTCTGTCGGGTTAGGAGCTGTTGTTGTTTCATACTATGGGTTTGCCATAGCTAACGGTTATAATATTCTGCTTCATACGCTGGAAGAGTATATTTCCTTTCTTACGCTGATTAGTGCACTTTTTGTAGTTGCGGGCGGGATTCTGATCAAAATTGAGAGAGAGGGAACCCCTCTTATTAATGGTGCATTACTTCTTTCCGGTGCACTTTTTGCAAATCTGATAGGCACTACAGGTGCCTCAATGCTCCTTATCCGGCCCTATATGCGAATCAATAAAGGGCGGATCAAGCCCTTTCATATTGTGTTTTTTATTTTCATTGTCAGCAATATTGGCGGAGGACTTACACCCGTTGGTGATCCACCTCTTTTTTTAGGTTTTCTGAAAGGGGTTCCGTTTTTCTGGGTAGTGTCAAAGTTATGGTTGCCCTGGCTTATCACTATCGTTACTCTTCTTCTTGTTTTTATGGTTTGTGATTTCATGGCAGGAAAAAGCTTGATAAAGCACCAGGAACTTAATGGTGGATTGAGTGTTGTTGGTGCCAAAAATTTTATTTTTCTCGCGTTGATTATTGTCGCGGTTTTTCTTGATCCTGCGGTTATTCCCGGTTTTCCTTCTCTTCAGAAAATACTTCATCTTCCCTTCGGAATTCGTGAGCTGCTTATGTTTGTTATTGCCGTTTTTGCCTATAAAACTGCGGATAAAAAGGTTCTACAAGGTAATGAGTTCAATTTTTTGCCCATCAAAGAGGTAGCTTTTCTTTTCATGGGCATATTTGCTACCATGATTCCTGTACTTGAATTGGTGGGAGCTTATGCTGCAAATCACGTGGAAGATTTTTCCGTAACAAGGTTTTACTGGATGACCGGCATTCTTTCTGGATTGCTTGACAATGCGCCAACTTATCTCAATTTTTTAGCTGCAGCACTGGGCAAGTTTGGCAGGGATATTGGATCGGTTTCCGATATAAGAGCATTTGCTGCAGGATTAAATTCACCTGTTCAGGGTGATGTGCCATCCACTATCTACCTCATGGCAATCTCCCTTGCATCTGTCTTTTTTGGTGCACTGACCTATATCGGTAATGCACCTAACTTTATGGTAAAACATATTGCCGAGCAGGCAGAGATTGACATGCCTGATTTTATTGAGTATCTGTGCAAATATTCATTGCCAGTGCTTGTACCGATTTTTGTTGTGCTATGGTGTCTCTTTTTCAGAGCTAAGTAACCTTTCGTGTTGGGGCCGCTTACCGGAAAGCATTATTTAAAAGGGATTTGCGGTGTATTTTTGATACGATTAAAGAAAGACCTGTTTAATCGGATAAAAAAATTCTCATAAATCATTTTTGAGTAATAAGTTCTGGCAAAAATTACCAACACAAAAGGTTACTTAGCTCCAAATATGAATATCTTTACTTGGAGCAGCCATCAGATGGTCTTGAACTTTATCAAGGATTGAAACGATGGTTTGATGAATATAATACCGAGAGGCGGCATAAAGCTTTGGAGGGTGAACTACCAAGTATTGTTTATGAGGCAATGAAACGCAAAACCCCTGAAGCCGCATGAAACATGTTCGTTTATCAAAAAAACTGTCCTATAATTGGGGAGTACTTCACTTTCTGGCCTTCCATTGTGACCGCCAAAGCAAGATAGACCGCTTTGTTACTGACCTTGCCGTCCTGACGGCTTTTGACGACAATGCAGTCGAAATAAATAATCGGATAGATCGAATCGAGTGGTCGGCTCTGCCATGCCCGGACGTCATCGAGCACGGCATCGGTAACACTACTGATAAGAGCTTCAGAGATTTCGATTTCATAGAGTTCCAGCAACATGGCCTGCATATCCCGGACACTTATGCCTCGGGCATACATGGCCAAGATTTTCTCATTAAATCCGTTGAACCGCTTCTGGCGTTGCGGGATCAACTGTGGTTCAAAGGTGCTGTTTCGGTCTCGGGGAGGACTGATTTCCAGCTGATCGTTGTCAACGATTATGGTTTTGCTGCCGCTTCCAGTGCGTTTCAAGGGCCTGTTCGATAAAGCGTTTTTTGGTGCTAAGTAACCTTTTGTGTTGGTAATGTTTGCCAGAACTTATTACTCAAAAATGATTTATGAGAATTTTTTCATACGATTAAAGAAAGATCTGTTTACTCGTATGAAAAAAACGTTGTCCTGCATATGGTTCCGACATGCAACGGTATGGCAAAACAAGTACTGGTAAGCAGCGTTGGCTGTGTGCTAAGTGCAAGGTCAGTTCGGTACGAAATCGCCCTGATGTTCATATCAGGCATCTTCGTGCTCGATTCATAGGATGGCTCACCGGTACAGGCCCTCTGGCTGATATAAGTCCATGACATGAGCTTGTCACGGAAGCAGCTCTGTAAGCTGTTTGAACCGTTCTGGAAGGAACTTCCGCCGTCTCCTTCCAAGTGCACACAAAACGATATGGTACTCATTTTTGACGGGGTGTATCTCTCGGGAAAAACCAATGCCGTGTTGATTGCTCGAAGCATGCGAAATGTCCAGTCATGGCATTTTGCAGAGCGAGAAAGTTTCAATGCTTGGGATAGTTTCCTGAAGCAGCTATCACCTCCGGCCGTAGTCGTGATCGATGGTCAGAAAGGTTTGCTCCAGGCAGTTTTACGACGATTTCCCCAGACACGAATCCAGCGTTGCCTCGTCCATGTAGAGCGCTTCGTAAGAATGTGCCTTTCAAGAAATCCCAAAACTGAAGCTGGTCGGCAGTTATGGACATTGGTGCGTTCATTGTGGAGCATCCAGTCCCAGATTGAAGCAGAAACCTGGGCGAAACAACTGACCTTATGGGAGACGCAACACGCTGGCTTTCTCATGGAGCGAAGCCGATCTGTAGAAACAGACCGATGGTGGTACACGCATCGAAAATTGAGGGCTGCACGATCTCATCTCAAGAAGTCGCTACCACACCTGTTTACCTTTACCGAAGTCTCTGGTGTGCCACGTACGACCAACCATGTTGAGGGGGGTGTGAATGCTCGACTGAAAGAATTGGTTCGACGACATCGCGGCCTTGCACCGGAAAAAAAACGTGTGCTCGTTGCCCATTTTCTGGCTTTAAAAGCGATAAAAAAACCAACACAAAAGGTTACTTAACTCCAAGATTCTCATTCTACAAAGTCTGTATACTGTTTCGGATGATCAAATGGAATACCAAATTACGGATCGTTTGAGTTTCAAGCGTTTTCTTGGCCTGAAAGCAAGTGACAGGGTGCCGGACAGCAAAACGATCTGGAAGTTCCGAGAAACGCTCATGCAGGGAAACGTTATCGAAGCATTATTTTTACGTTTTAACCAAGCCCTTGATGATCAATGTCTCTTTGCCAAAACAGGCCAGATTGTCGATGCAAGCTGTATGGAAGTTCCGCGACAACGAAACAGTCGAGAAGAAAACAAAACAATCAAGGAAGGTAAAACACCTGAAGCTTGGATTGCGCACCCCAATAAGATCCGTCAGAAAGACCGCGATGCCCGTTGGGCAAAGAAGAACAAGACAAACTTTTACGGGTATAAGAACCATGTCAAATCTGACAAAGGAACGAAACTGATTAGCACCTATGCTGTTACCGATGCTTCGGTTCATGACTCTCAGGAACTCGATACCCTGATCAAGAAGGTGGAGGCCGGTCAGAAACTCTAGGGCGACCGTGCCTATGTCGGACAAGATGAAAGTATAGCCGGGGGTGGCATGATAAATGAAATCAATGAAAAAGGTGCCAGAAACCATCCCTTGACGGATGAACAGAAAGCCAGTAATACCGTCAAATCAAGGGTCAGGGATCGTGTTGAGCATATCTTCGGTTTCATGACCAACAGCATGAAAGCTCTCTATGTTCGTACCATCGGTATTACAAGAGCTGCAGCCAAAATCGGGCTGATGAATTTGACCTACAACATGATCCGATGTGTACAGCTTAAGAAAAAAGCCTATGCTATCATGGGATAAGTACGACTTGTTGTAAGCAAAAAGAAGCATTTTACATGTACATATTGACAAAGTACAATGCTTACCAAATCATGAGCACCGCAATCATGATCTATGCCTTTCAGCTTGTTTCAGTGATGGAGCAAAAATCTATTTTTAGAGGTGCCCTTAAGTCGAAGCCAACGCCGTTTTACTGCCCATTCGTTCATCAACGCTGACAATCAAGATGCCTCCATGAACTGCTTTATCGAGAAAAGGAGCAAGGAAAGTACTCTCTTCCTCTTTGCTCATATGTTCTCGACCGCGTCCACCATGTTTTGGTTTTGTTGCTGCCTGCAAGCCACCGGTTCGTATAAAATCCATCCTCAATTGACAAGTCCAACTCCTTGAAATGCCAAGGGCTGATGCCACTTGATCCATGGAAAAAACCAATTCCAGCGGAAAGATCACCGCTTGTGCCTGGCGAAGCTCTTTTACTGTTCGAGCCTGGGCTAATGCTTTTTTTGCCTCAGCTCATAAGTCCCTACCTCTTGCTGGTCGTGCCATATACCCTACTCCTTTTATGGGCATAATATCACTTTTGTTTTAGAATTGGAATAAATTGCTGTTACTATGAAACCAAACACATTCAGTGCAGACTTCAAGACACAAGTAGCGCTTGAAGCTGTGAGCGAGCACGTGACGATGACAGATCTCGCTCAGAAGTATGAGCTTCATCCGAGCCGGATTGGAGCATGAAAACAAGAATTTCTCGTTCATACAGCCGAAGTGTTCAAGCTAGCAGGTAAATAGGATCAACAAAAAGGAAATGAAGCTCAGATTGAGCAGCTCTACCGGAAAATCGGTCAATTACAGATTGAAACTGATTTTCTAAAAAAAATGTTGAGCTGAAAACGCTTAGGGAGCGTCGGAGCATGATCGAACAAAAACATAAAGGACTCAGTATAGTCAAGCAATGCGAGTTACTGTCCGTCCATCGTTCAGGACTGTTTTATCAGCCGAAAAAACCGACGGCGCTGAATCAGGAACTGAAGCGGCTGATTGATGAGCAGTATTTGAAGAAACCGTACTACTGTCATGTCAAGATTAAACTGACGGATAAAGCCTCTTCAATTTTATTCGTGCATCTTCTGTTGTAAAGCGCCAGTTGATAACGGCTTCTTTGTTATTGCGTTCTTTCTCCGAAGCACTTACCTGACGACGCACCTCAGTCATGGTATCGATTCGACGATTCAGGCACTGATTTGACAGCACCCTTAACTCAATCTCCGCCATGTTCAACCAACTGCCGTGCTTTGGCGTATGAATAAATTCAAATCGGTCCAGCAATGTCTTGGCTTTCTTGGGCTTGAAGGTCTCATACAAAGAACCTGGTTTATGGGTGTTCAAGTTGTCCATTACCAGCGTGATTTTTTCGGCATAACGGTACTTTCGTGCAATCTCTTCAAGAAACCTTGCCCAGTCCTGCTTTTTCCGGTTGGAGGTCACCCTTACGATACGATGGCCCATCAACGGTTCTGTTGCTATGAAAATGTTGCATACTCCTTTACGGCTGTACTCATAATCGTAACGTGCCAACTGCCCAGGCTTTGGTGGAATTGGCTGCTTTGTTTCGGCAATCAACTGTTTCGGTGACTCGTCCATGCACACCAATGGATACAAGGGATCATACGGCAGTTTGTACATGTCGAGTACCATTTCCATCTGGGCGACAAAATCACTGTCTTGTGATGGTGGAATTATCCAGCCTTCTGCTTTCCACGGCTTGATGACGTTTTTTTTAAAGTCTGCCGAACAGTTTCATGAGAAATCTGATCAACATACTCCAACTCAACAGCTTTATCGGCAAGAAGCCTAAGAGACCAGCGCTTGTAACCCACCGGAGGCTCAGAGCAGCTCATGGCAATCAGGTGTGCTTCAAGATCGCCATCAATTTTACTTCGAAACATTCTTGTTGAAGGCTTTCTTTGCAGGACAGCATCCAGATCTTCTTCGACAAACCGTTTTTTTACTCTGTCAATAGTTTTCATGCTTACGTTCAACACGCAGGCAATCGTCTCATTGATTGAGCGTTGATGTTGAAATTTCCCCTCGTCGCACGCAAGGAGGATAAGTGCATTCAGTACCGTTTGAGCAGCATGTTTACCCTTGCTGCTGATTGCCTCCAGCTCTTCGCGCTCTTCTTGGGTCAGGGTTACTTTGTATTTCTTCATGATCAATCCGGGTTTGGGTTGAGTATGAAGAAAATATAAGATTCTTATACGACACTAGTGTCTTGACATGACACTAGGTAAAGATATTCATATTTGACACTTCGCCACAACCGTTCAATAAAAACATTATCAATTGCCCGCCCTTTGCCATCCATCGAAAGCTTGACTTCGCACTCTTTGATGACTGTTTTGGTAAACACTTCGCTGGTAAATTGGCTTCCCTGCTCGGTATTGATGATCTCCGGCTTGCCATGTTTGCCAACTGTTTCACGAAAGACTTCCGCATACCATGGCGCATCCATGCTGTTCGAGACTGACCAGTTGAGCACAGAGCGGCTCTTCAGATCGATAATAGCCATCAGGTATAAAGAGCCCTGTTTCATCGAGATATAGGTCAAATCTGTTGCCCAGACATGATTGCTATGCGTTATCGGCAAGTTTCTCAGCAAATACGGATATACCCGATGACCTGGTGCGGGTTTCGATGTATTCGGTTTCGGCCCAATGGCGGCCAAACCCATCAACCGATACAATCGCCTGATACGTTTGATATTGACTTTATAGCCTTTATCCTTACACAGCCATTCCCACATCCGATAGACACCGTAGTACGGTTTCTTCACAGACTGCTCATCAATCAAACGCATCAGCTCCTGATTCAGCTCAGTCGGTTTTTTCGGCTGATAACACAGTCCTGAACGATGGACGGACAGTAACTCGCATTGTTTCCTGATGCTGAGTTTTTCATGTTGCTTGAGAACCATGCTCCGACGCTCCTTAACCGTTTTCAGCGTAACAAATTTTTTTTAGAAAATCATTCTCAATCTGGAGTTGACCGATTTTCCGATACAGTTTTTCGGTCTGATCTTCCTTTCCTTTTTGTTGATCCTGTTTTCCTGCTTGCTTGAACACATCGGCTGCATGAGCGAGAAATTCTCGTTTCCATGCTCCTATCCGGTTCGGATGAAGCTCATACTTTTGAGCCAGCTCGGTCATCGTCATGCGCTCGCTCAACGCTTCAAGGACTATTTTTGTCTTGAAGTCCGCACTGAATGTGTTTGGTTTCATAGTGACAGCAATTTATTGGTTTTTTCCCTCTTATACTTGCTGTCCTATTTTCGGGGAGTACTTCAGTTTGGTGGCTTTTCAAAATGCCTTTATCCAGTGCAGAAGTTTGATTCTGATACTGAACGGCAACTTTCCATCATTCTCGAGCGTGAAGCGATAAAGTGGTTTCGGCCAGCAAGAGGGCAGTTCCAGATTTATTATCGAACTTCGAACGGGGAGCAGGAATATCAGCCAGACTTTGTTGCTGAAACAGATGATGCCATATACATGCTGGAGCCGAAAGCACGCAAAGAAATGGAAGTCGCTGATGTTCTTGCCAAAAAAATGGCGGCTGTACAGTGGTGCAAGAATGCTTCTGATTTTGCCGGAACACATGGTGGCAAGCCTTGGATTTATCTGCTTATTCCTCATGATGCGATTGCCGCAAACATGACACTGAAAGGGTTCTTGTCGTTCAGTGACTAAAAGCATAGGCTGATTATCCATAAAATTCGGACAGATTATGCTGGGGGTCAATTTTTCTGATGGCCATCATTGGTCAGTTTTATCTTTTGAGATTTTCAGCTTGTTCCGCTATGACTTTCCAATTTCCTTCAGAGTATTCTTATATTGCAAGCGCTTCATTTTCATTCCGATTAACCCATTCAGTCTCTGTTTATGGCTCTTACTTGGCTGCAAATTTCAAGATCAGCAAAGCCCATAAGCTACTCTCTGATGGCTCGCATTATCTCTCTTTTCATTCTTACGATTTTTCTTTACGCAAGCATTGCCACTGACGCTTTTGCAACTCAAACAGTAAATAAGCAGGCGCTTGCATCAGCGGTCGTTTCAGGAAATGCGCATGCGGGCAGGGTGGCGGTGCAAAATTCTGTGGCAGCAAAAGGTTTGGCGGGCGAGAAGCAGAGTGTCAAGGAAACTATCAGTTACGGTATAATAATCACTATTCTCTCCGCTATTATAATTGCTCTTGGTAAATGGATTTATAAACGGATTCAGAAATCAAAAATGGCCATAGAAGATTTAGCACCCTATTTCAGTAAAAAAGATGTGCAAGAAAAGCGGAATTTATTTATTGAAAGTAAATTTCAGAATAATTCACCAACAAGAGAGGAAGAGCCGCTTTTTACCCATCAGTTTGTCTCAAAGTCAAAATTAATCCCGCATTTTATCAACACAGCGTTTATCGGAAACAAGGTAAGTGACAAATTTTATCTTGTTCTTGCCGATTCCGGAATGGGAAAGACCACCTTTATGATAAATATGTATGTGCGTTATCATTCATTTTTCAACAGACACAACAAATACAAGATGAAACTTATTCCATTTGGCTATCAGGGCAATGTTATTGAAAAAATAAAAGAGATAAAAAAAGAGGATATTTCCAATACCATATTGTTGCTTGATGCTTTTGACGAATATACAAAAATACTACCACCAGCCACACCGGATGGATTGAGCGATGATGAACGGTTCCGTAAAGTGCTGGACGAAGTGATAGAAACAGTGCAGGATTTTCGTGAAGTGGTTATTACAAGCCGAACACAATATTTCCCCGGAGAAGAAGATCAACCCTATGAGCTTAAAATTCCGACGTTTGACAGTAAAGGGTATCATACACTTGCTAAGTTTTATCTTTCACCATTCGATGATAAGGAAATACGTTGCTATTTGAATAAAAAATATGGTATTTCAGGGTTCTTGAATCGCAGGAAAAAGCAACAGGCACGGAGAATTGTCAGCAACTCTCCCAAGCTCATGGTTCGTCCTATGTTACTCAGTTATATTGATTATCTGGTTGATGGTAATCAACACTATTCAAACACATGGCAAATTTACGAAGCACTCATCAACAAATGGATTGAACGTGAAGGCGACAAACGTGAGCACCACCATGTTAATCGTGAAAAACTGAAACAGAATCTTCATACATATTCGCAACTTATTGCTGTGAAGATTTATGAAAAAAGAAAAGAGACCAAATCGCTACAATTGTGTAAAGCGGATGCTACCGATGTCAATATTGAACTCAAGGATTACCAAATGACCGGGCAGTCGTTGCTTACCCGTGATGCAGAAAACAACTGGAAATTTGCCCATAAATCAATACTTGAATTTTTTCTTGCAAAAGAAGCATGTGAAAATGTGGATTTTGCCGTGACATTTGATTTTAATGGAATGGACATGGTATTGCAGTTTTGTCGTGAAAACCAAACACTTCTTTATCTGGATTTTGTTCCTGTCAAAGGGGATCTGTTTTTAATGGGAAGCAAAAATACAGAAGCTGATATCGCAACAGGTGAGACGCAATATGCCGTCCAGCTTTCTGATTTCCATATTTCTAAGTATCCAGTTACACTTGCTCAGTTTAATTTATTCGTAGAAGATTCAAGTTATCAGACTGATGCCGAAAAAAAGAACAGGAGCGCGATTATTGATGGTAAAAAGTGGATAGAAAAGGATGGTATTAACTGGCGGTATAGGGAGCCAAGGGGTGAACGAAAAGTTGACGAGTATAATCATCCTGTCGTACATGTGAGCTGGAACGATGCTGTTGCCTATTGTAATTGGCTTACTGAAAAAACGGGAAAGACGTTCCGTTTGCCATCATATGCAGAGTGGGACTTCGCATTCGCAGAAGGAATAATAGTGCCGCAACATATTCATGTTGCTGATAATCAAGCATACATGATAAAAGATAAGATGGATAAGAAGAATTTGATGGATTTGATGGATTTGATTTTTGAGAAATATGGTAAGGATTTGCAGAATCTGATAGATAGGAGGGGGGTGATGGATTTGATGGATTTGATGGGTTTGGTTTTTGAGGATAAGAAGAATGTGATGGATAAGATGGATAGGAAGGATTTGAGGGATTTGTTTAGAAAGATGGGTTCGATAGATTTTATCGATTTGGTTTTAAATGTTAAAAAGTCTTTGATGGATAAGAAGGATAGGAAGTCTTTGATGGCTTTGATAGCTTTGATAGATAATAAGGGTTTTATTTTTAAGGATGAGAATGACTTGATCGACTTGATCGACTTGATCGACTTGATGGATTTGATAGCTTTGGGTGATTGGATGAAAGATTTGATGTTTTTCATGGACTTGCTGGACTGGAAGGATTCGATGGCGATGGATTGGTTGGATTTAAGGGATCTTAAGCCGTTGATGGATTTGATGGAAATGATTGTGGTAAAAAGATTAATAATGAAGAACATTGGAATAGATAATTTTTTTATCGAGAAATTACGATTGCTTGGAATGTTCAACAATTTGGAGGAGTGGTGCAGTGACTGTTATGAAGGAAGTCACTATGACGAAAATAAAAGGAAAGAGGTTGTTCATAACCCAGTAGGGGATCAAACAGGTTCAGGTCGTGTTGTTCATTGCGGTATTGAAATCAACACTCCCGAGAATTTTGGGTTGCATAATATTGTTTCTTCACACTTCTCCTTCTATAGTGGCAGCTACGTTGGCTTCCGTGTGGTCATGGTGCCTTAAGTCAGTTGGCAGTTCATTGTTGACTTTGCTTTTGAACGAGAGTGTAATTACAAAATCGTGTTGAATGGTGTGGGTTTGTTCCGCTGAAAGAGAGTGCCTATAGTGTGAATTTACAAGATTCAGCATTGGATTATTGACATGTTCCCGCTGATAAGAGCAACATGGCAAAATATCTGTTTGAAGTACTCCCCAATTATAGGACAGGTTTTTTGATAAACGGATCTGTAAAGAAAACTGTGTAAACGGCCATTTGTCATAACGGGATTCTACCCTCAAATTTAATGGAAAGCTGATTGATAACCGAACCCCAGTTCCGAATCGGCATCGAGCAAGATACATCAACTTTATGATTGATGCATCATTAGGAAAAGCCCCCTTGGTTTTCAAGACTTTCCGCAGTGACCGGTTCAGGGACTCGATAGCATTTGTTGTATAGATAACCTTCCTGATTTCTGACGGATATGCGAAAAACGGAATAATGTTATCCCAGTGC
>Ga0194037_1000339_pt1 | contig 36683 bp, 35 predicted proteins | sample JunL306m_MetaG_FD_148653 | JGI IMG/M metagenome (GOLD analysis project Ga0194037, IMG submission 148653) | Anoxic zone freshwater microbial communities from boreal shield lake in IISD Experimental Lakes Area, Ontario, Canada - Jun2016-L304-6m | ecosystem: Environmental > Aquatic > Freshwater >... | reverse complement strand
GCTATAACTGCGTACCAGGTCAACCTGGTTTTTCATCAGGGCGATCAGGGGCGATACAATAATGGCCACGCCTTCGCTGATGATGGCGGGTAATTGATAACAGAGGCTTTTGCCGCCTCCGGTGGGCATGATCACAAAAGTATCCTTGCCCGATAAAAGGGATTGGATAATTGCTTCCTGTGGACCTTTGAAACCGTCGAACCCAAATTGATATTGAAGCTGAGCGGCGAGCTCAGTCCCGTTTTTTAAAGCAGGCGCTTTTTCACCGGATGATTTCACCGGTTTTTTGCTTGATTTTGTTTTGCTGGTAGCCATAGTTATCTCTTCTCTGAACCAGGTGAAAATCAGTTGGCGGTTAGCAGTTAGCAGTTGGCAATCCAAATAATTCATGGATCCTGCAAATAACTCAACGATTACACTGGTTGTTCACCAATCATTTAAATTAATCAATAACCGGCAGTTTACAAAGGCTTTTCTAAGAAATAAACGATTATTATGAAGGGTGGTATCGATAATTGCCGAACTTTGCGAAATCATTGAATTAAAGTAGGTTTGCGCCATTAATGAATAACAACATGATCATACCCGCAGCACTCCGTACCATTGAGTTGGAATTGGCGGCTGTAGCCGGTCTTAAGGCCTTTATCAATGCCGATTTTGTGAAAGCGGTAGAAACCATTGCCCTTAGCAAAGGAAGATTGGTAGTAAGTGGTGTGGGCAAATCTGCAGTGATCGCCCAGAAGATCGTAGCTACCCTCAACAGTACCGGCACTCCTGCCATATTCATGCATGCTGCCGATGCCATCCATGGCGACCTGGGTATGGTGCAGGATTCGGATATCATCCTCCTGATCAGCAAGAGCGGCGATAGTCCCGAAATAAAAGTGCTAATCCCTTTTCTCAAAAATTTTGGAAACACCCTAATTGGTATGGTGGGCAATATGGAATCCTTCCTGGCCAAACACAGCCATATTATATTAAACACTACGGTAGCCCAAGAGGCTTGTCCCAATAACCTGGCCCCCACTTCCAGCACCACCGCACAACTGGTGATGGGCGATGCGCTGGCCGTTTGTTTGATGGAGCTGAAAGGTTTTAATACCGACGATTTTGCCAAATACCACCCGGGTGGTGCATTGGGTAAGAAACTTTACCTGCGGGTAGAAACCATTGCCTTACAAAATGCACAACCAAAAGTATTACCCACCGCGGGTATCCGTGAAGTGATCGTTGAAATGACCGAGAAAAGACTGGGTGCCACGGCGGTGGTTGACGAACAAAATAATATCCAGGGCATCATCACCGATGGCGACCTGCGCCGAATGCTGGAGCATAATAGCAATTTCAATGAACTAAAGGCAAAAGATATCATGAGCCTGCATCCCAAAAAGATTGAGGCCTCAGAACTGGCAGTGGATGCACTGGAAGAAATGAGAAAACAAAATATTAGTCAGCTCTTGGTAGAGACCAATGGCCTGTATTACGGGATCATTCATTTGCATGATCTGGTGAGGGAGGGAATTATTTAGGGGAACTGGTTGAGGAGTTGAGAGGTTGAGGAGTTTAGAGGGGAACTGGTTGAGAAGTTGAGGAGTTTAGGAGTTCGAAGGGTATATGAGCTAGTTAGGGGTTTGTGTGTATTGGCTGTAAAAATAAATGCATTAAATAAAGGATTTCAGCGGAAAATAACGCTTAAATATCAAAAAAATAAACGAAATAATATTACCAAATGTGCACTAAACTCCTCAACTCCTCAACCCCTCAACTCCTCAACTTCCCATGAGCAAGAATCACTACGTAGCCATCATGGCAGGAGGAATTGGCAGCAGGTTTTGGCCAATGAGCAGAACGCATTATCCAAAGCAGTTTCTCGATATATTGAATACCGGACGCACCTTAATTCAGGCTACTTACGATCGATTTCTGAAATTCATTCCGGCCGAACATATTTATGTGGTCACTTCAGAACAATACAAAGAGATCGTTGAAAAACAATTGCCCGAACTGCCGGCCACAAATATCGTTTGCGAACCTTCGCGCAAGAATACCGCTCCTTGCATCGCCTATATTGCCCATAAACTAGAAGGCATAAACGCTAATGCAAACCTGATCTGTGCTCCGGCCGATCACCTGGTAATGGATGAAGAAGGATTTAAAAAAGTTTGTTTGGATGCCCTGCATTTCACCTCACATATAAAAGCCCTGGTTACGCTGGGCATTAAACCAGCCACTCCCAATACCGGTTATGGTTATATTCAATTTGATCAACAGGCGGTGAGTGAAAATATTTATAAGGTGAAGACCTTTACCGAAAAACCCGATGCGGCCCTGGCCAAGACCTTTGTATCGAGCGGCGATTTTTTATGGAATGCCGGCATCTTTGTTTGGCAGGTGAAAACGATCATCCGTGCCTTTGAAAAACAATTGCCCGAGATGAATGAAGTGTTTGAAGCAGAAAAATCCAATTTCAATACCAAAAGAGAAAAAGATGCCATTGACCGCATCTACCCTCAATGCGTAAATATCTCCATCGACTACGGTGTGATGGAAAAAGCTGATAATGTATATGTCATACCAGCCTCCTTTGGCTGGAGCGACCTGGGTACCTGGGCCAGCACCTATGATAATCTGGAAAAGGATTATCTGGGTAACGCCGTAGCCGGAAATAATGTAGTAGTGATCGATGCCACCAATAATATGGTGCATGTCGACAATAAAAAACTGGTGGTACTTCAGGGCCTCGATGGCTTTGTGGTGGTAGATACCAAGGACGTATTACTGATCTGCAGCAAAGGAAAAGAACAGGAGATCAAGGATTATGTGGCGGAGATAAAGAGGAGTAAGGGGGATAAGTTTTTGTAGGAACAGGTTTAGGTGTTTAGAAGTTTAGGCGTTTAGGCGTTGGTGTACGTTTGAGAGATGTGTTTTGGTTTAATTTTTAAGATTTTTTTCGATGAAAACCTTTATTTAATGGATTTATTTTTACATTCCCATTTACACAATACCCCAACTAGTTAGTAGACTCCCCTAAACAACTAAACAAATAAACACCTAAACTAATCTTCTAAAATCTGCTTTTTTTCCGCTGAAACCACCTATTTAATGGGTTTATTTTTACAGTCCCCATATACAACAACTTAACTAGTTCGTATACCCCCTAAACAACTAAACACCTAAACGCATAAACCTCTCAACTTCTCAACCTCCCCGCACAATTCATACCCCATTTTTTCGTTATCTATTAACTTTTAACGTTCTTCGCCTTATAAAACTTTAACCTTGATCAAAACCCTGCTTATTGCAGTTTCGGTACTGCTTTTGTCGCTCAACTTCATTGATATCGATATCAATGAGCAGTTGCCGTACGACCATAAGGAGAAGTTTAATCAGAACCTGGCCTATATCAATTCAACCGATAAGCTGGAAAGGTATATTGATAGTAATGCTGTGGCGGGTGCGGTTGATCCGCGCTCAATTGAGTATGTAGACCTGATCGTTGATGCCATCAAAAATCGTTTTTTTCACGGGTTCTCGCATTTTTCTATCAAAGAGAACTGGATCGCGGCTTTCTCAGAAAGGCTGATCGGATATGGCCTTGCGAGCAAGGTTAGACCCGGCGATATTTTACAACATCCCAATGCAGCCTGTTCTCAGCAATCCATTGTAATGATGGATATCCTGCGAAGGAAAAAGATCAGCTACCGCAATGTGGGTTTCCCACACCATTATGCGCTGGAAGTATTGGTGAATGATAAATGGTATTATTTTGATCCGAATATGGAACCGGTATTGACCAACACCGACCGGCTGGAAGAGAACTGGAAACTCAGTGCCGATAACCTGAAGAAATTTTATGATACCAGTCGCTTTAAAGACCTGGACTGGAAATTTGGAAAGCATTTGACCGTAACCAAGGGTACCATCAATGAAATCCCGGCAGCAAATGCTAAATTTTTCCAAAATGCAACGGGCGTGATCAGTCGCATTGCCTTTATCTTTCCCCTGCTGCTCCTGTACTATATTTCCAAACGTAAGCAACGCAACCGAAAAGCATAAACGCATGATAATGGTTAGTCCACCATTTTTTCATGCCATTGGTTTGTATATTTGAACACTAAATACAAACATGTTGCAACAACCTTCCATCATTAGCAAATTACCCAATGTAGGCACTACCATCTTTACCGTGATGAGCGCATTGGCTGTAGAACATAAGTCCATCAACCTAGGACAAGGATTTCCCGATTTTCCGATGAGTGAAGAATTGGTTGCCCTGGTGAATAAGGCCATGCAGCATGGTAACAACCAATACGTTCATGGCTGCGGATTGCCACTATTACGGGAACGGTTGGCCGAAAAATGCAATGGCCTTTATGGCTCTTCTGTTAGTGGCGATACCGAGATTACGGTAACCCCCGGTGGCACCTATGCCATCTACACCGCCCTTACTGCCGTATTGCAACCGGGCGATGAGGTGATCGTGTTTGAACCGGCTTATGATAGTTATATTCCCAATATCGAGATCAATGGAGGCGTTCCGGTATTGATCCCGCTGCAACACCCCGATTATTCCATTAACTGGGACCTGGTGCGCAGCAAGATCAGTCCCCGCACGAAGATGATCATGTTGAATAGCCCGCACAACCCATCTGGCACTGTACTCAGTAGCCATGATATTGAACAACTGCGCAGCATCGTTACCGGTACCGGCATATTTATTTTAAGTGATGAGGTGTACGAACACCTGATATTCGACAATATGAAACACGAAAGCATATTGCGTTACCCCGATCTGTTTGCCCGCAGCTTTGTTTGTTTCTCCTTTGGTAAAGTATACCACTGCACCGGATGGAAAATGGGTTACTGTGTAGCGCCCGATGCTTTAATGAAAGAGTTCAGAAAAGTACACCAGTTCAATTGCTTTACCTGCAACAGTCCGGTACAATTTGCGATCGCCGAATTTTTATTGCAACAAGATAAATACCTGCAGCTGGGCGCCTTCCTGCAACAAAAAAGAGATTTCTTTCAGGCGGGTATGCAACAAACAAAATTCAAAGCCCTGCCTTCGCATGGAAGTTATTTCCAGTTGTACGATTATTCGGCCATCAGCGATGAAACAGAAAAAGATTTTGCCATCAGGGTAACCAAAGAATATGGCGTAACCGGAATTCCTACTTCGGCTTTTTATAAATCAGGAACCGATAATAAAGTATTGCGTTTTTGTTTTGCCAAAAAAGAAGACACGCTGAATGCAGCGATAGAAAGATTGCAGAAGCTATAGCGAATAATCTGTCACATTAAAACGGTTAGGGCTATACGCCAAATTGCTTCAGGTGGTGATCCAGGTGTTTGTACATACTCTTTCCCCATTGCTCCTGGGTAAGGGTGCCAAACATGGGATGAGGAAACTTACCCACTCCGCCATTGCGGCCATCATAAAATTTTTGTACCAATTCAAGCAAGGTTGTTCGTTCCGCTTCAAAATTGCGCGATTCTTTTATAATAAAATTGGGCGCGGTAGGCAGGTTCTTTTGCCAGGGCGATTCATTATACAGTTTAGGTTTGATGGCCCAACCCAGCATGAGACCCAGAAACATCCTTGGCATTTTTTTATCACTGAGCGGCACCTTAAATGCTTCAATACAATGTGCCAGCATCTGTGCGGCATCCATTTTCCCCCATTGACGTTGCGACTCTGCGCTAAGTGATTTGATCCTTTGAAAAATTTCTTGGTGTACCGATTCGTCGAAAAGATTTTTCATACGGCGGAGTGTTTATAATTGTTCGTATAGTTTTCTTAGTTTATCAGCATTCATATGCTTTTCCCAATCTTTACCCAATGCGTTTTCCCAAAGTGGTTTCATGCCCAGCGATACGCCGATCATCTTATCAAAGTCGGCATCAGTAAGTCCGGCACAAATATTCTTTGGAATATCGATCTTATGCTTCTCTACCATCAACTTAAATTCCTTCACGCCTTCAGGATAAAATTCTTCGAGTTTATCAAATACAATACAATTACCGATACCATGTTTGGTGCCGAGTAAATACCCAAGTCCGTAACTAACGGCATGGGCTACTCCCACCTGGCTATAGGCAATGCTCATGCCTCCGGCATAAGAAGCCATCATGAGTTTATCATCGCTGTCCTCGTCCCAATGATCTTTCTGCACATACACTTCTTTACAAATTTGCAGGGCTTTTTCGCCATAGCTCTTACTGAACTCATTCAAAAAGGTTCCATTCAAACTTTCAATACAATGGATATAACAATCCATGCCTGTATAAAAACGTTGGTTGGCCGGAGCATTTGCCGTAAGCGCCGGATCCAAAATGATCTGATCGAAAGGAGTAAAATCGGAGTTCATACCCAGCTTGCGGGTGGGGCCGCTCAATACTGTGGTACGACTCACTTCTGCGCCGGTACCACTCAATGTGGGGATCCCGACTTTATATACACCGGCAAATTTAACCAGGTCCCAGCCCTGATAATCAGCACTGCTTCCCGGGTTGGTCATCATCATGGAAACCGCTTTGGCCAGGTCCATGGCTGAGCCCCCGCCAATACCAATTACACCACTAATGGATCCATATGTTTGTTTCAATTCCTGGGCGATGCTGTCTACATAAGTAGTTTTAGGCTCATGGCTTACATCCACAAAGATCAACTTATCATTTCCCCGAACCGGGACCCTGCTGGCAAGGGGCTTGCCTTCAAAAAAATGATCAACCAGAAACACCATGGGTGCGCCGGCGATCCTGTGCGGGGCAATGATCTCATCTAACTGATCAAATGAACCACGGCCATAAACCACATAGCCGATCATTTTAAAATTACGGAATGCCATAGCTTGAAATTTGAGGCAAAAATACAGGATTTTGGGGAAGGGTTTAGTTGAGGAGTTGAGGAGTTGAGGAGTTTAGGGGTTGAGGAGTTTAGGGGTTTAGGAGTTGAGGAGTTTAGGAGTTTAGAAGAGCATACGGAACAGGAGGAGTGTTTAATACTGTTGGTTGTAATAATAAACCTATTAAATAAAGGGTTTCATCCTAAAATGACACCAAAATATCAAAAATAATCTAACGCCCTCTATCCCGAACTCACTCCAACTCCTCAACCCCTAAACCAGCTTTTCCAGTTGTTCCAGATAAAACACCAAAATACCAAAAATAATCTAACGCCCTCCATCCCGAACTCACTCCAACTCCTCAACTCCTAAACCCCTCAACTCCTCAACCAGCTTCCCAACCAGCTCCAAAACCCCCATTCTCTAAAATTACCCTCCCTTATTATGATTCAACGCATAAAAAGATTTTTATACTGTTTTTATATTCGTGAGTACAACTAAAATGAACATATATGAAAAAACAATTTCTGACATACACTTGTATCTCGTTACTTACTCTTGCAAGCTGTAACAATGCTGAAACAACCACAACTGCTGCTGCCACCCCTGATCAAAAAACAGTGGGCCAGTCTGGTGTAGTTGATGATCAATCACAAAAAAATGTGGTGCAGATTGCCATTGGCAGTAAAGACCATACCACCTTGGTAGCGGCTGTAAAAGCTGCTGAGCTGGTAGATGTATTAAGCAACACCGGACCATTTACTGTGTTTGCCCCTACCAATGCCGCTTTTGATAAATTACCAGCTGGAACAGTAGATGGTTTATTAAAGCCTGAGAAAAAAGATGACCTCACCGATATTTTACAATATCATGTATCGGTAGGTGTGTATAAAGAAGATGCATTTCGTGATGGACAAGTGATTGGCCAGGTGAACGGAGGCAATATCACCATCAGTAAAAAAGATGGTAAAATTATGGTGAATGGCACAGCCACTATTGTTGCTGCTGTTCCAGCTTCCAATGGTATTGTTTATATAATTGATGGGGTTTTACTTCCTCCAAAAAAATAAATCGTAGTCTAAATAAAATGGGCGCGAACATTAATTGTTCGCGCCCATTTTTATACAGGACATTCAGCTGCGTTAATACGTCATGGCTATGCTGATAATATTTTTATCTTCATCACTGTGGAAATACTGTAGGCTCTTTGTTTGGCCAGGTCTGCTTTTTCTCCTTCGAAATTTTCGTCAACCGCATTATTAAACAAAGTGTTCCACCGATCAAAATGTGCACTGGTAAGGGGTACAATGGTATTTAGTTTTTTATGGCTTTCCATCGGATTGCCTTCATATGCTCCGGTATAGAACAGGCTGTTTTCCCAAAAATCGTACATGATGGGCAAATGATTTTTCCAGTTTACTTTCATTACGTCATTAAAAATGAACCCGATCTGATCATCATCAATTACTTTTTTATAAAAATTATTGATGAGCAACTGTATGTCTTCTTTGTTCTTAATATCTTTTTTCATGGATTTGCAGTATTCTTTTATAAATCTTTCCGGTTAAATTTTCGGGTAGACGACCATAACGGAAATAGGATCCACATAAACATGGCTACAAAAGAAACCATGACCCCGGTATAGGTGCCAAAGAAATCTTTGAACACCGCGCCGGTATAACCCATCATGGCAGATACATCCATTTGTAATAAGATGAGGATACGGCCCAGGTCTACCGGATTCAGTGCAGTAACACCCACCATCGGTTTCTCCAATGGATAATCAGCAAACTGAAACAATAAGAATAACACCAACCCGTCGAACAATAAAGTAAAATACAACCACAATAAGATAGCCGCTCCAATACCTTTTGCCTTATCGCGCATTTTCACTGCGGCGAGCATGGCAATGGCAACAAAAATAATGCTGAGCAATATTCCCATGGCGATCATCATAAAACCAATATTATTTGCCTGGTAGATCAACACCGGAATGCCGGTGCCCACCAAAAAAGCCAGCGCAAGTGAAGAGGCAAGTCCGGTAAATAAACTTAACCAGATGCTTTTTCTACGCAGGGGCTGGCTCACCAACAATTCAATGAACTCGGCGCTATTGTACACATAGATGGTTGAAAAAATAATGCTCACCAACGGAACAATGATCAGGATGATATTCAACAAGCTGAGCAGGCCCTTGTTTACATTGTCTTCGAGACTGAACATACTGAGCGAGGTGATGAACAGAAAAACTGTATAGATCAACACGATCCGGTTTCGAAGGATGTCGGTCATCACATATTTAATGATCTTTTTCATGGTTAATTTTTTGTCATAAAATGAGCAATGGCCCTATTCAGTTTCTCTTCCCCCGTTTCGGAACGCAGTTCATCAATATTTTTATGAAAAAGCATTTTCCCATCCTGCATATAGATCACCTGGGTTACCAGGTCGTCGAGTTCGCTTAATATATGTGAAGTGATGAGCACTAGTTTTCCTTTTTTCTTTTCCTTGCGAATCTTTTCTTTTAGTATTTCGGATGCAACCGGATCAAGTCCTGCAGTAGGTTCATCGAGTATCAATACAGCAGGACTAAATAAAAATGCCAGTGTAGCGCTTACTTTTTGACGCGTGCCGCCTGAAAGGGTGCGCATTCTTTTATTCAATAGTGATTGCAGATCGAAAGACGCAAACAGCTCTTCATCGAGTATCGCTTCTTTACCCCTGATGTCTTTCATCATGTCGATCACATGTCCGATGGTCATATTATCCGGATAGCGCCCGGTTTGTGGCATATATCCGATCTGGTCGCGGTATTTCCAATGATGCAAAATATTATTTCCATTGAAGGTGATGAAGCCGCTATCCTGTACCACCATTCCCAGAATGGTTTTAACCAAGGTGGTTTTGCCACTGCCGTTGGGCCCTACCAAAGCAATACACTCTCCCTTGTTGCAGGTAACCGATACATCATCCAGCGCTTTTAATTTGCCGAAACTTTTGGTCACATTGGTTGCAATGATCATGATTCAATTTTTTATATTCAGTTCAATTGTCTTTTCATCATCGGATGTTCATCTTTCAGATTTTCGGGTGTGATGCTGGGGATGATCTTTTCGGTTTTATCCATCAGCGAAGTGATGAAACTCCGGAACAGCATCATGGCCGGAGGATTTTTTTCTACGATCATGGAATACAGGCTAACCGGCCGGTAGGGAATATCCCCAATAGCATCGCGGTTCAGATCATATCCTTCATATTTATCCCAGTAATTGCCATTGAAATTGTTCAATACCAAGGAGCCGTTGGTGCCCACATCAAATGTGTTGCCAATAAAATCGCTTTTGGTTAGTGTGATGTCCATACAGCTGGCCTGAATTTTTAAGCCCCAGCCATTGTCTTTGAATAAATTTTTTTCCATGTTGATCCGGCTGGCGCCTTCCATATAAATGCCCGTGGTATTCTTTTCAAAATGATTACCCCCGATATAGCTATCAGAAATTTCTTTCAGCAACAGTCCATAGGCCGCATCTCCCCAGTTCTCAATAAAATAATTATTGAACATTTTAACCCCATGCGAATACATCACCGCTACACCCGCTCCGTTATTATTAAAAATATTGCTGACATAGGTATTGTTCTGCGAAAACATAAAATGTAGTCCGTACCGTAGATTTTTAAAAGAGTTATTTCTCCAGATGATGGAGTTGGTAACAAATTCGAAATAGATGCCATCCCGATGGCCACTGATGGTATTGCCGATAATGCTCAGGCTATCGCTTTTCCAGCAGTGGATCCCGTTACCGCTTTGTTGCTCCTCGCTACTATACGCACTTACCCGGTTATTGCGAATGGTACAATGATTACCGTGGAGCACATACACGCCAAAAAAATTATCTTCCAGAATATTATTTTGTACAGTAACTCCGCCGCAATCATATAGTTTGATGCCACCATAATCCTCGATACTGGAAACCCCCGAATGAACTACTTTAAAACCGTCGATGGTTACTCCGTTGGCCTTAACAGATATCACTTCATATTTTTTTTCGCCATCGAGTACCGGATAACCAAAACCTTTTAAGTAAATAGATTTAGTGATCAATAAATTCTTTTCATGATAATTACCCGCTTCCACCCAAATGGTATCACCATTAGAGGCTACTGTTAATGCAGCTTGTATGGTAATAAACTGTTGATGGATACCTACATGAAGTATTTTGGCGTGAGCAAGCAGGCTGCCAGATAAGAAGAGCCATATCATGAAGATCGTTCTCATGGATACAGTTGTTTCCATACAACAAGCTCGGCTTTGTATTTTTCTTTTGCTGCTTTCATTTGTGTGGATGATTCAAAAGCAATGATGTTGCCATTCATAGGTCCACTAATAGAGTCGCTTTGTAACAGGAAGGCTTTATTTGTATTGATCAATGTATGATTACCTGAAAAGTCTGCAATATATATATCGGCAATGTCTTTTTCCGGAATGGTTTCTGATTTCAAAAAAGCCAGCAAACAATGACTATCGTCGTATTTATATATTTTTCCTTTTCGGGTGATCAGTTCGGCGCCAAAGCGGTTGTCACTGATCGTCATTTTACAAAAGTTGCAATTGTCTTTTCCTAAAACAAGCGCCTCCGGACCAGTAGTACAACCGGAAAGCGAAATAATGATCATCAGGGTAGCTGCTGCCTGTGATATATTAAATCTGATTTTATTTTTTTTAAAAATCCTCCACTCTGCATAAACCATCAACAAAAGCAATACACCTACTGCCACAAATATCCATCCGCCAATGTCCGGTGTAGAATAGGCGCCGAAGTTGAGTAGTTGTTTAAACCCGATCAAGGGAGGTTGATAAGCCATGCCGGGTACAATGATGGCGGCTTCTGGATTAAGGTTATGCCCGTAATTATATTCCCATCGCCAAAAATCTATCATGGCCACTACGCCGAAACAAACAAAAAGGATGAACAAGAGATTCAGCCATTTTCTGCGGCCTAATAATGATACGGCTATACAAGCGGTAGCAAAGAAAATGATCAGGTAGGGTAAAAGGGTAAACTCGAAAAAATCGGGTGAATGTAGGGTCTTCATCCCTATATAATGATTAAGTCCGTTGATAATATCTACATTACCCCCGAGCTTGCTGGCATAGATAAGCAGGTTAAGCCCTTCTGGATATTGTGGCGCATTGAGTTCAATTCGCCACATCGGCACTTGCAATACAAGAAGTAATGCTCCTCCGCAAATAGCCAACAGGATCCTGCTGATGATATTTATTTTTTGGATTTTCATGTTTATTATTAAAAAAGAGAGGTATGGCAGTCTCGTGATGAATGATCCGGATGATTATTCCCGGCTACGAAACATTTTCATACCTCTCTTTAAAGAAATTTATTTCTTATTGGCGCTATCTGCAACGGGTATATTAGTACCCAAGCTGAAGCTAATCGGTGTATTACTACCGGCTGAGGATACACGAACGTAGCCCTGCATTTCCTGGTGTAATGCACTACAGAAATCTGTACAATACATCGGGAACATACCTACGCGATCGGGTACCCATTTCAGGGTTTGTGTTTCTCCCGGCATGATCAACAATTCGGCATTCACCGAACCCTTGATGGCAAAACCATGAGGTACATCCCAATCTTGTTCAATATTGGTAATGTGGAAATACACTTCATCGCCCATTTTAATGCCTTCAATATTATCCGGTGCTAAATGCGAACGAATGGCTGTCATGTACACATGTACTTTATTGCCTTCTCTTACCACCTTGGTCATACCCTCGCCTTTTGATACATAAGGATTGGCATTATCATCTATCTTAAAGAATTTGAGTGAGTTCTTGCTGATCAGGTCGGCCGGCACAATCTGTGCATAATGCGGCTCTCCGATCGTTGGGAAATCAAGCAACAGTTGCATCTTATCGCCGCTGATATCATAAAGCTGGGCGCTTTGAGCCAACTCAGGACCCGTAGGCAGGTACCTGTCTTTGGTGATTTTGTTATACGCAACCAGGTATCTTCCAGTGGGTGTTTTAGTATCTCCACCAGCTACACATAAATGCCCAACAGAATAATAGGTAGGCACCCTGTCTAATACTTTCAGGTCTTTGATATTCCATTTCACGATCTCGGATGATACAAACATTGACGTGTAGGCATTTCCGTTATTATCGAATTCTGTATGTAAAGGGCCAAGGCCTGGTTTTTTAACTTCACCATACAATACTGATTCGTATTTCAGGATAGGAATACCGTCAAAATCTCCTGCATAATCTTTTGCCGCAATAGTTTTGATCATTTTATCATAACTGAATACAGGGATCAGGGCAGCCAGTTTACCGCTACCTACAATATATTCTCCTGTAGGACTTACATCACAACCATGTGGTGATTTGGGACAAGGGATGAAATAACACAGGTCTTTCAATTCTTTTGAATCCAGTACAATAACCTCTGTTTTAATTTCAGAGGTGGCTGAATGGGTTTTGTCGCTGTACACATTGTGCGCATAACGAACCGCTTGTTTTTTTCCTTTGCCTGCTTTTAGATATTCTTCCGCTTTCTTCCAGTTAACCGCCATGATAAAATCTTTATCATGCTGAGAAGCATTTACTTCTAATAAGGTATTGGCTTGTTCGGTATTGTAGCAAGAGAAGAAGAACCATCCGTGAGAAACTCCTTTACCTGCGCGACTAAGATCAAAATTGAAGCCTGGGCACTGGATCTGGAAAGCGATATCCATTTTACCGTCTTCTTTTCCTACACTGATAAAACTCAGGGTTCCTTTAAAATTCTTCTTGTATGTGTTGATGGGCACATCGCCATTTACATCATCTGGTGGTACACTGAAACGAGTTCCAGCCACTACATATTCAGTGTTCTCGGTGATAAAAGGAGAAGAGTGGTTACCGCTACTATTGGGTAATTCAATGATCTCCTGGGTTCTGAAAGTTTTTAAATCAATACGCGCCACACGAGGGGTGTTGTTGGCATTGCCAAAAACCCAACGTCCATCATACTCGCCATTTGTTTTTGATAATTGTACATGGTGAAGATCATCCCAAGGAACAAATCCGTGAGACGTGTTCAGCATCGGTTTGGTTTCTTCAGAAAATCCGTACCCTTTTTCTGGGTCAAGCGAAAACACTGGAATTACCCTTAACAATCTTCCGCTGGGTAATCCGTACACACTCATCTGGCCACTAAATCCACCGGATACAAAATTGTAAAATTCGTCGTACTTACCGGGGGCCACATAGGTTTTACTAGCGGCGTCTGAGCTAACGGTGTTTCCAGCGTTCTTGGGTTTACAGGCATTGATGCCCACCAAAAAACTAATCGCGATCAAACAGATAGCGAGTTGATTTATTTTTTTCATGTTGATATATTTAAATGAAAACTTGATTCTATGAATGATTATTTACCAGAGTCATTTTTTCTTTGAAACTCATAAATAGCCCTTGCGTCATCGTCCGATAAGTTCTGATTGGGCATACGAACCAAACAGATCTCTAATTGGGCTTGCGCTTTTGGATCTTTATTAAGCATCGCATCCGTGTTGGTAATGAAGTTCATGATCCACTCTGGTGTGTATCTAGAAGTAACCCCCTTCCAACCTGGTCCTACCAATTTTTCACCGGTCAGTTTATGACAGGCCTGACATTTTACATTAAATACCTTAGCCCCGGCCCCAGCTAATGTGGTGTCGACGCTAGCCGGTATTTCTACTTTGGTAAACTTACCTTCACCACGATTGGGATCATAAGAAGGGTTGCCATTGGCTGTTTCATCGGTCTTTCCACCGCCTGCCGCTCCGGAATTGGTATTACCTCCACAGGAGTAAGCAAAAATTCCCAAACAGGTAATCAAAGAAATCACTACTAGTTTTTTCATACTTAATTTTTTATTTTACAATACAAGATTAATACAGCCTCAGGGGCTATCTTATGCGTGTAATCATAAATTCAAAATAATATGACCGTAGTCAGTGAGGTTTTTATTTGTTTTAATATATAATGCCCCTAAACATGAGCAGAATCATATTTGTAAGGGCCTTTGTAAATATGAAATGGCGGTTTGTAGTATTATATTTGAATGCAGAATAATAGAAATTAAACATGATGATTGATATTAATATATTGTTGGCTTGGGGTGCAACCTATAAACAGGTTGCAAAGGGGAATATCGTTTTCAACGAAGGAACAGCCTGCAGCTTCTATTATCAGCTGGTTAGCGGACAAGCCCGTTGGGTAAATATCAATGATGAGGGAAAAGAATGTATTCATACGGTTATTGAGCCGGGTGAAAGCTTTGGAGAGTTGCCCCTGTTCGACAACGAGCCCTATGCAGCAACAGCCATTGCCGACCAGGACTTGGTGCTCATCCGCTTGCACAAACCCATCTTCATCCAATTGCTCAAAGAAAACCAGGATATTCATTTTAAATTCAGTGAGCTTCTGGTGCAGCGGTTGCGGTTTAAGTTCATCTTAATAGAAGCCCTGTCGAGCCAGGACCCCGAAAACAGGATAACCGCCCTTATCCAATACCTTAAAAAAGAAAATAAGAATTTCTGCAGCGAGTGCCACCAATTGAAATTAACCCGTCAGCAAATTGCAAATATGACTGGACTCAGGGTTGAGACCGTGATCAGGTCGATCAAGCATATGCACGATAAAGGCGAGTTAGAAGTTAGGAACGGGAAGGTGTTTTGCTAGTGTTATGATTCCAGTCATAAGTTTTAAAGCCCCCCAGATTTACCTTTAGCCAAATAAATGGCATGGCTTTTTCTTTCCGCAGGTGGTTAAGGATCTCTTTATTCAACCTGATGTTGATCGCGGCAATTGGGGTAATACTTCGTTATAAGATCGCTTTTGCGCTTCCTATTATTGATCAAAAACATTTACTTCATGCCCATTCCCATTTTGCATTTAGTGGCTGGATAAGCCAGGTGCTGATGGTATTAATGGTACAATATCTGGCTCGTTTTACAGGTGATGGGATATTTAAAAAATACCGGCTGCTCTTGAATATTAACCTGTTCACGGCCTATGGCATGCTGGTATGCTTTTTCTGGCAGGGGTACGGATTGTTTTCCATTGGCTTTTCTACCTTATCAATCATCAACGCCTATTGGTTTGCTATACGGTATTGGAAAGACCTGGGTGCCCTCCCTAAAAAAACCATCAGTCAACATTGGTTCAGGGCTGCACTATTATTTTACAGCATTTCTTCGGTCGGTGCTTTTTCTCTTGCCTATATGATGGCCAATCATATTTTCCGCGAAACCTGGTACCTGGGTGCTGTTTATTTTTTCCTTCACTTTCAATACAATGGTTGGTTCTTTTTTGCCATCATGGGTTTACTCAGCAGCAGGCTTGAGTTGCTGATGCCAGAAACACGCATCCCTCGGATAGTATTCTGGCTCTTTGCACTTGCCTGTATTCCGGCTTATTTCTTATCGGCGCTGTGGATGCCCATACCCTGGTATATCTATTTACTGGTATTGTTTTCGGCATTGGCACAATGTGCTGGCTGGGGGTTGTATATAAAACATTTATTGCGATACCGTAACCAGATCAAAGAGATATTTAGCCTAAAAGCAAAGCCTATCCTATTGTTGGCTGCCGCCGCACTAACCATTAAGCTATTGCTGCAGTTGGGTTCAACACATCCGGCACTAAGTCAGCTGGCGTTTGGGTTCAGGCCAATTGTGATCGGATACTTACACCTGGTTTTATTGGGTGTGATCTCCTTATTTATTTTAGGCTTTATTGTATCAATGAATGTGGGCGTTCGGTCGCCTTATTTTATGAAAGGCTTATGGATCTTTGTTGCAGGAATCATGCTCAATGAACTTTTGCTCATGCTGCAGGGAATTACCGGCTTATCATATATCATGATCCCATTGATCAATGAGTTGTTATTGGGTGCCGCAATCGTGATGTTATTGGGTGCCGCAATTTTTAATGCCTTCTTTTTTAAAAAAGAATTACCGAATGAATGAAAGATGCGTGTAATCATAAAACGCCATTTATCATTGTCGGTACTTTGTAAAAAATATATATATGGAAAACATTGCAGAAAAAACACTTACCCGCATCGCGTTAGAACATCATGAATATATTCCTGTATTGGAAAAATATAGTCTTGATTTTTGTTGCCGGGGTAAAAGAACACTGGCTGAAGCCTGTGCCGAAAAAAAAATAAACACGGACGATCTGATGGTTGATTTAAAAAAGATCGAATCGGGAAAAAATTCCGAAACCGGTTTTACTAGTATGGATGCTGATCATTTGATCACCCATATTCTATTGCACCATCACTTTTATGTTAAAAACGCATTTCCCGTTATCCTAAATCATCTGGAGAAAGTGGTTACCAAACATGGTGAGCGTTATCCCAATATGATCAGGATACTTGCGCTTTTTACTGCCGTACAGGATGAATTGATTCCCCATATGCATAAAGAGGAAGCAATATTATTTCCTAGAATAAAAGAAATTGCTGCAGCAGCTAAAGCAAACGGTCCCGCATTTGATAGTACCTATATCAGCGGACCGGTAAGTGTGATGGAAATTGAACATGATAAAGCCGGACAGCTGATGTTTGAGATTCGCAATATCTCTAATCATTATACTGCGCCGGATGATGCTTGTACCACACACCGTGTTTGTTTGGATGAATTAAAAGCATTTGAAGTAGACCTTCACCAGCATGTTCATTTGGAGAACAATATCCTGTTTCCGATGGCCATGGCAATGATGCAATAAGGTTAGGGTAAATTGCTCAATCCGGAATCCCGGGTTGAGCAAACCCCTACACTATTTTCGCGAATGCCACAGCAATTTCAGCGCCCAGTTGAGCATTGTGTTTGATCAGGGCAATATTCGCTTCTAAGCTTTCTCCCTTTGTGTGGTTCGCAATATATTTTAATAAGAAGGGGGTGGTCTCTTTTCCACTGATTCTTTCTGCTTTTGCCGCAGCCAGCGCCTGGAGAATATGTTCTTCCATCACCGCGGCATCAATGGCGTTGCTGGAAGGTACCGGGTTTGCGATCATTACCGATCCATTCAGTCCCAGATCCCATTTCGTTTTTAATAAGGAGGCAATAGCGGCAGGACTATCCAACCGTAACGGTGAGCGATACCCGCTTTCACGAGAATAAAAACTGGGAAAAGCATCCTGTCCAAAGGTCAGCACAGGAATTCCTTTTGTTTCTAGATACTCCAGGGTAAGTCCGATATCGAGTATTGATTTTACTCCGGCCGATACCACCGCTACCGAAGTGTTTTCCATTTCAGTAAGATCGGCCGATATATCCATACTGGTTTCTGCACCACGATGCACGCCGCCGATACCACCCGTAACAAAAATTTTAATACCGGCCATTGACGCTATGCGCATCGTTGCCGCTACCGTAGTAGCGCCGTATAGTTTTTCACTGATCACATAGGGCATATCGCGCAGGCTCACCTTCCATACATTTTCGGCCTTACCGAAATACTCCAGTTCTTGAGCGGTTAAGCCCACATGACATTTTCCATTAAAAATAGCAATGGTTGCGGGTACTGCGCCGTGGGCACGAACGGTATCTTCTACTGCCCTGGCTGTTTCAATATTCTGCGGGTAGGGCATACCGTGAGATATGATGGTACTCTCCAATGCCACGACCGCCTTATTATTATTCAACGCTTCCTGTACTTCCGGATGTATGCTGAGATATTGATTCATTAATTGGGATAATATTTTACAACCAGTTTCAATAATTTTTCCTGATCCAGGTGGGTGGCAATAGCTCCGTTCACCTGCAATATTTCAGCCGATAAGGTATGGGCTAATTTCATGCACTCCCAATCGTTCCTGTTTAAATATTTTCCGAGCAGGAATCCTGATAAAGAACCATCACCGGCTCCGGTACAATCCACCACTTCAATATCGGGTGCATGAAGCGTATATGCTTTATCGTTACTATACAGGGCCGAGCCTTGTTTACCATTGTGTAACCAAATATGCTGTATCCCCTTTGCCAAAAGTTCTTCTACTTGCAATTGAGTGAGAAAGGCCCTCTCCGAACAAAGTACCGGCAGCTCATCTTCGTTTGGTGTGATCAGGTATAACCCATCCAACGGAACATTCTTGAACTTACTGGCCGGCGGAACCGAAACGGGCTCAATAATAAAAGGGATACCGGTTTCTTTACTAAAAGACAGTAACCATACTGCAGTTTCTACCGATACATTGGCATCGGCCAGTAAAAAAGAAGCGGTTTGTAATAATGGCCGGTGTTTTTCAAGGTGTTCGGGGGTGATCAAATGATTGGCAGCATTGGTAAGCAGGGCCGAGAATAAGGACCCGTCTACATTCAATATTCCGGTGTATTTTCCGGAAAGCCCAGGCTTAGTAATGGATGCATCGAGTTTAACGCCCGCATCCAGACAGATCTTTTTTAGCCAGTCGCCATCACTATCATCGCCAAACACACTGATCAACTGCACGGGAACACTAAGGATGGCAAGTTGGTTGGCAATATTTCTGGCTACACCGCCCGAGGTTTTGGTAACTACTGCGTCGTTGGTGGTGGCCAATAACATTTCGCTGCTGGCGTGAAAAAGTTCATCTACCAACGCAGCACCAATACAGATAACAGGATTTTGCATGCTGTAAAATTAGCGACTATGTGGCTACCTCGCAATAAGTTTTATTTTACCTCGGTTACCAGAACCGAATATATAAGGCGGCCAACAATCCTACAATCAGAATGATCAGGGCCAAATTGCGTTTATCTACCCGATACAGCGCAGGATCTTTTTCAATGCTGTTCTTTTTTGCCCTTCCGTTCTTATCCAGCATACTGATGATGCCCATCAAGAGCACGGTAAAAAAGAAGACCCAACCCATACTGATCAGGAATGGAATTTCAAATACTCCTTTGCTGGTTTCATAAGCGGTATACAGGAAGGTATCATTTCCGGCAAGGGCTGGTAAATATTTATCGAAGAGTACAGATAATAAAAATCCGCCAAGGATACCAGCAATGGCTGCTTTGGCCGTGGTCTTCTTCCAGAAAAAACCAAGGATAAACACCGCAAAGATGGCCGGCGAAAAATAACCGGTATATTTTTGAATGAACTCAAAACCTCCTTTACCACCGATACCTAAGGCATCATTCCAGTTTACCAACAAAGCAAGAAACAGGGCAACAACAACCGTAACCCTTCCTACCCATACCTGTTGTTTTTCGGGTGCCGATGTTTTTAAATATTTTTTATAAATATCCAGGGTGAAGATGGTGGAAATACTATTGGCTTTTCCGGCAAGCGAAGCCACGATCGCAGCGGTTAATGCAGCCAGCGAAAGTCCTTTTAATCCTGTTGGTAAAAATGCCAGCACAGCCGAATAGGCGTTGTCTTCCCTGAACTCACCATTGGTAAGCATTTCAGCTTGCAATTGTCCGTGTTGATGTAATACATAGGCGGCAATACCGGGCAAGACTACGATCACGGGCATCAGTAATTTTAAGAACGCCGAGAACAGGATGCCGGTACGGGCTGTTTTCAGATCGGCGCCCAGTGCGCGTTGCGTGATATATTGATTGCAACCCCAATAGTTCAGGTTGGCGATCCACATCCCTCCGGCCATCATGGCCAGTCCGGGTAAACTCACATAATGATTCACCTGTTGTGTACTGGCGCCGGCACCGGGTTTATCGAAGATCATTTTAAAATGGTCGGGGGCCTGCACCAGCAATTGGTTAAAACCGGCCAGCATATCTGATCCCAGTCCAAAGCTTTTACTCACCATCGTGAGGGCGATATAAGTGGTGAGTAACCCGCCCAATATCAGCACCATCACCTGGATCACATCAGTAAACCCGATCACCTTCATGCCGCCAATGGTGATAATGAGTGCGAATACCGCCAGCCCGATCATGATCAGGTGAAAATAGGCGCCACCGGTTAAACTATTGATGGCAATAGAACCCAGGTATAAAATAGCGGTTAGGTTAACGAACACATACAAGAACAACCAGAACACCGCCATGATGAGGGCTACGGTTTCATTATAGCGCTGCCGCAAGAACTGGGGCATGGTAAAGATGCGGTTCTTTAAATAAATAGGCATGAAGAATACGGCCACAATGATCAATGCTGCCGCAGCGATCCACTCATAAGCAGAGATGGCCAAACCAAGCCGGAACCCATTTCCACTCATACCAATGAACTGTTCGGCTGATATGTTGGAGGCAATCAATGAAGCCCCAATAGCCCACCAGGTAAGCTGCCCCTCGGCTAAAAAGAAATCAGCCGCATTTTGTGATGGGGCTTTTTTGCGCCGGTATATATAGTAACCATAGCCGGCTACCAGGAAGAAATAAAAAATGAAAATGATATAATCGATGAGTTGCATAAGCGATCGTTAAGTAAAAATAAATGTAAGTAAAATAAATGATTATCCTTTCGGGACCTCCTTATAAAGCATTGGTCCGTTTGCCCTGAAAGGTTTATACACATTATGTCCTATTTAATCCACTTATTGATTAATAATGGTCAATAATCTTTTTTATTAATGGTAGCTGTTATACTTTTATACTATTCTATTCGATGAATAAATATTTTATCACGTTAAACCTTTATCGCCTTTCCCGTTCTAAATTCGCATGCAAACAAAAAGTATAATAAACAACAAGCTTGAACTGATGAGTCACCACGCTTCAGTACAGGTGATGCGCCATAAAACAACTCATCAAAATTTATTGCTGGCTTCGATTTCCTTTTCACCAGGTGATGTGATCAGCAAGTTCACCGCAGCTACTACCCAATCCTTTGCTACTTATCTTACCGTGCAAACAGGAGTAGATACACATATCACCCTTTGGCCAGAGTTCCTGCAATACATCAACCACAGTTGCGAGCCGAATGTTTTTTTTGACACCCATACAATGGAGTTGATCTGTTTAAAACCGGTTAAGGCAGGTGATGAACTTTGTTTTTTCTATCCTTCTGCTGAATGGGAAATGGCACAACCTTTTGTTTGTAATTGTGGCAGCCGCCATTGTTTGCAACTGATCAATGGTGCCTCTCATTTATCCAACGACACCCTGGGCCGATACCGGCTTACCGATTTTATACAGGGGCAGGTAAACCAACGGCGGCCGCTGTAACGAACAATATCATATGCTTTCATCCAGTCCTTTATCTCTTCCCGTACCCGCCAACCAGTTATTCGTGTGGGTATTAGCACCCTATCTGGAAAGCAGCGACGATAATATCAATTATTACTACGATTTTTCTCAAAGCATTGATGAATATACCCGAACCTTTGAAAGTTTGGGGGTAGCCTGGAAATGGCAACCGGTTACCATGAATGATTATGCCTCGGTAATCAACAGCATTATAAAAGAAAACGAATCAGATAGTCGTACCCATATCGTTTTTAATATTTGTGATGGCGACGAGGTGAATGGAACCCCGGGCATTTCAGTAGTTCGGCTATTAGAAGCGGCCGGGTTAATCTATACCGGATCAGATGAATATTTTTACGAGATCACCACTTCCAAGATCCCCATGAAAAATGCTTTTGATCAGGCGGGGGTGCCTACTCCTGACTGGGAAGCCATTCATAGCCGAACACAAAACCTGAAAGGTATTACCGGAAAATTAGGAGTGCCTTTAATAGTAAAGCCATCTGTTTCTGGTGGAAGTATGGGCGTTGGAATCAGGAATGTAGTAAGCTCCGAATCGGAAATGAATGAACAGGTACAACAGATGTTTGATGGATACCGTGGCTGGCAACTTACCAGCGATGGGATCATTGCGGAGTCGTTCATCAACGGGCCCGAATACACGGTATTGATCGTGGGGTCTTATGACGAACCCGAAACTGCCAGGGTATACGAACCGGTAGAACGCATCTTTCATCCTTCGCTACCCGATAAAGAAAAATTTTTGAGCTTCGATAGGTTATGGGAAATTTATGAAGAAGAAACTGAAATGCCCGAACAGGGAAATTTTTATGAATACCAGGTTCCGGATGCGGCGTTGGTGGAACAGATAAAAAAGATCAGCTGGGATGCTTATGTGGCCACAAAGGGAACGGGCTATACCCGGGCCGATGTGCGGATGGATAAGGACAGTAAAAAAATGTATGTGCTGGAAGTGAATGCACAATGCGGACTGAGTGAAGATGAGAACTATACTTCCATTGGTGCCATATTGCGACTAAGCGGTAATAGTTTCAACGATCTCGTGGTGGCCATTATTCATGATGCTTACCAAAGAAAGCGGGTAGCCAATAATTGTAAAAGTCCGGCATAAAATAACTGATATGAAAATTTGTGTGCTTCAACCCGATTACTCAACCTCTCAAGTAGATTATCAATACTATGATCCCGCTCGTGATCTTAGTCACCTGATGCCCGAGGCGCAGTTCGACCATGTGCTTTTAAATAAACTCAGCACCTATAAACAACTGAAAGAACTAAAGAAAAAGCAGTACGATATTTTTGTGAACCTCTGCGAAGGTTATCTGGAATGGGAGGTACCTTCTATTGATGTGATCTATTCCATGGAATTATTGAACCTGCCTTTTACCGGCCCTACTACATTATTATACGACCCACCAAAAGAGCTGATGAAATATGTGGCCTATACCGAAGGGGTGAAAACGCCGGCTTATGCAATACTGGAGCGCGGCGATAATATAGAAGAGGCGTGTAAACATTTGCGTTATCCGCTGTTTGTAAAACCCGCCAAGGCGGGAGACAGTTTGGGGGTAGATGAAAAAAGTTTAGTGAACAATCTTGATGAGCTGGTACAAAAAACCGGGTCTATCATGGAAGAATACGGACCCTTGCTGGTAGAAGAGTATATCAACGGGCGCGAGTTTACGGTGATGCTAGCGGCCAATGCCGAAGATGAAAAAACATGCAGGGTATTTAAGCCGGTAGAATATATCTTCCCAGAAAAAAACCAATTCAAGACCTATGCCCTGAAAACTTCCGAATTACATCCCAATGCCAATATCCCTTGTAATGATCCGGTGCTGGAGCAAGAACTTAAGGATGCCGCCGCTCAGATATTCAGGAGTTTTGGCGGGGCGGGTTATGCTCGACTCGATTTCAGGGTGAATAATAATAATGAGATCTATTTCTTAGAGATCAATTTTACCTGCTCTGTTTTTTATAAAGACGGGTATGAGGGAAGTGCGGATTATATCCTCAAACATGATGGTTTTGGACAGTCGGCGTTTCTCCGGCATATCATCGCCGAAGGCATTGCCCGGCACCAACGTAAACAGAAAAAATACCATATGAAGGGGAATTCCATCGCCGGATATGGGATCTACTCGACCCAGAATATAATATGTAATGAGGTGATATTCAATGGAGAACAGATGTCTCAGCGGATAGTTACCCGCAGATATGTAGAGCAAAAATGGAATGTTAAGGAAAAAGAAATTTTTAGAAAATACGCTTATCCGCTCAGCAAAGAGGTATTTTTGCTGTGGGATAACGATCCCGCTGGCTGGGCTCCTCAAAATCATAGTTGCAATCCAAACACTGCCTATGATGGCCTGAATGTGATCGCCACACGCGAAATCACTAAAGGAGAAGAACTAACCCTCAATTATGCATCCTTTCTGGATGAATACATGGAGCCCTTCAATTGCCAATGCGGTTCGCCCAATTGTTGTGGCCTGATCACCGGCATACCGGGAAATTCGGTAACCGAAAGAGAAAAGGCACACGACCATTAAACGCGAAGGCGTTTTGCCGGTCTTACTAACCGCCCATTAAATTCCATACAGCCTTTTTTGGCTTTATTCAACTGATTTAAACGGATCAACCGCTTGTACTATGTCTAGATTTCAGATTTTGAGGAGCCTAATGATGAAGCATAAATATCAGTTGATATTTACCTATTCGCTTTTTTCATTGGAGATGTTGGGTAACCTGATGCGGTTCTACTTTTTTGGCGAGGCCATCAACGACCTGATCAAGGGCAGCTACCGTGGGCTGATCGTACTCACTGCGGTGCACCTGGTCTATCTGGTGATCGGCACCATCCGGCATATGTACGATACCCGAACCTATTCGGCCATCTATACTTCCCTGGTTACAAAATTCCTGAGCCGCCGGTTCAATAAGATCGAGGTTTCTAAATTAAGCGCACACTCTACTTTAGCCCGCGAGTTCGTTGATTTTCTTGAACACGATCTGGTATATGTGATCGAGGCAATCTATAATTTACTGGGTTCATTGATCCTGCTTTTTTTCTATGATAAAACTGTGGTGCTGGTTTGTTTGTCCATCCTGATCCCGGTGATCGTAGTAAGTTATTTTTATGGCCGGAAAATGAGAAAGCTGAACCAAGACAAGAATGATGAACTGGAGAAACAGGTAGATGTGATCTCTACCGGCAATATGAAGACCATCCGCGAGCATTATAATAATTTAAGAAAATGGCAGGTGCGGGTATCGGATAAAGAAGCCTGGAATTTCGGATTCATGGAACTGATGGTGCTATTGGTGATCGGTTTCTCGCTGATCATATCAAAACATATGCACAACAGCACCGTACTGGCCGGTAGTTTGTTTGGGATCTACAGCTATATTTTAAAATTTGCTTCGGGTTTAGATACTATTCCTTATACCGTACAAAGGCTTTCTGCGCTAAGTGATATCACCCGCAGGATTGAACTACAAGCCGATGATTTTCCGGAAGACGCAAAGCAAGTGGAAATTCCATTTGGCAGCACCCGTATCATCAACAAGGTGCCCGAGCTATCATTATAATTTTAGTCTGATGCTGCTTTTCACGATCAGGTACCAGTTTTTTTCCAATACCAAATAGCCGTGATCGTAACAGAAATAATAAAACCTCCCCCTCGAGTTGCAGTAAGCGTGCGTATAATATTTGAATACAAAACCCTCCTGCGATAGTTTTTCTACATTCACTTTTATCATTTTTTCATGCTCCGGCAATAAGGATTCCAATATCCTTCGGTTCTTCCTTAAAGCATAGTTGATATTGCGTATCGTATTATTTCCCGCAGCGTTCTGTTGGTTATTGTACGTGTTGCGGCAATAGTCGTCACAGAATTTTTTATCTGTGCGACCCCTGATCAGTTTATTACAGGTTAAACAGTTTTTAGGAACGGTAGTGATTAACATATACTTGGGTTTGGATTGAACAATCGGGTTTGGTACTGATACAATCGTTTACAAATGCATACATACGGAAGCAAATAATTATTCTCCGGCTATCGCTTATCGGGCACCCCATCTTTGTTTGGCAAACCTGTTCGGCATTTCCGGCAGGTTGAAAAATAATTATTAACCGATTCTGCCCTGCAGAACAAAAACAAATGATCATGCAAACATTAAGAAACAAGGTTCAACTCATCGGACACTTGGGTAAGGCCCCGGAAGTAAAGAACACTGAAAGCGGTAAAAAAATGGCCCGTTTCAGCGTTGCCACCAATGAAAACTACCAGAATGCCGAGGGAGAAAAGATCACAGAAACAACCTGGCATAATATTATAGCCTGGGAAAAACTGGCCGATATCGTTGAAAAATATTTAAACAAAGGAAGCGAGGTGGCCATTGAAGGCCGGCTCATCAACCGCAGTTACACCGATAAAGAGGGCACCAAAAAATACATTACCGAAATAGTGGTAAATGAATTGTTGATGCTGGGTGCAAAGGCTAGTGCGTAAGCTCCTCTTTGGGATATGAAGGTGCTCGCACCGTACCCTATGTGGGCCCTTCTATCCTTTTACTTCATATGCAATATTATCAGGGTTTGCTTTATTGGCAAAAGGAAAAAAACCATTATCTAAAAAGAAAAAAACGCCCGCGGTTTGAGTAAACAGCTATCAGATTTTTACAGTTAATTCCTATAATATTGTATTCTGTTACAGCTGCTCATAATTTTTTTGCAGCCGACACCCGTAGCAAGCCTGCACACCATGACGCATATTGAGCACAACGAAATTTTTGATCTTGCCTTTCGCTTTGTTACAGAAACAAGTGAAAATGTATTTCTGACCGGTAACGCGGGCACGGGAAAAACAACTTTCTTAAAATACTTAAAAGATAACTGTAGCAAGAATATTGTAGTGGCCGCGCCCACCGGCGTAGCGGCCATTAATGCAGGCGGAGTAACCCTGCACAGTTTATTCCAGTTGCCCTTTCATCCCTTTTTACCCAATAACCAAAATCGTAACGAGTTATTATCAAAGGTTCGTTACACCAAACAGCGTTTACAATTGTTGCGGAAAATGGAGGTCCTGGTCATTGACGAGATCAGTATGGTGCGGTGCGATACCATGGACGCCATCGATTGCCTCTTAAAAAGTGCACGCAGAAATCATACACTTCCTTTTGGTGGGGTTCAGTTATTGTGTATTGGCGATCTGTATCAACTATCGCCCGTGGCCACCAATCCTGAATGGAGCCTGCTGAGTGAGTTTTACAACTCGCCATTCTTTTTCGATAGCCAGGCCATTGCCGCGCAAACTCCCTTACTGATCGAACTCACCAAGATCTACCGCCAAAAAGAAGATAGTTTTATTGGCCTATTGAATAAGGTGCGGAACAATGAAATGGATGCCGAGGATTTTGATTGGTTGCACCAGCGGTATATTCCCGGATTTAAACCGGCACCTGAAGAAAATTATATTACACTCACTTCACATAACCGACAAGCAGATCAGATCAATGAGGTTGAACTGTATAACCTAAACAATGAAGCGTTTACTTATGAGGCGGTGATCGAAAATGAGTTTCCAGAAAATATGTATCCGGTAGGCGCATCGCTGGAATTAAAAGAAGGCGCCCAGGTGATGTTCTTAAAAAATGATGCTGTTCAAAAAAGGTATTTCAACGGAAAGATCGCGGTGATAAAATCTTTGTCGAAAGATAGTATCGTGGTTACCGCCGACAATACCGATATAACCGTTTCGCCCGAAAGCTGGGAAAATACCCGCTATACCCTGAATCGCGAGAATGGAAAACTTCAGCAGGAAACATTGGGAAGTTTTAGTCAATACCCATTGCGGCTTGCCTGGGCCATCACTATTCATAAAAGCCAGGGCCTAACTTTTGATAAGGTTATGATCGATGCGGGGGCAGCATTCAGTAGCGGACAGGTTTATGTGGCCCTAAGTCGCTGCACCAGCCTGCAGGGAATTGTGTTGTTGTCTAAAATTCCGAACTCGGCCATTTACAGCAACCCGAATGTAAAAAAGGGGCAGGAACTACTGGAACATCGCGGTTCCTTGGCCGAGCGTTTTGCCGGGGCCCGTCAACTGTATACCCAGGAATTGCTTGAAAATATTTTTACTTTCCCAGAGATGATATCGGCCAGTGAACAATTGTTATACCATATCAAAAAGCAACAGGAAAGATTGACCAGTGTTGCAAACCAGGCAACCGCGCTACAGTGGATCCAGGGTATCAACAACCAGATACTATCTGCAAAAAATACCGGAGAAAAATTTCTGCATCAAGTCTCCACCCTGATGAAGGCGGAGCCGGTGATAGAAAACAACCTTCCCCTACAACAACGCATAAAGGATGCGGCCGGGCATTTTGTCCCGCTCATACAAGGAATTTTAGAACAGATCAGATCGCACCCGCTTATCACCGAACATAAAGAAACGGCCACCATTATTGATGAATATCTGCACCCTTTATATCTTGCCGCATTTACCGCAGGTTATTATTTAGATTATTGTACCAAGTCGTTTTTGGTTATCGGTTTTTTACAACACCGATTACAACTATCGCTCCCCCGCATAAAACTCAGTGTGTATGCCAGTGGAAAAAAAGAACAGGTAACCGATATTGCCAACCCCGAACTATATGATACCCTGAAACGCTGGAGAGATATAGTGGTATCAGAAACGGGTATGGCTATTTATATGGTTGCCAACCAGGCCTCGCTAAAAGAGGTCTGCTATTTTTTACCGAAAACTAAAAAAGACCTGCAGCTGATCAAGGGATTTGGTAAGGCCAAGGCCGAAAAATATGGCGACGAAATACTCGATGCGGTGGAAAGCTATTGCAGCAGACATGGTATCGAGAGCAATATGCTGGAGTTAAATGACCAACCCATAAAAGCAAAGAAGGCCTCTGTAAAAGATAAAAAATCAGATTGCAAAAAACCAGACACTAAAAAAATCAGCCTATCATTATTCAGGCAGGGGAAATCTGTTGCAGAAATTGCCGAAGAAAGAAAACTCACCCTCGGAACCATTGAGGTACATTTATTACACTTTATTACTGAGGGAGAAGTAAATATTGACGAGTTGATCAGTACTGAAAAACAAACACTGATCAGGGCGGCCATAAAAACAAATGCAGATGGAGGTTTTACAAAATTGATGGATGGGCTTCCAAAAGAGATCGGTTATAATCAGATCAGGATGGTACTTGCTGCAGATAATAAACTTTAATAACTGAGGTTATTGAGCAGTTATTATAGCTTTTTATTCAAATAAAAAACACCGGTATGGCCATAAAAAATCAAGTGCTTGATATGACACCCGTAGGGATGAAGTTTACCGTTTTACAATCGGGCATTGACACAAACGGAAAATCTCTTGATCTACATTGGGATCTTTTGCCCGGGTGTAATATGAAAGACCCCTTGGTGCATATTCACCCCAACGCAATTGAGACCTATGATATTCTGGAAGGTGAAATGGAATTTTTTATTAAAAACAAATGGCTAACTGCAAAAAAAGGAGATAGCCTCGCTGTCCCTGCCGGGGTAAAACACGCTTTTAGAAATCCTTCGGATCAGATTGTTTCTGTTTTTAATACTCACCAGCCCGCGCTTAAAATGGAAAATTATTTTGAAGATGTTTGTAAGGTTTTAGATAAACTTACGGACGGCAGAAAAACAGCCTTTAAAATGAACCTGCGGGCGATGCTTTATATGGGTGTGCTAATGAATAATTACCGAAACGATATCATCGCAACAAGTCCTCCAGACGCCGCCATTAAAACACTGGGTTATATTGGCAGGCTCATAGGACTCCGCTACTGATTTTAATTTACTCTACTTCTTTTTTCTTTGAACAACGGCTGGAAAATATTGAAGCTGTTAGCTGTATGCCTATCGCCCGAAATCATCCTGAACCCTAACAATATCGTCTTCATTGCTTGGTTGGCTGGTGTCTGTGTGTTGCCAGATCTCGGCTACAATTCCCCAGTTATCCAAACCGATCAACCTATGCCTTTCGCCCTGTTTTAGGTTAATGATCTCGCCGATGGACAAATGTTTTATTTCACCTTGCTCATCTGTATCACTGGTGATCAAGCCCGCTTTTCCTTCTATCAGTTTCCATATTTCTGCGCGGCGAAGATGGTATTGCCAGCTTAGTCTGTTTTCGGGGGCTACCACCAATATCTTCGGACTCAATTTTGTTCCGGGGGCCAGGTCCTGTTTAGACAAAGAAGGAAAAAATTCTGCAATAAAATCTGTTGTATAATTTTCATCGATCACAAAAAAACCACCCCAGGGTCGGTTACTATCTTGGCTGCTTACCGGCAACCGTAATTCCTGTAAATAGTTGGCAATAGATTGGAAGACCTTTTCTTTGTTGTCGTTCCTGTGAATAATATGCTTCATGATAAAAAATTTATCGTCCCATAAATACCATTAATATTTGAACATCGCTTGGGTTAACTCCCGAAATGCGCGAGGCTTGTCCAAGGGTGCGGGGTCTTATGCGGTTGAATTTCTGCCTTGCTTCATTGCTCAACGAACCCAGTTTATCGTAATTGAAATTATCGGGGATCAACAGGTCTTCTAGCTGACTCATTTTTGCCACCAGCTCTCTTTCTTTTTCGATATAGGTCTCGTATTTGATCTGAATTTCTGCCTGCTCCAGGGTTTCCTGGTCAAACTTCATTAACGCATCGTTCAGCTTGGGTATTTGTTTCATCATCTCCCGCAACCCGATCATGGGTCGCAATAACAGTTGAGCCGCTTTTTGTTTATTTGCTAACGGTGACGATTGTACGCTTTCTAAGAACAGCTTGGTTTCATCTGCATCCAAACTCATTTCTAATAGGATCTCTTTTATCTTTTGCACGCCAGTTTTTTTATCCTGTACGCGAGCAAGTCTTTCATCAGATGCCAATCCAAGTTTATGGCTCATCTCGGTGAGCCGAATATCGGCATTGTCTTGACGCAGCAAGGTTCTAAATTCAGCGCGGCTGGTGAACATGCGATAAGGCTCATCGGTTCCCTTGTTGATCAGGTCGTCGATCAGCACACCGATATACGCTTCGCTTCTTTTTAATACCACCGGATCAAGTTCTTTTGTTTTTTGATGCGCATTGATGCCAGCCATCAATCCCTGGCAGGCAGCTTCTTCATAGCCAGTGGTTCCGTTGATCTGTCCGGCAAAGAACAGGTTCTGGATCAGCTTGGTTTCAAGACTGAATTTTAATTGGGTAGGCGGAAAATAATCGTATTCAATGGCATAACCCGGCCTGAACATTCTGCAGTTTTCGAAGCCTGGAACAAGCTTAAGTGCTTGATACTGAACGCTTTCTGGTAGCGATGTTGAAAATCCATTCACATATATCTCTACCGTGTTCCAACCTTCCGGTTCTACAAATAACTGGTGCCTATCGCGCTCGGCGAACCTGCTGATCTTGTCCTCAATGCTCGGACAATACCTTGGTCCTGTGCCCTGGATCCTTCCTTGGTACATGGGGCTTTTTTCAAAGCCGGTCCTTAATAACTCGTGCACCTTATCGTTGGTATAGGTGATCCAGCAGCAGCGCTGCTTTTCTGGTTTAACGCGTTCAATATCTAAAAAGCTAAAGCCAACAATTTCCTCATCGCCGTTCTGCACTTCCATTTTACTATAATCCAGGCTTCGGCCATCCACCCGGGGTGGGGTTCCTGTTTTTAAGCGATCGCTTTCAAACCCAAGCGCCACCAATTGCTCGGTAATTCCGGTTGCCGCGTTCTCTGCCATCCTTCCTCCGGTAAAATTCTTCTCTCCTATATGAATTATGCCATTCAGGAAGGTTCCGTTGGTTAAAACCACCGATTTTGCCACAATTTCATGTCCAAGCCCGGTTGAAACCCCGTAAACACGACCATCTTTTACCAATAACCCTTTTACTGTATCCTGATAAAAATCTACGTTTTGGGTCTGTTCCAGCATCTCCCTCCAGGTAGCAGAAAACAACATACGGTCGCTTTGCGCCCTCGGACTCCACATAGCTGGCCCCTTCGACCGGTTCAGCATCCTAAACTGGATCATGCTCTTGTCGGTAACGATCCCGCTGTATCCACCCATTGCGTCAATCTCCCTAACGATCTGACCCTTGGCAATACCACCCATTGCGGGATTGCAGCTCATTTGAGCAATATGCTGAAGGTTCATGGTGATCAATAATACCCGGCTGCCCAGGTTTGCAGCTGCAGCCGCGGCTTCGCAACCGGCATGTCCGGCACCTACCACTATTATATCGTATTTGGGAAACATATGGGGGCAAAGGTACGTTAACCTAAATTATTGAATTAGTACAGGATAGACTTAGTTGTTCCACGTGAAAAAACGCTTCTGTCAGCCCATTTTCCACGTGGAACACTACGAAAAATAGCTTTTTAAACAGCTGTTTTCGGCTGTTGTCATCTTCTTCTTGTCTAAGGGTTTTTTATCGTTTAGTCCACAAAGGTGCAGCGCCCCATGAAAAACAACCCGGTGCAACTCCTCTTTAACCGACACCTTAAGTCCGGCAGCATTCTCTTTCACCCGGTCAATGCTGATATAGATCTCCCCTTCAATTGGGTCCGGGGCGGCCGAAAGCCGGAAGGTTATAATGTCTGTATAATAATCGTGTTTAAGAAAGCGCTTGTTAATATCCAGCAAGAACTTGTCTGAACAGAATACATAGCTTAGTCCGCCCAGGTCTTTACGATATTTCCTGAACAGGTCTGCAATGAACTGTTTAAGTCTGCGCCGCTCCCTTAGACTAATCTGTTTGTCTGCACAATTAAAACTAATGGCCATAATAGAATTTCTTAAATCGAAATTATAGAACAATCTCGAAATGATACCTTTGCAAATAATATTTGATATTCGGGCTGGCCATAAATAAACTTGCATGAAACTTAAACTGTCGGAACTTGGGGTGGGGAAGTCGGGGGTTATTAATTCTTTTGAAAAGGATGATATCTTTTTAAAACTAATGGAAATGGGCTGTGTACCTGGCGAGATCGTTAAGGTAGACCAGGTGGCGCCATTAGGAGATCCTATTTCTATTTCGGTGGCTGGCTATCATTTAAGTCTTCGTTTAGACGAAGCAGAAATGATCTGGGTCGACGAATTGTTTTTATCTTAAAGTGTTTTATACTCATTTATAATAAGTTATGAAAATAGGGCTATATTTTGGATCTTTCAACCCTGTTCATATCGGGCACTTGATCATTGCAAACCATGTGATCAATAATACCAGCCTTGAACAGGTTTGGTTCGTGGTGTCGCCCCAAAATCCATTTAAACAATCCGCTTCGCTGCTCAATGAGTACCACCGACTGTATATGATCAATGCGGCCATTGAGGGTGAAAAACAACTCCGGGCCAGCAGTGTTGAATTTAAATTACCCAAGCCCTCTTATACGGTTGACACGCTTACCTACCTGAAGGAAAAACACCCTGAACATGAATTTTCTTTGATCATGGGTAGTGATAGTTTTCAAAACCTCGACAAGTGGAAGAATTATACCGTGATCACCCGGAACTATCCTTTATATATTTATAAGCGCCCGGGCTTTGATGTAGATAATAATATGGGGGCCACTATTACCCTGTTGTCGGCGCCCTTACTTGAAATTTCGTCTACCCGTATCCGTGAATTAATCGCTGAGAAAAAATCGATCAAATTCCTGGTGCCGGATGTGGTGAAAGAAGAGATAGAAGCCAACGGATATTATCGCCCCAGATCAGAAGATCCAACCGAGCAGGAGACAGAATAATACAATGAATGGCGGGGGTAGCTTACTGAGTTGAAGTACTAAAAAAGTACCCGTAATTACTCCAATATTTAAAAGGCTAATGGAGTTAAAGGATCCCACAGAAACATCTTTTAATAAATAAAGTGTTGCGGCCCACATGATGCCCACCACGGCGGCATTGATACCCTCCAGCGATCGGTGTACCAGCACATATTTTTTAAGTATCTGCCATACCGGAAAGAAGAATAAAACCAATAGGGCGCTGGGCAAAAATATGGCTACCGAGCCAATGATACAGCCCATAAGCTGTCCCGCTCGACCTTCTTTTTCCATTGCCATTCCCCCCACAAACGAAGCAATAGAAAACACCGGCCCGGGTATTGCCCTAACCATTCCGGCCCCGGTAAGTAGCTGATCTTTTTCAATACGAATGATTCCGGGGTTCCTTTTTTCTACCTTGGCAGAAGAGGGCCTCGCCACATACTGATCAAGCATCATCGGGATCAACACATCTCCGCCACCAAAAACAAAACTTCCAAACCGGTAAAAGTTTTCAAACAGGTTAAAAGCTTTTCGGTTTTCCCAGCTTTGTTTTCTGGCCAACTCACTACAGGTTCCGGCTACCGCAAAAATTAAAACAAATAGCCAGATATTGGTCCAACGAATATGCCTAGGTTTGATCACCTCTTTCTCCGGTATACGCTTACTGCTAAAATTGGTTGCCACGCCTCCCAGCACGATCAACACGGGAAAGATCCAGGGCATTTTAAAAAGAAAATAAGTTAAACCAAGCGCCAGCAGCATAATGATCTGGGTGATCAGATTAGTGACGGATATCTTAAAGGCCCGGAAAGCGGCAAAGGCTAAAAACCCTATCGCCATGGGTTGAATAAATTGAAAGGCGGTGCTGTTCAGGTGTTCTTTTCCAATACTGCTTACCAGAAACGACAACCCACCCATTAAGGTACAAGCGGGTAAGATCCAGATTAATAGGGTTAATACAGCCAAGGAAAGACCCCCTCTTTTATAGCCGATCAGGGTGAGTGTTTGTGTGGAAGAGGCGCCTGGTAATAGCTGACAAAAGGAAATATACTCCATTAACTCCTCCTTGCTGATATCCCTTCTGCGGTCTACAAAAGTTTTCATCACCATACCCAAATGCCCCTGGGGTCCACCAAAAGCAGTTATACTGTGCAGGAAAACCGCCTTTAAAAAGGGTATATGCCTTAACATCATATTTAATAAAATGCTAAAAACCCGACAAAGACCACTCGATAATATGTCTTGATTTTATTATTTATGTGAAGAAATGTAGATTTGGTCATGAAAAAATACAAAAGTTATTTTTTATTTAAAGCTATTCTGCCTGCTATTTTTTTGTTTTTTTTAGGGCTGGTACTGAGCTCTTGTAGTAAAACAAACTATTCTACATTGCCGGTTTATCAGTTTAAAGCAAAATCTGGTGTACCTGATTATAGCAATTTGGATTACTGGGCTGCTCACCCCTGGAAAAAAGATCCAAGCGATAGTGTTCCTTCGCCCTTACAAAAAAACTATCAACCCGATTCTGTTGCGGATGTTTTCTTTATTCACCCAACCACCCTTACCGATAATAATGATCAACGCTGGAATGCAGATATAGACGATGCAAAAATAAATGCAAAAACAGATTATAGCTCTATGCTATATCAGGCCAGTGTGTTTAATGAACACTGCCGAGTTTTTGCTCCCCGTTACAGGCAGGCACATTTAAAATCATTCTATATTCAAGATTCGGTTTCAGAACCTTATTTTAATCTTGCGTATGAAGATGTTAGGGCCGCTTTTTTATATTATTTGAAATATCTAAACAAAGGGCGTCCTATTATAATCGCATCGCATAGTCAGGGTACAAAACACGCCGGCAGGTTGATGAAAGAGTTTTTTGATGGAAAAGAATTATACAAACAATTGGTTTGTGCTTATATCGTTGGCTTACCGGTACCGAAGGATTATTTTACCCATATCCCTGTGTGTAAAGATTCTTTATCAACCGGTTGTTTTGTAAGCTGGCGTACTTTTAAATCGGGGTATATTGATCCAGCTTTTGTAGCGAAAGAAAAATTTGAAGCTGCTGTTGTAAATCCGCTTGTTTGGACAACTGATAATAATTATTCCAGCCCCTCTTACAATAAAGGTGGGGTACTTACCCATTTCAATAAGATCGTGCCCCATGTGGTAAGTGCCCGAATACATCAAAATGTGTTATGGTCGTGCAAGCCAAGGATCTTTGGAAAAATATTCATTCATAAAAAGAATTATCATGTGGGTGATATTAATCTGTTCTATATGAATATCCGGGAAAATATAGCCAGTAGGATTAAGGTATATTCTACACAGCAACATTTATAACCCATACCGGGCGCTAATTTCAAGCATTTTATCGATCGGTTTTTTTGCTTGTATTCTTAGTGTTTCATCCATAATAATCTCCGGTAATTCATATTTCATACAGAGATAGAGTTTTTCCAGGGTGTTTAATTTCATATGCGGACAATCATTACAAGCACAGTTATTGTCCGGTGGAGCGGGGATAAAAGTTTTTGTAGGACTATTCTTTTGCATTTGGTGTAAAATTCCGGTCTCAGTTACTACAATAAATTCCTGTGCCGGGTCTTTTTCGGAAAAGTTTAAAAGTGCTGTTGTACTTCCTATAAAATCAGCAATAGCTAGTAAAGAAGATTCACATTCAGGATGAGCAATTATTTTGGCTTGTGGATGGCGTATTTTAAGTTTGGTAATTTTTTCAAGACTAAATATTTCATGCACCATACAAGCACCATTCCATAGAACCATAT